>OGCM01001255.1_pt1 | contig 32190 bp, 26 predicted proteins | sample 1570151 | NCBI WGS metagenome assembly OGCM01 (sample SAMEA4370582, study PRJEB24528) | human gut metagenome
AGATCTGGTTCTGGGAAATAGCGATAATCCTGTGCATCCTCCTTCGAACGCATTGGATAGGAATATTCCTTATTGTCATCCCAACGTCTGGTCTCCTGTGTGACCTTCTTTCCTTCTTCGATCAACTCAATCTGACGGGCACGCTCCGATTCAATTGCGCGGGCAATGGCCTTGAAGGAGTTTAAGTTCTTCATCTCGGTACGAGTACCAAAGGTCTCTGAGCCAACTGGACGAACTGACAAGTTGACATCGGCTCTCATGGAACCTTCCTGAAGCTTACAGTCAGATGCACCAAGATACTGAATGATTAATCGAAGCTTTTCCAGATAGGCAATGACTTCATCGGCACTTCTCATATCTGGCTCAGATACAATCTCAATTAGCGGCACACCAGAACGATTGTAGTCCACCAGTGAGACATCTTCCCATTCGTCATGAACCAATTTTCCGGCATCCTCCTCCATATGAATCTCATGGATGCGCACAATCTTTTTCTGACCATTTACATCAATCTCAACACCGCCGTCATGGCAGATCGGATAATACAGCTGAGAAATCTGATAGTTCTGTGGGTTATCCGGATAAAAATAGTTCTTACGATCAAATTTACAATACTGGTTAATCTGACAGTTTGTCGCGAGACCAACTGCCATTGCATACTCAACAACCTGCTTGTTTAATACCGGAAGAGAACCCGGAAGACCGGTGCAGACTGGGCAAGTATGGCTGTTTGGTGCTCCTCCGAATGCGGTAGAGCAGCCGCAGAAAATTTTTGTTTTTGTTGCAAGCTCTACATGAACTTCAAGACCGATCACGGTTTCATACTGTGACATCAAGCTTCCTCCTCTCTTTCCGTCTCATACGCAAAGCCTGCGCGAAGCAATGTTTTTTCTTTAAAGCAGCCGCCTAGAAGCTGCATTCCGATTGGAAGTCCATTTTTGTCCTTTCCACATGGAATTGACAAGCCTGGAATTCCGGCAAGATTTGCGGATATTGTGTAAATATCACTCAAATACATTTTCATTGGATCACGCAAGCTGCTTCCCAAAAGAGGTGCCGTTGTCGGTGCTGCCGGTGCCAAAATGATATCATATTTTTCAAATGCTTTGTCAAACTCCTGCTTGATAAGTGCTTTTGTCTTTAATGCCTTTAAATAATAAGCATCATAATATCCTGAGCTTAAAACAAAGGAACCTAACATGATACGGCGCTTTACCTCTGAACCGAAGCCTTCAGAACGTGTCTTTTTGTACATGCTGTGAAGATCACCATATTCTTTTGTGCGGTAGCCATACTTTACACCATCAAAACGCTCAAGGTTTGAGCTAGCTTCTGCCGATGCTATGATATAGTATGCCGGAATTGCATATTGAACAAGACCTAAATCGAACTCCTCTACAATAGCTCCCATACGCTTAAAAGTTTCTGCTGCCTTAAAAATTGCTGCCTTTACTTCGCTGTCAAGACCTTCGCCAAAATAGTCCTTTGGAAGTCCGATGCGAAGACCTTTTACATTTCTTACAAGTGCAGACGTAAAATCATATTCTTCGCGTTTCATCGAAGTGCTGTCTTTTTTATCATAGGAAGCAATTGTCTCAAGAACAGCTGCGCAGTCAGTAACATTTTTTGTCATCGGACCAATCTGATCAAGTGAAGAACCATATGCAATAAGTCCATAACGGGAAACCGTGCCATATGTTGGCTTCATACCGGTGATACCGCAGAATGCAGATGGCTGACGAATGGAACCGCCTGTATCAGAACCAAGTGCAAAAAAACATTCATTTAAGGCAACTGCTGCTGCACTTCCTCCTGAAGAACCGCCTGGAACATGGTCTGGATTATGAGGATTTCTTGTAACACCATAGTATGAAGTCTCTGTTGTACTTCCCATCGCAAACTCATCCATGTTTGTCTTTCCAATAATTACACAGCCTGCATCAGTTAAGTTTTGAACTGCCGATGCCGTGTAGGTTGGAATATAATTTTCCAAAATTTTTGAACTGCAGGTAGTCAACAGTCCTTTCGTGCACATATTATCCTTGATGGCTACCGGTACACCAGCAAGTGCTCCTGTCAGCTCACCCTTGTCTATTTTTTCCTGAACAGCATCAGCCTGCTTGTAAGCGCCCTCTTTATCGAGTGTCACATACGCATGATACCTGTCTTCTGTCTGATCAATCTGTGCGAAAACTGCATCAAGCGCCTCTCGCACGGAGATCTCTTTTTCTTTTATCTTTTTTCCCAGCGAAACTGCTGTCAATTTTTGAATCTCCATTAAACTGTCTCCTGTCTCTCCATTACCTGTTATCTAATCAAGCTAAATGTTTTATAATTACTAAGAACACCATTTACACAGTCTTTGGAACCTTGAATGCCCCGTTTTTCTGTTCCGGTGCATTTGCAAGTGTCTCCTCGCTTCCATCTCCATTTGTAACTACATCCTCACGGAACACATTGAAAACAGGGAATGCATGACTCATTGGCTCTACATTGGATGTGTCCAGCTCACCAAGCATATCTATATAGTCAAGCATATCAGACATATCTTTTTTTGCCTGCTCCTTTTCCTCTTCGGAAAGCGCGAGCTTTGCTAATATTCCAACATACTCTATTGTCTCATCATCAATTATATTTGCCATCGTGATTTCCTTCCAATTTTTCTTTATATTTTTACGAAAGCGGTTTGACTTCTTCGTCTCACCGCTCATTAAATGTTACGGCTCCAGTCTTGAAAGATCTCTTGGGAAGAGGCAGGTCTCACGCACGTTGTCCTCACCGATCAGCTTCATCGTCAAACGCTCTAGGCCAATACCGAGTCCTCCGTGCGGCGGCATGCCATGCTTAAAGATATCTAAATACTGCTCCATGCCTTCGGTTGTCATGCCTTTTGCCTCGATTTTATCTAGAAGCATCTGATATTCATGAATACGCTGACCACCTGTTGTCACCTCAAGTCCCTTGAATAACAGGTCGAAGCTTTGGGTGAATGTCTTGTCATCTGGATCATCCATTGCATAGAATGGACGCTTCTTGCTCGGATAGTGAGTGACAAATACGAAGTCTGCGCCATATTCTTCCTCGAAGTAGCGGCCAATCAGTGCTTCCTCCTCTGGTTCAAGATCATATGGATTTCTGATCTGTCTGTTATATTTCTCTGCCACAAGACGCTTTGCCTCATCGAAGCGTACCTGCAAAATCCTATCAACCTTTGGAAGTGTAATGTCAAGCATATCAAGCTCTGTTTTGTAATCCCTCTTTAACAGCTCCATCGTGTACTGTAAAAAGCCAGTTTCCATTGCCATGATATCCTGAAAGCTATCGATAAAGCCCATCTCAAAATCAAGACTCGTATATTCGTTTAAATGGCGCTTTGTATTGTGCTTTTCTGCACGGAATACCGGTCCGGTCTCAAACACGCGGTCAAATACGCCGACCATCATCTGCTTGTAAAACTGCGGACTCTGTGCGAGCACTGCCGGACGGTGGAAATAATCAAGCTTAAATACGTTAGAACCGCCCTCTGCTCCCTTGGCTCCGATCTTTGGGGTACGGATTTCCGTAAAGCCCTGAGTTGTTAAAAACTCGCGGAACCCTCTTGCGATGCCCTCCTGAATACGAAACTTTGCTCGCTCTTGAAGGTTTCTAAGGGACAGTGGACGGTAGTTTAATTTTGCTTCCAGTGAAGTATTCAGTTTCCATTTGCTGACAGGCAACGGCATTGCAGCAGAAGGCTCAGATAAAACGGTCACTTCAGTCAGTCGAAGTTCCCTTCCAAATGGCGCCCTTGCCTCCTCATAGACAACACCTGCTACGCGCACTGCGCTCTCATCCTTGAGTTCGCCAAGTGCAAAGCCTGCTGTTTTTTCCTCGTAGACACACTGAACGAGTCCCTCTGCCTTTCTCAAAATGACAAAGCGCACATCGCCCATATCTCTTACGGCATGAACCATGCCCTCCATGCGAACGGTCTTTCCATCACAGCTTCCCTGTGCCAGTTCCTTGATGCTTACATACTCTTTCTTGCTGATTCCACTGATAAATTCCATGTTGTCCTTTCTTTTCAGCCAAAATACGAGTCTCCATGGTTGATGCTGGTACCTTTATTTATTATAATGCTTACGAATTGCTCCGTTACTCCGTAACTCTCGCAATTCTAAAAATATTCGGATTCGCTAACTTGTTTTGCAAGTTGCTGCATTATACAAAAAACCCCGGAAACTGTAACTTATTACAGTCTCCGGGGCGAAACATCTTCGTTCCGCGGTACCACCCGCATTCAATCCATATCTGGATCACTCTATGGTTATAACGTAAACCAACGTGCAAACCTACCCTTTTACTCATAATAAAAGCTCAGAATGCCCGCTCCGGAGCGTTCCCACACCCAGTCCCTCATGACGGCGCTCTCAGTCGGTGACGCCCTCTTCCTGTCAAGATCGTTGGGATAGAGTCTCCTTCAATGCGTTTCTTATGGTTCATTACTATAGCACACGAAAGTGCAAATTGCAAGCAGAAATTTCATTTTACGATATGCATTTACTGGAAATTGTCACAATTCACAAGACGACCACTCTGAAAATGCATTATTTTTGTAAATTCAATCGTTCCTTGTGGGTCATGCTCAACGACAATTATAAGTTTATTCTTCTTTTTTGCAATAAGATTTAACAACTGCTCGTATTTTTCTCTCGTTTCCTGATCAAGACCAGCCTCAATTTCATCTACAATCAAAACAGATGCTTCTTCGATTCTAAGAAGCATTTTCATGATTAACAACTTCTTTCGCTGTCCCACCGACAATGATTTTCCCTCATTTTCGATGGCACGATCCGCCGCTATATCATATTCTTTTAACAGATATGTCACAGCTTCTCCCTCATTTTGTGTGATAATGTGTAAATAATCTTCTACTGTCTCGTTTAAAAAAATCTCCTCCTGACCAACATACAAAAACTGACGGCTCATATCATGTTTGCAATAAGCATCAACTGATTGTGAATTGATTCTTATTGTTCCACTGTCTGGCCGATAAAGTCCAAGCAAGAGCTTTATAAATGTAGACTTTCCACAGCCATTTTCACCCATCAGGCGAACCATCTGTCCTTTTTGCAGACAGCAGGAAACTTGTGTTAATGCAGATTCACCGCTTTCATAAGAAAAATAAACTGAGTCGAACTCGATTGATTCAACATCTGTTAATGACTCTGCTTTCTGGCGCGGCTCTAATTTGCACACCTTATCTACATTCTCAAAGCTTACTTGTGCGCGCATAATTTGCCGCAGCAATTCCTGTGCATTCTGACCCTGCGAATTAATTACCGTTGACAACATCGTAAAAAAGATCAAATTTCCAATTGATCCGCCCCATGAAGGAATCAACAATAAAACAGACAGCAGCATAGTAGATATCGTGTTATAATGTTCGGACAACTTAGACCAAAAAAGCATAAGGCGATCTTCTTTTTTTGCAGTCTGAATAAAATCACTTAATTTTCTCGTTGTTTCCTGCTGAAAGTAATCGAGCACATCATTTGTCTGGACAAGTGTCATTGAGTCAATATACTGATTGCAGACGGCATGGCACTGTTTCATTTTCTGATTTGTCTTGCCTGCCTTCTGTGAAATTCGCTTTCGCCCTAAGAAAGACACATACCAGCCAAGACCAACTGAAAACACCAAAAAAACTGCAAATTTCATGCTAAATGCAAAGGCCAATACCATACATACAATAGTTGTCAATACCGCACTGATAAACGACGGTATATGATGACCTGTCACACGAAATACATCAAGCACATCAGCATACATTGTATGCTTTAACACCTCCGCACCAATCTTATCGGCATCGGATAGGGAAGCGGCCGCAAGTGCTGCCTCCATCTTGAGTGTCAAGTCTCTCATACAAAGACCGCCTAACTTATCTAGCAGCAAATACCATCTAATTTCCATCCAGGTATTAACCCCCATACATAATAAAAATGCTGCGAATGCGGCAAGCAAAAAAAGAAGTTCTTTCTGTCCAAGACTGTTCGCCTGTGAGATACTGTCTACCAAAAAGCGCATTCCACACGGAATCAAAAGGTTGCTCACGGTCACTGCCGCCATAATCACAAACGACATCACAAAAAGCTTTTTATATGTGATAATCATTTTTTTGTAATAGGTCATTATCAATTTCATTATTTCATTTATCCCTCAATATTTTCTATTGCATTTTGCATATTTATGATATCATTTATCTGCCATAATCCAAATGATATATTTGAACTTTATTTTTTATTTTTTTCCTTTTCTGATCATTTACAAATAGCCTAATATGCTGTAATATTTTACTATTATTGTCTAAATGAAGGACACAGCATCAGGCATGCGAAGGAATTATAGAACCTGAAACCTACAGCAGATTTGAAAGTGGCAAATCGCGTCTTCGTTGGGAAAAGCAAAAATTACTTCTTGAACGATTAGGCCAATCTTCAGCAAGAGTACAATTTATTGTTGACAGTCCACATCCAAAAGTACTTGTAACAGCAAAAAATATTTTGACAGATATTCAATTGGGCCGACTAAATATGGCAAACGAAAAATATATTGAATTAAGCTGTTGGCTAACAGAAAGCTCTGTTAACGATAAATTCAATCAACTTGTAACAGACCAATTAGATTCAATGTTCTGACCTGTTTCACAGCTTATATTATTGTCTGTTCTAAGAATGTTTTACATCTGCCTCTTTTTATGATTCATGCGCTCTTGGCACCAGCTTCCTATCTCGGTGAGACATAAAAAAAGGAGTATTAAGAAAAGGCCTGGAATCAAAATCATCCACCATGCGCGCATAACAAACGCATTCTGGGCAAGTGCGAGCATACTGCCCCACGAGATTGTCTCTATTGGAAGGCCAAGCCCCAGAAAGCTAAGTGTTGATTCTTCAGCTATTGCTGTTCGTACACTCATAATAATCATAAATAAAATAGATGGAAGAAAATTTGGAGCAAGATGCCAGTAAAGCACATGAAAAAAACCGCCGCCCATGCACTGTGATGCCGTGACAAAGCCGCTTTCTTTTACTGTTTTTGCCTGTGTGCGCACGATTTTTGCCATTGAAAACCATCCACAAAGTCCTATCGCTGCACTCATTCCTATAATATTTTTTCCAAATACTGCCTGCACAAATAAGACAAGCAAAAGCGACGGAACAGAAAGAAGCACGTCTACAAGACGCATCAAAAGCCTATCCAGCCACGCAGGTGACAGTGCACTTGCTGTACCATACAAAACTGCAATAACTGCTGATATCGCAGCAGACAAAAAGCCAATGGTAAGAGAAACACGTCCGCCATGCCATATACATGAAAACAGATCGCGTCCCATCGTATCTGTTCCAAAGAAAAATTCACACCCCGGTGCGCGGCTGCAGTTCATAAGATCCATATAGGACGCATCTTTACAAAAAAATGGTGCAAACACACATCCCATAATCAAAATACCAAGCAGCACAAAGGAAAGAAACGGTACTTTTTTTCTCTTCATTATATGTTTTTCAAAGCTCATTTTCCCTCCTGCGCCATATATGGATTTAACCTTGCGTTCACTAGCTCTGCAATCGTGTTTGCTGCTATCATAACTACTCCCGTTAAAAGGCATAGTACCATAAGCATGTTGTAATCAGATGTTTTGGCACTCTCATACGTAAGCATACCAATTCCCGGATAGCCAAATACTGCTTCTACCAAATAAGTACCGCCAAGAATATGCGCTACCGAAACTGCCATAAGACTAATATAAGCTGGCAGCACATTTTTTAGGCAGTGACGAAATAAGATTGTGCTGTCTTTTGTTCCCTTTGCACGTGCAAGCACGATATATTCTGAACGTGTTTCTTCGCAGAGTATATTTCGCACCATATAGGCAAAATACCACAAATGACCAGCCACTGAGGCAATCAATGGCAGCACAAGATGACGCAACCTGTCAAGTAAGCTGCCTCCTCCAATTGAATATGCACCGCTTGCCGGGAGCCAGCCAAGCAATACGCTGAACACAAAAATCAGTATGAGTGCCATCCAAAATTCAGGAATGCAGCTTGTAATCGTTCCAAGGCGCACAATAAGTCTGTCTGCAAATTTATTTTCATTCCAAGCACATAAAAGTCCTAACAGCAGTGCTCCAATAAATAAAATCACATAGCTTAATACGCCTAAAATAAGTGTATTTTGGATACGTTCTTTAATCACAATAGTAACGTCCTGCTTATATTTGTAGGAAATTCCAAAATCACCAGACAGCGCCAGCTTAAGCCAGCGCACATATTGTACCGGAATCGGATCATTTAATCCAAGACGTTCTCTGGCACTGTCCTTTTGTTCTTCACTCATTTTCTCTACGCGCTCACCATAGTACGACTGCAGCGGATCAATCGGCGTAATTCGTGATAAGAAAAACACAATGGCAGACAGCACCCATATGCTGATAAAAAATGCAGCGATCTTTTTGAAAAGCACACTAAGCCATTTGTTCTTCATCGCTCATTTCCTTTCGTTTTGTTACTGATTTTCAATTGTCCAGTCACAGATATTCCAGAAAATGCCTACACCGTGATGACCTAATACAGTATCTTCATCTATTCCCTGAATCGTATTCTCTGCTGCGTAAAGCGCATCAATATAGCAGAAGAATGTGTAAGCTGGTGTCTCTGCTAATGCTTCCTGGAACTTTGCATAAGCCTCCTTACGCTCATTTTCATTCTCTGTCTGGCGTGCCTGTGTTAAGTATTCATCTACAAGTGCATTTGAATATCCAGAATAGTTCGCTCCCTTATCTGTACCAAATACCTTGTATGTATGATCATCTGCATCAAACGGAGATCCCCATCCAATGATGCAACACTCCTGTCCTGCCCAGTCGATTCCGCCTGCCGGTACATCTGCTTTTACATCAAGTCCTGCCTCGCGAAGCTGCTGTGCTGCAATCTGCGCCATATCAATGCGCACCTGATCACCCGGTGTCGCGTTAATTGTAAAGCTAATTCTCTCCCCGTTTCTGCACCAGTAGCCATCTGCATCTTGTGTGCATCCTGCTGCTTCAAAAATCTCTGCTGACTTTTCTAAGTTGTAATCGTAGTGCTCCACATTTTCATTGTTATATTTATTTCGCTGCAGAGGACCATATGCCACTTCACCCTTATCTAACAGCACTGCATCAAGAATTGCCTGACGGTCAATCGCATAATTGATTGCCGGGATCAGATAGGCATTTTCCTGCCAATACTCGTTATTAAAGTTGTAGAGAATGCCCCTGTAGTCAGAAGTTGTCATATCGTACACTTTAAATTCGTCATTATCAGCAAAAAGTGATTCTTCCTTTGGTGTAATCTGCGCCAAATCAAGCTCGCCGCTTAATAGCTGCATTGCCTTTGCATTATCATCTGTCACAATCTTAAATACAATTGTATCAATATTAGCTGCACCGGCAAAATACTCCTCATTCTTTTCCATTGTAATAGTCTGTCCTGCATCCCAGCTTACAAACTTATATGGTCCTGTTCCAACTGGTGCACGGAAAAAGTCAGATGTCTGCCAATCTTCACCCTCTAACAGATGCTTTGGCATAACAGGTTTTGTCATATATTCCAAAAAAGCGGTATTAACGTTAGAAAGATGAAAAGCTACCGTATGTTCGTCAATCACCTCAATGCTCTCTATATCCTCATAATCAGGTGCATTCTCTGATTCATTTGCCGGATCCATAATTGCTTCATATGTAAATTTCACATCATCTGCTGTAAAAGGCTCACCATCATGCCACTTGACACCTTCCTCAAGATGAAACGTGTATGTTAAATTCTCCTCATCATACTCCCAGCTCTTTGCTAGACGCGGAATAATTTGATTATCACCATCATGATCAGTAAGACCATCAAATAACAGCACGTTTATTTCGCAGTGCTCATCCATTGCCGGGTTAATGCGTGTATAGTCAGTGCTTCCATATACAAGTGTAGTTTTGTCTGCTTCGTCTGCAAATGCTGTTTTTGAAAAGCCTGCTGAAAATACAAATGCTGCCGCCATAAACGCAGCACAGCCTGCCGTTAAATTTCTTACATGTTTTTTTCTCATATCATTCTCCTTTTTTTGATAAATAAAAATTCTAATCAGCTTTTTTATTTATCAAAGTCACTTGCAGTCTGCCTTGCTTCGCGAATGGATATTCCCTGCTTTCTTGCAATTGATGCCAAATCTTCATACTCATACTTTTCACGTGAAGTACCATAGCCTGTCGAAACTTTCTTTCGCACATCACCATATGGAGTCTTTATTGTCTTTATAGAGCGTGTCATAGTATAGCGTCTTGAAAACTGTTCTCTAACACCAAGCGTAGTTGTATGCAAAAATATAAGTTCAATCATTCGGTCTCGGTCTTCCTCACGGCACATCACCTCAAGTAAAATGCCTGGTCTGGATTTTTTCATTCCTGTGGAGACAGTAAATACTTCCAGAGCACCTGCTGCTAAAATTGTCTCTGTTGCAAAGCCAATTTCCTCTGCAGTCATATCATCTATGTTGCAGCAAAGCTCAGAAACACGGCTTACATCATCTGCTGTCTCTCCTAACATCGCACGGACACAATTTGCCATCTCAAAATCCTTCTTACCCATTCCATAACCGATAGCCTTCATCTTCATAACTGGCATATCACCAAACTTTGTGGCAAAATGTTTTAAAAGTGCTGCGCCTGTCGGTGTACAAAGCTCTCCCTGAATCTTTCCGCCATAAATCGGCACTTCCTTTAAAATATAAGCAGTTGCCGGTGCTGGTACTGGCAAAATACCATGTGCACAGCGTACTTTTCCGCTTCCAACATGAACTGGTGATACAATCACCTGATCAACAGAAAGCTCCTCCATAAGCATACAGACTGCTGTAATATCAGCAACGGCATCCATAGTTCCTACTTCGTGAAAATGAATTTGATCAACTGGTACACCATGTGCTACACTTTCAGCCTGGGCGATCAGCTGATAAACTGCCATTATATCATCCTTTACGCGATCTGATACCGGCAGATGATCTCTTACGATATGCTCAATATCATGCAGGCTGCTGTGGTGATGATGTGAACCATGCGCATGATCGTGGTCATGGTCATGGTGATGGTCTTCATGATCGTGGTTATGGTCTTCATGATCATGATGGTGTTCGTGGTCATGGTGATGGTCTTCATGGTCATGATGATGATCGTGATCATGATGATGCACATCAAGGCTTTCCTCTTCCTCACCATTTACTGTTACCTTACTGTGTGTTCCTGTAATACCGCATTTTTGAGTTTTTTCTTTTTCAAAATGAACTCCCGGGATTCCAAGTGCATTCATTTTTTCAAAAAATGCATCCTGATCAGGCAAAAGCTCTGAAAGTGCTGCTGTCAGCATATCACCTGCTGCACCCATTCCACAATCTAAATATAATGTTCTCATTTGTTTTTTCTCCTTTATTTCGTATGATTAATAGTTACATGTGATTCATCATTCCTGCCAGATAGCCGGCACCAAAACCATTGTCAATATTTACTACAGATACACCGCTTGCACATGAATTAAGCATTGATAAAAGCGCTGAAACACCGCCAAATGATGCACCATATCCTACGCTTGTAGGAACTGCAATGACGGGGCAATCTGCTAAGCCGCCTATTACACTTGCTAGTGCACCTTCCATTCCGGCTATTGCAATGATTACACTTGCACTCATGATTTCATCCATATGATTTAATAAACGATGCAGTCCTGCCACTCCAACATCATATAGGCGCACAACCTCGTTTGCATGAATTTCTGCTGTCAGCGCTGCTTCCTCTGCTACCGGAATATCAGATGTTCCGCCTGTCGCCACAACAATCTTTCCCTTTCCAGTCGGTTTTGGCATTTCTCCGATAATGCCAACTCTTGCATCTTTGTGATAATGTAATGGATGTACCTGACTAATCATATCTGCCGCTTCTGATGATAAACGTGTAATTAAAATGTGATCCTGACCATTTTTTAACATAGCAGATACAATTCCAATCATCTGCTCTGGTGTCTTTCCTGCACCATAAATTACTTCTGCTGCGCCTTGACGGATTTTTCTGTGTAAATCCACCTTTGCATATCCAATATCCTCAAAAGGTTCTTTTTTTATTTCAAGCAGTGCATCATCTATACTCATGCTTCCTGCCTTCACTGCTTCTAGTATCTGTCTTGCCTCGCTATTCACAACTTTATCTCCCCATATAATTAAATTTTTATCTGGCCTGCAAATCAAGCAGCACTTCTTTGTAATATTTTTTCAATTCTATAAGAATTTCCTCTCGCATTTCTAAAAGCTTTGTCATCTGTACTGCCGGCATCTGAATCTTTGCAGAGTCATTTAAATAACGCACACGAAAATCTGTAAAGCCAAGAGAGAACAGATAATTTTCTGCTTCTTCCGTCTTTTCAAGCTTTTCTGCAGTAATGCGCTCGTTTGTTGGGATACGTGTTGCCAGACAGGCATAAGCTGGCTTATTCCATGTAAAAAGACCTGCTTCTTTTGAACGTCTTCGAATTTCCGTCTTTGTAAGACCACAGATGCGAAGTGGTGAGTAGACACAAAGCTCTCGAAGCGCACGCATTCCTGGGCGGTCATCTTCTGCATCAGATGCATTAGTTCCATCCATCAGTACGGTAAAACCATCCTTCTTCGCCCCTGCAAGAATCATATTGAATATAACATTTTTGCAGTGATAACAGCGGTCTGAAGGATTCTTCACTACTGTTTCATTTGAAAGAACATCTGCTGTTAATACCTTCATATCAGCATTTAGCTGTTTTGCAAGACGCATCGCATCATCAAGCTCAAATTGTGGCTGAAATGCAGCATTGACATAGTAGGCACGCACATGTGCTCCACTCTTTATTGCTGCATAAAGCAGATACGAAGAATCTACTCCTCCAGAAAATGCCAATGCTACTTTATTGTGTTCTTTGAAAAATTCATTTAAATCCATTTTTGCATCTCCATTTCTGTCTTTTTATATCATTCTAGTATTTTAATTTTGTCTTATTAAACAGAAAAAAGAAGGCATATTGTCTCCCTTCTGGGAAATCATATACCTTCTTAGTATATTTGTAAGCATCAACACACGCCCCAGTTTACTGAGGCATTTATAACGTTTTAATTGTAAATAATATATGTACTCTTCTGAGTACAGCACATGCTTCATGCATGCCACAAAAGTATGTGTATTTTACCATATTTTTCTTTGTTTGTAAACTATAACTAAACTGGTCCGTCGACGAATCCATTCACCTTCGGGCTTTGCTGCAAATACGAAAAAAGCCACAGGCATATTGCCTGTAGCTCTCTCATCTTAATGTGCCCGAAGGGATTCGAACCCCCGACCCACGGCTTAGAAGGCCGTTGCTCTATCCAACTGAGCTACGGACACATTTTCATAAAAATAACTGAAGTGTCATGTAACAGATCAGTTATCAGCTCCCCGAGTAGGGCTCGAACCTACAACAACTCGGTTAACAGCCGAGTGCTCTACCATTGAGCTATCGAGGATTATGTGCTTGTCGGTTTCGTTTATTCTGTGTTCTCTCAACCAACATCCTTATTATAACACATCTTGCAAATTTGTCAACACTTTTTTTAAAGAAAATTCAATTTTTTTAATTGCATGTCTAATTTGCAACGATTCAAAGCATTTCAAAGAAGATTACACCCTGAATCGCTGCTATTTTCCGTTAAATAAGATGCATCAGCCAGTAAATTAATCCGAATAGCCAGCTTGCAAACACACCGTACAAAATTACTGGTCCTGCAATCGTAAATATCTGCACACCTTTTCCAAAAATCTCACCCTCTGGCGCTGCTTCCACTGCAGGTGATGCCACTCCATTTGCAAATCCTGTTATCGGAACAAGGAGACCTGCTCCTGCATATTTTGTCAGCTTTCCAAATAAATGCAGTCCCGTCAATATAATTGCAGCTAAAACAAGAGCAATCGAGGTCCACGTACCTGCTACCTCTTTTCCCATACCCATTTTTTCAAAAAATACGCTAAGGATCTGTCCTATCACGCAGACCGTTCCGCCTGTCCAGAATGCTCTAAATATATTTCTTGGTGTGTTGTGCGTTGGTGTAATTTCCTTTACGTAATCCTGATATTCTTTTTTCTGTTCTTCACTTACCATATTTTCTCCTTTTTGTTTTAAAGATTTGAGAAGTACAAATATGCACCTAACATTTTTCCAATGCCAATTGAAAGCACCATCCATGGAATACCGCTCTGAATGCGTCCTCTCCTAAGAAGAATTGGAAATACATCTAATACCTCTGCTAGTGACATAATAAGTCCTCCCACAAAAATTCCCATAAAAAGTCCAACTGCTGCCTCAAGAATTTCTTTTCCAGGCAATGATGGCTGCAGTAAAAAAATAAGATTCCCCGCCGTTCCGCCTAAAATGACACTCCATTCATACAAGCTTACATGGCGGGCTGTTCTTGTGTGTCCTGCCCACCTAGGCAAAATTCCAATTACTGTAATCAACGCAAATACGCCAGCAGAGGCTGCGGCACCTGCTGATAAGCCAACTAATACCTCTGCTGCCGCTTTTATTGCTGCAAACAATTTTATTTTTATACTCATACGCGCTCACCCCTGCGCTTTTGTTTGCTTTTTATGCGTTCATTCTGGTCAAGGATTGACTGATTAACAGTTCGTTCATACTCTCTCATCTCTACTTCAAGAGGTGTCGGATCCATCACGCGTTTTTTTGTTCTAAAATGATTGTAGAAAATCAAAATGCCAAGAAACAATCCCGCTGCATATCCACCCTCTAACCAGGTAATGGCAGTTCGCTCCTGCCCTGTCATCAGCCTGTGCAAATCACCAAATACCTGATCTACACTGACGTCGGCATTAAATGTCATAATAGAAAATGCTGAACCAAAGAAGATCATCATACAGACAAGCACTACCTTAGTATACTCCCACACAGGTCTTTTTTTTCGCTCCTGCACATACTCAATAATAAAATCAGTTTCTCCAAGATTTTCAACTTGAACTGTTGGATACTCTTTTTGAATCAGCTGTGTTACCTTTAGGATATCTCCGACAGCGCGCTGCCCATACACAGTCGTATAATGAAGTGCCTTGCAGTGTGCCTGAATTGATGCATTGGCGCACCATAAATCTCCCAGCTCACCAATGCTTACAGATGGCTGCGTCACACGAATTTTCTGTCCTATTTTAATATACATAGTATCTGCCAAAACAAGCCTCCTGCCGCTTGTTCTTTTTTTATTTTGCGGCTGTACTTAGTATGTGCCATTCGTTTCTTTTCATCCAATCTTAAAGCTACATTTCCAAAAGCGCCCTCATTTTCTTTAATACACGTTTTTCAATCCTACTGACCTGTACCTGTGAGATTCCGAGGCACTTTGCAGTCTGCACCTGAGTCTGTCCTGAATAGTAACGCATAATAATAATTTTCTGCTCCTGATCTTGAAGCTCACACATTACTTTTTTGAGTGCCAGACGATTCACAAGTTTTTCCTGTTCATTTTCCTTTGACTCAAGGCGATCCTCAAGTAAAATTGCATTGCCATCACTTTGATATATCGTCTTTTGAAGACTTTCTACTTCCTGTGAGGAAGACAGCGCTGATGCCAATTCCTCTGGTGCAATCTGCATAAGACTTGCCAGCTGACAGACCGTAGGTTCAATCCCATACGCAGCCTCATATTTAGCCTGCAGCTGTCTGGCACGCACCGCCGTCTCCTTTACAGTACGGCTGACCTTAATCATTCCATCATCTCGCAGAAATCGCCTGATCTCTCCAATTATCATTGGCACTGCATAAGTTGAAAAACAAACGCCAAATGTCTGATCAAAGCGATCAATTGCCTTCATAAGACCAATACAGCCTATCTGAAACAGATCCTCCTGCTCGTATCCTCTGCCGCGGTATTTTTTCACCACACTCCATACAAGCCCTGTATTATCAAGCACTAGCTGATCTCTTGCCTGTGCATTACCATTGCGGGCCTGTTCAAACAGCTTTGACAAACACTCCAGAGAAAACACCTCTATTCTGTTCTCTTGCCGCCGCAGATTTTTTTCTTCATCTGTACTAACGTTCCGTTTCCAACTGATGAGGACACCTTTAAATCATCCATAAATGCTTCCATAAAGCAAAAACCCATTCCAGAACGCTCCGTTCCGCGTACAGATTGACTGTACATTGGCTCCATTGCTTTTTTGACATTTTCAATGCCACGCCCCCAGTCACGAATCTGAACTGTCAGCGTATCTTTTTCGATTGCACACACAAGCCGGATCAATCCTTTTTCATAAGGATAGCCATGCACAATAGAATTTGTCACTGCCTCTGATACTGCCGTCTTTACATCATCAGTCTCTGCCACTGTCGGATTCATACGTGTCATAAAAGATGCCACACATACTCTGGCAAAGCTTTCATTTCTCGAATCACTCTCCAACATAACCATCATGCGCTGCACACCCTCCTGCAGCCATTTGCCATCCAATTCTTTTTGTTGTTCTTCCATATCTCCTCCATCTGCAGCAGCTGCTGCGAACCTTACTCTTATTACAGTGTTCCCACCACCTGATACACACCGGAGATGCGAAGAAGTCTTCGAATTTTCGCATCCTCACCTGTCACAAGCACTTCGCCGCCCATATGATGCATGCGCTTGTAGCGTCCAAGCAAAATTCCAATACCTGAGCTGTCCATAAAGCCAGTCTTAGAAAAATCAAAAATCAGCTTCTGCACCTTTCCAGCTGAAATATAGCGGTCTGTCTCCTCACGAATGCCATTGCATACATGATCATCAACCTCCTCTGGCAAACCAATAATCAAAACAGGTCCAGCCTGCATATATGTTACATTTTCCATTTTTTCCATTTCAAATTCCTTTCCCTTATTTTTTCTAACAAAAAAGACACAGAAACAACTTCGCTTCTGTGTCTTATCTTTCGTACATTTTTTTAATTTGCTGCTGGTTCTGCTGCGTTTGGATCTGCCGCTGCATTTGGATCTGCTGCTGCATTTGGATCTGCCGCGTTTTGATCTGCTGCTGCATTTGGTTCTGCTGCGTTTGGATCTGCTGCTGCATTCGGATCTGCTGCTGCATTTGGATCTGCCGCTGGTTCTGCTGCGTTTGGATCTGCCGCTACATTCGGATCTGCCGCTGGTTCTGCCGCGTTTTGATCTGCTGCCGGTTCCGGTGCTGCATTTGGCACCTCTGGTTTTGCATCAAGTGACCGAAGTACCTGCGGTGCAATAGCATTTAAATTTACACGCGCATCCTGAATCTGAGGTCCAACTGGGAATCGCTGTATGTACTGCGTATACATGTCAATTGCAAGGTCGTTTTGATTTAACTCCTGCGCACTGACGGCAACATAAAAATATGCTTCACTGTATGATGGATCAAGCTCAATGATCTTCTGGCACAACTCTATTGCTGCCTGACGATCACCTTCATGCTCACGCTTCCAGATCGCTTTCTCGAAAATACGATCATTTAAGTGATTTTCCATTTGTTCCTTGATTGACTGATACATTTCTTTATATGTGTCATCATCTACTGCATTTGCATCAAGCTCTGCATACAAATCAATTGCCTGCGCATAATCTTCCTCAACAAATGGCTTTGCCACTGCTAAAAGAGCCTGATATGCATTGACAAGCTGCTCACTCTCACTGCTGCTGTGCTGATAGCTCTCAGCATCCTGATCTTTCTCATTCTGAAGCTTCTCCAGCTTATCTTCTAACTCTGTGATATCAGCATTTAATGACGCATACTTGTCTTCATACTGCTGAATCTTTGCCTGACTCTTTTCATCAAGCTGTGCCTCCTTGCCTGGCATAATAACATAATATAATACTCCAAGAGATAGCAAAAAGCCAACCAGCACATAAGCTGCTGCTGCCAGATAGCTTCCGTAGTCGCGCATGCGGACTGGGATGATTACTTCCTCACGCTCAAGCTCGCCTGCCACACCAATAGAATTCTTTTTCTTTGAAGCCTTATAGGTTGTCTCAAGCTCTCTCTTATAAGAAAGTGCACCTGGATTTCCTCTGTCGATCTCAAGGCATCGGTCAATGACGTCTAATGCCTGATCATATTTTTGATCTTCCATATAAAGAAGCGCCAGCAGCTGATACGCCTTTATCATACGCGGGTTAACGTTTATGACCTTCTTTAACTGAATGACTGCCATATCCTTTGATCCAGTTTTCGCGTATTCAAGTGCCTGATTAAACTTTCTTATGCTGTGATCTGCACTGTCTAATGACTGACGGTTGTCACGCATATCTCTTATATAGTCATCAGCAATATTTCCTCTGTGACGAAGATTTTTACTGATAACCCATTCCTTTAATGCCAGCGCTGCCTCACCCATCTCATAATAGACAAGTCCGAGCAGATTTCTGGCGCTTATATTTTTCTTATACAGCTGCAGACTAGTTCGAAGACATTCTGCCGCTCCCGTCAAATCTCTTGCCTTAGCTCTCGCCAGACCAAGATTGTAATATTGATTGGATGCGTAAATAATCTTACGGTACAGTCTAATGTCAGCTCCGCATTTTGGGCAGGTATCCCGATCCGGGGACAGCCTGCAGTTACAAGCATAGCACTTCATGCATTCCTCCGTGTGTTTATCTTTAACTATTTCTTAATCTCGTTCATCAGTTCCTGAAGAATATCGGTAATATCTACCATCTTATCATTCAAGATGGCTTTTTCCGTTTCATCCACTTCAAGACTTGGCTTAAATTTAGCCAGCTCTTCTTCAAAATTTATCATACCTTTATACCTTTCTTCATATAGTCTTTAGGCCTTCTGCATCATAATACCTATTTTTGCAAAAAAAATCAACCCTCAAACATTTTCAGTATCGCATCACGATAGATTGCCTTCGCAGTGATATACTGATTCTCACCAGAGGAAGCAAAATGTTCCATCATGACACCAGCGTTGACCTCAAGTACCTTCCAGCCTTCCTTAGTTTTGATCATATCAATTGAAGCAAAACGGATGCCTAGTGCTTTGGCTGTTTTCTTTACAAGACTTACAAGCTCTTCCTCTAAATCTGGAATAGAAAGCGTGAGCGCGCTTGCTCCCTGTCCAAGATTGTGCTTCCAATTTAATAAATAAGTCTCATCTTTTTCCGGTACCTTGGAAAGCTCTGCCTCATTTGGCACGAGAAAGCTGTGAATCTGTCCCTTTGCAATAGCCTCTGCCAGCAATTTGCCAACTGTTGACACACCATCACCAGTAAGTGACGGACGAATCTTTGAAAAGGCAAGGCGAATCTCGCCGTCTAATACAACAAGACGATATTCGCTTTGAATGTCTTCATAGCGACAAACCGCCATTGCCTCTGATGATTTATAGATATCAGAAGCGGCCTTCTCTAGCTCCGCCTGTGTCCTAACTTTAAAAACAAGATTGCCTCCCGTTCCATAATTGTCCTTGCAGACAAGCGTTCCCTTCTCTAGTTCTGCTAAAAGTGCTTTCCAGCTGCCTTTTCCTCCAGTATACTGCAGCATAGACGGTGCCATAAAACAGGCGTGATATACACTAGGAATATCTTCCTCCTTTAGTACCTCACTTGCAATATTTTTATCATTGCATACCTGCTGCACAGACGAAGGATTTAATCCAAACTGATACCCCAAAATGAAGGCACGCTTTTGATCCTTTCTCAGACAAAATGCCCAGTCATAGGAATAGCTGCTAAGCTTAATTCCTTCTTCTGCGCAAATCTCATTTATTATCTTTACATAACTACTCTTACTGTTTTCCATTGTCTTATTTTCCTCTTGCTTTTGGAATACTTGTATTATAAAATTAAATCTGTGAAATAGCAAGAACAACTTTTCGCAAACATACACAGCAGATTCTGTATCATTCTGCAGAAAGAAGGTTTTTTATGTCCGATCTACAGTCACTCTTTACTGACTGCCTAAATGAAACGCTTATAAGAGTCATTTTAAGCAATCCTTCGTCGAAGGATGGTGTCATTAAAATTTGTGCCCGTCCGATGCTAAAAAATAAATCGTTGCTTTTCCAGATAGAAGAATATACGAAAACTCAGGTTTTCCATAAAAATTTGACTGCCGGTGACGCTAGCTCTTATTTAACAGGTAAACTGTCTTCTGATACTTCGTCACAAACAGCATCATTTAAAAATGCACTCGTAGAAACAAAGAGCTTTACCGCCAATGTTCTTGTGAGCAAAAAGGGAACCATTACTATTAAAAAGAAAATGAATGCCTCGCCCAAACAGACAAAAATTTCTCTTTCGCATAACCGCAAGAAGAAATATATTCTTGAAGAAGGTATTCCTGTACCATTTTTAATTGATCTTGGCGTAATGACGCAAAATGGAAACATCATTAACGCTCACTATGATAAGTTTCGTCAGATCAACCGTTTTCTTGAATATATTGAAGATATTCTTCCCTCACTTCCTACAGGCCGCGAGCTTCGCATTCTTGACTTTGGCTGTGGAAAATCTTATCTGACCTTTGCAATCTATTATTACTTAAAGGTCTTAAAGGGATATCCTGTGCGCATTACAGGTCTTGATTTAAAGGAAGATGTAATTCGCCACTGTAACGAACTCGCTGTTAAATACGGCTATGATAAGCTTGAATTTTTATGCGGTGACATCGCTTACTACGATGGATGCAGCCAGGTCGACATGGTCGTTACGCTTCATGCATGTGACACAGCCACTGACTATGCACTTGCAAAGGCCGTCGGCTGGGGTGCAAAAGTCATACTCTCTGTTCCTTGCTGCCAGCATGAATTAAATAAGCAGATGAAAAATGATCTGCTCTCCCCAGTACTTCATTATGGCATACTAAAAGAGCGCATGGCTGCACTTATTACTGATGGACTGCGCGCCCAGATCTTAGAGGCGAATGGCTACCGTACCCAGATTTTAGAGTTTATTGATATGGCGCATACCCCGAAAAATCTGCTGATTCGCGCTGTGTATAACGGACACTGTGCTGACAACAAAGCACAAATCAATGAGCTTCTCGCTGCCTTTGATATTAATCCGACGTTATATCGTCTACTATGTAAAAAAGATAATACTATCTCAGAATAATATAATTTTTGTAACCTAACACCTTTGCAGAACTTCTATGCTGCACAGCACACAAAAAGCCAATCCCCAAGGCAAAAGCCTAAGGGAATGGCTTTTTTAACTTTTAAGTGTATTTGATTTACTTCTTTAAAGCAGCCAATCTTTCCTGTACCTGCTTCATAGTTGCCTCATACTTTTCAAGCTTAGCCTTTTCCTCGGCAATTTTTTCTGCCGGTGCCTTGCTGATAAAACGTTCATTTGACAGCATGCTATTAGAACGCTTTAATTCGCCTTCGAGCTTTTTCTCTTCTTTTTCAAGACGCTCAATCTCCTTTGCCACATCAACTAACTCGGCAAATGGCATATACATAGTTGCGCGTGCTGTTACAGCAGATACGGCATCCTCAGCGATTCCTGCCTTATCAGACTGAATCAGAACCTCATTTGCATAACCAAGTGTTGCAAAGAATATCTTATTATGTTCAAAGATTTCTCTTACCTTTGCATCCTCAGATACAACATATACAGTAGCCTTCTTGCTCGGCGGTACATTCATGGAAGTACGAACTGTACGGATCGCACGAACTGCCTCCTTCATCATCTCTACTGCTTCCTCTTCCTCTGCAAAGTTCCACTCTTTTTTGCTTACCGGCCATGCAGATACCATTATGCTTTCTTCCTCATCCTGCAGGTTGCAGAAAATTTCTTCTGTAACAAACGGAATAAATGGATGAAGAAGTTTCAAGGACTCAATCAGAACAGTCTTTAAGGTCCAAATTGCTGCTGCCTGAGACTTATTGCCATCGTCCCACAGACGTGGCTTAACCATCTCAATGTACCAGTCACAGAACTCTTCCCATACGAAATCATATACCTTCTGAAGAGCAATACCCATCTCGTAGCGGTCAAGATTTTCTGTTACTTCCTCAATCAGACTGTTGCACTTTGTCAAAATCCACTTATCTGCCATAGTCAGATCTTCCAGTGAAACATTGTCTGTTGATGCCTTTTCCATGTTCATCATGATAAAGCGTGATGCATTCCAGATCTTGTTTGCAAAGTTTCTTGATGCCTCAACACGCTCATAGTAGAAACGCATATCGTTTCCTGGTGCATTTCCTGTCATAAGTGTCATACGAAGTGCATCAGCGCCGTACTTGTCAATAACTTCAAGCGGATCAATTCCGTTTCCAAGTGATTTACTCATCTTGCGGCCCTGTGAGTCTCTTACAAGACCATGAATCAATACAGTATGGAATGGCTCTTTTCCTGTCTGCTCGATACCAGAGAATACCATACGGATAACCCAGAAGAAAATGATATCATATCCTGTTACAAGAACGTCTGTCGGATAGAAATATTCGTACTCTGGTGTCTTCTTTGGCCAACCAAGTGTAGAGAATGGCCATAATGCAGAGGAGAACCAGGTATCAAGTGTATCTGGATCCTGTGTCATATGTGTACATCCGCACTTCGGACAGCATGTCGGTGCATCCTTTGATACAACCATCTCACCGCACTCATCACAATAATAAGCCGGGATTCTGTGTCCCCACCAAAGCTGTCTTGAAATACACCAGTCACGGATTCCCTCCAGCCAGTGCAAATATGTCTTTCCATAATTTTCTGGAACAAACTTAAGACGGCCTTCCTTTAATGCTGCGATTGCCGGCTTTGCCATCTCATCCATCTTTACAAACCACTGCTGCTTTACAAGCGGCTCTACAGTTGTCTTACAGCGGTCATGTGTTCCAACTGCATGAACATGAGGAACAACCTTTACTAAAAGACCCATGCTCTCAAGCTCTGCTACGATAGCCTTTCTTGCTTCATAGCGGTCCATTCCCTCATACTTGCCGCCATTTGCATTGATGGTTCCGTCATCATTCATGACATTGATCTCTGGAAGATTATGACGCTTTCCAACCTCAAAGTCATTCGGATCGTGTGCCGGTGTAATCTTTACACAGCCAGTTCCAAACTCCTTATCAACGTAAGGATCTGCGATTACCGGAATCTCCTTATTAACGATTGGAAGCAGAAGCATCTTGCCTACAATATCCTTATAGCGCTCATCATCTGGATTTACGGCAACTGCAGTATCACCAAGCATAGTCTCCGGACGTGTCGTTGCAATCTCTACAAAACGACCTTCCTCACCTACGATCGGATACTTGATATGCCAAAAATGACCTTCCTGCTCTACATGCTCAACCTCGGCATCTGAAATAGATGTCTTACAAACAGGACACCAGTTGATGATACGGCTTCCCTTATAAATATAGCCTTTTTCGTACAGACGGATAAATACCTCCTTAACAGCCTCAGAGCAACCCTCATCCATTGTAAAGCGCTCTCTGTCCCAGTCAGCAGAGGAACCTAACTTCTTTAACTGGCGCACGATACGTCCGCCGTACTCATCTTTCCACTCCCATGCATACTTTAAGAACTGATCTCTTGTCAGATCCTTCTTCTCGATGCCCTTTGTCTTTAAGTTCTGAATTACCTTAACCTCAGTAGCAATTGCTGCATGATCAGTTCCCGGCTGCCAAAGTGCCTCATAGCCCTGCATTCTCTTATAACGGATCAGAATATCCTGCATGGTATTATCCAGTGCATGACCCATATGAAGCTGTCCGGTAATATTCGGCGGCGGCATTACAATTGTAAATGGCTTTTTGTCGCGATTTACCTCTGCGTGAAAATATTTTTTCTCCATCCACTTGTCATAAATCCTGCCCTCAATCTCAGACGGATTATATGTTTTGTCCAGTTCTTTCATAAGTCTCCTCACTTCTTTGCTCTTTTTTCTTACTCGTCCATTACCATATGGCAATAGGCACGTTTTCGCTGCGTCAGATAATCCTGTGAAATCTTTAAATTGATTTCATTATCCTCTCCGATACTGCGCACAACAGTCTCCTGCTCACTTTGCTCCTGAAGACGTGTTTCAACCTCCATGTAATGGGCCTGCCATCTGGAAATCTGGCTGCTCGCCACGCATTCAAGCTCCTTTGCAAATGGCTTTCCTGTCTGAAGCGCCAGATAATACATTTGCTCTAGTATCTCTTCTCGCTTTAATTCTGCATAAGCAGCTTCCAGACATTCCATCGCCTCATCCGCATATCCCATGCGAAGATAGGCCACACCCATATGCTGCAGAATCTGACCATAAAATTGAGGCTTCTGCCGAAGATCTCTTGGCATCTGCAGTGTCTGGCTGTAGATCTGAACCGCACATTCAAAACGCCCTTTATCAAGCAAAAGATCTCCTCTTTCCTTGCTGCGCTCCAAAAGGCTCTGACGGTTCATACGGTCAAGACGGTTTTGAAACTGCTGAATCTGGTTTTCTTCATAATAACCAATTTCACGCATGATCATTACCAAAACTGCACCCATGTCAGCACTTGATCCGTAGAATTTTACAATTTTATCTGCTAATTCCGGCATATGAAGCTCAATTCTAAAAAAGTCAATGACCTCCTGACGGATAAAATCCTCACCGAGCAGATACGTATTGTTGAATATATAATAGCAGAATTCTTCCGCTGTGTAAATATGGATGCCTAGTTCCTTTACGTAGAGCGGATTCTCGGCAATGTCACCGCACTGAATATATTGTTCCATTCCCGATGCCTCCTTAATCTATTTTAATTTCTTTTTTAACAACAATACCTGATGACGGGAAAAATTCGCCAAATCCAAGATCCTGCACACGCACCATTGCTGTATGCTCAGATGTAAATGTCAAAATTAGACGAACTCTTGTTGTCTTGTTTGGCCTCTTTGGAAATGCATCCAGGCTGATGTTTTCAAATACAGTCAGCTTTTCACCTGTCTTTTTTATCTTCAAGCGAATTGAGGACGCCTCATCCAAAATAAGGTCGGCTGTTGTACGGCAATCATACCAGTTACTGCCTTCTTTTGCAAGCATCAAAACCTTCTTGCTGCCGTGCACACTTGTATCCATCCACATTGAGGCACCAACACGTCCCTCACATATAATTGTGTATGGATATGAATTTCTGCCGTGCAGCTCATTGTTTGCATTTATCACAGCTCCCTTTGCGAACACGTTGCTCTCATAAAAGATACCTTTTCGCACCTTTTTTCCGACTGCAAGCGCATTTAAAAAGCTTTTTCCCCATTCCTGGCAGTTTTCCATTGCCTTGCCGCTGACAAACAAAGAGCTTACACCACGGTGATCAATTATTCGCTCAAGATGCTCTCTAATTGTTGAATCTACCATCCTGCGATGAGTCTCATTGCTCATCATATCCTGCGACAGACTAGTTTCAAGCACCTGTCTTGTTGCCTTAATTACAGGCGGATTTACACTGCGAATCAAATTTAATTCATAGCTGCTAAGCTGAGTTCCAGACCAGTCTAAAAGCAAGGCTCTATTATCAAAATTCGCCTTTGGCTGACGCAGCACAAAATACAAATAAGCCTCTGTGTGATTGATGATGCTGACATTTTCTCTTGGTATTCCAAGGCTGTCCATACAATGGATAATGCTGTCCATAACTGCCGGATCAGTCTTTTCAAGCGTAAAGACAAGTCTGGCAACGCTTCGCGTGCCGCACTGCTCATAAACAGTTTCAAGAAGCGTTCCTATATAGCTTCCTAACAGCTGCTCTGGCTGATATCGCCTGTCGCCAACTGCTACGCTGCTTTTTTTTGTCAGCAGCGTCAAAAGCTTATCAACTACAGCTCCTCCGCCCTCAAGCACAGCTTCATAGGCTTCTTTTCCTACAAGCCATCCGTCCTGTCCCTTCTTTCGTCCGAGCGCCGTCTGAATGACTGTACGATTATCCGCCTGAGGAAAGCTTATGTCTGCCGGGTTCATGTTATCAAGACGGTACCGGCTTATTTTTGTCACATCATCGCATAAATCAAAACCTAATATCAGTTTTTCCATAATCTTTCGTCCTTTTATAATAACACATACAGTTCCTTGGCTGCCTCACGGTTTCGAATCGCTTTGGCGCATTCTGCCTTCCACTGGTCGTAATTTTCCTTTCGTTCAAGTTCAATCAGCTTCTGAATCTCACCGTAAATGCTGCCCTCTCTGCAATAGCACGAGGATGGATCAAGAAGTACTTCCTTAACCTCTTTTTCCTCATCGCCATCACCACAGCGCACACTTATCTGCACCATCTCATCTGGGAAGAGGAACACACCAGCTGTATAGATACCCGGATAAATTTCCTGCATCTCATATGTAACCTTCTTTCCTCGTGGAATCAGCTCACCGCGCAGCCATACATGACAATCTGGTATACCATTCCACTGCACAATAATGCGTCCTTCCATCTGATGCGGCAGCTCAATTATATCTTTAAGACCATGGAAGCATTTCATATAAATACCCTTTGCACAATAAGCATATAATAACTGCTCACATAAGTGTCTGCTTTTTTCTGACAGCTCTTTTTGTCTGCTGTACTGCTGCAGAATAGCAAGTGAAAAAACTTCTGGAAGATCCTGCTGCTCTATTAAAAGCTGCTCTAATGTATCCTGCATTTCCTGTGAAAGCACACTTTCCTTCATCAAGCTTTCGTGGCAGCGTACCACAAGCACTGCGCGGTCAAGCTTTCCAGATACACAATGTGACTTCTTGCTAATCTCATAAGCTTCCTCTAAATGATCAATTTTGCCTGTAAAAAGCATCTGTGTTACAACACGCGCTGCCAGATCTTTACTGTCTGCCTTTGCATCATATGCTGCGCATAAAAGATTATACATATCCTGTGTTGGTCCAACATAATGCATACAAAGATAACGAAGAAGTGTCTCATGAACCTGCTCTGCCTGAAGAAGACGCACACAAAGCGTTATAAGAGTTTCGCTGTACTCGTATAATGTCTCTGTAATACGGCGCACTGTCATCTTTAATAAAAGATCTGGACTAATGCCATCACTTCCATATGCGCTGACATATTCAAATGCTTCCTTGCTGTAGCCGCGAAGTATACATAGCTCAATCAGATAAACGCGTGTCTTTTTCGTCAGCTCACCAGGATTAAGTGATACCAGCCATGCGTCAAGCTCTCTTGTCTGTTCCTCATGGAAATAGCAATACTCAACCATACGCTCTGTCAACACATGCTTAAAGGAACGTGTAACCTCTGCTTTTTCAAGAAGCTGCTTTGCAAGCTGCAGATTTTCCTGATTTGCAAAGGGCTTTGTATAAAAATCATCAGACTCCTTAATCATAAGCATAAGCTGCTCTGGTACTTTTTGTCTGCAGACAGCAGCTAGTTCCTCACGATACATAAGAAGTACTGTTTTCATATCTGGATCAGCATATCTGTTTCCATATGCATCCTCAAAAAGAATCGCTGCATCATTAGCATAAACAGGAATGCAAACCTCGCCACCGTTTATGCGCGCACTCTGCTCTGGGCGAAGCTGCGCATAATGTACAACAACCTTTTTTGCGTAAGGAAGTGTTGTTGTAATCTGTTTTGAAAATAAAAGTGTTGTAAGCACATGACCTAGATTTTCATCAATAAGGCTTGGACTAAGCCAGTTGTCATAAAGCGGTACAAGCTTCGCATTGATGCGTCCATCTAAGAGCTGACGAATCGCAAACTCATCCATCTGCGGCTCATATGCCTGATACATATCAGATTCCTTTGGAAAATGCTCCAAAATATATGTATAAAGATTCAATCTTGTATGATTATCCAAATCATTCTTAAATGAATAATATAAAAGAATGCTATTTGGAAGTTCACGATCTAAAATCTGATCACATATTGAAGTCATAAACGCATCATTAAGTCCTGTCAGATTGATCTCCTGTGCAATGCCTAGCTCAAACCAATAAGCATATGCAGGTGAAGTTTTTCCCATGCGAATCAATGCTGAACAAATCAATGTCAGTACCTGATTGTCTTTGCAGCTGCGATACATTCGCTTCATTACATGATATAAAAGCTGCGCATTTTCAATACCTGCAAGAGGAAGTGTTAAATACTGATTTGCAAGTTCCGCAGTCAGACATGAATAGCGAAGCATATATGATAAAAGCTGAATCCAAAATTCTCCTGTACGTCTGATTTCATCTGGATTTTCCCTGCAGATTTTTGCTGCATACGCATAGATAATAGGCTTTGCACCGTAAATGCGATACAAACGTTCACACTGTCTTAGCTTTTCAGCATCACTTAAATCATGCTCTGTCATAAGCCATACAAGAGAAGCGACAAGACTGTCTGTCTGCTTTTGCAATTCAAGCGCAGCTGACGCTGCTTCTTTTTTATCATGCTCCTTCTTTGTAAGCTCCCACTGCAAATAAAGCGTCATAAGATATTCTTCCTGCTGACGTTTTGTGCTGATGCGTGTTAAGTTTGAACTATACCAGGCAAGAAGCTTCTTTGCTTCATCTATACGTTCCTGCTTAGCAAGCAGCCATACACGGTACAGGAAAAGACCTGAACTAGCCGGATATTTCTTCATATTTTCTTCCAGACACTGATCCATCTGTGAAAAAATCTCTGTTTCTTCGTGGCTCTCATTTAAATATGCAAGCAGAAGATGATACAGATAACGTACAACTGCCTTTGGCGGCCTGCCATCTGAACGCAGTGCATTCTTTGTGTTTTTTCCTTTATAATCGCGATTGACCTGAATACAAACTTCTAGTGTCTGCATTGGTGTTTCGATCTGCACATGCGCTGTATTACGCCCATTATGCATCTTTGCTACATCTGCAAATGCTGTCAGTACACCTTGCTGATTTGAAAAATCGCGCGATGTAATCTTTTTTTGAGGAAAAATAAGCCATGGCACATCTGTCTTGATTTGTGCCGCAAACCATCCCCATGTACTTGCTGTCACCACAAGCTCAATGCCATCCTGCGGCAGCTCCTCCTCGGTAAATGACAGCGTCTTGGCCTGTACTGTAAGCTGCACCGGCTTCTTTAACTCCATAGCAACAGCAAAGGCTTCCAATGCCTGATGCTCAGAACTTCCTTCAAGAAGTCCTTCGTAGAGAGCTGTGCGCTGTACCTGATCCTTCATAAAATCAAGCTCTTTAAATTTGTCTGATACAAATAGGTGACGTGCCTGTGACGGATTTTCCAGATAAAAAGCACCAAATTCTGTAAGTGTATGCGGCATTGCCTTTTGGCCTGACGCTTCACCTACACTGTAATGGTACTCAATCTTTTGCTCACCTGCATTGCCAACCACAACGACTGCACCAGTAATCTCATCGCCTGATTTTAAATCAATTGTGTTAATCTCAAACAAGACAGCTGCACTCTGACCAGCCGCCTGCTTTGTTTCTATTTTTACTCTTTCATTTGTTGAGTAGAAAAAGCCTTTAAAGGGTACTCTGTTTCGTACCCGGATCACAAGTTCTTTATTCTGCACAGTACCGGCTTCCACTCTTCCCTCCAGATATGCCGGTGAAAAATCCAGCTCTGGCTTTTTTACCAGCACCTCTCCGGCTGCCAACTGTTCGATCCGCTCCTTCAACCTTTTCTCCTCCTTCTCGTTTTCTTGTTTTTTCTGCCAGTATTTCTTCTAGCTTTAATTCTTAATTGTTCTGATAAGTGCAAATCCCTATTTTGCACATATGTTGTATTATTCTATCGCAAATGCGAGTAACAATCAAGCATTTCTATTGATTTTTTTGTCACGCAGTCTTTTTTTGTCATATCTTATATCAAGTACAAAGCACGCAAAGGAGTCTCTATGGACTACAATGGAAATAGAACCTGCATCCAACGCGGGAATTATCATAGAATGGCAGCAAACTGCTCTTGCGAAAATCGCACTTTTCCTGTTGAAGTAAATATTCCAAACCGCCCTGTCGGAATCTCTTATGTGACGGTACAGACCTTTGGCGATATTTATCCGCCGCAAAAGGCTCTGAACGTTGGAACAGTCTTTGCCGCCCTCGATTATCCCTTCACATCCACCTGCTGCTTTTCTAAGCGCATGAAAGGAGGCGCGTATGAATAACCGTAATGTCTATATGCATGGTTTTGTCTGCGATGATGCTGCTCTCTTTTTGGATACTCATCCTGACTGTCCTCATGCACGTCATCTATATCAGGAAAACGCCGCACAATATAATCAGGCACGAAAACAGTATGCTGCTGCTGGCAAACCGCTTTTTCGTACTGATGCCGTATCTGACCGCGGCTGGAGCTGGACTGATGAACCATGGCCATGGGAAGGAGGTAACTGCTAATGTGGGTTTATGAAAAGCGTCTTCAATATCCTGTTAATATCACACAGACAAATGCCAAGCTTGCCCAGGTAATTATCTCTCAGTTTGGCGGACCTGACGGAGAACTCGCTGCCTCCCAGCGCTATCTTTCACAGCGCTATACAATGCCAGACGGTATGACAAAGGGACTGTTAAATGATATTGGAACAGAGGAACTTGCCCATATCGAAATCGTCTGCGCGATTATCTATCAGCTGACAAAAAATCTTTCTGTAGAAGAAATTAAGGCTTCCGGTTTTGATAAATATTATGTTGATCATACGCTCGGCATCTGGCCTCAGGCTGCTGGCGGTATCCCATTTAATGCCTGCGTTTTTCAGGTCAAGGGTGACCCCATCACTGATCTGACGGAAGACCTCGCTGCTGAACAAAAAGCACGCTCCACCTACGATAATATCCTGCGCTTAATAAGCGATCCAGAAATTTGTGATCCTATTCGTTTCCTGCGCCAGCGCGAAATTGTCCACTTCCAGCGTTTCGGTGAAGCACTCGTCCATGTTCAGGAAGGCCTTCCGAAAAATGTTTATGCCTACAATCCGGCATTTGATAATAAAAAACACTGCTAAGAGCATAAAAATCCCTCCAAACCCTAAACGGGCTTGGAGGGCTGTGCTGCCAAATTTAGCTCTATATCTTTTCGTATCTGTACTCTTGTTTTGTTGCCGCAGATGGGGCATAGTATCCATTTGGCGTTCATATTCAAATTTTACTTATCACAATAAATTGAAATTGCATCTCTTACAAATTCCGCTGTTCCTTCTCCGCCAAAACGGTCAATGTTTTTCTTAAAACGGTCATCGCAGACATACATCTCGCCCAATTCTTTTAAAATATCATTGCTGCAAGTGTAGAAGTTTTCATTTATATATGCTTGCAAAGCAACTACTTTTTCTTGAACAGCCTTATCTGTAGGTGGCAATTGTTTCATCGCTCCTAACTCAGTGAACAACGACATAATCTCATTGGCAAATTTAAGATAGTTGTGTTCACTATCAGAAACAGCTCGTTGTTCATACTCTTGATACGCTTTAGAATTTCCCCATTTTGACTTGACTTCCGCCCTGTATTGTTCAATTTCTTTCGCATCAAAAACTTCAAAATTCATTATCTTTACTCCTTTAGTTTGAATTTCACGGGCAAAGGAAATAAGCTCACCTATATGCTTATATTGCAATTCCAACAGTTTGATTTGCTGCGCCACTGCTTCTTCTTGATTAAAATTAGGACTATCAAGAATTTCTTTAATTTCCTTTAGAGGAAATTGCAATTCACGAAACAACAGAATGTTTTGCAAACGACTAAGGGCTGTATCGTCATACATTCGGTAGCCTGCATCAGTTACTTTTGTAGGCTCTAAAAGACCAATGGCATCATAATAGTGCAGTGTGCGCACACTAACACCTGTGAGTTTGCTAACCTCTTTTACTGTTCGCATATTTATCACTCCTTTCCGTGTAATATCATTCTAAACTATAACGTAGCGTCAGAGTCAATAGGTTTTTAAATATTTTGTTGCCTTGACCTTTTAATTGGATGGCGAATAATGGTTTTCCATTTTCCTGGTGCTACTTTCCGTGCATCTGATAAGTTCGGACACATAACATGTGTTATAGCAGATATTCATGTAAAAAATCAATAGTTTTTTGTTTTCAGTCTTGGTGTGGCACTTGTTTGTCTATTCAAAAACTTTTATCATTACTTGACGCGCGTACTAACACGTGCTAACGTGATACTCCCACGCGCGTTCTTGCGAACGGGCGGGGCTTCTTGAGACATGGTA
>OGCM01001270.1_pt1 | contig 31811 bp, 16 predicted proteins | sample 1570151 | NCBI WGS metagenome assembly OGCM01 (sample SAMEA4370582, study PRJEB24528) | human gut metagenome
CAACGGTCTTTCGCGGTTCCGTTCCCAAACGTGAGCGCAGCCAGACACCGTGGGCGGTGCGCCAGCAGGCCGAGGATGACCTGCATCAGGTTTTTTTGGGAGCTTCCCGCTCCCTTCATGTGTACGGTCACCAGCTCCGTTCCCTCAGCTATGGAAATATCGGCGAAAAACATGGAGATGCTGCGGGGCCTGGGCGCAAAGAAGCCCATATTCACATGGGGAGGCCATACGTGGATGATGGGATGGAGCGCAGGCGGAAAAGATGTTTTTTGGGCTTCGGAGCGGACAAAATACAAATTGCTCTGCGCAGCCATGCCCCTTTGCAAGTCCATGACGGCCTGGAGCCTCCCGGCATCGGCGGCCTTGCTCCTGAATCCGCTGAAATAAAAAACAATGAATGCGCGTGGGAAGATATGCCGGAGAAACAGGGCGGGCCCGTCGAAAAACGAAATGAATATCATGTCCGGCACGAACCCCGCATCCCGGATATGGAGGAAGGTTTGCAGCTCCTGCTTTCCCAGGCTGAACATCTTTTCCCATTCGGCAATGAATGCGTCCCGGCTTTGGGACAGGCGTTCGCGATCCCTTTTGAGGTTCAGGCGCGCGTGGATAACCCCGGACGATACGTCTTCCTTCCTTGGATAAAAAGAAAGGAACATCACCTTGTTTTCGGGATCGGAAGCCAGCTCGGAAGGCATTTTGCCAAATCTTCCAGGGTAACTGTCGTTACAAAAAAGGATGCGCATGTGTCCTCAAATCCCTGCCGTACAGGATGAACGGGGCCACGGCCCCATCCGGCGGATGGTTATGTTTTGCTGTTCCCCATACCGGCGCAGCCGCCCCGAATCGGAGGGGCAGGGGGGCCTGCCGAAAGCGCGGCGGTGAGCGGGAGGGCCGCCGGAGCCGGGGAACGCGCGCTGATCATCCACAGCCGAAACGTCTGCAGAGCCTTTGGCCCCATATACGCCCCCCTTTCCACCGTCGGCACGGCAAAAGGGGCTGTCGGAGCCGCGAGGAACTCCGACAACCCCTTTTTTCAGCGGTTAGCCGTTGGCAGTGTTGAGACAAAAGACCTGGGTCTGGACTTCCGCGTCATCCCCGGCAAGGCTGGGCTCAAGCGTCGTTTCCAGGGTAAGATCCTTACCGCCCGTGTAGCTGAACTTATCCCCGTCCTGCTTCCACAGGCTCGTATCCAGCGTAAGCGTTCTGCCCTCTTCGCCTATCGTGATGCCGTAATCAGCAGCCAACTGGTCAATGTTGGTCAGGCTGAGTGCGTCGCTACCGGAAATCAGCACTTCAATATCATTGATTATGGGGCCGGAGTGTCCCTCTTTGCCGCTGCTGTTAAGCAGGTCATCGAGAGAGAGGCCCCCTTCATCAGACACCATAAAGTCTATGCCGCTTCCGCCATCAATAAGGAAGTCGTTGCCATCATAAACAATGATATCATTGCCGGCGCCGCCATAGAGGTAGTCGTTGCCCACACCGCCGTCAAGGAAGTCATCACCAAAGCCGCCGAAGAGGATATCATCTCCCTCACCACCGAACAGTCGGTCATTTCCCCCTCCGCCGATAAGGATATCATCCCCAGCGCCGCCGCGCAGCTTATCATCGCCGCCTTCCGTATCCAAAGCGTCGTACTTGTCGACGAGCTCCTTGAGCTCCTCCTGGGAGTGCAGCGCAAGGTACTTCTGGAAGGTCTGCGCGTTGACGGTTCCTTCTATAAGCCCCTGAAAACCGCCCTGCCCGTCGCCGATAAGGACGTCATTACCGTCACCGCCGTTGAGGATATCACTGCCCTCTCCGCCGACAAGGATATCAATGCCCTCTCCGCCGTCCAGTGTGTCATCGCCCTCTCCGCCATAGAGCCGGTCATGGCCTTTGCCGCCGATGAGCTTGTCATCTCCGGCAAAGCCCCACAAGCTATCGTTGCCGCCTCCGCCGTCCAGCGTATCATCGCCCTTACCACCGTAGATATTTTCTGCGATATCGTCCTCGCCTTCAAGGGTCAGAGGTTTATCGCTCAGGTCGATGGTGCCGTCTGCATTGACATGGACAGAGAATATAGCCCCTGTTGTGGAGTTGACGGCAGTGGAACTGCTTTCTGTATCATAAAGTCTGATTGTCAAATCACCTTCAAACCTCTGACCATTAAGCAGGAAATCTTTTAATATAAACTGGCCGTCCTTAAACGTATTTCTACAGGTAATCTCATCGTTACCATATTTTAATGTAATAAGTTGCCCTTTATCACTTGTATGTGCTGAGTATAACCCTCCATACTCGCCATGGTCATACACATTACCATTATATTCAATAGTTACATACTTTGATTGTCCACCTTGAACAAAGCACCCGTCATTGATGACAATGTTGTTATCTCCCCACTCGATGGTAGGCGCATCGCGTGAACCATACACATGAACCATGACTGAATTCGGATCATCTTCATATAGGGTATCACCCTTATCTTTTGTAAAGGGTGTCCTTACAGGATTACCGTCCTTATCTACTACCGAGAAAGAATATTCCAGTGTAATGCCTTGTGACGCTACATTGGAATCATATGCTTCCCGCATATCCCTTACGGCGTCAGCATCGGAATCGACAAGGAACGAAGTCCAATACTGTGATCCTGCCACGCCAGTCCCTTCAAGCACCATCTCTTCTCCAGAAAAGATGAAAATGCCATATTCCGTTTTATGGAAATACATGGACTCAAGCTGTTCCGGCGTGAACTGGGCAACAAATTCCTTCCAGGCTACGTTGAGGGCCACGCTGCATTCGGCAGGGTCAAACGTCTCCATGAAATCATTATAGGATAGAAGAGACTCCTCTTTACCTGCGAGAGTAGACCCGGTATGACCGTTATCGCCAAAAGAAGCTATACCTGCATACCCAAACTTGAACTCCAGCTCATTGTTGAAATCGGGGTCACGCAGCTCAAAAGGCAGATAGCCGATATTCCGATCATAATGCGTGTCTTGAACTCTGTTTCCGAGCTGATCATTGGTTAAATTCGGCTGATCAGCAGTATATTCATACTCTTCGGTATCACTGCCTGAAGCCTTGACGTCGATCCACATCTGATCCTTAGAGTGGCCTGCATTCTCGACAGTTTCATGCAGATACCCCTCGTCATCCGTGCCTTCAATGACGACATCAATGGTCTGCGGGCCGTTCTCCGTTTGCACATCGAAGGACGCCGTAATCTGAAAACCTTCAGGCAACGGGTCGGCAGCGTCATCGTTCAGTTCAAAGCGATAGTCCCCATTCCCTTTATTATAGTACAAAGTGCCGTAGTTGGTTTCATAACAAGAATCATAGCCATCCTTGTCACTTTCCCTTTCCCCTATGAACTCCAGCTTATATTCTTCAGGAATATCCCCGGAATACTTCACCCCACCTTCCGTAACGGAATCAATGCCCATCCCAAGCGAGTTGGATGCTTCAAGGGTACCGTCGTTATCAGAGGTACGCCCCCCTTTATTGTCAACCGTAGAGCCGGATTCTTTGACATGAAGGCTATTGTCGCTCTTCTCGACTTCGACGGTAATTGTATCTTTCGCCACATCCCCGTCAGAATCCGTCACCGTGAATGCAAACTCGTATGAGCCTCCAGAACCGGAAGGGGGCAGATCATAATGGAACTCGCCGGACTCCGTATCCAGAGTCACCTTCGTGCCGTCCACATCAAAGGTGTACGTCTTGCCGCCATCATCGCTGATGCCTGCAACCGGATCGCCGCCGTTCACACTCAGCTCAATCTTCGAGCCGTCGCCGTCATCCGCACCAAAATCGAAGTCCACCGTGCCCTTGATGCCGTCATTGTATGAACCTGTGAAGTCGCCCAACCCCAAGGTTGGCACATCGTCATGCACTTCCACTGTGATGGAGCCTTCACTCTTATCACCTGAGCCATCCTCTACCGTGATCTTAATCTCGCCCGTCAGTTCCGTGTCGGTTTCGGAACCATCCTTACCGTGCACCTGATTGCCATTCAACTGATAGTCATACTGTACCGTCCACTTGCCATCAGCCCCCTGCTCCACGCCTGCCACCTTCACGTCCACACCGTGCACCATGATCAGGCCAAGGCCGGAAGGATCGAAGGATTCTCCATCCTTCACATTCAGCGTGATGGTATCGGAGCCATACTGAAGCGTAATGGTGCCGTCTTCCCCGTGGAGATCCACGGTGAAGCTCCCGGTACCGGACGGCTCGTGTTTTTCCGTGTGCTCCGTTTCCTGCTGTGTCCCCTCGTCTACAAGGATTGTATTGTCAGCAGCTCCCGGCGTTGCTTCGCCCGGAGTGATGTCGGGAGTGTAATTCTGCTCTACGGTCAATTTTATATCAGTGGTGTCGCCGTCGCCGTCCTTCGCCACCAGCGTGAATGTCTTCTCCGGCAACGTAGCATTAGGATCAGTCGGAACAAATTCATAGCTGTAGCTGTCCCCTGCCCCCTTTGTGATGGTCAGAGTCCCGCCGTCCACCTTGAACACATACTTGCCGGCTTCTGCATCACTGGCGTCAGCATCCAGCGTGCCGCCTTCCACGACCAGCTCGCCGTTTTCCGCTTTGCCGTCCGCTCCGAAATGCAGATCAAACGTACCACTGAGGCTGCCTTCCCTGCCCTCTCCGGCCAACTCTACCGGATTGGGAGCACCAAACTCCGGCACGTCGTCATGCACTTCCACTGTGATGGAGCCTTCACTCACATCACCTGAGCCATCCTCTACCGTGATCCCAATCTTGCCCGTCAGTTCCGTGTCGGTTTCGGAACCATCCTTACCGTGCACCTGATTGCCATTCAACTGATAGTCATACTGTACCGTCCACTTGCCATCAGCCCCCTGCTCCACGCCTGCCACCTTCACGTCCACACCGTGCACCATGATCAGGCCAAGGCCGGAAGGATCGAAGGATTCTCCATCCTTCACATTCAGCGTGATGGTATCGGAGCCATACTGAAGCGTAATGGTGCCGTCTTCCCCGTGGAGATCCACGGTGAAGCTCCCGGTACCGGACGGCTCGTGTTTTTCCGTGTGCTCCGTTTCCTGCTGTGTCCCCTCGTCTACAAGGATTGTATTGTCAGCAGCTCCCGGCGTTGCTTCGCCCGGAGTGATGTCGGGAGTGTAATTCTGCTCTACGGTCAATTTTATATCAGTGGTGTCGCCGTCGCCGTCCTTCGCCACCAGCGTGAATGTCTTCTCCGGCAACGTAGCATTAGGATCAGTCGGAACAAATTCATAGCTGTAGCTGTCCCCTGCCCCCTTTGTGATGGTCAGAGTCCCGCCGTCCACCTTGAACACATACTTGCCGGCTTCTGCATCACTGGCGTCAGCATCCAGCGTGCCGCCTTCCACGACCAGCTCGCCGTTTTCCGCTTTGCCGTCCGCTCCGAAATGCAGATCAAACGTACCACTGAGGCTGCCTTCCCTGCCCTCTCCGGCCAACTCTACCGGATTGGGAGCACCAGACTCCGGCACATCGTCCTCAATCACCACGGTGATGAGGCTGTTGCCGGTATCGCCGTCACGATCCGTCACCACCACTTCAAACTCATGCCCGATGGAGTCTTGTCCCGGCTTCCCATGTTCGCCCGTGGAGCCGGTCAGCTCATACGTGTACTCCAGCTTGCCCGTTTCAGGGTCAAAGCCCGTGACGGTCAGGACGCCTTCATCCGTTGTAATCTTGGTATCCGACGTCAGGCCGCCGTTTTCCCACACAACCTTGCCGCCGATGGTGATGCTCGATACGCCGTCCGGGGCGTTGATATCCATAGCCCCTTTCGCCGTGATCTTGGAGCCGTCGGGCTGCGATCCGTTCTCAAGCCCGGATTCATGTACGGTGAGCACGTCGCGCACCGCATCAGGGCCGGCTCCGGCGCCGTTATGCGGGGAGTCAGGATCATTGATGATGGGCGTATCCTTGCCCAGATCGCCGGGGGTCTCCGGCGTTACCGTTACGCCATTGTTCGGCGGAAGCTCCTCGTTGATGGGCAGATCCCCCCCGCGCGTACTGTCGCCAAGCGCGCCGTCCCGCTCGCGTTCATAGCCTTCGCCGGGCCAGCCCAAATCCAGCCCGCCCAAGCGATCCAGCCCGTCGTAAAGCTCCGCATTGGTGTATTCATGATAGCGCGGGCCATTGCCCATGGCGGAAGCGGAAGCCGCCGGGCCTGCGGCAGGCATCAGATCGGCTCCGTTCATCGCCGTGAAGAAATCCTGGCCGGAAATCTCCACCCCTTCCAGAGAGAAGGAAGGCATGTTTTCGCTAGAATAGGCGGTATAGAAATTTTCGAGCTGGATGCTGCTGCCGTCCTCAAAGGTGAGGACAAGGTTATCCCCGGAGCGGGAAAGCGTTGCGGCATCCGCAAGGAAATCGAACACGAAACGGGCCTGGGGATCGCAGACAATATTCTGGGAGCCCGCAACAGGCTTAACAAGGCGTACGTCAGCCATGATTATCTCCTAAAAAAGAATGGGGAAACAGAAAAAAACGATAAAACGCACAAAAGCCCTGTGCCGACAGAATATCGACACAGGGCGCATTCAGGCGGAAAAGAGGAAAAAGGCGCTACGACAAGAGAGAGAGAGAGAGAGAGAGAGAGAGAGAGAGCATAAAAAAATCCTGCTATAACAGTTTGTTACTTGTATAAAAAGATATATTCCATCTTCCTACATGCAAGTTCCAATACCAGCAGGAACAACACAGCCAAATACCAGTATGGCTGAGTCTTTTAAAATAACTCTTCTCCGTGCCAAGTCAAGAAAAAATCATTCAGCAAGGAGAGGAAGATAACATTCTGATTTTCTTATTCTCATTATCTTTTCCTTGTGGGTGTTATCCCCGGCCTACGCTTGATTCCCAGTGTACCAAAGCGCTGTCTGGGAGCCGAATTGCGAAGACGGGGCAAGCGCATCCCATGACGGAGCCGAAAAAAAGCTTTCCTGCCCAAAGAATGAGCAAAAGGATGCCGTTCGGGGAAGCAAGAGGGCTTTTGGCTCCCTCAAAATCAGACGGGAGCCTGCTCAGGCGCGCCCTTGCCCGGCCCAAACCCCTCTGGGCTTTGCCCCTTTCCGTCACCAAAAAGAAACTGGACGGGCCGCCCCCTTTGGGATAGGAAATCCTCCCTCAAAAGGAAACGCCCATGCCATTGATTCCATTGTTCCACTCTCCCAAGAGCTTCTATCGGCTCGCCGTGGCAAGCTTCTTTTTCCTTCAGGGGCTGGTCTTCGCAAGCTGGACCAGCCGCACCCCGACATCAAACAGGCCCTCGATCTCAACGAGGCGCAGCTTGGCGGCGTCCTGTTCGCCATCCCCGTGGGGCAGATGTCGGCGATGGCCCTGTCCGGCTATCTGGTCAGCCGCTTCGGAAGCCACAGGATGCTGCTCCTCGCGGCCCTGCTCTATTCGGGAACCCTCATGGCCCTCGGCTTCATCAGCGAAACGTGGCAGCTTTTCGCCATGCTGGTATTCTTCGGCGTCGCGGCCAACCTGCACAACATCTCGGTGAATACGCAGGCCGTCGGCGTCGAACGCCTCTACCGCCGCAGCATCATGGCCGCCTTCCACGGCCTGTGGAGCCTCGCCGGGTTCGTCGGCGGGATCATCGGCGCGCTGCTCGCGGCGTTCTCCGTCAGCCCCCGCGTGCACTTCTGCTTCATCTTCGCCGTCTGCATGGGCATCATGGCGATCATGTTCCGGCTCACCCTGCCGCGCAGGAGGCATTCAAACAGGCTCAGAAAAAGGGATTCGAATGTTACGGCCTCGGCATCATGTGTCCGAGCATCTCGACTTTGCTGCCTCATGCCAGCCGCGTCGTTGAAACGCTTCCACAGCTTGCTCCGGCACTGTTCGAACTGCTCGAAGGGGCTTTGAGGAGGAAGGCATGACGGACACTTTCCGACTGTGCCGCCTTGGGCTTTTGCCGAGGATGCCGCTGTGCCTTGGAAAACATATCGAGTGGGACTGTGGAACTGCCCGCCAGTGCCGTTTGTCTCGCTTCATAACCAGATAGGAGGGAAAAATATGAGTCTTGGGAAATGGATACCGGTGGTGATTGCGATTCTGACCGTCATAGCGGATGAGATGGACGAATAAAACTCGCTAAAGGGTATCCGATTTTTCCGGATACCCTTGTCCCTGTTAAAGCACAATATTTTTTGCGGAAATTGCCTTCTCATATAAAAATACTAAATCTAAATTTATTAAATTACGATTTAGTAATTATGATTTAAAAATCAAAAACAAAGAGAGATTTATTGGAATAAATAAAACAATTTCAATTAATTAATAATATTTACGAGCGGCAGGGCAGTTGTCTTACCATCGTCTACGGCAGAATACGCATGGGAAAACCGGAATTCATCAGAATACGGTTTGCGAGCCAAAACCGCACAGGTACTATGCCTGTGCCGGATGTACGGGCGACGTGCAATTACGGAAATTCAGCGCCTTTGTTCTGAACCCAAGGCAAAAAGAAGGGATACCCGAATCTAATCAGGTATCCTTTCTTTTCTGCTATTCATTTCACATCAGAGAGTTTATTCGTAAAATAATATATTTTAATTAATCAGATATATTCTTTGCAGCCTTTTTGATCTTTGAAAGATAAATATACGATGTCAGGATAGTCAACACTATAAAAAATAATGCGAATGGTCTCGTAAAGAATACAGTCCAATCATTGCCTGAAATAAGCAGCGTCTGCCGAATTTTTTCTTCCAAAAGCTGTCCAAGGAAGAAAGCCACAATGAGCGTAGGGAGGTTTAAAGACATTTTATTCAGTAGATATCCAATAATACCAAACCAGAACATTACCCACACATCAAACATATTGCCGTTGAAAACATATGCTCCCAGAATACTAAAAACAAGAATACAAGCATATAAAGTTGAACGAGGTATGTTCGTCAGGCGGCGCACATAGCGAATGAAAACGCTACCTATCAGCAAGGTAAAAAAGTTGGAAATCAGCAGCACCGCAAAAAGAGCATAGAGTAGCGATGCATGATCTTCCATAAAACGGGGGCCCGGTACCAATCCCTTGATCATGAATCCTCCCATGATCAGAGCCGCCGCAAGGTTACCGGGAATCCCCAGCGTCACCAATGGGACCAGATTAGGGCCGTTGACGGCGTTATTGCCCGCCTCGGAAGCGGCAATCCCCTCTAAGGCTCCCTTGCCAAACAGTTCAGGCGTCTTGGACTTCTTACGCGCCCACAGATAACTCAAATAGGCTCCGACAGTCGTACCGATGCCTGGAACGATGCCTATGATGCTACCGATGAACGTGGAACGTCCGATAGTAGGTAGGCAAGTCTTGAACTCTTTGGCTGTAACCCTGTTGTCGTCCGGGTTGGAGCTAATGATGATCTTTTCCTCCTGCTCCCCACTTTTCCTCTGGGCCAAACGCTGCCGGAAATAATTTTCCGCCTGCAACAGCACTTCCGAAAAGGCCAATAGCCCAATAACCATGGGCATAAGGCTGAATCCGTCGGCCAAATCGACAATGCCGAAGGTCAACCGCATGGTACCAAATTCCGGATCGGTGCCTACTGTGGCAAGAAAAAGCCCCAAGGCTGTCGAAAGCAGGCCCCGTAGAGGATCGGCAGTGGCCGCTACGGAAATAACGACCAAAGAGAAGAGCACGACCATACTGTATTCGGGCGGGCCGATGCGCAAGGCAATAGCCGCGACGGGGGCAGCCAAGAAGATCAGCACCAAATCGGACAAAGCATCGGCCAATACAGAGGAATAAAGAGCCGTCTGCATGGCTTTTCCGCTCTTTCCTTGTCTTGCGAGCGGGTACCCGTCAAAGGTAGTGCACATAGCCTGCGGCGTACCGGGAATATTGAATAAAATAGCGGGCAGAGAACCGCCGAAATTTCCTCCCTTGGAAAGCCCCATGAGCATGGCGATTCCGGGAATCGGACCGAGATAATAGGTAAAGGGCAGGAGCAGGACGATGGCCATAGTGTCCGTCAACCCGGGGATGGACCCCATAATGGCGCCACACAAAACTCCAATAAAGGCCCAAAAGAAATTTTCCCAAGCAAAAACGAGATCCAGAGCCCCAATAATATCTTCAAGCATAGTGTTCTCCGATACGGTTGCGTACTAAAAAAGAATACCGCTTGGTAAAGGATAATTAAGAAAAAAGACAACTATCCCGTAAATAACTCCAAGCAAAAGAAGAGGCGTCAGTACAATACGTATCAAACCACGCTCGAGGAAAAAAAATATGTATATCATGCCAAATACAGCATTAGTCACAAAAAATCCGACGTACTCCGTGCTCATGATACAGACGGCGTAACTCACTATAAGAAAAAGGATACGCGGGAAAACGGAATCGGATGGATTGGAAAACGCCTTGGCCACTGCTTCCAAAGAAATATTTTTTCCTGTGGTACGCAGAGCCATAAACAGGGCTGGAATGGCAAGGAAGATGATTGTCAGGCGCGGGTACATGGCCTGCTCTTCGCCTGAGATCTGCTGTGGGATAATTACAAACCACAACAGTGCGCAAAGACAGAGGAACAGACATCCTATGAAGCGATCTATCAGCATAGGGCCCCCTTTATTCCCGGAGGAAAACCCTCCGGGAATGATTGGTACTATTGACTAGTTGCTGTCCTGCTCATTGTACTTCAGCATTTCTTGAACGAATTCAACGGAATGACGTGAAAAGGCATCATAATCCTTTCCGGAAAGGAACTGCGGGATGAATCCCGCCGCCTTCATCTTGTCCTGGAGTTCAGGATTTTTCAGGACGTTGGCAATAGCCTGTTCCCACTTGTCGCAAATGGCCTTTGGGGTCCCCTTGGGGAAGGCAAAGCCGTACATCAAAGAGGTTGCAAAGGGATATCCCATGTCACGCAGCTTGGGCACGCCGGCAATGTATGGGACTTCCGAAGTTCCCAAATTGGCCAGCACAAGCAAGTCTCCCTTGCGGGCCGCCTGATAACCGGCGGTCCCCACGCCAAGCTCACACGCGTCAATATGCCCGCCCATCAAGTCAGCCGTGGCTGGTCCGCCACTCTTATACATGACCAGCCTGAACTTGATGCCCTCGTGAATAGCCGCGGCGTGAAGAACTTCAAGAGCTTCCTGACTGGCTCCGGAACCCACGGATACGGTGCCGGGATGTGCTTTGGCGTAATCCACAAGTTCCTTCCACGTCTTATAGGGCTTATCCGGACGCGTGAGGAGCAGGCGATCCTGCGGCATATAAGCTCCTACAAAAATGATGTCATCCAAATTGTAGGCAGGAGCCTTGAGAAAATAGGTGGCCACCAGCGCATTGCCGATAGCTCCGCCAATGACGGTATATCCATCATTTTTAGCCTTCAGGCCAAAATTCAATCCGGGGATGCCGCTTCCTCCCCCCTTATTGACGATGACGAGGGGCTGCCCCAGTTCTTTGGACAGATAGTCTGCGACCATCCGAACCGAAATATCAGCCGCACCGCCCGGAGCAAAAGGAACTATACAGGTCACAGCCTTGTCGGGATACTGCGCCGACGCGGAACCTGTACCTGCCAACAACAACGCCGCCAAGAGCAACCCAAAGAAACTCTTCATGATATACCCCTTTTCATGCCAGCCGAACGAGATCGGCTTTTGGAGTTAGCGAAGAAGATAGGGAATATTGACGTACAGAGCCTGTTGAGGACATTCCACTTCACAAGGCAGACAGAACCAGCAGTTCCTGTAGTGCCCAGTGGGACCGCCACAGGACAGGCAACGCGATGCTTCGTCCCGGGCCTCCTGCTCAGTCAAATATTGCGTCGTTTCAGTGAAATCTCCGGTACCCGTGCAGAAGTGGCCCAAGCCCGTTTGACGAGGGATAGCGACGGCATTGCCGGTATCAACGGTAAAGTCGTCTACATAAGGACCGGCGTACTGACGGCCATAGAACATGTCCTGACCAGCCAAGAGACGGATGATCGAGGTAGCTGCGCGACGTCCGGAAGCCATAGCGTATACGGCGGACGAAGGCCCATGCTCCATGTCGCCGGCGGCGAAGATAGCCTTGTCTCCGAGCTGCAATGTCACGGGATCAAGGGTGACATCTCCCACAAGCTGCGCCAGCTGGCTGTCCCGTTCCTGCCCCACGGCCATAATGACGCTGTCAGCCTCTATGCTGCGGATCTCGTCGGCCTTAAAGTCAGGGTAGTCCAGACATTGCGGCGGCAGCAATTCCAGATCATGACGGCAAGACAACGCCAGTTTCCCGTTTTTGCCCTCCACTTTCACGGGTGCCCAGGTAAAAGCAAATTTGATGCCCTGCTTCCTGGCCTTGGCAATATCTTCAGCATCGGCTCGGAATGCATCAATGGTGCGGCGATAAACGATGGTAACGCTTTCCGCGCCTTGACGCATGGCCGCTTGCGCGCTGTCGAGAGCCACATATCCGCCGCCAACCACCACGACATGGCCGGACAACTTTTGACAGCCCCCTGCACGGACTTCCATAAGAAATCGGAATGCCGACAGCACGCCCGGCAATTCTTCTCCTTCAATAGACGCCTTGCGTCCGCCTCCCGCTCCCAGAGCGAGTACTACGGCATCATAACGTTGCGATAAATCATCCAATGCCTTCTGATCCACGATACGCTGGCCATAATGAAAGACAACGCCAGCCTGTTCCATGATGCCGACAGCCTCATCCAGCACGGCGTCGGGGAGTTTCCAAACGGGCAGGATATTCCGTAACAACCCTCCGGCTTTACCCTCCGCTTCATACACGCTTACGGCATGCCCCGCCTTGCGCAGATCATGAGCCGCCAATAACCCTGCCGGACCCGATCCGATCACGGCCACCGTTTTGCCGGACGCTTCGGCGCACTCCAGCGGAAGCATCTTTTCTCCGGCAAAGAGATAACGCTTGATGCCGTTAATATTGACGGCCTGCCCGTCGATCTTGCAGCGGTTGCAGGCATGTTCGCAGGGGTGGTCGCAAATGCGGCAAATCAGCTGGGCAAATGGCAAATCCTGAGCGATTACGGCACGGGCTTCATCATCCTTCCCGCGAGCCACCAACTGCACATATCCCTGAATGTTCAGGCCCAAAGGACAGGCCGCGGAACAAGGGGCGCGATTGATCCGAATATTGTCGAGTATGCACGTCTCCGCACACTTCCCACAAAAAATGCATTTCGTCTTGTCCACGACGAGATTGTCGGTCAATGCCTCAAGAAGATTGCCGGCGCTCATGCGGTTTCCTCCATTTTGATGACAGGTGCGTATGAAACACGAATATCTTCCAAAGAATCCCCCTGGGTAAGCACGATGTGCTTCAGCCACTGGGCATCATCCTTGACGGGGTAATCCGAGCGCATATGCCACAATCCCCACCGGCTTTCCTTCCGCTCCTTGGAGGCCACGGCACTCATGGCCGCACATTGGATGATGTTTTCCACTTCATATGCCTTAAACAGATCATGCTGATTCCTGATGCATACCTCCGTACGCAGTTCACTACGGAATCTGTCCATCCACCACAGTGCCCTGTCGAGCTTGTATTCATTCTTGGGAGGCCGTACATAGTCGTTGATCAGACGGCGGACCTTGTATTCGAACTCTTCAATGGGAATCTGCCCGCCGGTTTGGGCAAGCTTGGCGTCACGATCCCGAATGACCTCCATGACCTGTTCGTCGTCAATGACGGGGTTGACTACCGTACGGGCATATTCCGTGGCGTTTTCCGCCGTAATCTGTCCATAGGTGAAAGCTCCGCTCAAATGTCCCCGGGCCACCAGGGAAACGTCTCCCGCCGCATACAGCCCCGGCACGGAACTCTCCCCGCGCTCGTTGATCCGGATGCCCGTCAGACCGTGACCGCCGCACAGGTAACAGTCCGTCGGCCACAGCTCGATTTCTCCAGTACGGAAATCAACGCCGCGGCCCTTAAAGAAGCGCTCCTGCACGGGCCGTTCCGTGGAGAAAAGCAGTTCCTCCACTTCACGGATCTTTTCCTCGCTCAAATGGCGCATGTCGATCCGCATGGGACCACGCAACGCCATATGCTCCGAGTGCATGAGGTGAATCCCCGGGTGGTTTTCTTGAAATTCCTGCGCGAAGGCATTGAGCAAATGAGCCCCGCGAGTGAGCGTGATGTACAGCAGGGGGGCGTTGATATCCTTAATGATGTAGTAAACAAGGGTATACTCGAAGCCTGAAAGCTCCGCCCCGGCGCGGTAGGCCATTACATAGCCGTCGCCGGTATTCCCGGGGAAATCGTAAACGCCATAGAGGTAGCCGTTTTCCGGCAAACCAAACCGTGCCGTGCCGCCGGAGCACAAGATCACGCTCTTGGCTTTACAGACCACGATTTCCCCTGTGCGCACGTTGATCCCTACGGCACCGCAAACCCGGTCGCCATCCTTGAGTAGCCGCAGGGTCATGATCCTGTTGTACACTTCCGCGCCATACTCATGGGCCTTGGCCGCCAGAATGGTCTTGAGCTCGGGCTCCTTCATCGTGATACAGAATTTGCCCTTGTTGTGGATCTGCAACTTGTCGTATTCGCCCTTTTCATCGACGGGAAAACATACGCCCCAGTCGATGAGCTCCTGCATCACCGCCCAAGTGCGCTGGGCCATGACATAGTTGACGGGCTCGTCCATGATGCCCTGACAAGCCTCGCCATTGGTCTCGACATACAATTCCGGGGTTTCTTCCGTGCCTGGAATGGAAACGATATTCATAGCATCCATGCCGCGCGCGATGCAGCCGGAATATTTCATATCCCCCTTTTCAAACACGACAACTTTCTGTTTTGGATCCATCTGCTTCGCTCGGATGGCAGCCATGACGCCCGCGCTGCCGCCTCCGACGATCAACACATCTGCGCTTACGGTCAAATAAGGCTTCATTCCTCGTCTCCTCCTTTAGGGTATACTGCTATGGTTATATAGAGCAGTTGTTAGGGTAAAAAAGGGGAGCATCCCCTTTTTCCGAACCTATTCCCGGAAATTGTGAAGCCGGATCAGGCCAAAGGGCTCCGTCCGAATCAAGCTCTTGCGGAACTCAACGATGGTGTCGTCATAGCTTGTTGAAACCATAAAAGAACTGATGACAGGGGCAGACACGGGCAAATCCATGATCTCCGACTCCCGCTCTGCAATCATTTCGATCTCCAAGAGTTCTCGGCTATTCAGCACGGGGAGGCGGCAATACTTTTCAATCAAAAGATAAAGGGAGAAATCTTCTAACTCTCCACTCATGGCCCTCTTCAAAGGCTCCCCAAAGGGAAGGGGGATGTAGGAAGTACTCAAGGCGACAGGACAATGTTCTTCTCCCTGCTCTCCGCTGAACAAACGTTCTATACGCAAAAAGGAGGGGATATCTTCAGGGACGGCAAACCGTCTATCCATCTCAGCCTGGCGGGGAACTTCCTCCATGGAAAGAAGTTCGACGCTTAACGAGACATCCTGCTCGGAAAGATTCCGCCGCAACCGATAATATTTGACGGCATTCTTGTCGATAATACTCTTGGTGACATAAGTTCCTTTTCCCTGAATACGGACGAGGTACCCCTGATGCACCATATTTTCCAAAGCCTTACGCACCGTTCCCACACTGAATCCCGTGGTCTGGGCAAATTGGCGTTCAGAAGGAAGCTGCTTTCCGGCTTGCCATTCCCCATTGACGAGCTTATCCATAATCGTTTGCTGAAGACGATAATAGGCCGGTAACGCCTCGGCGTGTTTCTCAGAAAACTGGATATGTTTTGCTGTGTACATTCAACCATCCCTGTTTAGTGCTCTATAGCTCTACAGCTCTAATGCTGTCAAATCATTTTTCAGGAATAGCCATCTATACGTTGCGAACCTCCTCACTATACCTTCTGACTTCGACATGCTCGACAACTTACGCTTGATTTCCAGTGTGCCAAAGTGCTATCAAGGAACCGAACCCGCCCAGCACAACTAGGAATTTTTCCTTATTTATTAAAATATGTTACGCAATGGGCGGTGCCGAGAAAAATGGAGTCCCGCCCTCGCACCACTTTTTAAAGCCGTTGCAGTAACATACTGCAATGGCTTTTTTTTGTTTTAAGTCGTTGTCGGAGGAGTCCAAACCGTTTGGGCCGGAGTGTGCCAAACCGTGCCGATGTGCCGGGGCGTTCACGCTGAAAATCGGCAGAGCCCTATGCCTTGAAAAACACAGACAAACGACTCTCCCGCCCTCGGCTCCCCCATCCCGCGAGACGGCCTATCCTTCATCGTCAGGCGTGCTCCTTCCCTTTTCGATACATATGCCCGGAGCTGTATCGCAAGCAGGGCAAGGCGAAACTCCACCGGAGCCTCCAAACGCCCAGAGCGCCAGGCCAGCGGCCCCGGTTCGATGCCGCTAGCCCAAGCCGCCATTCCGGATGCCGTATAAGAATGCTCTTTATGGATACCTTAGCCCATCCAATAACGAATCAGCGCTATAGTCCCCATACCCACGGCAAGTGCACTGAAAAGGCTTCCTTTTTTATACCAACAAACCGTCAGCGTAGGAAAGGATGCGATAAAAAAGAGGTTATCGGATGACAGTTCAAGATTGCCGCCTACAAGCACCAAATCCGGCATAACCAGCGCGGCAAGCACGGAGACAGGCACAAAAGACAGCCAGCGCGCCAGCAATGGAGGAAGCTCTCGTCCCGCCAGCAACGTAACGGGAACGACGCGCGGAACAAGGGTCGCAAGGCACATGCCGAAGATACAGAGCAGAATATCCGTATTCATATTTTGCTCCTACAAAGGAAACAGCGATCGCGGTATGTGAGAAACAAAGCCCCGAGAGAGGAAGTTACTACACTGGCAACAATGACATTCCACCGGCCTATACCGCACAAGGCAAGAATTACGGATAACAGTGCCGAAAGGATAGCCGCCGCCGTGTATACATGATCCTTGCATTGGGGAACCAGCAGGGCGAGAAACATGGCGGGAAGCGCATAATCAAGCCCAAAGAGTTTGGGATCAGGCAGGAAATCTCCCGCTACGGCCCCTATGAACGTGCCGAGAATCCATCCGCCGTGCGCCGTGAAGTTGACGGCATAAACTGCCGGCAACCTTGCCTCCTCCCCTTTGGCCATGGCCATGCTGTGCGTGGCGAAGACCTCATCCGTGAGCCCCCAGCCAATAATGAATTGCTGTATCCGGGTAAACGGAGCAAACCACGGGGCCACTGCGGCCGACATGAGGACATGGCGCAGGTTGACGACAAGCGTAGTGAACACGATGGAAAAGACAGAGGCCCCCATCCCCCACAGGCCCACCGAGATAAACTGCCCCGCGCCCGCGTATACGAGCAAAGAAAACAAAACGGCATACACGGCGGGTATGCCGTTTTGGACAGCGAGGACACCGTATGCGAAACCGAGTGGAATGTACCCCAGAAAAATAGGGAAACCATGCCGCATCCCTGACAAGATGGAACCGGCGGGAATACTTCCTGCCTTGACAATCATACATTCTGTGGTGTCGGACATAGCAGTAGCTTATGAATAGTGGTTACAGATCCAAAAGAATCAGTATGGCTGAATGCCTGAAAGGGGCTGCAAACGTACTTTCAGCATAAAAAAAGCTGTATCTTCACCATGCTGTGAGATGGAACAAGCACATCCTATGACAGAGCGAAAGAAAAACTTTCCTGCCCAGAGGATGATGCAAGGGGGAACGCCGTTCGGGGAAGGAAGGGGGCTTTAGCCCCCCTCAAAATCAGGCGGAAACCTGTTCAGGCTGCCCTTGCGCCTGCTTATCGGCCAGCTTTTCCTCGTCGGAGAGCCGGGTCATGTTGATGTTGAATATGGAATAGACCAAGGATACGCACGGCGCGAGGAACATGAGGAAACAGTACGGGGCATAATCCGTGAACCCAATACCCAGCATCCCCATGGAGAACAGCGCGTTCGAGCTCCAAGGGACGAGGGGGGTCGCAAGCGTCCCGACATCCTCCGTAACGCGGGAGCAGTTTTCGGGCCGATAACCTTGCCTGCGGAACAGCGGAGTCATGATCGTCCCTGTCATGAGCAGGCTGAAGTAAGACGACGCCGTCAGCAGAACCGTGCTGAAACCGATAACAATCGTTGACAGGACGAGAGAAAACGCGCTCTTGGCATGGCGGGAAACGGGCTCAAGGATCGTATCTATCACCCCAAGGCAGCGTAACATCCCGCCAAGCCCGCAAGCGAAAATGACGAGCGCCGAAACTTCAAGCATGCTTGTCACGCCGCCACGGTTCATCAGCTTCATGAGCAAAGGATTGTCAAACGTCTTTTCGTAGCCGCTCCACATGGCGTTGAACGATGCCGTCAAATCCACGCCGGCGTATCCGACAGCGACGACAACACCCAGCACCGAGCCGCTGATGATGGCCAAAATGGGGTTTGTCTGGCGCAGCAGGAGGTAAAACACGAGGATCATGGGGATGGCGGGGATGAAACCAAGCCGGAAGTTGGCCGTAATGTCGTCAAGGAGCTGATTGAGGATGCTGGCGTCGCCGGTGCCCGCATCGTGATGGAACCCCATGAAGAGATAAATGGTCAACGTAATGATGAATGCGGGAGTCAGCGTATTGACCATATGCCGGACATGCGTGAGCAAGGGGACTTCGTTAACGGCCGCGGCCATGTTGGTCGTATCCGAAAGCGGGGACATCTTGTCGCCAAGGAAGGCGCCGCTGATGACCGTTGCGGCGGTAATACCGGGGTCGAAGCCAAGCCCCGCGCCTATCCCCATCAGGGCGAGGCCGACGGTCCCGATCGTGCCGTACGAAGTCCCCGTAAACACGGAGGTCATGGAACACAGAATGAAGCTGGTCGCCAGAAAGAATTCCGGGGTGATGATCTTCAGGCCGATATAGATCATCACGGCGACGGTGCCCGCCGAAATCCAGGCCCCGATCAGGGCCCCTACGGACATCATGATCAGCACGGCCCCCATGGCCCGCGCGATGAATTCGTAAGCCCCCGCTTCCAGCTCGGCATACGAGAATCCCAGATACCAGCCGAACCCCGCGCAAACGACCCAGCAGCACAGCATGAGCATCTGAAGCTTAAGGCCATAAAACATCATTCCACTTGCGATGATGGCGACGACGACGGTCAAAATGAAAACGGCAAAGCCGAATGTCAGTTCCTTGCGGACAGGCTTCAATGGTGTCGTGGTCATGACGCTTTCTCCTGTACGTTATAAGGGAGGGAGAAGAGGCTAGATAAGGCTTTCCTGAATGGCCTCCGAAAAATCACGGATGATATCCTCGGGTGATTCAATCCCCACGGACACCCTGATTGTTCCATAATGGATACCCAGCGCCGCCCGCTCCTCAGGGGTGAGGCTGCTGTGCGACTGCGTGGCGGGGTGTGCGACGGTCGTTCTAAAGCCGCCAAGCGTATTGGCAAAACCGACCATCTTCAGCGCGGCCATGAAGCGATCTATTCGCTCGGGATCTTCAGGCAGGCTGAAACTCAGCATGGCGCCGTAGGCTTCGGGCCTGAACAGGCGCAGGGCGAGCTCGCGGTGGGGGTGGCTTTCAAGGCTTGGGTGATAGACCTTTTCGACGAGGGGGTTGGCTTCAAGGGCGGCGGCAAGCTGGATGGCGTTCCTGTTCTGCTTCTCCAAGCGAAGCTCGAAGCTGCGCGTCCCCCGCAGGATCAGCCAGCTGACAAAGGGGGCAAGGCTGCCGCCGATGAGGGTGCTCAAGAACCTGGCCCGCTCAATGGTTTCCTTGTCGGCGATTACGGCCCCGCCGATGGCGTCGAAATGCCCGTTGATATACTTGGTCAGGCTGTGCACCACAACATCCGCGCCGAGCGTCAACGGCTTTACGACGTAGGGCGACGAATAGGTGTTGTCGATCACCAGCTTGGCCCCGGCTGCGTGGGCCATGTCCGCGGCGCCCCGGACGTCGAGCAGCATGGTCAGGGGGTTTGCGATGACTTCACCATAAAAAAGGCGGGTGTTCGGACGGATGGCCCGCGAAACTGCTTCCTTGTCGTTCAAGTCGACAAAGGTCGTTTCCACACCATACTGGGGCAACAACGTCTTCAGCATCTGGTACGTCTCGCCGTAAATATTGGTATTGGCGAGAATGTGATCTCCCCCCTTCACCAGTGTAATGAGCGCGGTAAAAATAGCGAACATGCCGGAAGAGACGACCCACGCCGCTTCGCCCTGCTCCATCCTGGCGAGCACTTCATTGAGGCTGGTGAAGTTGGGATGGTTGATCCTGCCGTAAAGATAGCCCTTCTTCTTTCTGCCCTCCGCGAAGGCATGAACATCCGGATACGTATATGAAGAGGTTTGGTAGATCGGAAAAGATTCGGGATAGGCATCACCCCAGTCGATGTGATCTCCCAAATAAAGCTGTTGTGTCTCGGGGCTACATGCAGAAAGATTCTTCGTGTCCATACCTGTATCCTGTTGTTAAAAAGTAATTTGTGATACAGCGGAACAAGCAATGTGTATGCCATTAGAAATATAATTTTATTTCAGTAAAATACGTATATCCTATACATCGAAAAACAGGCAAAACAGGTTAAAAAGATATCTTTTTAACCTATTTTGCCTGTTTATAGCGAGCATCGGACGCTCTCTATGAAAAATCAAAGCGGTGCCATAAAATCAAAAACAACATGATGTTCCATATATCAGGGCAGAGAATGAATACAGGAAACGCCTATTTTTCAAAAGATACCGGAAATCGCCCTGGACACTATCGTCTCTTTGCTAAAAAAAGAGCAAATAAGAAATTCTCCGCGAATGCCTCGCAGCTCCGCCTACAGCAAACCGGATTCCCGGAGGCGCTGCTCGCCCGCACGCGTCACACGGGTTCCGGCCCGCCCTCTTCCACAGTGGGCCAGCCCCGCCGCAGCCAGTTTCTGGAGCCGGGAACGGACCTCCCCTTCCGAGAGGCGTACGCCATAGGCGGGCAATTGCTGGGAGATCTCTTTTCTGCCGATATGCCTCCCTTTCTCTCTTCCTTGATAAAGCAACAAAAGGATAAAGAGCATTTCCTCGTCTTCATTCTGGAAAGCCCCTTTTCCCTGCTGAAAAGAAAGGGGCTTCTTCATCTTTTTTGCAAAATGCTGCGGAAGATCGGCACAGGTAATAAGGCGGTTTTCCGACATATAGCCAATATAGGCACTCACATTTTGCAGTTCCCTGATATTCCCCGGCCAATCATACTCCAGCAAAACATCGGCGGCCTCCTTGGACAACTCATACCGCAATCCGTATCCCTGCAAAAAATGATGCAGGAGCAAGAGGATATCGTCCCCACGTTCGCGCAATGCCGGAATTTTCAAAGAAAGCACGTTGAGCCGGTAAAAGAGATCCATCCTGAACGTATGTTCACGGACAAGCCCGGGGATATTCTTGTTCGATGCCGAGATAATACGGATATCAACAGGTATGACTTCCTGGCCGCCTACCCGCACAATTTCCTTCTCTTGGAGGACCCGCAGCAGTTTTGTCTGCATATTGGGTGAGATATCCCCAAGCTCGTCCAAAAAGACAGTCCCTCCGTTGGCCAATTCAAAAAGCCCGGGCTTCCCGCCCTTACGGGCTCCGGTAAACGCCCCCTCTTCATATCCAAAGAGCTCGCTCTCGATGAGCGTATCCGGTATTGAAGCACAGTTGAACGCGATAAAGGGGGATTCATGGCGAAAAGAGGCGTTATGGATGGCCTGCGCAAAAATTTCTTTCCCGACGCCGCTCTCCCCTTCAATAAGGATGGCGCCATCCCCTTTAGCCATCTTTTCCGCCAAATTCCGGCATTGCCGCAAGACCGGGCTTTTTCCAAGGATATCATCAAAGCTGTTTTTAGCGATATACCCGCCGCCTTTGCTGCTTTGGCGGATCTTCTTTTCCAAACGCCGTATGGCGGAAAACTCCTTATAGCGGATAACGCCGCCGGAATAATGGCCCTCAATATATAACGGATATGCATTCACTATATAATCAGTATGGTTGATTGACTGTACGTCATCGCAGAGATCTTCCGGGTTCTCGACCGTAAGCGAAATTTCGGAGAAACACTCTGAAAGCGTCATCATTTTGGCTTTCCATATCGGGATGCCGAATATCTTTTCGGCAACTTCATTAAAGAGAATGATATGCTGCCCCTCATCATAGGCGATAACCCCTTCATCGATGACTTCAATGATCTTCTCCAAATGATTCCGGCTTTTAAGGATCGAGGCGATAACATCCAGAAGCTGCGGATTCCTTGGGATATAATCGTTTGTCCTGTTAAATACGATGTCCCGAAGCGTTTTATTGTTGACGAGTTCAAGTTTCGTCAAGATGTTGATGATCATGTAAGGATCAATGACCCGTCCGCCGATATTGACAATCCTTTTTATGGAAGGAGGAACCAAAGCCTCCTCATCCGGCGTCACGGCAATATCGACATCGTAATTATACACCATATTCGGATAGTATGGTATGAATTCCAAATGCCTGATCCCGACCTCATACAACAGGTTGATAGTATCATACGTGCTTTGTACCGTATCATTGACGAGGAGGACACGGGATTTTTCCGGAATGGACAAGAGTTTTTCGAATCCGCTCTTGCCTATCGTCATTTTCATGGAAAGCATTTCGATATCATCATGAATATAATTGTGTATGATCTTTCCTACAGCGGCGTCTCCAAGCAAGACAAGATCCGATTGGATATTTGAGTATATCGTTTTCTCTAAAGAGAGCGCATGGATATCAACGTATTCACCTATAAGCGCATAAAGCTGCTTTTGTATAAAAAGAGCCGTTTTTTCGAATAAACATACGATGGCTATTTTTTTCATATCAATATCCACTCGTTATAAGGATACCTATACAGCAAGAGCATACCCCCTTTCATTTCGGGGGACCTTCCCCACATACGCATTACCTTATGCAAAAAGATACGCCAGCATATCGCTTGTATGCAAAGAATATATCCTGATTTTCAAGCCAGATGGCCTCTGGAAATGTCCATTTCTAAAATACTATCGCCTTATGCCCGCTAAAGGAAGCCTCTTGCAGATCAGCCGTTGCAGCACGTTCCATGATTGCGGATTACAGCATGGTGTGCAATCCGCCTCGCGGGTTCCCTGATAGGTGGCGTCGTGTTTTACGCGGCGATCATCCCTGTATTTCAGGAAAGGCATCCGGAATAACCAAGACTCCCGCCGCTCCTGCCTGCGGGGTAATGTCCTCTTCGAGAGGGGTGCCCTGTCTAGCTCCTCCTCAGCTGTTCTCTATCTCCATAAATAAAAAAGAGTTGCGGCCTCATTCCACAACTCTTTTCCAATCCCATTCCGGATGCCACAGGCATTGACGGAGCAATACCGCCACATCACGGCCGGTTTCCTTTATCATGTTCCAGCCAGTAGTGCAGTGCCGCGCAAATGGAATCCATATCCACAGGCTTGTTAAAATGCGTGTTCATGCCGCACTGCAGGGATCGTTGGATGTCGTCCGCAAAGGCGTTCGCGGACAGGGCGAAAATCGGAATACGCCGCGCGTCTTCCCTTGTCATGCCGCGTATGCGCCGTGTGGCTTCAAGCCCGTCCATGACCGGCATACGGACATCCATCAGGATAGCGGCGTATTCCCCCGGTTCGGATTCCGCAAAGCGCTCCGCCGCAACCTTGCCGTTCTCGGCCCAGACGACGGAGAGATTCCTTGACTCCAGAAGCGTTTTGAGGATCTCGGCATTCAGCTCGTTATCTTCGGCAATCAGGAGCTTTTCACGGTTAAAACGGACTTCCTCCGGCATGGCCGGAACATCAAAGGCGCGCCTATGATGGGTCACCATCAAGAGCATATCACGCAGATGCTCCCGCAATATGGGCTTGTTGACGAAATAATCCACGCCGGCGCTACGGGCAGGGGCTTCCATCTCCCTCCAATCACAGGCCGACATGACTATGGGGGTCGTGGCCTTTCCAACTATTTCCCTGATATGCCGGACCGTTTCCATATCGTCCATGCCCGGCGTTTCCCAATCGATCAGGATCATGCCATAATCCCGCCGCCTCTCCCTGGCTTGCCGCACACAGACGACGCCCTCTTCGCCGGAAAGCACGAAGGCCGCTTCAACCGCCATACGGCGCAGCAGTACCGCCGTATGCTCACAGGCAGCCCTGTCATCGCCTATGACCAGCACGCGCACGCTCTCGGATTGTTCCAAGGCGTCCTTATCCCATCCGTACAGCGCCCCCTCGAACAGCCCGAGCGGTATGTCCACGAAAAAAGACGCCCCCTTTCCTTGCTCGCTCTCCACGCGAATGGTTCCGTCCATCAGCTGGACGAAACTCCTGACAATGGCCAGGCCAAGCCCTGATCCCGAAAGGCCCCGCTGATCCGTCATCTCCTGCTCGAACGGCTGGAACATCCTTTCCTGAAAGCTCTTGCTCATGCCGATCCCATTATCGGAAATGACGAACCGTACGAGTTCCCGATGCCCGACTTTTTGGACTGGCGTGATGTTGAATTCGATCCTGCCCTTTTCGGGCGCAAACTTCAGGGCGTTGGACAGCAAGTTCATCAAGACTTGCTTGATGCGCAGGGGATCGCCGACATAGATCTTCCCAAGGAGCGGAGAGGCAAACAGGTTGAACATTATGCCCTTCGCCACCGCGCTGCCGTATGTGAACGAGCTGACGGAGCTGACGAGTTCACCAAAATCAAACGGTTCGGAAGCCAGGCTCATCTTGCCGCTTTCGATCTTGGCGACGTCCAAGACGTCATTGATGAGCGACAGCAGGAAACGGGACGACAAGGCGATATTGTTCAGGCACTCGCTGAGCCGTTCGGGGTTGCCCACGTTCATGCCCGCAATGGCCGTCATACCGATGATCGCGTTCATCGGCGTTCTGATGTCGTGCGACATCCGGGAAAGGAACTCGCTTTTGGCATGGTTGGCCTGTTCGGCGGCAACGAGCGCCATACGCAACGTAGCCTTCTGGCGTTCCTCTTCCTCAATGTCTTTGGCGCAAAAGAGGAGCACCCGCCTTACGGGGTCAAAAAGATACGCCCGCAAGCAATGCCACCGGGCTTGCCCATTGCCCATGAGCACACGATACTTGAGTTCATGGGACAACCCCGGCGTGCCGTTTTCCCAGGCAAGGCGTTCCGGTTTGAAAAAGGCCCGATAGGCCTCCACATCATCAGGATGGACGACCGTTTCGCTCCGGAGCCGCACCAGCTCGCTGAAAACGCCCTGCATCCCGCTTCCGGTCATGCTGTTCCGGCCCGAAAAAAAGTACTCGTACCTGTCCGCCGGGATGTCGACCAACAAGATCCATTCGTAGTCGTGATTGACCGTGAACCTGCAAACATCTTGGATGCTTTTGGTCTTTTCCTCCATGTTTTTCAGGTCGGTGCAGTCCGAGACGTAGCCGTACACGATGGTCCCATCCACTGTTTCGACAAACGAGCACTGCGTGAGGAGCCAGCGCACCTTGCCGTCCCGCCTGATGACTTTCATCTCGAAGCCGACCGAGGACTTTCCGTCTTCATAGGCCGCCCTGATCAAGTCGTTAAAGCGTTGGAGGTGGTCGGGGTGAATAAGCTCGCTCCCCCTGATATCCAGATCCGTCTTCATCTGGTCCTGCGTATACCCGTGCATCGCGCAAAACCCTTCCGAAGCGTAAAAAAACGAGAAGTGCTCGTCCATGACGAACTGAAAAATACCTATGGGAGCGTCGCTTTTCAGGAATTCGAGCATTTCCTTATCCCGGTACGTGGACGTCACGTCATGAATCCGGGACAACTCGAACGTATCCGATTTGGTATGAAACCGGCTGATCCCATCGACTTCATAAAAACGCCCTTCCCGCGTGAACAGCACAGGGGCCTTGCCGCTCCTGTTGAACCGTGGGCGCCGGGAAACGGATATGAGGGACGCGAGGGTTTTACCTATGCAGACATCTTCGGCTTTCCCCACAATATCCAGCGTGTGCCCGTTCGCAAACACGAAACACCCATCCTCGTCCGTGATCACCATCGGGACATCGGCCATATCCACAACGAGCTTGAGAGCATCCAGCGAGGAATCATGCGGCGAAAGCTTCATTTGCCTACCCACTCCGACAGGAGGATCCGCTCCCCTCATAGGGACAGCGCTGCATCAATACAAAAGGGACAGCCAGCCTTTTGTCCCTTTCTCAATTCCTTTCCCCACACCTCATTTTTCCTTGCGAAAGGGAACCCCACCACCCTTCGCACAAGAAGGCATTCACCCCTTTTGCCGGGCTGTCATCCCCTTTTCCTATGGCAGGATGCCGCGATCATGGCGTACAGCCTGTCCGGGTCGAACGGCTTTGAAATATGCCCGTTCATCCCCGATGCCTCGGCCTTGATGACGTCGTCCGAGAACACGTTGGCGGTCATCGCCAGAATGATTGCAGTCTTCGCGTCATCCCTGCGCAAGGAACGGAGCGCGGCAGTCGCCGTGTATCCGTCCATGACGGGCATCTGGATATCCATGAGGACAAGCTGATAATACCCTTCCTCCGACCGGGCAAAGATGTCGAGCGCTTGTTCCCCGTTGTCGGCGACGTCAACGGACGCCCCTTCCATCAGGAGGAGTTCTTTAGCTATTTCTTGATTGATTTCATTGTCTTCCACAAGCAAGACATGCAATCCGTCCAAGCGTTGCTCCTCGGGCCTGAGCACAGCCGAGGCATGTCCACATTCCCGATCCTCCGCAAAATTTCGTAACAGGTGCACCATGTTGGATTTGAAAAGCGGCTTCATGATGAAGACGTCCACACCCGCGGCGAGGAAATCCGCCCCCACATCCGAACAGTCATAGCCCGACAGCATGATGATGGGGAGATCCGGCCCGACCCTGCGGCGGATTTCCCGGGCCGTGTCGAGCCCGTCCATATCCGGCATTCTCCAGTCCAGGATGACCGCGAAGTAATCGTCCATTTCCTCATGGGCGCGCACAATCTCGGCGACGGCTTCTTGCCCGCTCAAGACCCAAAAAGCCCGCATCCCCACTTCCTTGAGCAACAGGCTCGCGTATTCGCAGACATCCCGTTCGTCATCCACCACAAGAACGGGAAGATTAGTCAAAACAGGGTGTTCCCCTTCTTCGGCATCCCGGAATTTCAGCGCAACGCTCACCGTAAACCGGCTCCCTTTCCCCAGCGTGCTGTCCACGGTGATCTCGCCGTTCATCATATGGATGATGTTCTGGCTGATCGCCATGCCAAGGCCCGTTCCCTGAATTTTGCTGATCCGGGAATCCTCGGCCCGGGAAAACGGTTCGAAGATGCGCCCGACGAACTCCTCGGACATGCCGATCCCGTCGTCTTCAAACGTAAAGTAGAAGACACTGGCCCCTTCGGCATGGGTTGGCTTTTCCTCAATGCTGAAATGCAGATGCCCGCCCGCCGGCGTGTATTTCACGGCGTTCGACAGGATGTTCACCAAAACCTGCTGAAGGCGGCTCTCATCCCCGTACAGCTCCTCGTGCTTCACCTTGTTGATGTTCATCGTGAGGTGATGCCCCTTCTCCATGATCATCGGCCTGCACACGTCGAACACGTTCTGCACCAGACCGGGAAGGCTGAAATCGTTCGCCCGCACATCCAAGCGTCCGCTCTCGATTTTGGACATATCCAAAACTTCGTTGATCAGATTGAGCAGATGTTTGCTGGATGTATTGATCTTCTTGAGGCAATCCCGCACTCTCGGAGTGTCCTCGATATGGGCGCCCGCGATCGCCGTCATCCCCACAATGGCGTTCATGGGGGTCCGGATGTCGTGGGACATCCGGGAAAGGAATTCCGTCTTTCCCTGGTTGGCGTGCTTCGCCACCCGATAGGCGTCTTCCAGCGCCTGCTGCTGGAGCCGCTGCCGCTCGACCGCTTCCGTCACGTCAATGCCCAAGCTATAGTAGGACGGTATCCCATCCTCGCTGTCCTTCCCGTCCATATAGCTGAACGTGATGGTCAAGTGACGGATTTCTCCAGACCGGGTCACGATCCGGCCCTGCATGATGCTGCTCCGCCCCGTTTCCTTCGCCTCATGCATCGCCGCCACAGCCTGCTCCATATCCTCCGGATGAACATACAGGCACTGGCTCTGCAGCTCTTCTTTAAACTGCTCTTCCGTGTAGCCGATAATCGACAGGAATTCCGAACCATACCAGAGGATTGTGCGTTCATCGCGCGCGTCGAGCCGGGCAATGCCTCCCGGAAGGCTCCGCAGCATCGCCGCCTGCTGTTTTTCCTGCTTATCCAGCTTGTTCTTGTATTTGGAGACATCAAAAACGAACTCGATTCTGGATTCCCGCCCATCCCACAGTATCTTCCGATCTTTCAGGAGATACGTTTTCCCCAGCTGCTCGTTATAATGTTCCCACTCATGAAATCCAGAATCTTTCAGGTATTTGTTGGTACAAAAAGGACAAGGCGCATTTCTTCCGTGGAATATCTCATAGCAAAGGCGTTTTTTTCCAGAAAAGAATTCTTCCCGAGAAAGATGGAACATATCAAGGCCTGCTCGGTTCACATACAGCAATTCATAATTGTTCAGATCGCTGACATAAACCATATCGTCATATTCTTCGAGTATCCAGTTCCATTCCATATTTCTCTACCTTCAGGATCACTATGGATCGTACAACGGATCAAAAATGATAATAGAAAAACTGAGTTATCGGCTCAAGAGGTGCTTCTGCAATCTTTTTTAGCGAATCCCGATACGGAAATGCCGTAATACAATATCAGGAAGCCCTCCCAGCAGAATGGAGAGCCTTTCCAGCATACGTCCTTAACATTTTACACTGAAATATTTCATATAATATTTTATAGGCTCCATTTAATGTGACACGTATTATAAACCTATTCAAGATGTTTTTACAGCGAAATAAAACCGTATACACCTGTATCAACACATTTAAAACAGAGGAACAAGAAGGAAACATGAAAAAGACGCGTTATAAAGAACAAAAGCTATCATAAAAAACGAAATATCCGTTGTGTTACGCAACTCGTGCTTTAAAAAGAGATCAATGCAGAAAAGAAAAAACGGCGCAACCTCCCCGGTGCCTTCCATTTGGCCGGGGCATTTCCTCGCCGCATGGGAATGGCGTTACCGGAAAAGCGCGTCATCTCGCCGTGAGTGCCATTCATGAAAAAGGCGAACCAAGAAAAGGTCGCCCCATCGGACATAAAAAAGGCATCCTAAAGGATGCCTCCGTCTTGGGGCAGATTGCCTTTGAAGTGTTGGGCCTTTCAAAGGGCCATCCTGCCGAAATAGCGTTTTTGCCGAATCCACGCCGTGTTGCGGCGTACCGGATATGCGTTCGGCGTCAAGGCCTTTCAAAATAGGGAAGGCCTAATACCTGTCATCTTCAAGCGAAACGACGACGTCCATGTTTTGCTCGATCCACTGTTTGATCCGCTCATGGGCCGCTTTCCGGTGGGATCGTTTTTCCTTGAGCATTTCGCGATCAGCCTCCACGAGGATGGCCGAGGCGGGGATATCGGCGGATTCGGCACAAGCCAGCCCAAAAGAAACCAGTGCTGGCATCTGATCGGAACAGGCGTTGTGCCGATCAAAGTTCTGCCGCAGCTTGGCAAGGATCTCCTCGCCAGCCTCACGGGGGCATGAGGGCAACAGGATAACGATCTCGTCCCCGCCCATCCGGGCCACGCAATCCGATGTACGCACGCTTTCCTTGCACAAGACCGCCACGGTCTGGAGCAGCTTGTCCCCGACAAGATGCCCCATATAATCGTTCGCCAGCTTCAATCCGTTGACGTCACAGGAGATCACGCACAACGGGCGGATCCCTTTGTTCTCGATGTTCGCCAGCTTGATATCAAAGTAGGTCCGGCTGTGCAGGCCCGTCAGCGCATCGTTCTGGGCGAGCTTTTCGAAATAATCCCTGTCCGCCTGGGAAGCCGTGATGTTGGTGTGCAAGCCGACGATGCGGGTGGCCCGCCCCTTTGCGTCGCGGTGCGTCACGTAACCCCGCCCGAGGATCCAGGCATAGCTCCCGTCCAGGCGCTTCAAACGGTACGTGCACTCGAACGTGTCGCCGTATTTCGGGGAATCCGCCAGCTTACGCTGCGGTTCCACGATTTTTTTGAGATCGTCCGGATGGATCTTCTCTTTCCACGTTTCGAGGCGTCCGGGGAACTGTTCCGCCGTATACCCGAGCATGGAAAGCCAGCGCGGGCTGTAATACACTTCGTCCGTAATGGGGTTCCAGTCCCACAGGCCGTCCCCGGCTGCATTGAGCGCGGAAAGCAGGCTGCCGTTTTCCGGCGTCCGTTGTTCGTGGCGTTCCTCAACAAACCCAAAAGGCTGCCAGGTGCCCGACATGCTGACGGCGCGACCATCCGCATCCCGGCTCAGGATGGAGCCCCGCACCCATATTTTGACATACGAGCCGTCTTCCTTGCGGACCCGCAGATCATCCGTAAGCTCGTCTCCGAACAACGGCTGTTCGATGATGAGCTGATAGCGGCAATCGTTGCCTTCTTCGGGGTGGAGACGCTCTTTCCATTCATCAAGGTTGAACACACGCGGTATGGCCTCGGCATACCCGAGCAGGCGGGAGCCGTTGGCGTCGACCCACAGCGTCCTCTTTTCCAGCGAACAGTTCCAAAAACAGATCTGTGCCTGCCCTTTGGACACGGTGCTCACCGGAGGCAGATAGGCCATCGTGCCGGGAGCGATCTCAAATTGTCCGGTGATGCGGATCGCCCGGCCTTCGGCGTCCCTTTCCAATACAAACAGCCGTTCTCGGACAAAAAAGTTCTCGACCGGATACGCCGTCTCCAGAAAGCCCCTGTCCCCGCCGATAACGCCTTCACGCAGCTCGCAAAGCGACTGCAGGCAACCTTCCGGGATATGTTCAAAAAACGCCGCCATTGTGGCGGGGCTTTCCCCCTCGGACAAGCCAAAGGCCAACCTGGTTCCCTTGCTGAAGAAAAGCCGATCCGAAGGGATATGCCATTCCCAAAGTTTTTCAGTGGAATCGAGAGGGATTGAAGGGGAAAAGGCAATAGGGTCGGTCTGGATCATGTGCGTTCTCTCTAGAATGACAAACTGGACTTGAAAAACACACCGTCAGAGCGTGCCCCTGTGTGATATTCCTGCGGCATCCCGGGGCTTCTCCCGCAATCAGACGAAACGCCGCAAGCGGAAACAGAGCCGATCAAGACCAGCCTGGAAGGATTTCTCCCGTTTTTCATGTGCCGTCTTGCGGCATCATATAGAAAAGAAGGAAAAGCCGATAGTCCTTTCTTTGAGGCATCTTTTGTTAGTCATGAGAAATCTCCGATCGAAAGGAAGACGCCGCTTTCTCCCTGCGGCGCGTATCATGCATCACTCCGGCGTTGCCTCCTTGCGTAACGCCTTCTTCTCCCTTCCCGCTTTCACCATACACTCCTGATCCATTCCCTCCATATTCCCGGCCGTTTTGGAGCGCCGCCTTGTACAGCACCATGCTTCAGGTCTTCGCCGGGACTCTTGCCCAACCCCGGATGCCTCCTCGGGCTTTGCCCCTTTCCGTCACCAAAAGGAAACTGGACGAGCCGCCCCCCTTTGGGGTAGGAAGTCCTCCCTCAAAGGAAACGCCCATGCCGTTCATTCCATTATTTCAGTCCCCCAAGAGCTTTTACCGACTCGCCGTGGCAAGCTTCTTTTTCCTGCAAGGGCTGGTCTTCGCCAGCTGGGCCAGCCGTATCCCCGACATCAAGCAGGCCCTCGATCTCAACGAGGCACAGCTCGGCGGCGTCCTGTTCGCCATCCCCGTGGGGCAGATGTCGGCGATGGCCCTGTCCG
>OGCM01001275.1_pt1 | contig 31701 bp, 24 predicted proteins | sample 1570151 | NCBI WGS metagenome assembly OGCM01 (sample SAMEA4370582, study PRJEB24528) | human gut metagenome
GCCGTTCCAAAGTCGTCCGAAAGTTCCTATACAGAAACTTTCTCCCTCCAGAAGTGTAAAAACCGAGATACATGCTCCCGGTTTTTACGAATTTGCGAAGCAAATTCTATTTTACGCGCGCTACAGCGCGAATTGGATGGAGCGACAGGAATATCCACTCTTTAGACAAACTGAACACCTTCTTCACATTTGGTGAGGAAGGTGTTATTTTTTGCGCAAAAAGGTCTCTTTTACGCCAATATAGAGTAAAACCACGCCGAAAGCACGTCGCAGCAGGTCGGTGTCCACTCTTGCGGCAAGCAGCGCCGAAAGCACGGACGTCACCACGCCTGCCGGTACGCAGCATTTGACCGCTTCCCTTTCGATGAGTCCGTTTTTGCAGTGTGAAATCAGCGCTGCAGGCGCACACGAGAGAAAATACAGCAGGTTGATGCCGCCCGCCTGATACTGCCCTGTCCCTTCAAAAAGTGTCAGATACAGCAGCAAAAGTGAGCCGCCGCCAATGCCAAAGCCGCTTAAAATACCGGTCAGCAGACCGATTGCGACCGCAAGTACCGCGTTCACAGCAGCAGGACGGCACGGATGCCGCCATAGAGAATCAGCACGCCGAATGCACGGCGCAGCCAGTTCGCCTTTACCCTGCCGAATAGCTTTCCGGCCAGCACGCCGCCTGCCGCGCCGCCGAGCAGATACGGCACCGCCTGCCCAATCGGCAGACCGCCCTTTAGCCAGTAAATCACCGCTGAGACCGCGCACAGCGGGAAAATTACCGCGACTGAGGTCGCAAATGCGCGCTTCTGCTCCATGCTGCACCAGGAAATCAGCAGCGGTACGAGAAATAACCCGCCGCCCGCCCCGAAAAATCCGTTTGCTGCACCGGAAAGAGCACCTGTGACCGCATATTTCACTGAAATTTTCATAAAAGAAACCCTCCGGTGACAGTTTGCACCGAAGGGCTTGTTTTTATGTGTATTATTTGTCGGCTTCGCGCTCGCGTTCCTCTTCCTTTTTGAGCTTCTGCTCGTTGGCGTAAACACGGTTCTGCAGACGGCACAGTTCCTGTGCAAGCGGGTCCGGCAGGTTGATCTGGTCGAGCGCATACGCCGGAGACGGACCGACACGCTGACCGGCAATCTTAACGACGCGCGCCTTGATGCCGACAACCGTGGAATCCGGCGGAACCTCCTGCAGTACGACAGCATTCGCGCCGATACGGCTGTTGTCACCCACCTTGAACGGTCCGAGAACCTTCGCGCCGGTCGAAATGAGCACGTTGTTGCCAATGGTCGGATGACGCTTGCCGGTGTCGTGACCGGTACCGCCGAGCGTTACACCGTGGTAAATCGTGCAGTCGTCGCCAATCTCAGCGGTTTCACCGATAACGATGCCCATGCCGTGGTCAATAAACAGGCGTTTGCCGATCTTTGCGCCCGGGTGGATCTCAATACCGGTCATATGCCGCGCAAACTGCGACAGCGCACGCGCAAGAAAGAAATGCTTGTGTTTGTACAGCCAGTGCGCCTGACGGTGGTAAAACAGGGCGTGAAAGCCCTGATAGAGCAAAACAACTTCCAGTGTGGTGCGTGCTGCCGGGTCGCGGTCCCGGATCGAGCGTGCATCATCGAGCAATCCCTTAAAAATCATAGTATCCCTTCCAAACTTTAGGGGTATAAAGCAGTATATGTAATCGGAAGATAAAAGGTTCCGACAGCCGTTTATGATACTTGCATAAACGAACGATAGTATCATTATAGACTCTTTTCGGTGAAAATTCAAACACTACGTTGAATTCCGTGAAAAAAGTGGTATAATGTAAGAAGATTATGCTGAACGAGGTACGAAAATTATGAAAATTACTGTCATGGGACTGGGTTATATCGGCCTGCCGACGGCGATCACGCTGGCTGAGGCAGGTTTTGAGGTCTGCGGCTTTGACGTAAACAAAAAGACCATCGAAACCCTGCAGGGCGGTCATATCCATATTGTAGAGCCGGGTCTGCAGGAAGCATTTGAAAAGGCTGTTGCACACGGTCATCTGCATTTTTCCGAAGAGCTTGGCAAGTCCGATGTATTTTATATTTCGGTGCCGACGCCGTTTTTTAAGGACGAGAACGGCAGCCACAAGGCCGATCTGCGCTTTGTAGAGTCTGCAGGCCGTATGGCAGGCAAGGTGCTCGAGCCGTCCAATCTGGTCATTCTGGAGTCCACCGTGCCGCCGCACACCTCCGAGATGCTCGCGCGTGTACTGAGCGAGGAATCCGGCATTCCGATGAATGAGATTCACGTTGCACATTGTCCGGAACGCGTTATCCCGGGCAACATGATGTACGAGCTGAAGAACAATGACCGCATCGTCGGCGCCCGCACGCCGGAGGCTGCTGAAATGGCGGCATCCATCTACGAGAAGGTGCTTGAGAAGGGTGTCGTTCACAAGACCGACGACCTGACCGCCGAAATGTGCAAGCTGACCGAGAATACCTTCCGCGATGTCAACATCGCTTACGCAAACGAGCTGTCCGTCATCTGCGACAAGATGGGCATTGACGTTTTTGAGCTGATCAAGCTGGCAAACTGCCATCCGCGCGTTAACATCCTGACTCCGGGTGTCGGCGTTGGCGGCCACTGCATCGCAGTTGACCCGTGGTTTATCTACGAGCAGTTCCCGGCGGAGGCAAAGGTTATCCTTGCGGCACGCGAGCGCAACGAGAACAAGCCGCACTTCGTCGCTGACAAGGTTGTAGCAAAGATGAAGAAGGTAACCGACACGGTCGGCGTGCTCGGCTTGTCCTACAAGCCGGACGTTGACGATCTGCGTGAGTCGCCGTCCATCGAGCTGTGCCACATTCTGCAGGAAAAGGGCGTAAAGGTTATCGCGTGCGAGCCGTTTGCCAAGGACACTGAGGTGCAGAACATCCCGAACGTATCGTTCGAGGAGGTTCTCAAGGCAGATTATCTGGTCATCACACTCGGTCACACACTGTTCAAGGAGAATAAGGACAAAATCGCAGAGAAGCCGTACTTCGACTGCGTTGGTCTGATGGAATAATTTCGCAAATAACAGAAAGCCGCCTGTCTGGGCGGCTTTCTGTTGTTTGAAGTAGGAATTAGTCGTTAGAAATGAGTGATTATGGGCGTTCTGCCGCTGAATTCCGGTTCATATAATGCGGAACAGGGGAGAGGTGGGATGCCGATGGACGATATCTTACAGGTAAATGAGCGGCTGCGCGGCCTGATATGGGGCGCGCCCATGCTGATTTTGCTGCTCGGCACCGGATTGTACTTCACGGCGGTGACCGGAGTTTTTCAGGTGCGGTACTGCATGCTCTGGCTGCGGAAAACACTGTTTTCCTGCTTTACCGGTGCTGCAAGACGGACAAGCGGCGGCGTTTCTCCGTTTGCGGCCATGTGCACTGCGCTTGCCGCGACGGTCGGCACGGGCAACATCGCCGGTGTGGCAACCGCGCTGACGCTCGGCGGTCCGGGCGCGGTATTCTGGCTGTGGGTAAGCGCATTTGTCGGCATGATGACGGCTTTTGCGGAGAACACGCTCGGCATGCTCTACCGTGAAAAGGGAAGCGACGGCAGCTGGCGCGGAGGAGCCATGCTGTACCTGAAAAACGGTCTGCGCAGTCCGCTATTGGCGGGAGCCTTTGCGCTGTTCTGCGTGCTGGCCTCGTTCGGTATCGGCAACATGAGTCAGTGCAACTCAATCGCGCAGGGACTTTACAGTTCGTTCGGCATATCGAGCGGGATCGTCGGCACGGTGACCGCGGTTTTGCTCGGCGCGGTGCTGCTCGGCGGCCTCAAACGGCTGTCCCGCGTGACGGAAACGCTCGTACCGTTCATGGCGCTGTTCTACATGGGCGGTGCGGTCGCTGTGCTGTGGGTGCATCGGGCGGCGCTGCCGCAGGCATTCGCGCAGATTTGCTCGATGGCATTCGATACGCGGGCGGGCACAGGCGGCGCGCTCGGCTACGGCATGACGCAGGCCATCCGCGCGGGCGTGTCGCGCGGCGTATTTTCAAATGAAGCCGGGTTGGGCTCGTCCGTCATGGTGCATGCTGCCGCAGATGCAAAAGAGCCGTGTGAACAGGGGATGTGGGCGGTTTTTGAGGTGTTCTTCGACACGATTGTGATGTGCAGCGTCACCGCGTTCGTCATTCTCACGAGCGGGGTATACGACGTAAGCCGCTACGCGCTCGCGTCGGGTACGCCTTTGCTTTCTCAGCTGACAACCGGTGCACAGCTTACCGCAGAGGCGTTCTCCACCGTATTCGGACGGTTCGGCAGGGGATTCGTTGCGGTGTCGCTCGCGCTGTTTGCATTCTCGACCCTGCTCGGCTGGTCATATTACGGGCAGCGTGCAGCGGCCTATTTAATGGGGGAGCGGGTAATTCCGGTCTACAAGGCGGCCTTTCTTCTGGCGGCGGCAGCGGGCTGCATGATGCGGCTTGAGCCGGTGTGGGCGCTCAGCGACACGTTCAACGGCTTGATGGCGCTGCCTAATCTGGCGGGCGTGCTGGCGCTTCGGCGGCAGGTGATTGCGGAATGGTGTCGCTATAAACACCATTTATGACGTTAAACCATTGCAAGTTGCACAAAAATATCCTTTCGGACGGAAAAAACAGGATTAGCACTTGTAAATCCGGTTAAATCCATATAAAATAGAATGGAATTGCGGACACGATTTGTCTGTGTATAAGGGGGAAATAAGGAATGGACGTTACGGCAACTGTTTGGACACTGCTGCCGCCGATCATCGCAATCGCGCTTGCACTGATTACGAAGGAGGTTTACTCCTCGCTGATGATCGGTATTCTTTCGGGTGCGCTGCTCTATACGGGCTTCCATCCGCTGAAAGCCGTCGAGACGACTTTCACCATCATGGGCAGTAAATTGGGAGATAATATCAATATTTGTATCTTCCTCGTACTGCTCGGCATTTTGGTATCGCTCATCACCAAATCGGGCGCATCACGCGCATACGGTGAGTGGGCGGTCAAAACCATTCGCAGCCGGCGCGGCGCGTCGTTTGCGACCTCGTTCCTCGGAATGTTCATTTTCGTGGACGATTACTTCAACTGCCTCACCGTCGGCACGGTTATGCGCCCGGTGACGGACAAGTACAGCATTTCCCGGGCAAAGCTAGCGTACATCATCGATGCAACGGCGGCTCCGGTCTGCATCATCGCGCCGATCTCCTCGTGGGCGGCGGCGGTCGGCTCGTCCCTGCCGGAATCGAGCACGCTGGACGGCTTCTCGCTGTTCCTCAAGACCATCCCGTTGAACCTGTACGCGCTGCTCACGCTGGCGTTCCTCATCTGGCTGATGGCTGCTGATTTCGACTTCGGCCCGATGAAAAAGTACGAGCTTGCGCATAAGGATGACGATCTCTCTCTGATTGAGGAGACTCACGTTGTAGCCGGATCGGGCAAGGTTTACGACCTGATCCTGCCGATCAGCGTACTGATCGTGCTCTGCATTGCGGGCATGCTGTACACCGGCGGCATTCTGGAAGGCGCGAACATCGTTGAGGCGTTCGCAAACTGCGATTCTTCCACCGCGCTGGTGCTCGGCTCGTTCTTTACGCTGCTGTTCACCTTTGTGCTGTACATCCCGCGCAAGGTGCTGTCCTTTGGCCAGTTCTGCGAGGCTTTCACTGAGGGCTTCAAGGCGATGGTTCCGGCCATCCTCATCCTGACACTGGCGTGGACGCTGTCCGGTGTCTGCCGTGACGAGTACCTCAACATCGGCGGCTTCGTATCCTCTGTGGTGAATGCGGAATCCACCATCGGTATGTTCATGCCGGCGGTATTCTTCCTCATCGCGCTCGGTCTGGCATTCGCGACCGGTACCTCCTGGGGTACGTTCAGCATCCTCATCCCGATCGCTATTGCGGTATTCGGCGATGCACCGTCCACCATGCTGATCATGACCGTGGCAGCCTGCCTGTCCGGTGCGGTCTGCGGCGACCACATCTCGCCGATTTCGGATACGACCATCCTCGCATCCGCGGGTGCACAGTGCAACCACATTGATCACGTTTCCACGCAGATGCCGTACGCGCTGATGATCGCGGCGATGAGCTTCGTAGGCTTCCTTGTCGGCGGTGTGACCGGAAACGACATTCTGGCGCTTGGCGTAGGTGTGGTGCTGCTGGTGCTCACCGTTGCGGTTATTACTGCACGCCAGAAGAAAAAGGCGTAACAACGTCAATTAAAGTCGCAAAATTATGCTCTCCCTTCGGGGAGAGCATAAAATTGCAATAAATCCCATTTTATCCGGTCAAAACTGGATAAGCAGACTCCCGAAAGAAGGTATCCCATTTGACCACTGACCTTACCGTCGGAAAACCGTCGCAGAAGCTGTTCTGGTTCTCGATTCCGCTGCTGCTCAGCGTTGCGTTCCAACAGCTGTACCAGATGGCTGACTCCATCATCGTAGGCCGTTTTGCCGAGACCGTAGAAGCCGGTGAGCTGGCGCTGGCCGCCGTCGGCGCGAGTTACCCGATCACGCAGCTGTTCGTTGCGGTTGCAACCGGTATCAACATCGGTACCGGTGTACTCGTCTCGCAGCTGTTCGGCGCAAAGCGCTATCTGCGCATGAAGACCGCCATCTCGACCGCACTGCTCACCACCACGACGGTGGCGCTGCTGCTGACGCTGATCGGAGCCATCGGAACGCACGGCATCATGAACGCGCTGTCCACGCCGGAGAATATCTTTGCGGACGGCTCGCTGTATCTGCGCGTGTATGTGTTTGGTCTGCTGTTCCTGTTTATCTATAACGTGTGTACGGGTATCTTCAATGCCATGGGCGACAGCCGAACGCCGCTGATCCTGCTTGTGCTGTCCTCGGTCGGCAATGTCATTCTGGATATGGTATTTGTTGCCGGTCTGCACTGGGGCGTTGCCGGTGTTGCATGGGCGACGTTTATTGCGCAGGGCGCGTCCGGTATTCTGGCGTTCGTGCTGCTGCTGCGCCGCGTGCGCTCGTTTGATACGGGCAACCATTTCGTGCTGTTCGCGCCCGAAATGCTGCGCCGCCTGACCAACTACGCCGTGCCGTCTATCGCACAGCAGAGCTTTGTATCGGTCGGCAATGTGGTCATCCAGTATTACATCAATCTGTGCGGTGCGACCGTTATCGCGGGCTTCTCGGCGGCAAACCGCGTCAACCAGTTTGCGCTGACCTGCTGCATGTCGTTCGCGTCCGGTCTGTCCAGCTATGTTGCGCAGAATATCGGCGCCCGCAAGCTGGACCGCATCGGTCCGGGTCTCAAATGGGGTGCGGTGTATTCACTCGGCCTGTCCGTGGTGTTTATGGCGATTTATCTGCCGTTTGCGAACAAGATTATCAGCCTGTTCGTTCCGGCAGGCAGTGCCTCCGGCGTTATTGATGTCGCACGAGGCTATCTGTTCACGGTCGTACCGTTCTATCTGGTCGTATGCACCAAGTTCGTGTGCGACAGCGTGCTGCGCGGTGCCGGTGCAATGCGTCCGTTCATGGTAACGACGTTCTCCGACCTGATTATTCGTGTGGTGCTGTCCATTGCGCTGTTCTATGTGGTCGGCAACGAGCACGGTATCTGGCTCAGCTGGCCGATCGGCTGGTTCCTCGGCTCGGGTCTGTCGGTGTTCTTCTATAAGTCCGGTGCGTGGAAAAAGAATCTGCCTACATTCTAACCGGTCGAAAAATTGCGAAATGAAAGGGTTTCCTATCGGGGAACCCTTTTTTTATGACCTTTTCGTGCCTGTTTCTTAATAATCTGCCGGAATTTCTACAGAAAGAACTTCGCCGGACGCGCGAACTTCCAATTTTTACTTTCGAGTAGGGACTTTCTGCATTTCGTTCCCGCAAAACTGCATTTTGTGAAAAAGACGTTCCGGCTGATCGCAAATCTGCTATGGTATAAACACAGCAGACAACGCGGAAGGCACGGACAGCACCGTCGAGTAACGGCTTCGATACCGGCTGGCGAATTGCAAGACCACAGCTTCCGCAATATGAAGAACAACTCCTCATAATTGAGATACCCCGCCGGATGGAAAGCGAGTATAATTCCGTTCGGCGGGGTACTGTTTTGCACGAAAAAAACGAGGCGCGAATGCCGTTCACAGGAATGGTGGGAGCACCGGGATTTTGAAATTGCGTGACGATTGTGGCTCTGTGTGATATGATGGAGAAAAACAGCGGGAGGCGTTTTGTTCCCCCCTCACAGGGGTAACAAGTGATTCCTGGGATACCCCGGCAGGTCATCGTGTTTACGATGCCTGCCGGGGCTTCTCTGTGTCCTGAGTTTGCTGGGGTTCCGGCGCCTCCAGTGCTTCTTCCACATCCTGCTGTCCACTGCCGACATAGCCAATGCCGTTGTAGCAGATCTCCACGGTCTGGGGTGCGTGCTTAGACCACTTTACTTCTTTTTCGTGAACCACGATCTTCTCGATAAACAGCCGCAGCAGTTCCGGCGTCAGCTCCGTGATATCCGTATACCGCTTCGCTTTGTCGAGGAAGCTGTCCGTCCCGTTCACGGTTTCACGCAGACGCTGAATCTCACTCTCTTTCTGTGGAATACCGGCGGTGATACGGTTCTGTTCTTCCGTGTAGCTGCCGGAGAGCATCTGGAACTGCTCTGTTGTGATGCGGCCCAGCACACTGTCCTCATACAGCTTTTTGAAGATCGCATCCAGTTCTGCTTTCCGCTTCCGCATGGCTGCCAGTTCTTTCTCCTGCCTGCGGATCTCCCGCTGAAGCTCGGTGGACTGCTTGCTGCCAATGTAGGCGGCGAACTTTTCCGGATGTTCCCGCGCCGCGCTCGTCACCCGGCGCAGGTCCTCCAGTACGATCTCGTCCAGAACACACTCCCGGATGTAGTGGCCCGTACAGGCTTCGCCATCCTTCTTGTAGGTGCGACAGGTAAAGTGATTGTAGCTGGCGGACATGGTATGCGCCCGGTGCAGCACCATGTTGGAGCCGCAGTCGGCGCAGAACACAAGGCCAGAATACTTGCTCTGTTCTTCCATCTTTGTCAGACGGCGCTTGTTCTTACGGACTCTCTGTACCATGTCCCAGACCTCCCGCGTAATGAGGGCGGGATGGGTATTCTCAAAGACCATGCATTCCTCTCTTGGATGCTCGACCCTCCGTTTGTCCTTGTAGGATCTGCTGCTGTGCTTCATGTTGACGGTATTGCCTAGATAGATCTCGTTTTCCAACATATCCGCTACTGTATCCCCAGACCAGTGATACGGGCGCTGGGTATCCAATCCCGTATGAGTCATGCCGTACTTGGTATAGGCGTACATGGTGGGTGTCAGCACCTGTTCTTTTTTCAGGATTCTGGCGATCTGGCTGGGGCCGTTGCCGCTGGCGCACATGGCGAAGATCCTGCGGACGATGGTCGCCGCTTCCTCATCCACCTCCAGTTTCTTTGTGTCCGGGTTCCTGATATAACCGTAGGGCGCTCTGGTCCCCAGCCATTCTCCCCGTTCCGCTTTGGCCTTCAGCACCGCACGGATCTTCCGGCTGGTGTCCCGAATAAACCACTCGTTAAACAAATTCTTGAACGGCATGAGGTCATTGCTCTCGCTGCTGTCGGTGTCCACATTGTCATTGATGGCAATGTAGCGGACGCCGAACATGGGGAAGCGTTCCTCGATGTAGAGTCCCGTGTGAAGTTGATTTCTACCGAGGCGACTGAGATCCTTGGTCACAATGATCCCGATCTCGCCGTTTTCCATGTCTGAGATCATCTGCTGGAACGCCGGTCTTTGGAAGGTTCCTCCCGAAAAACCGTCATCCACATAGAAGCAGGGGCTGGGGAAATGGTGATCTTCCGCGAACTTCTGCAAAATAGCTTTTTGATTCTGGATGCTGTTGGAATCGCCCTCTATCCCATCATCCTGGCTGAGACGGCAGTACAGGGCGGTTTTCCTGATTTGGTTTGACTGATTCATACAGCCCTCCTTTTCTTTGTCAAACCGTTCAGAGCATTGCGACACCACAATACCCCGAACGGTCTGAATTGTCCAGCACTTTACGCGCACAGCTTTCCCTGCCGGAAATCCAGTTCCGCCAGGGCTTTCAGTTTGTCCTCCACGGTTTCGCTGCCATGCCGGGGAAACACGGAGATGACCCGAATCTCCCGCCCGCAGGCTGTCTGCAACCGCTCCACGGTGATATGATGATTGTCGATGGTGATATTGGTTTTTTGCTCCATAGGCTCTCCTTTTTCTATTGTTTACTGAGTTTTCCCACACGCCGCCTGTGGGGGCTTCTGTCGGAGGGGATAGGTAGGGACGCTGTCCGGTGCGAAAGAACGCCGCACGGTGCGGCACGGGGCGAACGGGCGGGTATTTACCAACGGCTTTGAACTTTTAAACCGCTTTCGACAATGTTGCCGAAAGCGGTTTTCTGTTTTTTCAGATACCCCCTCACTACCCCTCCCGAAAAAACAGCGTGGTGAATACCCCGGAATCAAAAGTTCCTGCAAAAGATTTAAGGTCAAGGGTGTGCAATAGACACCCTCGCCGTCCAACCTTGGGTGTCTTATTGACACCCAAGGCGAAAAAATCGGCAGACAGGCTCTTGTAAAGTCTGTCTGCCGATGGTAACATACCGCAAATCGAAGAAGGAGGCATGGAACATGATGGCTGCTGTTTTATCGCTGGGGCTGGCGCTGCTGGGAGGAATCATCTGTCTGGCGCAGACGCTGCGGCTGTCCGTACCGCTGCTGTACGGGGCATTGGTTATCACGGTATTCCGCCCGTGGTATCTGGCCCATACCGCTCTGGCGGACGGGATTTTCTTTGCTCTGGTGGGGCTTGTGGCGCTGTCATGGGTGGTGACGCTGATTCGAGCGGTGCGGGAGATGATCTGGTAAAGTAAGGGTTGGCAAGATTGCCAACCCTTACTTTTAGACAAGCGCGTCAAAAAGTCTGACCGGGTTCGGTGAATTCACCGAACCCGGTTTTCAGCGTCTACCGCTTTTGACAAGATTGTCTGAAGCGCTTTAGATCGGTCCACTGTGATCGGGTTCGGCCATATTGCCAAACCCGATTTTATATGCTACTTTCCGGCAATGCTGCCGAGAAGTTTCCGCCCGCAGGCGGCATTGGGGACTGGGGTCTACTCCAGCAAGCGCGTTTGTCATACAAACGCTATGCTTGCGTCAATGCCGCCATAGGCGGCGTTGGCTTAGTCCCCTCCAATCCGTGCTGTTGACCAAAGCCGGTATCCAAAGGCCAGAAAGAATCCGTAAAGACTTGAATCTTTGCTCCAACAGAGTTAATATCACTCCCACCTAAGCATGCCTACATTTATAGTTCATTCCCCAGAACGATTGACTTTTTAAAAGATACTGATATAATTAAACTCACAATCAAAACAGAGACAAGGGTGCGCACCCTTGTCCCACAGGATTCCCCTGTGGGACAATTCCCCTCTGCAATCTTTCTTTAGAGAATGAACTGACTGCACGGTAAATCATTTCGATTAAAGAACAACTTTGATTGTAAAGTATTCTCCCTGCGTATTGCGCGAGAACAGATGCCGCAATAAACAGGGAGTACCTTTAAGATGTGAGTTAGTTGCATCTAACTCGCGCTGGAGTTTTACCAGAAACCAGTGTGAGTCTATTCACAGCGGTTAGATGACTCTAACTTATGTAAGTAAACCTCGAAGTGTTAGTGATTATTAGTACACTTGTCGAGCCGCCTGACATCCTTGCGCATAATACGCAGAGAGGCTGCGGGGCGGCAATATATTTTGTCGGCAGTTAGTGGACACTAGCCGACGAGCGGTGAGAAAGGAGCGGATAAGGAATAACAATATAAGGGATTCCATGAGGTTCCCTGATGGCGTCAAGCACATATGATTACTTCCTATTAGGAACACTGTAAATACAAGGCTTTTCGGAGCCTACAAATCAGAAAAAATAATATTTGATCTATCACATTACGCAAAAAGCCGTCCGGCATGAAAAACGGGCGGCTTTTTTGCGTGGATAGACGGAAAGGAGGCACAAAAATAACTACAAAATTTTAGCGTTCAAATTTGTGCAACTTTAACGAAAAGGAGGATCGTAAATGGCCGATGAAAAATTGAATACTGGCCCTGCGGAGAATATTTCCCCGGAGGCCGCCGAGCCTATCGCCACACCCGAACAGGCCGCAGCGTCTGAGCCCCAGCAGGAACAGACCGGGCCTGCCATACCTGAGTCCGGCGATGTGGTTGTGTCCTTTGACAAAATCAATGAACTTATGGCGGAAAAGAGGCAGAACGCCCGCGCCGAAGTCGAAAAGGCGGAAACCCCCGAAACGCCAGAGGCGGCAGCCCCCGGAGAAACACCGCAGCCCGCCAATACGGAGGAACCGAAAAAGCCGCGCCGTGGCCGTCCGCCGAAAGCGGAAAAGGCCGCGACTGAAAATCAGAAAGCGGAGAAATCGGCTGGGGCACGCAAGGGCCGCCCACCCAAGGCGGATAAGGCGGCCCCTGACAAGCCCAAGCCGTCCAAACGAGACAAAGTGGACCTGTTGACAAAGTGGTTTTCTAAAAAATCCGTCTTGAAAAAAGTTCAGGAAAAAGCCATTTCTGCCATAAAAACGGCAAAGACCGGGTAGGAAAATCAAAGCCTTTTTTCAAAATAGGCTTTTGTCAACGGCTCCAAAGTGTCCCGAAGCGATGGAAAGGCCCCGGATGCCAAGGAGCCTATTAAGCCCGCACAGGATACGGCACTGAAGGAAACTGCTGCTGTGGAACAGACGGCTCCCGAGCCGACTACACCGCCCCGCCCGGTTGAGGAAGGCAAGCTGGTTTATCTGAAACTTTCCGAGGTTCATCCGTTTCACACATTCCGTCCGCACCCCTTTAAGGTACGGGACGATGCGAAGATGCAGGAAATCGTTGCTTCTATCCGCGTAAACGGTGTAATGGTTCCCGGTCTTGCCCGCCCGGAGAAAGATGGAAACGGCTATGAAATTGTAGCGGGCCATCGCCGTACCCACGGCAGTGAACTGGCGGGGCTGGAGGAAATGCCCTTTATCAACCGCCGTTTATCTCCGTGAATTTGGACATCATCATTTTAATATTTCGCAAACAGAACTCAAACATCCAGCCAACAAAGCTGATGTATCATACAGTCATCCGATGAGGAAAAATACATGGAGGTCTTTCAAATGTCTAAGAAAAATTTTGTTTCCCTGATCCTTGGTACGGTTGGTGGTACCGTGAATACGAAGGTGGGCGAGATCGCCGGCGAGGTGGGCATGACGCCGGCCGGTTGGAATGGCGGCATCTTCAACATGATCCGCGGCCTCTCTGAAACGGTCATCGTCCCCATTGCCGGCATCCGTCTTTTCCGGGTTGCAGATATAGTCAATGGCCGCTTTCAACGCCCGCTTGATAGGATGCGTCTTTGTAACTGCCATATCTCATCCAGCCTCTCCTGTATCTCCTGCATATCCGCTTTGTACGCGCCGCCTCCCGCGTTGATCCGCTTGGCGATCTGATTGATGTTCCGGCCGATGGCGGACAGGGCGGCGTTCATCCGTTTGATATCCGTGGTGTCAAGCTGGATGATATACCCGTCTATCGCCATCTTCCGCAGATACGCGCCATACCGCCGTATGGGGAGCTGCGCCATCTTTTCCTCTATGAGCCGTTTTTCCTCCTCCGTCACATAGAACTTCATCTGAATGTTCCGCTTTCGGTTCGCCATGGGCAGCCTCCGTTTCTTATAAGGGTCTGGGATGGTCTCGCCTGTCGGCTCGGTCGGCGCTTCAAAGCGCTTCACGCTTTGAGGTCTCCACCGGAGACCCGCGCCCCAGCAAGCAATTTTGACTGTTCGGGCAGGGGACCTGAACAGCGCAAAATCCGCAAGCGGGTACTCGCTTGCTGTGCTTGCTGACTACTTCGTACCCCCGTATTCCCCCTCTACCCATACTACAATCCGAGCAGGGTGTTTTGGTCAGTTTCGGAGGACTTTTTCAAGAAAATGTCGCTCCTATCCGTAACTTTTCTCTGCCCACCTCGTTGGATGCCTTGTGTTTCTTCGGATATTCGTATACAATGTATCATGTTGAGTATTATCCATGCGGAGGTGCGGTATGAACGGGATCAATGGCTATATCTCCATTCGGGAGGCGTCTTACCGTTGGGGCGTGTCGGAGCGGCGGGTCAACCAATACTGCGCAGCTGGACGCATCCCCGGCGCGTCCCGGTTCGGGCGTTCATGGGCGATCCCGGAAAACGCGGAAAAGCCGTCCGACCCGCGCTTTCAGAAGCAGCACCGCGATTCCGGCAGGACAAGCACCTGACGAACACCCGGCTGCATTTGAAGCATCCGCAAAAAGGAAGTGAACGCTATGACCTGCGACGAGAGCTTATACCGCCAATATCTGAGCGGTGACGACGAAGGGCTCAATGCCCTGATGAAAAAATACGGCGACCCGCTGACGCTGTATATCGACGGCTATCTGCACGACGTTCACGAGGCGGAGGAGCTGATGCTGGATGTTTTCGCCTATCTGTTCACGAAAAAGCCCCGCATCCGGGACGGCGGCTTCAAGGCATATCTCTATAAGGCGGCGCGGCACATGGCGCTGCGCCATAAAAGCAAACGAAAGACCCTGTTCAGCCTTGATACGCTGACCGGCGAGCCGGACGGGCGGCTGCTGGCGGAGGAGGTCATACGGACGGAGGAGCGAAACCGCGTCTTGCACTTCTGCATGGATGAAATGAACCCGGACTACCGGGAGGTTTTGTATCTCACCTATTTTGAAGGCATGAGCTACGCGCAGGCGGCGGAGGTCACGGGGAAAACGGTAAAACAGATCACCAACATGGTATATCGCGGAAAAGAAAGCCTGCGAAGGCTGCTGGAACGGGAGGGAATCACAAATGCGGAGTCATGAGGAGCGCGTCGCGGAGGCAAAGCGGCGCATCGCCAAAATTGAGCGGGAGAAACGGCTGCGGCGCAATACGATCACTATGGCTTCCGCGGTGGCGGCGTGCCTTGTGCTGCTCATCGGCGCGTCCTTCGCCATGCCCGGCATTGCCGCAAGCATCCAGACAGGCGACTATGCGGGCTTTGAAACGGCGGCAAGTATGTACGGCGGCAGCGCGGCCTTGGGATACATCGTCATCGGACTTTTGGCGTTTTTACTCGGCGTGTGCGTGACCGTTTTGTGCTTCCGGCTGCGGCAGATGAGCCGTGAGGACGGGCAGGACAGGAAAAGTGAGGATGCGCATGGAGCTGATTGAGAACCTGCTGCAACTGCTGGTCACGTTCGTCGGCGTGCTGCTTTCGGGTATCGCCTGCCGGAAAAGTGAGCGACAGGTGTATTTTCTGCTGCTGTGCTTCTATGGCTGCTTTGCCCTCGGTGCGCTCTACTGGACGCTGTATCTGCTGCTGTTCGATACCACACCGCGCGTTTTCTATGTGTCGGAGTTCGGCTGGGTGGCCAGCGTAATTTTCCTGCGCATTTTGCAAGCAACGCTGGCAGGAGCAGATGAGCGCAGCTTCCGCTGCCGCAGGGCATGGCTTGCGCCTGCTTTCGGCGTGCCGCTGCTGGTGTTCTACTGCACCTTCGGGGATATTCTCTCCAACCTGATCTGGTGCGGCATGATGATCGTTCTCTCTTACTGCGCCATTCGGGGGCTGGTCTACGCCAAGGGACAGACAGGCACGGCACGGAATATGCGGTTTTTCCACATCGGCGTGCTGTGCTTTGCCGGTTCGGAATATCTGCTGTGGACGGCGGGCTGCTTCTGGCCGGATACCTCACCGGCAAGCCCCACCTTCTGGTGCGATATGCTGCTGACGCTTGCGATTCTGGGGTTGCTGCCCGCCACGAGAAAGGCGGTGGAAGCATGACCTACATCGAAAACATCTTCCTCTGCATGGTATCTCCCCTGCTGGTGGCCGCCCTGTGCATGGGCAGGCGGCAGCTCCGCTTCTTCCTGTTCTGCATCGCCGGGATGGGGGTGTGCCTGCTTTCGGCTTACATCAATACCTTCCTCGCGGCGGTGTGTCAGGCGGATGCCCTTGCCGCCACGGCGGAGATCGCGCCGGTGGTGGAGGAAATGATGAAGCTGCTGCCGCTGGTGTTCTATCTTCTGGTGTTCGAGCCGGAGGGCGATAAAATCAAGGCCGCCGCAATAACAGTCACTCTCGCCTTTGCCACCTTTGAAAACGTCTGCTATCTCATTCAGAACGGCGCAGACCGCTTCTCCTTTATCTTCTTCCGTGGCTTCGGCACAGGAGCCATGCACGTCCTCTGCGGCTTGATCGTGGGCGGCGGGCTTGCGTATGCGTGGCGGCGGACATGGCTGAAGATCGCAGGCACGTGCGGGCTGCTCGGCGCGGCCATCACCCTCCACGCCATATACAATCTGCTGATCGCCTACGGCGGTGCGGCGCAGTACATCGCCTACGCCCTGCCGGTGCTGCTGGTGGCGGCGGGAAGGTTGTCTGTTTTCCGCTTATCGCGGAGGAAATAACCGAATATTTACTCCCTGAGAGCTGCCTTTTGGCGGCTCTCAAATTTTTTTGAAAAATTTTGCGTTTTGGGTGAGAGTTTTTTCGATTTTTTGTACCTATATAAGTGAAGGGGTTTTTAAGCCGCATTTCAAAAAATCCAGAGAGGAGGTTCCAGCGGAATGTACGATACCGCAAGGCGGGTCGCACTCGTCAAGCAGCGGGTGCAGGAAAACACCCGCCGGAGGCAGCGGCGCGGCATATATGGACTGAGCGGTGCGTGTATGCTGCTGTTCGCGGTGCTGATGCAGGCGGCAGGCACGGTCGTCGGGCCGGGGCAGACCGCCGCGTGTGGCGTGTTCGGCGCGATGCTGCTGCGGGAGGACACGGGCGGCTATGTACTGGTGGGTGTTGTATCCTTTACGGCAGCGGCAGTCATCACCGCGCTGTGCTTTCGGCTCAGAATCAGAGAAAACCAGAAAAAAGACGGAACGGACAAGCCCGCCCGACACGAACAGGAGGAGAAAAGCCAATGAAAAAACGAATACTTAGCATACTGCTCGTCTGCTGCATGGTGCTGACCATGCTGCCGACAGCGGCGTTTGCAGCGCTGAGCGATTCGCTGGGCAACACACCCAGGGAAAATCAGGCGATTTTGGAGCAGCTCTCCGCCTTGACCGGCGGTAGCAGCGACCAAGTGCTTTCCATGCTGAACGCTTTGGGGCTGCTGGATGAAGACGGCAATTTCAAGGTGGATCAAACCATCACGCTGGACGGCCAGGTGTTGACACTGGCGGCTGTCATGGAGTTGCTGGAAAATCCTGCCACGGATCTCACCCGCATAGCCGACGTGGATGGGACTCCGGTGGCGCTGGGCGATTTGAAGACCATGATCCAAATCGAACAGGAGCTGCAGCGGATCAAGGACACCTATTTCTCCGGCAGGGAGTTTACCGGGGAAGCTCTGGAGAATCTCAACAGCCTGATGGAGCAATTGGAGCTGCAGGGCATCAGCTTGCAGTATTCCGCCCCTGCCACAGCGCCTGTGGGCGTTGAGACGGTGGATATGAGCGGCATGACGAGCCTACCGCTGAGGACCGAAGCAAACAACACCTGGAACTCCGGGACTTTTACTGTATACCGCGGAAAACCGGTCAGCTTTTCCTACCGCATTCAAAAAGGCCAGCTCAGCGATTATATCACCGATGTGAAGGTCTCGATAGGCGAGACGAGTAAGGTCGTCGAGCAAAGCGACGGGTCCTACAAGCTGACCTATGAGGTAGACGGCGACAGTTTAGGTGGTCAGAAAATCACTGTCGAGGTTAAAACCAAAGGAGGTACCACGGCCTGGCACGATAATACTTATTCCTATGGCGACCTGCTGGGGATGATTGAATTTTACGATGCGGAAAATCTGGTGTTCTATGACGGTGCCGCTTATGCCGACCACTGTCAGCTCAAGCTAAAAAAGACGGTTGGCGTCCCCACAATACAAACATCAATGACCGCGCCGGACTATGAGAAAAGATACGAAAGTACAACCACAATACAGGGGGATATGTATATTCCTTTGCTGGCAGATGGATACAATGTCGGCGACGGTGCCAACAATTCGGACTTCGTTGCGCTAAGCGATACCATCAGAATTCTGGATGGCGCCCGCAACTCGGTGCTTCCCGGCGGCTCCGACCCATTTTATCAGCCATACCAAATCGACGCCAGCATCGAGTTTGACTGGAGTACCAGCGTAGCTGCCTATACTGGCGATGCGCCGTATGGCTGGTATAAAGACCAGCCCTATGCCCCGTTCTATCTGACGGAGTACAAGTTCAATGAAGAATCTCTGGGGCTCAGCGGCAACAGAATAAAAGCGCTGAACTGTACGATTAACAAGGGCAGTACGGTCAGCATCTCCCTGCAGTCCACCACGCAAAACAGAACGGATCAGCAGTACTGGCTGCCCTTCCGACTGTATATGAAAAGTGTACAGGACGGCTACCCAAATTCCTGGGCTACCACCAAGACCAGCAACGTCTCCGCCAAGCTGTTGGACACGGACAGCCCCACCATTCAAAGCGTCACGGCCCTGCCGGGAGCCTATGCCAGCGGACAGCACGTGCCCATCACAGTTACCTTTAGCGAGTTCGTGGATCTTAGAAACGCCAGCGTGACCATCAATGGCAAAGTGTATAGCGCCGCTGAGCTTTCCATGAACAAATACGGCGTCACGGCAATGCTCTGGTACCCGGTGCAGGATGCGGATGCCACCACGGTCACCGTCACTGGTATGACCGGCGTGGAAGATGTTTTCGGTCATACGCTGGATACCGCACACTATACAAGCGACTCGATTACCGGCGTTGCGCTGGAGAGCGTCTTGATGCGCAACGCCCCCACCGCACTGACCGCCACCTACGCCAACGGCAAGGCATCGTTCACGATGCAGGCCAACATGGAGCAGGCCTACAAGACCGTATACAGCAATTATCACACCCCGACAGGCACAGAGCCGAAGGAAGCCCCCTTCCGCCTCGAGCTGAGGTACAACTCCGAGGAGGAACCGATCCATCTGCAGGTCTATCTGGATACAGAGACCGGAGACTTCACCGTCAGCGACTACGAAATCGCACCACCCTCTGATTTCGACCGCACCTATACGGTGACGCTGCAGGCCAACGAGGGCACGAAAGCCGATCCTGACTGGGTGAATGTTCTTCCCCTGACCCGGCAGTTCACGGTGCAAAGGAAAGTTTCCGCAAGCACGGTGACCATCGTCCAGGAAGCGAATGACGCCGACTATACGATTTCCCTCGCCAATTCCACCCGCCCCACGCTTCAGGCAAAGGTTTTGGGGGAAAACGGTGAGACGGCCAGCTACACTACCGGCAAATGGAGCAGCAGTGACCGAGACATTGCCACCATCAACGAGGATACCGGCGTTGTTACCACCACAGGAGCCAAGGTGGGAGCCGTCACCTTTACCTTTACGGCGGACAACGGGACTGAGGACACTGCCGATGATGTGACGGGCAAGTCAAAGCCCTATACCGTGACGGCAGGCGATTCCCTGGCACTGGTGATTCCCGGCGGCGCGTCCATCGTGACGCGGGTAAATCAGCCCGCCACCGTGCTGTGGAGCTCCAACGCCGCGCTGATGGCACCGAACAAAGACTTCAAATACCAGATTGACCTGTATGAGGGCAACTACGCGAATGAGGCGGCGCTGAGCGGCCTCCAGCCCGTTAAGTCTTATACCGCCGACAAGGATAAAAACAGCGTGCGGATCCCGGAGAAGGTGCTCTCCGAGCTCTCCACCGGAAATGACCCGGCCTACACGGTATTGGTCTCCATGCCGCACCCCAACGCCGAGGGTGAGAACGTCCGCCTGTCGGCACTTGCCTGGATCATCGTGCAGGCACCACCTGCCACGGCCAAGCTGACACCGCCCCAGAGCATTTACCTCAAGGATACCGACAGCGCCGTCAATATCGACTGGTCGGTGGAAAATGCCACTACCGGTGCCTCTCAATCGCCCACGCTGACCATTACCCGGGTCACAGAGGACAACAACACCACCAAAGTGGTGGACAGTGAGCGCCTACCCGGTACCTCCGGAAGCTACTCCCTGTCATTACAGAGTGTGCAAGACGGCAATCTGAAGGACACCTATCAGGTGGTTTTGAGCGTGGAGAATCCTGGTGAATCTCCCAGCACCGACTCCTTCCCCCTGTATGTCTACGATGCCGACGCACTGAAGGTGCAGGACGACAAAGGAAAGACGATTTCTAAGCTGACCATGGACAATACCTCCAAGGTCAGCGGCAGCCTGCCCATCGATACAGCTGAAATTTTGCAGCTGCGCCAGGAGTTGGGGCTGATCGAGTACATCGGCATCAACTATGACAAGTACGGATGGAACTCCTTTAAAGACGGCATCCGGTGGCTCTCCAGCAACAACAATGCCATTTCCGTCAACTACAAGCAGGGCGGACTGTATGAGGACATCAGAAACTTCTCCTTTGCTTCCTACCTTCCCGAAACCAAAATGGCGCTGTCCGGCTTGGCCAACGGCAGCGCAACCGTCACGGCTACCCATGCCGCCACGGGCATGAGCGCCGACGTACAGGTGACAGCGAAAACGCTGCAAAATAAATTCTATCTCTTCCAGCTGACGCCTGCAGCGGAAACTACGCTGCAATACACCGACGGCAAAGGTGCGCCCAAAACGGTCACGACCAACAGTGATGGCGTGCTGGCGCTTTACGAACCCAACGGAATCGCCAGTGAGGTGTCTCTGCGGTCGGGCTCCGGCGCGGATATGTATCTGGGCACCATCTATAAAGAAAATCTGCGTTCCGGCGAGCGGGATGCCACAAAACTGCAGCTTTATCCCTTGAATACCTTCAGCCTTCGGCGAGTCGCCCGGGCATCTGTGACGCTCATCACGCCGGGCGGCGATCCGCTGGCGAACAAGACGGTGACCGTTCGCGGCGGCGTTTATAAAAACGGAGGCTACTGCGAGACAGCACTGCTGGGCTCCAGGGCAGGAGCACTTGTCAGCGGCATCACCGGCGACACCTATACCACGGATGCGGCGGGAAATATAACCGTCTGTCTGGATTCCACCCAGTTCTGGTCGGCCGAAAAGGGCGAGAGCAGCAACACGGCGCTTTCCGCTCTGGATCAGCTGGAGTACATTCTGGAGATCAGCGCAATTGACGGCGACAAGTACTATCCGCTGCTGCTGACCGTCAACGGCAAGCTGGGCGTGGATGATGTAATGCGCACCGCAGAGGGCATTGTCTCTCTGGAGAGCGTGCCGGCGGAGGAGAAAAACAAACCCTTCATTGTGGCGCAAAGCGTTGATTACGGTCTTGCCAACGGTCAGAAGGTGGATGTCCGCAGTTCGACTGGGAAGATCGGCCCTAACAGCAGCTTCAAAACAGCAAGCCTGCACACCACCATGTTCCTCTGGGGCGAGGATATTGCCAATGCGAAGAATTACAGTCTCAAGCTGGCGGACGAATACGGCGTTCTTCCTGCCGCCCAGAGCAGCAGTACCAAGCAGTATCCCTTCTCATCCATCCCCGTAGTGGAAAACGATCTGACCCTCACCGAGGCCACCATGACCACCTCTGGATGGATCGCCGACGGCAAGGATGTGGGTATGAAAACGCAGCTGAGCCTGAACGGCAGCCTGCTGCAAGAGAAAATAATGCCCTTCCGGGTCGTTGATCTGACCCGAGTGCCCAAGGTGACAGAGGATGACCGCGTCACCGGTATTCTGGCGACGATGGGAGAATCCAGTGGAGTGAGTCAAGTCGACTTTGGCGGAGTGGGCGATAGCAACATTCTCAAGGTGCTGACCGGACGGCTGGATGATCTGAGCGGTCCGGTGAACAGTTCCGTGTTCAAAATGATTATCACCCCCAGCGAAGATCCCTCCGTGTTCCGTGCCATGATTTGGGCCGGGTACAATACGCTGGAGATGGAGGACATGGACTATTCCGAGGACGGCGTGGCCTTGAGTGCGAATGTGCTGACGCAGAACCTGGAAGTGGGCGTGCCCGGTACCGGGGATCTGAGCCAGATGGCCCAGGGCACCTATGATCCTAAGGGGGACTACAAAACCAACTCCTTGGCCGACAATGTCACCAGCACGGATCTCAACTTGCAGTTGGAGGGCTTTTACGAAGCGGAGATCCGCTATAACGCCGAAAAAAAGGAGTGGGAGGTTTTCACCGTAGGCGGCGGCTTTACCGCCGGCGTTGGCGTGGGCTTCACCTTCAGCGTGAACGCCATGGCCGGCCCCGTGCCGTTGACAGCAACCTTTGAGCTGGGCGGTGCCATTCAGCTGGATTTCCGTACCGCAGTGCGCTACGGCCAGCAGGGACAGGGTACAGAGCTTGCCTGGAGCAATCCCACGGCCACGGCAGTGAATGACTTTTTGACCACGCTGCGTATCAACGCCTATGTCCACGCGTTTGGCGGCATTGGCTTTGACTATTCGGTCGTGGCGCTGAAGATCGGCCTATTCGGCAATTTGGATGTGGACAGTCAGAATAAGTTCCTTTCCCGCACCTATCTTGCCGACAAGTCAAAGCGCCAGATCAACGGTCAGGCCCTGGGGATTCAAAGCGAAGTGGGAATCAAATTTGTGGCCACCTTCCTGTTTATCTCCTACGAGGCGGTGATCGCCTCCGGAACCCTTGGAGCCACCAGGACTTTTAATGACTGGGACACAATCGACGACTACTGGAATAACGCCACCAGTGGGCTGAGCCTTGCCACGCTGCGGATGGCGGCGGCCCAGAGCGGAATGCAGGTGGCTTCTGGCAGTGCAACGCTCCAAAGCCGGGACTATCTGGAGCAATATGCCCGTACCTGGGGCCAGCCCCAGCGGCGGATGATGCTGTTCTCTCTGAACTCCACCAGTGGGCTGGAAAACATCCAGACCAATGCCAACCCCACATCCTATCCACAGCTCAGCGATGACGGGAAGGTATTGGCCTACATCAACGACGGCGACAGCAGCAGTATTTACGACAGCCGGGCGCATTTCTCCACCCTCAATGGCAGCGTCTATTCTGACTCCAGCCAAATTGACGATCTCACAGAGTTCCCCGGCTACGGCGACACGAGCGTTTCTTTGTCCGGCACTGGCAGCTTCGCGGCGGCGGCTTGGGTTCGCATGGGCACCGACCTGCCGGGTAAAAATGCCGGTGATCCCGTGACATTGGAAGAGCAAAACCTGCTGATGAACAGCACGGAGATCGTAGCGTCCGTCTATAAGGGCTCAACCTGGACTTCCACCCGCCTAACCGACGACGGCACGCCGGATCTGGCCCCAGCCACGGCAGTGGGCGGCAACGGCAAGGCCATCGTGTTCTGGCGCAGCGTCTACACCCCCGATCCCGGTACGCAGGGCAGCAACAACCTGCTGAACTTCACGACCAGAGATTGTATCATGTACCGTTGCTATGACAGCAATAGCAGCACCTGGAGCAAGGCCCAAATGCTTTATAACGGTGCTACCGGCAGCGTGAAGGCGTTGCAGGCGGCCATGCTGCCCGACGGAACCGCTATGGCGGTTTACTCGCTGGACCGCAGCGGAACCGGAGATACCTCCGCCTACGAGATCGCCTATTGTACCGTGGCTACTGACGGAACGCCCGGTACAGCTATGCTGGCGACCTGTGACAGCAATCTTGACGAAAACCCCCAGGTCGTTGCAGCCAACTTCGGCGGCGGGGATGACCGATTTGTCATCGGTTGGCACAGTGTCCGAGACGGCAGCAGCGATATCCAGCTGTTGGCTGTGGACGGCAGCGGCACCATGTCCAACAGTTTCCCCGGCTCTCTGTCTGCCCTGACCAGCAGCGGCAACGCCGTCGTGGGCGGAGACTTCCGCTTCGCTTCCCTCAGCGGGGATCATCGCAGCCGCAATGATCTTACCATCGTCTGGAATGAGACTGTCAATGGTGCCGACGGCGCGGTAGATCACGGCATTTTGAAGGCGGCCAAGCTGCGCTATGCCGCAAAAAATACCTACACGCTCTCCGCACCATTGGAACTGGCAGAACTGCCGGATCGCACGCTGGCTGACCACTTTGATGCCTATGTCAGCGGCAGCAATCAGGTGCAGGCTGCCATTCAGGCCACCTTCTATGACGATGAAAACCCGCAGGTAATCGGCGGCGTGACCGTTCCGGGTGAGGAAACGATCCTCTATACCGCTACCTCTGATTTTGTCACCGATGCGGTGGCAGTGGAACAGATCGGTGTGGATTATGCAACGCTGGCGCTGAACAGCCTGACACCCATTCGCTTTACCATCCGCAACACCGGGCTGAACGATGTGACAAGCCTAACGGTCAGCCTTGGCGGCGGGGAAACCGCCACCCTTACGGAAAAACTGCTGCCCAATGAAAGCACCACCCTTACCGTCTGGCACCATGTGAAGGACCGCGTGACCGACCCGAGCTATACCATCACCGCCGACGCCGGCATCAACGAAACAGGCACAGTGTATCTGGATTATCCCGACATTGGCATCTCGCAAATGGAAGTGATTGCGGAGAGTGCCGGCAAGCGCACGGTGCGCATGACCCTCTATAATTCCTCTGCCGCCACGCTGGCCGACGGAAAGAACCGCAAGGTGAAGATTGCGTTCTATGCGGATGATCTGCATACCAAACATGCAGAGGTAGCCTGCGCCACAAACGGCGTATCGGTTCGCGATAATGAAATCACCATTTCCGAAAACAGCGCCCTCGCCCGCATCGATCAGGGAACCTTTACACTGGACCTGACCTATAATCTGGGCAAGTATATGAACTCCATTGGCAAAACCGAGATCCCCAATGTGGGTACCTATCTGTACGCCGAGGCGTGGGCGGAAGGCAAGATCGGTGGAACGGGAAGCAATCAGCGCCTGCCGGAGTATGACGGCAGTGACAGCGAGGCCAGCGTCCATATGACCGGCGCACTGGCCCGCACCGGAGAGAAGCTGACGATGGATGTGACACAGGGGAACGACGGCAACGGTCGCAGCACCGCCGCCATTACCCTGCGCAACAACTGCCTGCAGTCTCAGACCAGCGCAGAGCTGGTGGCCACGCTGCTGGATGCTGCCGGGACCGTTCTGGAAACGCAAATGACCGGTATTGGCGGTGCCATCTCCGGGGAAACCTTCCGGGCGGAAACCGTCACCTTCTCCCAGCCCGGCGCCCGCGTAGTGGTGCGAGCCGCAGTGCCCGGTGATGACCTTCTGACCTTTGAAGGTCTGGCAGTGGGGCTCGGCGATTTTACCGCCAACGGAACGAACTATACCTATACGCTGCAAAATGATAGCGGAGCAACATCTACGCTAGTCACAGCGGTGTCTGGAAACGGCAAGCCCGTGAGCATCAACGGACAGGCTCTGTCCACCGGCGGCAGCGCAACCGTTGCCATCCCCAACAGCGGCACAACCGACATTGTTGTGAAGATCGGCGCTAAAACCTACACGCTGACGATTCTGCGCAATAGCGGCACAGGCGGCAATGAAGGCGGTGGCGGCGGAGCGGACAGCTACACGCTGACCTTCGATACCAACGGCGGTAGCGCCATTTCCAAGGTATCTAAAACCAGCGGCACAACTGTTGATCTGACCGGCTATACGCCTACTCGTGACGGCTATACCTTCGATGGTTGGTACAGCAATAGCGCCCTGACTATCAAAGTCACTTCTATCAAGCTGACTTCCAATACCACCATTTACGCAAAGTGGACGACAAAATCGGATATGTCTTTCACCGATGTGGCAGACAAAGCATATTACAGAGATGCCGTTGAGTGGGCTGTTGAGAACGGCATCACGAAAGGCACCACCGCAACGACCTTCAGCCCTAACGCTACCTGCACCAGAGCGCAGGCCGTGACCTTCCTGTGGCGTGCCGCTGGCAGTCCCGAACCCGAAACCCGCGCCATGCCGTTTACCGACATCCCCGTGGGCAGCTATTATTACGACGCTGTGCTGTGGGCAGTAGAAAACGGCATCACCAAGGGCACCAGCGAAACCATGTTCAGCCCCGACGCCACCTGCACCCGCGCCCAGATCGTCGCGTTCCTGTGGCGCTCTGAAAAATCCCCGGCAGCGGGTACGGCCAATCCCTTTGCCGATGTGAAGTCCAACGCCTACTATGCTGATGCGGTTCTGTGGGCGGCCAAGGCGGACATCACCAAGGGAACCACCAGCACGACATTCAGCCCCAACGCGGGTTGCACCAGAGCGCAGATCGTGACCTTCCTGTATCGCGCCTATCAGGGCAAATAAGGGGCATCAGCCTATATAATGCAAAGCGAGGCCACCGGAAATTATCCGGTGGCCTTGCGCTCTGCTCATGAACGGTATTTGGTTGATGCCCCTCTGCGGGGGTGCCTTTGGGTGAGGATACTTTTTATCTGCCATGGGAATATATGCCGCAGTCCGATGGCAGAATATATCATGAAGGAACTGGTAAAGCGAGAAGGCGTCGCGGGTGACTGGGAGATCGAATCGGCGGCTGTCAGCCGTGAGGAGATCGGCAATCCGGTGTATCCGCTGGCGCGGCGCAAGCTGCTTGAGCAGGGAATCCCGTGCGGGCAGCATGCGGCGCGGCAGATGACGCGCGCAGATTATGATCGGTTTGATCTGCTGATTGGCATGGACCGGTCCAATCTGCGCACCATGCAGCGCATTTGCGGCGGCGATCCGGACGGAAAGCTGCATTTGCTGCTGGATTTTACCGACCGAAAAGGCGAGGAGGTCGCTGACCCATGGTATACCGGCGATTTTGATGCCGTGTGGGAGGATTTGCTGGAAGGGTGTCAGGCGCTGCTGAGGGAATATAGGTAAGAAAAAAGGAAACCCGGGTGGGTTTCCTTTTTTCTTACTTAGACACCGAAGGTTCTCCGGTAAATCCCGGAATGGTGATTTTCAGAGTCAAATTAGAAGTGGTATTTGTGCCAACAAATACTACATTATAAGTTGTGGACCAAAGTTCACTGGGAAAACACATTGCAATAGTCTGGTTGTCGGCATCAATACGATATGTTTTTGTAGATAAGCGGTCTCCGCCAACTTTATATTCCGAACCATCAACCGTAATGGTGTCAAGCTGTCTCAGCCACTCTGCGGCGTCGGAAAATGTCAGAAGGTAATATTGATTGCCAGAAGAATCTTGAGTTTTTTCAATCGTCGGCAGTTCGGTCGGTGCTGTTACCGCAGAACCGCCGGAACTACTCGAATCACCAACCGTCAGCGTATACTCTACATCAGTATAGCCATCTGCGGTGAGTTTGATTTTATAGTCACCGGCATTGGCAAACAGGCTAACGGGCAGATCGAGAACATCGTATGCAGACGTACTATAAGTGGTATCGGTTGCAGCCGGACGGAAGTTGTTGTCCGCAAGGCTGCTGCTGGAATAGCCGCGGGTCAAAACAGTGTCGTTCACCTTGACCTGATTTACTTTAGCCAGATATGTTGTGAGGTCAGATGCATTCAGATCGGTGAAGCTGAGACGATAGTAGGAATACGTTCCCGTAAAACCGGTATCGGTTTTCTTTTTAGCGCTGGAAACCGTCGGTGCGGATTTTGCAGCTTCCGCCGGTTTTGCATTAACCGTAAACTTTGCCGTCAGCGGCTCACCATAGTACTTTGCCGAAATAGCAACCGTATGCTCACCGGACGGTACGTTATACAGAGAGATGGTTTTGTTATCCTTGCCGATTACATAATAAGCCGTTTCGGAACCGTAACCGTAATATCCGTAAGTACCGATGTCCGTTTTGTCATCCAGCTTAACAGATGCCAGATTCTTGAGGAAATCACCGTTCGAGCCATCTACCGTGAATACGATCGGCTTGCCCGATTCGGTAGTCTCGGCAACCGACAGAGAAAGGTTTTTCTCTAGCTGCTTTGCAACGGTCAGCGTCAGGCGCACCTTCTGGAAGGTATCGACCTGCAGCGTCAGCGCGTTATCGCCCAGCTTGAGCTTTTCAGCCGGAATGGTGATGGTGTTCTTCTCGGTGTCGATGGAGTATGCATCCTTGCTCAGCGCCGAGGTGGTGTTGGGGTAAAGCTGGCTGTTGGCATTCTCTTTCAGTTTTTCCAGATATGCCGCTGCCTTGCTGCCGGAAACGAGCAGAACTGCGTCCTTACCCTCATTTACTTCGCTGATGGACTGGTAGCTTGTCTGACCGTCCTTGGTCACTTCCTTGACCAGAGTCAGGTCAGGAGCTGCGGAAGAGGACGCCTCGCTGAACGAAGTCGTTTCGCCGAGCAGATTATCCTCCAGCACCTTCTTTACCGCATACGGACGGTTGCGTGTGGTTTCTGCGTTCTCAGAGGTGACATACTCCGCAAAGGTGAGCAGCTTGTCCTCGGTGCGCGCGGTGTTTGCGGCATCGAAGAAGCCTGCGCTGGTGTAAACCTTATCTGCGCCTTCATAATAAACCGCGTCATGGAGCATATTGTCCCAGCGCTCGGAGATAGCGGTTGCATTGGCGTTGTCCAGACCCAGCTTTTCTACGATCTTCGCGTTGGTCAGCAGGTCGGCGCTGAATACCAGATTTGCGTTCATGGTGTTGCTGCCGCCTTCAGAACCGGAATCCGAGGAGGCACCGCCGCCGCCGCTGGTCGCTGCGGAAAGCGCGTCTACGCCTGCCGCTGCGGCACGCGCCGCCGGAGAAACCGACTGCTTATCTGCACCGGTGACATAGAAGGTCCTGGAGAACGACTTGAAGCCGTTCGCGTAGATGGTCAGCGTATACTTTCCGCTGTGCGTCAGATGGTTGGTAGTATCGTTATACAGCACGAAGGTATCGCCGATGAGATACCAGTCGTCAAACTTATTGAGCACCTGTACCTCGGAATCGCCCGCATACTGCAGTTCTACGCGGTAAATCGGCTGGGTGATGCCGTACAGCATATCCTTCACCGTAAAATGCGTGTTCACGCCGCTGTATGCGCCGGTATCGCTCAGCACCAGAGACGGCGTTTTCTCGTTTACCACATGGATCGGGAACAGCTCGGCATTGTTGTTCGATACCACGCGCAGCTTGTAGCGACCGTTCGAGAAGAAGTTCGACTGACCGAGCGGGACAATGATGCACGCAACGGTAGCGCCGTCAACACCGTGCGGGAACTCCTTGTTGAGTTTCCAATCCAAATCGTTATTGAGCACGCTGTTGCTTTCATCGTCCTGCACGAGCACAACGTCCGTAATGCCGTCCACAAACGCCTTTTCCGCGTCGGTACCGTTGGCATAGTTGAACATAAGCTGTACCTCACCGGAAACATGATAGAGATTATCGTCGGATTCGCTTAGAACGGCGTCCGGAGAGTAGAAACGTACCGAATTGGAGGCAGTTTTCAGGTCAATGGTTGTGTGGGACGGATTATAGCGCACATTGCCGGCGGCGTCCTTGTTGGTCTGGTGATAATCCCAGACGTAAACCGGACCGTTTGCAAGGAAGTAGTAATCGTCCGGTACACCGGAAATGGTCGGTTTTACCGTGTTCTTGCCGCCGAGGCTGACGGTCTGGGTCTTGCCGGTGGTCTTATTGGTAACGGTCAGCGTGCTCGGGTCGAGTACGGTGGACTGCCACTTGACAATGCTGCCGTCGGTGGAAACCTTGGAGCAGCCGGCGTTGATTTCGGTGCCGTCAACGGTCAGCGTGCAGTTATCCAGCGTGTTGCCGTCCTCAAAGCGGACAACAACGAACTGACCCAGTGCGCCGAGCTGAACGGTGTTCATGTCGATGAGCTTGGTCTGCTCGGGTACGACCAGACTCTGCTGTGCAATCGAACCACCAGAGGAAGAACCGCCGCCGGAAGAAGAGCCGCCGGAGGACGAACTGCCGCCGGAAGACGAACCGCCGCTCGAGCCGCCGGAAGCCGTGCTGCCAACCGTCTCGGCCTTACCTGCGGAAACCGCTTTATCGCCGGCCTTGACGCCGGAAACGCTGTCTGCTGCGGTAACCTTGGTGCCGGTGGTGGTAACGGTTACGTTATTGGCGTTCGCCTTTACGGTTCCAACCTTGCCTGCACCGGTAATCTTTGCGCCTTCTGCGTTGACGTTGATGGAACCGACAGACGCGCCGCTGTTTACGGTAATGGCAGAACCCTGTGCGACTGTGATGCTGTCAACCGAGCCGGAAACCGCAATGTCGGTATTGGCGATAATGCCCTTGCCGGCCTTGGTGTCCTTGAAGGTTACACCGCTTTCACCGCCGCGTAGCACAATGCGGCCGGTGACAGTAACACCCGTCAGGTCGATTCTGCTGACGCCGTCTGCAATGATGAGATCGCCGTTGATGGTCTTGCCAGCCAGGGAAACGCTGTTTTCACGCACAATAACGCTGCCGTCCACCGTGGCAGACAGAGAATCGTCTGCATCGGCGTAGGTGCTGGCCATCTCACTGATGACCTTGGCAAATTCCGCACGGGTGATGCTGGTTTTTGGATTCAGCTTACCATTTGCACCGTTGACATAGCCGTTTTCGATCAATGCAGCTACACTGCTTTGTGCCCATGCAGAGACAGAAGCACCATCGGTGTAATGGTTCAGAACGGACGTATCACCGCTTTCAAGTGCAAATGCACGCGCAAGCACAACAAAAGCTTCTTCACGGGTGATCGGCGCTTCGGGATTCAGTTTGCCGTTTGCACCCTGAAATGTGCGCATGGCAACGGCCAGTTCGAGATCGTTGTAATACCATGCAGAAGCGTTTGCATCGCTGTAAACCGACAGATCAGCTGTTTTGCGAGCGGCAAAGGCACGGTTGACGATAGCAGCCATCTGGGCACGAATCAGCAGGCCGGAGCTGTTAATCTGGCCGTTTGAGCCGTTCAGCAGGCCGTTCTGTACAGCGCTGCGCAGGCCGGCGGCGGACCAGTCGGTTGGGAAATCGGTAAAGTCTTCGGGCGAGGCAGCGAATGCATTCGCTGGCAGTAGCATAGCTCCTGCCAAAAGCATCGCAAGGGTACGTTTTTTGTTCAAGTATATTTTCCTCCTTGTCGTTAGACTGGGCTAACTATACCGGTAAAAATTTTCCTTTCCATAGGAAAGGAGCGTGCTCATAATGAGTTATCATACGCTAACTCATAAGTAGGTAATAAAATATCATAAAGATTTTGTGTTGTCAAATCCTGATATTTACAGGAAAGAACGGCCGTATCACATAAACAACACAGAAGTACACAAAATCTTGCAATGAGTTAGAATAAGCTAACTCCAAACGTGATTTTTAGTAAAGGAAAAATTTTTTGTATGTGCGATACATATTGCATACAGCGGAAAAGACACAGAGTAGCGCACAATTTCCGCGGAAATATTAAAAATACGGTATAAAAGTTAGTAATATGTGATAAAGATTACAACCGAATATTGAAATGTCATCGGAAAGATGGTGTGCTGCATTATTTCCGCGATTGTCGGTGTACAGCGGCAGGTGGTGTTTTATTTTCAGGACATTTGGACAGGAGGAATATATTATATAGGTATATATAGAGTGTACAAATTTCTTGTAAAATTTTTTTGAAAAAAGTTAAAGAAAAGTGTTGACATTGGGCGCATACTGCGGTATACTAAATAAGCTGTCAGCGAGAGTTGATGAGCTGAAAAGTTCAGAAACAAGCGCGAAACAGCAGATTGTACCTTGTAAATTAAACAACGATGTGCTTAAACTTTTGTTCG
>OGCM01001276.1_pt1 | contig 31681 bp, 26 predicted proteins | sample 1570151 | NCBI WGS metagenome assembly OGCM01 (sample SAMEA4370582, study PRJEB24528) | human gut metagenome
GACTGGATGCAAGCAAGCAGATGAGATATGGTATTCCATTCGTAATTGTAAGAGCGCTGCTTGCAATAATCCTTGGTTATATCTTCCTGAAGTTCTGGCCAATGTTCGGACACCTGTCATACATGTAAGATAAGGCAGAATTAATTAATGGTTACAACGCCGATGAAGAGGACATCAGCGTTGATATAAAAATGTTTAAAGTATGGATTCTATTTAAAAAAATTAAGGAGATGAATGAAATGAGCACAGTTGAAGAATTAGTTGCACGTTCAAGAGAGGCGCAGAAACAGTTTGAATTTGCTACACAGGAGCAGGCTGACGCAGCGGCACGTGCTGTTTGTAAGGCAGTGTATGACAATCAGGAGATGCTCGGTAAGATGGCAGCAGAGGAATCACGTATGGGTGATGTAAACGACAAGATCGCAAAATGCCGTAACAAATCTGCTCTGATCTGGGAGAGCTTAAAAGGAAAGAAATCTGTAGGAGTTATCCGCAGAATCGAAGAGAAGAGAATGCTTGAGATTGCGAAACCGGTAGGTGTTGTATGTGCGGTTCTTCCATCTACGAACCCGGTTGTTACACCGATGGGCAATGCTGCAGCAGCATTAAAGACACGTAACTCTATCATCTTTGGACCACATCCGCGTGGAATTAATGTTTGTAAAGTAGTTGTAGACCTGTTCCGTAAAGAACTGGCTAAACTTGGATTACCAGAAGACCTGGTACTGTGTCTGGAAGAAGTATCACTGGAAGACAGTAACAAACTGATGAGCATGGTTGATGAGATTGTTGCTACAGGTGGTCCTGGAATGGTTAAGGCTGCTTACTCAAGTGGAAAACCTTCACTTGGTGTTGGACAGGGAAACGTTCAGTGTATCGTTGACAGAGATGTAGATATCGCAGAAGCATGCGGCAAGATCATCGCTGGACGTCGTTTCGATAACGGACTTATCTGCCTTGGTGAGCAGACAGCATTTGTTCCAGAAGAGAAGTTTGATGAATTCATCGCAGAGTTCCGCAAACAGGGCGGTTACTATGCTGAAGGTAAAGAAGCTACTGACAAACTCCGTGAAGGAATCTTCCCAGGTGGCGGCCCAATCAACCGTGATGTTGTAGGTCTTAGCGCAGTAGCAATTGCTGAGAAGCTTGGAATCGAAGTACCGGAAGGAACAAAGGTTCTCGGAGCTACAGCTACAGTAGTAGGTAAGGGAGATGACCTTTGCCGTGAGAAACTTTGCCCGGTTATCAACATTATGCCATACGGAACATTCGAAGAGGGTGTTGCTGACATGGTTAAGAACCTTGAGTTTGAAGGAAAAGGACACAGTGTTGCAATTCACTCTAATAATCCGGAGCATGTTGAGTACTGTGGAATCCATTGTTCAGTATCTCGGTGTATCGTTAACCAGCCAGCAGGTACAACCGGTGGCGGAAGCCCGACAAACGGATACCCTCCGACAACAACACTTGGTTGTGGATCATGGGGTAACAACAGCTTCAGTGGTAACTTTAACTACGAGCACTTAATGAATATTACACGTGTTGGATATCCATACGAAGAATCTTATCTTCCGGATCCGGCAAAAGCATGGGATTAATTCCTGATGCAATTATGAAATCGGCTTTGATTTACTCCTAATATGTATATTTGAAATTGTCATAGCACCATATTAAGTTGTGGTGCTATGACTCTAAAGAAAGGATTATTTATGGACTATTTAGAGATTGAAGGAAAAGCGCAGCTGGAAAGATACGGCATCCGCACAAATGGCGGCGTGATTCTGGAGGGCGATGAGATCCCACCGGAAGTTACATTTCCTTGCGTATTAAAGGGACAGATTCAGGCAGGACACCGTGGACAGCACGGAGCTGTAAAGGTTGTTAAGACACCGGAAGAACTGCTGAAAGTAAAGAAAGACATTGAGAAGATCACAATTAACGGAAAACATATGGAAGGCATTATTTCCACAGGATTCCTTCCAATCGCAGAAGAGTATTATCTGGGACTGACACTGGATGTTAAGAACCGTGCACTGGTAATGCTGTATACACCATTTGGAGGAATGGATATCGAAGATCTGGCAGCAAATTCACCGGAGAAATTGCTCCGCTTTGACTGCACAGCAGGATTCGATGAGAAAGCATTCCGTGAGGCAGTTGCCAAGTTTGAACTGCCGGCAGAAAGACTGGATAAGCTAGTAGAGATCGCTGAGAAGCTGACAGATGCATGCTTCGGTCTGGATGCAACAACCATCGAGATCAACCCACTGGCTGTTCTGGAAGATGGAGAAATGGTTGCAATCGACTGTAAGCTGGTTATTGATGATAACAGCTTATATCGTCAGGGAGATTATACATTACTTCCTCGTACATCACAGAAGAAATCTGAGCAGGAACTGGAAGCTCAGAAGTATGATCTGACCTATGTAGAACTGGATCCGGAAGGAGATATCGGAACTATGGCCGGAGGAGCCGGAATCGGTATGGCTACGATGGATACCATCAAGCACTATGGCGGAACAGTTAACAACTTCCTGGATCTGGGCGGCGGCGTTACAGCTGAAAAGACCTATCAGGCTATGAAGATCCTTCTCCAGAATGAGAAGACAGATTATGTATTTGTAAATGTATTCGGTGGAATTAACAACTGCGCAGATATGGCAGAAGGTATCAGCCGCGCATATACAGAATTAAAGAGCACTAAGCCGGTGGTAGTTAAGAGCCGCGGCTTTAATCAGGAGCAGGGTTGGGCTATCTACGAGAAACTGGGCTTTGAGCAGACAAAATACGGAACAACCGATGAGGCTGCTATGAAATTATTGAAATTAAAGGAGGGCAAATAATTATGAGTATTCTGATTGATAAGGACACCTCCATGCTGATCATCGGTATCACTGGAAAACAGGGACGTATTCATTGTAAACATATTCTTGACACAGGAAGCAAGTTGCTTGCGGGAGTGGCTCCTGGAAGAGGCGGACAGGAAGTAGAAGGAGTGCCGGTATTCGAGACTGTTGCAGAAGCAAGAGAGAAATTCCCGGAGATCGAGGCTGCTATGCTGATCGTTCCGAAACAGTTCGTAAGAGATGCTGCATTGCAGGCGTTGCGAGAAGGTATCAAATTACTGGTTATCATCACAGAGTTCGTTCCGGTTATGGACGCACTTCAGATTGCACATGAAGCGAAGACTCTGGGGGCTAAGGTGATCGGACCTAACACCATCGGTGTTATCTCTCCGGGTAAATCCAAATTAGGTATCATGCCGGAATACATTTACGGAAAAGGGCACATCGGTATCATTTCCCGAAGCGGAACCCTGACACATGAGACTGCATCCAACCTGACATTCAAGGGTTATGGACTTTCTACCTGTGTTGGTATCGGTGGAGATTCTATCATTGGTATGAACCATGCAGATGTTATAGAGGAATTTGCAAAAGATGACGAAACAGATGCAATCGTACTGATCGGTGAGATTGGTGGATGTAGTGAAGAACTTGCAGCTGCTAAGATCAAAGAAATCGGTCTGAAGAAACCGGTATGCGCATACATTGCTGGTATGTACGCACCGGAGAACAAGAAGATGGGCCATGCCGGAGCTATCGTATCTGGCGGTATGGGAACTGTTAAATCCAAAGTAGCAGCTCTGGAAGATGCAGGAGTTACCGTTTGCCCGACACTTGGCAAGATCGTTGAATTTATGGAAGAGTACAATACACGTACAAATGGAAGATTAAAATCTCTTGAACCACAGATCGATTAATCGCCTTCTAATATCGAAGAGTAGTGGTAATGGGGAATGTTCCCTATGCGCGTGGTAGGGGATGCCCTAGAAGAGAGAAAAAAATAATCCTGATACCCGATTTTAAGAAAAAACATTTGTTGATATAATTTTAACAAATGAAAGACGCGGATGAAAAGTGATTGGGAGGTAGCATCATGGAACAGCTTACAGGCAATGTGTTTAATATTCAGAGATACACAATTCATGATGGACCGGGACTCCGAACAGAACTATTTTTAAAGGGCTGCCCACTTCGATGTAAGTGGTGCAGTAACCCGGAAAGCTGGCGGCTCCACAGTGAACCTGGAATATACCAGAGCAAGTGTATTTCCAAGGATCTCTGTGGCGGCTGCGTGGATGTCTGTCCGGAGGGCGATATCTTTACATTCAGCGAGGATGAACACAAGCTGACAGGTATCGACCGGACCAGATGCAGTAAATGCATGAAGTGTTATGAGGAATGTCCATCAGATGCGATCAAGCTCTGGGGCAAGCACATGACCGTTGAAGAGTGTATGGATGTGATCCGACGTGATAAAGGGTATTATGACAGATCCGGCGGCGGAGTGACCGTATCCGGTGGTGACCCGCTGGTACAGAGTGATTTCGTGGCAGCACTGTTTAAGCAGTGTAAGGAGGAAGGCTTTCAGACCTGTCTGGAATCAACATTTTATTCAAAATGGGAAGAGGCAGAGAAGATCCTACCATATACAGACATCATCATCTCGGATCTGAAGCACATGGATACAAAGATCCATAAGAAATGGACCGGCGTGCATAACGAAAGAATATTGGAGAATCTGAAGCGGATTACCGATGACAATCGGGAGTTCATTCTGAGAATTCCGGTAATACCTGGTATAAATGATGACAAGAAGAACATAGAAGCAAGCGCAGACTTCATATTGAATGAATTGCAGGGAAGAATCAGGGTGTTACAGCTCCTGAGCTTCATGAGATTAGGAGAAGAGAAATACGCTTCGCTGAATATGCCATATCAGATGGATTTTATCGATCTGGATCGTGAATCATTTACAGCCCACGTCAATGAGATCGCCGATTACTTTAACAGCAGAGGTATCCACTGCGTAGTCGGGACGAAGGAAAAGGAATAAATATTGAAAAATATTTACGTAATACAAGACAAATGTTTTTAAGGAGGCAAAAACAATGAGTATGACTAACACACACACAACCGCATGTGGTACTGAGCCGTTTGATAAGAATTATTGTATTGGTTATCAGGTACATCATGCAGACTGGTCACCATTCCCACGTGTCAATCACCTGCGCCAGACATTCCTGGATGGAAAGTACTGGATCGATATTGAGAGACTGAGACTGGTTACCGAAACTTATCAGAAATACGAGAATAAACTTCCTCGTAAAGTTCTGTGTGCAAAGGCATTTGAGAACATTCTTCTCAACTGCACACTGTACATTTACGATGAAGACCTGATCGTAGGCGAGATCGCAGCACCTGCAAAGGCATCTCCGATCTATCCTGAGTTCTCTGTAAACTGGATCATCGAAGAGATTCTGAACTCTCCATTTGAAGAGCGTGCTCATGACCAGTTCTATATCAGAAATGATGAAGAGAGAGCTGAGATTGTTGAACTGTGTAAATGGTGGCAGGGACGCAGTGTTGCTGACATGATCGAAGCAAGACTTACAGATGATCAGATCAAAGGATCTGAGGCTGGAGAGAAAATTTTCCAGACGAACCTGTATCACTATGCAGGAGCAGGACATCTTTCACTGGACTACAGCAGACTGATGTCACTTGGTTTCGACGGACTGATCGCTGAGGCTAAGAAGTACAAAGCAGCTCTTGATATGAGAGATGTTGAGTATAACAACAAAGTAGAGTTCTATGATTCTGTTATCATTACATATGAAGCAGCTAAGAAATACATCGAGCGTTACGCTAAGTTAGCAGAAGAGAAGGCTGAAGCAGAGAAAGATCCTAAGAGAAAAGAAGAGTTACTTGGTATTGCTAAGAGCTGTTACGAAGTAGCTGGACCGGCTCCGAAGACATACTGGGGAGCAATGCAGTTATTTAACGTAGCTACAGAGCTTCTGAAAGTGGAAGGAAATGGACATTCAATTTCTTACGGACGTTTCGACCAGTGGTTGTATCCATTCTACAAACACGATGTAGATAACGGAATCATCACTAAAGAGTTCGCTCTTGAACTTCTGGAAGTTGAGTACGTTAAGATGAACAACGCTACAAAACTGAAAGATAAAGGAAGTATGGCACTTCGTAACGGACGTGGATTCGGTGGTGAGTCCCTGACTGTTGGTGGTGTAGATAGATATGGACATGATGCAACCAATGATATGACAATGCTTTGTCTGGAAGCATCTGTGCACACACGTATGATGAACCCGTGGCTCTGTGTACGTATGCACAAAGATACACCATACGAACTGCTCATCAAGACAACAGAGTGTATCCGTGCCGGATATGGTCATCCGAAGCTTTTCAATGATGAAACAGCGATCAAGGGTATGCTGAGAAAAGGTATGAGCCTTGAGGAAGCAAGAGATTACATCTGTGTAGGATGTGTAGAGATCGACCTTCCAGGTAAAGAGTACGGATGGCATGATGCTGCATACGTTAATACACCAAAGATGATGGAAATGGTTATGAACGGTGGACGCAGCATGAATACCGGTAAACAGTTAGGACCGGATACAGGAAGCCTTGAGACATATAAGACATTTGATGAGGTACTGGAAAGTGTTAACGCACAGTTCAAGTACTGGACAGATCAGATGTGCTCAAGCCTGTGTATGATCGATAACTGCCACAGAGCACGTAAACCGCTGCCATATCTGTCAGGATTCTATGAGGACGCTATGAAGTCCGGACATGACCTTACAGAAGGCGGAGCAAAATACAATGGTATCGGACCTCAGGCATCCGGACTTGCTACTTCTACAGATATCCTCTGCACGATCAAGCAGTTGGTATTCGAAGAGAAGAAGTGCACAGGTGCAGAACTGCTGCAGGCTGTTAAGGATAACTGGGTAGGTCACGAGAAGCTGTACGCATATGTAAATAGCTCAAAAGTACATCACTATGGTAATGATGATGATTACGCGGATGAACTGTTCAAGTTCATGTTCGAGTGCTACTGCAAGAACGTAGCAGGAAGAACAACTCCACGTGGAGGACAGTTCAACCCAGGTGTTTACTCAGTAAACGCGAACGTAGCAATGGGTCTGAATACCAATGCTTCTCTGGACGGACGTAAGAAAGGTGAGCCTATTTCAGAAAACATGGGACCTGTACACACAGCATTCAGTTCTCATGATATCAGTGGTCCGACAGCTCTGGTTAACTCACTGACTAAGGTTGATCACTCACTGGCTTCTAACGGAACACTGATGAACTTACGATTCCCACAGGACGCTGTAAGCGGAATTGAGGGAAGAGATAATCTTGCAAACTTCATTGAAGAGTACATTAACAAGGGTGCTATGCACGTTCAGTTCAATGTCATGAGTGTTGCTACCATGAAGGCAGCTCAGAAGAAACCGGAAGATTACAAAGATATGCTGGTTCGTGTAGCCGGATACAGTGCATACTTTGTAGAACTTGGTAAACCACTTCAGGATGACCTGATCGGACGTACCGAGCTTCACTTCTAAGACTTCCAGGCAGAAGGCTTGCAACAGATTACACATAATATAACTGCTTATTGTTAAATATGACTGGGTGAGTCATTCGTTTGACTCATCCGGCGAAGAAGGAGATTAATATAATGAAAGATTTTAGATTTAAAGTACCACAGAACATCGAATTTGGAGTAGGAAGCCTGAAGAAACTTCCTGAGATTTTAAAAGAGAACAATTCTGAACATGTATACCTGGTATCTGATCACGGTCTTGAGAGCATCGGAGTTGTTAAGAAAGTACAGGACATCGTTGAGGCTGGCGGACTGACATGTACTACATTCCTTGATGTAGTTCCGAACCCGACAGTAGATGTTGTTAACGCTTCTACAAAGCTGTATAAAGAGAGCGGAGCAACAAGTATTATCGCTCTTGGTGGTGGTTCTTCTATGGACGTAGCTAAGGCTACAGGCGTACTTGCTACATACGGTGGAGAGATCAATGACTACGAAGGTCTGTACAAAGTACCGGGACCGATTGTACCAATGATCGCTATTCCTACAACAGCAGGTACAGGTAGTGAGGTTACTGCTTCAGCAGTTATCACAGACGAAGCAAAGAACTTCAAGATGTCTGTAATCAGCTACGAGATTCTTCCAAAATATGCAGTACTTGATCCGGAACTTATCATGACAGCTCCGGCATCTATCGCAGCATCATGTGGTGTTGATGCTCTGATCCATGCAATGGAGGCTTATGTATCTAATTTTGCATCTCCATTCTCAGATGCAATGGCGGAAAAAGCAATGGAACTGATCGGTGGAAATCTTCGTCGTTTTGTTGCTAACCGTAAGGATGAGGAAGCAGCCTGCGCTATGATGGTTGGTTCTACATTTGCCGGTATGGCATTTGCATGGGCTAAGCTTGGTAACGTACACGCTATGAGTCATCCGGTAAGTGCTTACTTCCATGTACCACATGGTGTAGCTAATGCAGTTATCCTTCCTACTGTAGTAGAGTACAATGCACTTGCAGACAACGGACGTTACGAGAAGATCTACAACTACATCAGCGAAGATAAAGAACCTGTAATTGATTTCACACCAGATATGTTGGTTGATGAAGTTAAGAAACTGAACAAGGATCTGGGAATTCCTTCTTCACTGTCAGAAGTTGGTGTTACAGAGGATAAGATTGAAGCTATGGCGAAAGATGCAGTAGCTCATCCGAATGTACTTGCTAACCCAAGACAGACCAACTTGAAAGAAATGATTGCTCTTTACAAAAAAGCGCTTTAATACAAATCTAATCTTTAAAAATAACTAATCTCACTTAATAAATATGTTTGGCTTTAACGTATGAAAAACAGAGGGGCGGAGGCTGTGGCAGGTCTTCGTACCCTCCGTTTTACTTTAGAGGAGAATTATTATGGATATGACAATTGATGAATTTTACAAGCAGCTCAGCAACGTATACGAGACAGGCAGCCCGGAAGCTGTGGAATTATACTTAAATGACCGTCTGAAAGAGGCGTCCCATGGCTGTGATATGTGCTTTGAGCCGATGGAGATCACGGTAAGCAACGAACTTGGATCCTTCTATCGTGGTATGGGACAGTTTGACAAATCTGCGGAGTTCTTTGAGATAGCAAAGCGTCTGGTATTTGTGCATATCGGAGACAAGACCGTCCAGTATGCGACAGTACTGAATAATCTGGCGGGAACATATCGCCTGGCAGGAAAATACGAAGAGGCAGCAGATCTGTTTAACGAAAGTGCACTGATCTATTCCACAACGATCGGAAAAGATAATTCGTACTATTGCAGTATTTTAAATAATCTGGCACTGGTATATCAGGATATGAAAGAATATGGCAAGGCAGAAGAGATGTTGACAGATGCATTGAAGTCATCCAGAACACTGGAAAACAGCGCGATGGATGTGGCAATCACATACTCGAATCTTGGCGCATTGTATCTGGAAATGGGTGATTATACACGAGCAGAAGAAGATCTCAGAGAAAGCGTTGACATCTATGAGCAGTTAGATACCAATCATCAGGTACATCTGGCATCCGTTTACAATTCACTTGGAATCCTGTATTATAAACAGAGTAAGCTGGAAGAGGCAAAAGAGGCTTATCAGCAGGCACTGAAACTGACCTTATATCATTATGGTAAGAACCATGAATATGAGATTCTCTGCAGAAATATTGCTGCGATTGAGGAAGCAGTCCGTAATGCCTGATACATAAGACGGGATGTGAATATTATGAAATATCTGATTATTGGTGCCGGAGGCACAGGAGGACCGTTAGGCTTTTATCTGACAAAAGCCGGAAAGGATGTGACGCTGATTGCACGAGGCGCGCACCTGAAGGCGTTAAGTGAACGCCTTTGGAATGGAACTAGAGAGACCATCCTGGTAAAAGCGGTGGATATGGAGCATTACGATGAGCAGCCGGATGTGATACTGGTGTGCGTAAAAGGATACTCTCTGGATGATACAGTACCATTTATCCGTAAGGTTATGAAGAAGAATACCATTGTGATTCCGATTTTGAATATCTATGGAACCGGTGGTAAGTTACAGAAGTTGCTGCCGGAGATTCTTGTAACAGATGGCTGTATCTATGTGGCAGCAGCGATCAAAGAGCCAGGTGTATTAGAACAGTACGGCAAGGTGCTGAGCCTTGTATTTGGTGTGCGGGATCAGTCAGAAACCCGTCCGGAACTGGAAGAGATCCGGGCAGATCTGGAATCCTGCGGTATCCGAACACTTCTTTCCCATCATATCCAGAGAGCAGCACTGGAGAAATTCTCCTATGTGTCACCGATCGGTGCGGCTGGCTTATATTATAACGCAACGGCAGCAGATTTTATGAAAGAAGGAGCACCGAGGGAAAGCTTCAAAGAAATGATCCGCGAGATCGGAGCGTTGGCAGAAGCGATGGGTCATCCATTTCACAAGGATATGGTGACGAGAAATCTGGAGGTGTTATCCACACTGTCACCGGAAGCAACAACTTCCATGCAGAGGGATGTTATGGCAGGCAAGCCGTCGGAGATTGACGGTCTGGTGTACGAAGTGGTAAGACTCGGCAAGGAATATGGTGTGCCGGTACCGGAATATGAGAAGGTGGCGGCAAAACTTTCGGAAGAATTAAAATAGCAGGAGGCAGATGACAGTATGCTGGAACGGGGAAATCAATTTATAGAGAAATGGATGGCGTTTGTGACGCCGTTATGCATGCTGGTGGGCGTCAGCTTCCCGGATGTGGCAGCACATGGGCTTCCGTATGTGACGGTAGTATTTGCGTTTATCACATTTACCGGAGCATTAAAATCCGAATTCAAAGACGTATTGCGGGTATTCCATGATCCGAAGCCGTTACTCTGTATGCTGGTGATGATCCATGTGGCGATTCCGACAGTAGCCTGCGGGGCAGGACATCTGCTCTTCGGCTCTGACCCTTACGCGATCACAGGTATGGTACTGGAATTTTCCGTACCGACAGCGGTGGTAGGACTTATGTGGGTAACTATCTATAATGGTAATAATCCATTGTCCCTGTCGTTGGTTGTGATCGATACGATCCTGTCACCGTTTCTGATCCCGGTTACACTCCGGGTGCTGGTTGGCTCACAGGTGGAGATTGATGCGACGATGATGATGCGGCAGTTAATATTTATGGTGGCACTTCCGGCAATTGCGGCCATGGTGCTGAATCAGGTGACACACGGTGCAGTGAAGAATACCTGGCCAAAGAAGCTGGCATTATTTTCTAAATTTGCGTTAATGTTTGTGGTAACATCCAATTCTTCAAAAGTAGCACCGTATGTACGGCATATGAATTTGGAAAGGGTGGCGATCGGTGCTGCGATTCTTGTGATGGCTACAGGCAGCTATGCGTTGGGCTGGGGTGTGGCGAGAGTCCTTCACCAAGATAAAGAGACCACAATCTCTATGATCTACGGAACCGGAATGCGCAATATTAGTGCGGGAGCGGTTATTGCAGGCGCATGCTTTCCTGGAGCAGTCATGTACCCGGTGATGATCGGAACGCTGTTCCAACAGGTGTTAGCGGCGTTCTATGGCAAGGTGCTGGTATCTAAGCTGGAATAAAGACATGAAAAAAGATGCGCAGGAACGCATCTTTTTTAAAATTCTTATACAGTTGTAAACAAGTCGATTACCTGCCCGGTCATAACGAACGGAGCGTCTGCTAACAGATAAACGATTGCTTTTGCTACGTCTTCTGCGTTGCCCATTGCTACACCGTCCTGACCAACGGAATGATTATATACGCGCTGTCCCGGTGTATCTACGATACCAGGCGCTACGGCGTTGCACTGGATACCGTATTCTTTGGTCTGGATCGCAGTTGTTTTCGTCATAGTAACGATACCTGCTTTTGCAACTGCATATGCACCCATCTGAGAGGCGATTCGTCCCATACGGGAAGACACGCTTACAATCTTACCACTATGCTGTTTGATCATTTCCGGAACGACTTTGTTAATGCAAAGGAACGGAATGCGTAGATTGGTCTTGATGATCTGATCCCACTGTTCCTCAGACCATTCCCAGATCTTGATTGCCTGGTGTTCAATATTGTTATAGATCTCTTTTGGATATCCACCGGCATTATTGACCAGAATATCGATTTTACCGTATTTTTCTATAACAGTATCGACCATAGACTGTACCTGTTCACCGTCTGTCAGATCTCTTGAGAGAGAAATGGCTGAGCCGCCGTTATCTTCGATCATCTTTACAGTTTCATCCAGATCTGTCTGCGTTCTGGCAACGGCTACAACAGTAGCCCCTTCAGCAGCGATAGCGAGAGCAGCTTCGCGTCCAATACCTTTACCTGCTCCTGTGACAATAGCAATTTTTCCACTTAATTTGTTCATGATAAATATGTCCTCCTTTAATTTGTTCGGTTCTGTTTTGTCTATATCATCCGCTTAGGCTCATCAAAGAATTGAAGAGAGGATGGCTCTGCATAACTGTTTCCAATATCGTGTAACAATACCAGATTCAATGTTCCGTGCATATTCTTCTTATCTAAAGAAATGGCTTTGGTCAGACTGCCGAGCGGTAATCCGCATTTGTGTGGCAGTCGGTAAATATTCAACACGTTTAATATTCTTTCAGCAGTGCCGGCTTCTGTCAGTCCACGTTCTTCAGCAATGCGGGTGATCTGATACATACCGATGGCAACTGCTTCACCGTGAATCTGCATCTGGTAATTGAAATGCTGTTCAATGGCGTGTGCAAGTGTATGTCCAAAGTTCAGCAGCATACGTCTGCCGGTGTCGAACTGATCTTCTTCTACAATCTCGCGTTTGATGTCTACGCATCTGGTAATTACTTCCGGAAGCACCTTTTTCAGATCCTTAAAGGAAGTGTGGGATGCCAGTGTCTCAAAGAGGTCCGCATCTTCAATACAGCCATATTTGACGACTTCGCCCATACCGTCGATGATGAAACGCTCACTCAGTGTGTCAAGGACTGTAGGATCGATCAGTACCAGGGATGGCTGATAAAATGCACCGACCAGATTCTTGCCCTGTGGAAGATCGACAGCAACCTTGCCGCCTACGGATGAATCTACCTGTGCTAACAGAGAAGTAGGAATCTGCACCAGCTTGATGCCGCGCATATAGGTAGATGCTGCAAATCCTGCGAGGTCTCCGATGACACCGCCACCCAGGGCAATGATCATGTCGGTTCTGGTAAAGTGAGCATCGGCCATAGCTTCGTAGATCTGAGGCAGAGTCTGGAAGTCTTTGGTCTGTTCGCCGTGTGGCAGTACGATATGATAACATTCCCAATCAGCAAGTCTGGCGGTCAAAGCCTCTCCGTAGATCGGATACACGATATCATCAGAGATGATCATAATTTTGTGACCACGAAAGGCTTCGTGGATATAAGTATCCGCCTGACTCAGTATGTTGTTTTTTATATAGATCGGGTAGCTGTTGGCTCCCAGATTTACAGTTAATTTCATGGGTTGATACTCCTTAAACTTCTTTTCCTACTACATGGGCAATCTGTGAAACTTTCCTGACCAGATTGTCGAATTTCTCAGGCTTTAATGACTGGGCACCGTCGCAGAGGGCAGCTTCCGGATTGTTGTGAACTTCAATCATAAGTCCGTCCGCACCTGCAGCTACAGCAGCCATTGCCATAGAATCTACCAGCCACCATTTGCCGCCTGCATGACTCGGATCGATGATGATTGGAAGATGAGTCAGCTTGCGGAGTACCGGGATGCACTGAAGATCCAGCGTGTTTCTTGTATAGGTTTCAAATGTACGGATACCACGCTCGCAGAGAATGACATTTTCATTACCTGCTGCCATAATGTATTCGGCAGACATGATCCATTCTTCGTAAGTTGCATTAAGGCCTCTCTTCAGCAGGATCGGGCGATCGATCTGTCCTAACTGCTTTAACAGATCAAAGTTCTGCATATTGCGGGCACCGATCTGAATCAGGTCAACCTTTTCGTTGAAAACATCCAGATACTGTGGAGACATTAATTCACTTACGATTGGAAGTCCAACTTCCTTTTTGACAGCTTCCAGAATCTCCAGACCTTCCAGCCCAAGTCCCTGGAATGAATATGGACTCGTACGAGGCTTGAATGCGCCGCCTCTTAACAGATTGGCGCCAGATGCCTTGGCGGCCTTTGCGATGCCAAGTACTTGTTCGTAAGTCTCAATGGAACAAGGACCTGCAATCAGCCCAAGGTGATCGCCGCCAATCTTAACTCCTGATACATCGATGATGGAATTCTCCGGATGGAATGCGCGGTTGGCAAGTTTATAAGGTTCCTGCACATGCATAACTCGTTCTACTGAAGGATCTACTTCAAAAAGTCTTGGATCTACCTTAGATGTGTCACCGACACAGCCGATGATGGTCATTTCGTTGCCGACTACCATGTGAGGTGTCAATCCTTTGTTCTTAACCAGTGATTCAACACGAGCATTATCTTCGGCACTGGTATGTGGTTTTAATACTAAAATCATAATGTAAATCCTCCCTGACATTTGTTGTTTGATATGTGCAAGCACATTGCGGTTTATGACTTGCAACCCTGACATTCATACTGTAAAATATTCACGCTGTAAAATTTTAGTTGTTTAAAGTGTGAAACTAATGGTATGATACAGCCGATCGAAGAGGATGTCAATAGATTTTGCGAAAAATGTGTAGAAGATTGTATACAAATGGGATAGAATAGAACGTAGATTAATGATTGAGAGGAGACTACAATAATGAAAGCGTACGAAAGATTTTTGGAGTATGTTGCAGTATGGACAACCAGCGATGAAAATAGTGATACAGTTCCTTCGGCAGCAAGAGAACTGGATCTGGCGAAGAAACTGGTAGAAGAGATGAAAGGACTTGGCATTGAGGATGCGAGAGTGGATGACAAGGGCTATGTATATGGTTCTGTTCCTGCTACACCGGGATGCGAGGACAAAGCAGCTCTGGGACTGATTGCGCATATGGATACAGCGATGGATGCGTCCGGTAAAGACATCAAGCCACAGCTTATCAAGAACTATGATGGCGGTGATGTGGTGCTTGGAACAAGCGGCAATGTATTATCAGTAGCAGAATTCCCACATCTGGCAGGTCTGAAAGGACGAACTCTGATCACAACAGACGGAACGACACTTCTTGGTGCTGACGACAAGGCTGGTATTGCAGAAATCCTGACAGCTGTGGATGAGATTATAAAGGAAGGACTTCCACATGGTAAGATCTGCATCGGATTCACACCGGATGAGGAGATCGGAAGAGGTTCGGATCATTTTGATGTAGAAGGATTTGGGGCAGATTACGCTTACACATTGGATGGTGACGCAGAGGGTGAGATCCAGTATGAGAATTTTAATGCGTCTACAGGATTTGTAACATGTCACGGCGTCAGTGTACACACAGGATCTGCAAAGGATATTATGGTGAATTCGCAGACGATCGCAACGGAATACCACCAGATGCTTCCGGCAGATGAGCGTCCGGAGACGACCGAAGGATACGAAGGCTTCTATCATCTGAATGCAATGAGTGGTAATGTAACTACTACGAATATGAAGTATCTCATCCGTGATTTTGATAAGGAGAATTTTGATAAGCGCGCAGAAAAGATGCAGGAGATTGCTGAAGTACTTAATCAGAAATACGGAGAAGGCAGCGTAGAAGTGAAGGTGACGGAGTCTTATCGTAATATGAGGGAGAAGATCGAACCGTGTATGGAGCTGGTAGATATGGCACTTGCTGCGATTAAGAATGTGGGACTGGAACCGGTCGTAGAACCGATCCGTGGAGGCACAGACGGAGCAAGACTCAGCTTCATGGGACTTCCATGCCCGAATCTTGGAACGGGCGGTCACGCATTTCACGGTGTGTTCGAGCACATTACGGTAGAGGGAATGGATCTCGGAGTTAAAATCGTGAAAGATATTGTAAGACAGATTGCAGAATAAACATTTAAAACACAGGGAAAGGGTGTTTGGGATGGAACTTAAGATACGTGCGGTCAGTGAAGCAGATGCAGGAGAATTGGTGGAGATATATCGGTATTATGTGGAGCATACGGCGATCACTTATGAGTGTCATGTGCCGTCCGTGGAGGAATTTCGACAGCGGATACGTCACACATTGGAAAAATATCCTTATCTGGCAGCAGAGCTGGACGGAAAGATCGTGGGCTATGTTTATGCCTCTCCGCTGAATACCAGGGAATCCTATGACTGGTCGGTAGAGACGTCGATCTATGTGGCAGAGAATGTACGCGGACATGGAATCGGAAGCCGTCTTTATCAGGCATTGGAAGACACGTTGGATGCCATGCACATCATCAATCTGAATGCGTGTATTGCGTATCCGGAAGAACCGGATGAGTATCTTACTAACAATAGTGTAGAGTATCATGAACATCTCGGTTACCGGCTGATCGGAACATTCCACCAGTGTGCGTACAAATTCGGACGCTGGTATCATATGGTATGGATGGAAAAAGCGATTGCAGAGCATCCGGATACGCCGGAACCTGTGATCTGGTTTCCTGAATTACAGAATCAATATAGTAAGCAATGTGAAGAGATATGGAAAAGGGCTGCGGAGGATTAATCCGTCAGCCCTTTAAAGGTTAAAGTAGAAGAGAATGATTCCGCCATCTGCGTGTAGTGTAGCCCGCCATGCATCAGCTGCATCATTTTTTCTGCACTCTTCAGACCAATCCGGTTGCTCTCGATGCCGGCAAGGTCTGATTTAACTGCATTTTTTAAGGTGATAATCAGCTGCGGCACATTATGACTGTCTGTATTCTGACAGAATGTAATGACGACCGGAGCTTTTTTGTCTCCATATTTGAGAATGTTGGAGAACAGATTGTTAAAGATTCGCTTGATCAGAGCAGGATCGCCTTCAAAATCAGAAAGTGGTTCATCGGGGATCTGAGGTGAAGTCTGAAATCCGGTCAGATGCAGGAAGTCTGCATTTTCCATCAGGTGTTCTAGCAGAAGTGTAGCAGGGAGCCTGCGAAATTCAGGCTGGATGTCCTTTTCATAGACTAGTGCATATTCAAACATCCGGTCTGACATTTCCTGAATATCTTCGGTCTTCTGAATACAGCGATTCAGGTATTCGGTCTGCATATCTGCATTTTTTCCGAGACGCAGTATTTCCAGATAGCCTCTCAGTACCGTGAGCGGGGTGCGCAGATCATGGGACATGGCGGTGATCAGATCCTGATTTGCCTGATGACTTTCCTGTTCGTCTGTGATTGTTTCGTGCAGTGTGATTCGCAGGTTATCAAGTTCTCTTGCAAGTATGCCAAGCTCATCTTTGCTGCCGGGGATTACAGGTGTTATCAGGTCACCGGATGCCATGGTCAGGATATGCTGTTCTAATCGATCCACTTCTTTCATTTTGCGCCGGACAAAGAACAGGATGCTTCCAAGGAACAGCGTCAGGCAGCAGATAAGGCAGACGAAGAAATATGGTGTAATGAAATACGTCTGATGATAGAAATAGACGAGGACAGTGGCATATCCATTTTTAAATTTAACAGGCATTTCGAAGCGTTCTTCATTGGCTCCGTCTGTCCATCGGTAGGTAATGTCAAATGGTACACGAAAATTTTCGGAATCCATAACCTGGGCATAACGACCGACCAGATATTCCCCTTCAGTCAGAGAATAAAGGTATATGCTGGTATATTCGTCTGCTGTTTCATCGAAGAAAGGAGCCAGTGCATCGATTGCCTTGGAATCCGTTTCGGAGGTAGGAAGGTCATAATCTGTAGCTTTATTAAAAAGATTATTCCAGAAATTATCGTCTACATTGGGTAGTATATCATCAAATAATCCGGCATCTGACAGCACGTCCCAGATCTCCCATCTGCAGTTCCACATTCCCTGGAAAAGCAGTGCACTTGCAAGTCCGGTGATGATGATCAGAAGCAGAAGTTTGGTACGGATTTTAGTACGGAGCTTATTCACAGCGGTACCCCTTTCCCCAGACGGTTGTGATCAGGGTCGGAGCAGCAGGATCGACTTCAATTTTACGGCGCAGATTTCGGATGTGTACCATGATAGAATTGCTGGCACCATAGTAATACGGCTCATTCCAGACGACTTCGAACAGCCGCTCGGCAGAAAAGATCTGACCAGGATGGGTAACCAGTGTAAGCAGCATGGCATATTCGGTGCTGGTAAGATCTACTGCTTCACCATCCCGGTAAACGGTCTCGGTATCCCTGTCAATATCCAGATTGTGGTAATGGATATGGGAAGGAACTTCGGTAATTGTCTCTTCGTCCTTTCCTTTATATACCTGGTAACGTCGGATCAATGCCTTTACCCGGCTGATCAGTTCCGGATAGGAAAAAGGCTTCGCCAGATAGTCGTCTCCGCCGCTAGAGAAGCCCAGAGTTTTATCACTGTCTTTGGTGCGGGCACTTAAGAACAGAATTGGAGCGTTGGTGAGCTTACGGATCTCCAGACAGGTCTGATATCCATTCATGCCTGGCATCATAATATCCAGAATAATCAGGTCATAATGCTTTTCTTTCAGCATAGCAAGTGCCTGTGTGCCGTCTCCTGCCTGATCGACGGCAAAGCCTTCACCGGTTAATAGTATCTCTATAATCTCCCGGATCTCCGGGTTGTCATCTACTGCCAGAATATGGGCATCCATGATAAAATCCCCTTTCGTATTCGTTCTGCTAATAAGTATACAAGAATTTAATAAAAAATCATTTTAATTTAAGAAACTTTAAGATTTAATTTTGATATAGGAATCCCGATGAAGCCCGAAAATAAAGGAAAATCGGTACTTTTGGAAGATGGAAAAATAATGAAATGTCCAAATTTTGTCCAAAATGGGAATTGTGATGGTAGAAGTCAGGGAGTTCTCCGGAGGATTGGGAGACGATAAGCATAACGATAGATGATATGGAAACAGTACTATAAAACGAGTATACCACCAGTCATAATGGGCTGGTGGTATTTTTATACCTTTGTACGCAATGAGTAAAATGCGAAAAACAGAACGTGCGTTCGACTAATGGTACACATAAAGCGTGAAAAGAAATATAAATGATTCAAAACATGTCATTTAATCGCAAGACAATGTATTATATAATATCTTCGCAAGATAAAGCATAATAAAAGCGCACAAAAAAAAGAAAGCGAGGACAGATAATGAGAAAAAGAACAGCTAGTAATGAGAATGTACAGCCAAGATTTCTTAATCTTAATGAATTTGCTGTATACACTGGATTAGGGAAAAATAGTGCCATGAAGCTCGGACGAGACATTAATTGTATTATGCGAGTGGGCGGGCGCGTACTCTATGACACAAGAAAAGCAGATCAGTATTTCAATTCATTAACAGGGGTAAAATAATGCAGAATAAAAACAGAAATAATCGAGTACATACTGAGGAACAGTCCGGCAAGGCTGATTTCCAGATAGCAGGAATGCTGCCATTCGGCAAAGATAATGCAGTTACGACTCAGGAGCTTATGAGGCTGACCGGGTGCGGATCCGTGCGCGAGTTACGCCAGCGTATAGCCAGCGAACGGGAACAGGGGGCAATTATATGTTCCGGTTCTGGTAAAGGCTATTGGAGACCGAAGGACAGGCAGGAAATTGAGCAGTTTATAAAGACAATGAAAGCCAGAGCGTTGAACACGCTAAAGGTGATCAGAAGTGCAAGCCAGGTCTTGAAAGTGCCGGAGGGGCAGCAGTCAATAGAGGGGAGTGAAAATGATGGCCAATAGAAGAATGTTCAGCCTTGACGTGGTAGATACGGATATGTTTTTAGATATGTCAGCCAGTGCACAAGCATTATATTTTCATTTAGGGATGCGTGCGGATGATGATGGTTTTGTATCCTCGCCTAGAAAAATCGCAAAGGCATCTAATTGTAGCATGGATGATTTGAAATTACTTGCGGCAAAAGGGTTTATTATTCCGTTTGAAAGTGGTGTGGTAGTGGTTACACACTGGAAAGAAAATAACTATATCCGCTCTGACAGATATAAACCCACTAGGTATGTGAAGGAGGCTCAAAAGCTGGTAAAAATAGGGGATGTATACCAATTGTCTACCACTGGTATACCAACTGGTAGCCAGTTGGTGGACAGTTGGGATACACAGGATAGGTTAGGTATTAGGGTTCGTTTTTCATGACGGCATATATTGTACTTGAGTTTTCGCCAGGCATCATTGCACAGCCTTTCATTCATGCTGGAAAGAACAGCACTTAGAAAACCGGCAGAAAAATTTTCTGTGGAAGCCTTGACCGAGGTTTCCAGGCTATAAAAATCTTTTGGATTTTTCAAAAATTTTTCCTCAGCTGCAATAATCTCTTTTACTAATACTTCTAATAATGCTACAATGTCCATGAGAGTAATCCTCCTTTGATATATGTTTTTTTCGTCGAAACCATTATACCTTAGAAAGTGATTACTCTCATTTTTATTTTCTTTATTCAACTAACAATTTCTTTACACCAATTGGAAAGAAAGAGCAAGAAGAAGTGGACAGAAGAGGAACTGCGTGAGACGTACAAGAGACTGATACATCAGATGGTGGACGCTGAGGACGATGTGGAGAGACTGAAAGAGATTTACACGTTTGCACTGTATGACTAAAGGGCATCCGGACAAATCGGACAGCATAAAAAGAAGATGATACAACAAAAGCCCCACGGTGCGGCAACACCACGGGGCAAAACAGAAATAACCCAATACACACGATATCGGGCTAACATGATTATAACTGTCATGTTGGCTCATTGCAATACATGAACTTATGTTCAGAAAGGAGTCAATATGGCAGTTGATAACAGGGGCAGAAAGCTACCAACAGGGATCAGGCAGAGAGGAAAAGGCTTTGAAGGTCGCTTTATGTATAAAGGTACACCGCATTCGGTGCAGGGCGCAACGGTAACAGAGACACAGAAAGCAATGACAGATCTAAAATATGAGTTGGAGCATGGAATCTATGTGAAGCGTCAGAATATGCTACTGACTGAATGGATGGAGGAATGGTTAGAGGGCTATCTGAAAGATCATAAGAAGCTGGGAACATATCAGACATACCGGAGTCTGTATGATTCGGCTATAAAGCCGGAGATCGCACTGCTGAAGATACAGGATGTTACGGTTGATACAGTAGAACAGATCTATAAGCGGATTAAGAAAAAGCGCAAATATTCTGCATCGAGTATGGAGCTGATAGCCGTGATCATGAAGGGGAGTCTTAGGAGAGCCAAGAAAGTGCAGTTGATCGCAAACAATCCGGCAGAACTGGCAGAACTTCCGAGAGTTCCGAAGTCTGAAGCAGAAGAGTCCAAAGCAATAGCAATGACCAAAGCCCAGCAGGATCTATTTATGGAGTGCGCAAAAGACAGCTATTTATATAATCTGTTCTATGTGTTATTGCGTACCGGATTGAGAATAGGCGAAGCCCAGGCATTAAAGTATACGGATATTGACCGGAAGAACAAAAAACTGTATGTCCGTAGGACATTAAAGCGGATTAAGGGAGAGTTTGTGGAAGATACACCGAAGTCAAAGACATCGATCCGAGAAATACCGTTAACAGATAGTGTTATCAAGATACTGGATACGCAGCGGCGTTTCTGGGGCTTTAAGGTGGAGCGGATAGATCGCTATCTATTTTGTGATATGGAGGGTAAGCCATTGTGGAAGGGAACGATCAGTGCAGAGATCAAACGGATTGCAGAGCAAGCCAGGAAGAAAGATAGTGAGTTCCCGGAGATAACGCCGCATTCATTCCGGCATACATTCGCAACCAGAGCTATAGAGGCGGGAATGCCACCGCAGGTATTAAAAACCATTCTGGGACATAGCAGCTATGCTATGACGATGGATCTATATGCTCATGTACTTCCGGACGTGAAGAAGGGGGAAATGGAGAAAATAGAACAGGCATTTTAAAATGCTATATGTGAGGGTGGCTGACTGCTGCCCTCTTTTTCTGTCCAAAATCTGTCCAAATTTGTCCAAAAAATGTCCAAAATTGCAAGGGCAAAGACGGAACAGGATAAACTATAAATGTCTGGAAACCCGCATAAATCAAGACTCAGAGGAAATAGATAGATAAAGATAAAAAAATAAATGTTTAAGAAACTTTAAGATTTAATTTGGCAAATACTTAAGATATGTGAGATAAAATATCTGCCAGAGGTGAATGAGATTATGGATAAGATATCAATTATCGTTCCATGCTGGAACGAGGAAGCGGCATTGCCGATATATTATAAAGAGATGAGCCGGATCATGGGTCAGATGGATGCAGAATTTGAACTGATTTTCGTAGATGATGGCTCTGCAGATAAAACACTGGAGGAAATGAAGAAGCTTCACGAGATAGATGCCCGGTGCAGATACCTGTCATTTTCCAGAAATTTCGGAAAAGAGGCAGCGATCTATGCGGGACTTACACATGCGGAAGGAGATTATATTGCAGTGATGGATGTGGATCTTCAGGATCCGCCGTCACTTTTGCCGGAGATGTACCGGATATTAAAGGAAGAAGATTACGACAGCGTGGCAACGAGACGTTCTACCAGAGCAGGAGAGCCGGTGATACGTTCGTTCCTGGCCAGGCAGTTTTACCATTTTATCAACAAAATATCTAAGACGGAGATCGTAGATGGCGCAAGAGATTACCGCCTGATGAACCGTAAGATGGCAGATGCAGTATTACAGATGAGTGAGTACAACCGTTTTTCTAAAGGAATCTTTGGATGGGTAGGATTTAAGACCAAATGGCTGGACTTTGAAAATGTAGAGCGTTCTGCAGGTGAGACGAAGTGGTCAGTGTGGAAACTGTTCCGTTATTCATTAGAAGGAATCACCGGATTTTCAGTAGTACCATTAGCCCTTGCATCGGTACTGGGAATCCTGTTCTGTGGACTGTCGGCACTGGTGATCCTGGTAATTATTATCCGGACACTTGTATGGGGAGATCCGGTATCCGGATGGCCTTCCATGGCGTGTATCGTGTTCATGGTCAGCGGTGTACAGCTATTGTGCCTTGGAATTCTTGGACAGTATCTGTCTAAGACTTATCTTGAGACGAAGCATCGTCCAATCTATCTGCTTCGGGAATCCAGTGAGGAAGGAGAGACGCATGCAGATCATAAAAGGTAAGAAAAAGATCCGTGGTGTGATCTATCTGCTGCTATGCCTGCTGACCGTATTTGTCTGCTGGCTCTTTGTGGGACGAAATGGTGTGTTTGGGGCGAAGGTAGACTGGATCAGCCAGCACAGCGTGATTCCGGATTATTTCAGACAACAGTTCTATGATACAGGAGAACTGTTTCCGGAGTTTGCGGCCAATCTTGGCGGTGGACAGAATATTTATAATTTTTCCTATTATGGCTTGTACAGTCCGGTAATCCTGTTGTCCTATCTGCTGCCTTTTGTTAAAATGAGCGATTATATAATCGCAGTCAGCATTGCAGGGATCGCGGTATCTGTGTGCCTTCTGTATTACTGGCTTGGCAGACGCGGATTTCCGGAAGAGATAAGACTTGGCGTAGCACTGATGTATATGCTGGCAGGTCCTGTGATCTATCAGTCCTGTCATCAGGTGATGTTTGTCAACTATATGCCGTTCCTTTATATGTCACTGATCGGGGTGGATCGGTATTTCGATAAGAAACGAGCGGATCTGTATCTGATCAGTGTATTTCTGATGATCATGACCAGCTTTTATTTCAGCATTGGCGGTATGCTGGCACTGGTGCTCTATGGTGTGTACCGGTATTTGGAAATCACACCGAAGTTCCGGGTACCTGCATTTTTGCAAGATGGAGTTCGCTTTGTGATGCCAATGCTTGCAGCTGTATGTATGAGTGGTATTCTGCTGGTGCCGACGGCAAGAGCACTTTTCGGAAGAAAGCAGGAAGCAGCCGGCATGAAGATCGGGGAGCTTTTGACACCGCAGTTCCCGCCGCTTCGTGTAGCGTATGGAACTTATGGACTGGGACTTACCACTCTTGCAATTACCGTATTAATTGTCGGACTTACTTACCGAAAATGGAGTGAGCGTGTACTTTCCTGGGGCTGTATGCTGGTTATTAGCCTGCCGGTATTTGCATGGCTTCTGAATGGCGGATTATATATAAGAGATAAGGCTGTGATTCCATTTTTACCGCTGATCTGCTATCTGATCGCGTTATATCTTTGGGAGAATAAGAAACATGAGATTTCGCTGTCGGTTAATCTGGTTGCCGCAGTACTTACGCTAGCTGTGATTATGTATAGCTATTATGGCAACAATGCAACGATTTCGTATAAAATGCAGTGGCAGTTGCTCATGTTGGATGGAGTGATCGCATTGATATCCATTGCTGTATTCTGTTGGAAACGCAGGATAGCGGTACTGATCGTTCCGCCATTGATCTGTCTGACACTGTTTGAAGGTGTGTCTAATGCGTACAGCAGTGAATTGATCGAACCCGCAGAGTATGCAAAAGTGACAGACAGCAGGATTGGAGATACCGTGAATGATATTCTGCAGCATGATTCTTCCTTTTATCGGATCGAACAGATGGGGAAAGATACGGAAAATGCCGCAGATCTGAACCGGGTCTGGGCATCCGAACAGTGGGTGTCATCCCTTTATTCTTCCGCGTATAATACGGATTATCAGAATTTTCGCAAGGATACGTTTGAATTGGAACAGCCATACCGCAATGATCTGATGCAGAGTGTGGCGAAGAATCCATTATATCAGCGATTTATGGGTGTAAAGTATCAGATCAGACAGAAAAAGGACGGAACACCGATCGTAACGGAAAATGCAAGCGTGGCACCGGTGGCCTATGCTACAGACCGTGTGATGGCGGAGGAAGAGTATCAGACGCTTGCATTTCCATATAACCAGACTGCGCTGATGAATTACGCTGTAGTAAATGCAAACAGTACAGATAATGCGGAGTCAGCTGCGGATGATCAGGGATGCAAGAGTCTGGTTGAAGCTACGGCAGAAAAAAGTACATTTACGATTCCGGATATGAATACAAAGCAGATGAAGATATCAACGGATGCAGATGGTAACATTGAGATTAAGGCAAAGAATAAAACTTCGGTAAATGTATCTGTGCCGGCGGAGACATCGGTATATAGTGAAGCGACAGACTATAATCTATATCTTCAGTTTCAGGTGGACAATTACAGACCGAATCATGATGTGGCAATCTGGGTAAATGGAATCCGTAATAAGCTGAGTTCCGAAAGTCACTTATATTATAATGGAAATACGACATTTACCTATGTGATGACACTTCCGTCAGACCAGACTGATCTGAAGATAACCTTTGGAGCAGGTGAATATGAGCTGACAGGAGTACAGTGTTATATAGGATCCGCAAGTGCGTACACGGAAGATATGGAAGAAGGTCAGAATCTGTATCAGTCTGCATTTCAGGTGGACAGGGATGATACAAAAGGCAATACGATCGCAGGTAAGATCGATGTACAGAATACCGGATATTTTATTACGTCGATCCCATATGATAAGAACTTTACCATCTATGTGGATGGGAAACAGGCAGTGCCTAAAAAGGTGAACACAGCATTTCTGGGATTTCCTATAGAATCCGGCGAACACAGTGTTGTGATCATATATCACGCTTCCGGTGTGGCAGCAGGCAAATTCTTAAGTCTTGTGGGACTTTTGATGATGGCAGTTATTTTTTTAATAGAGAAGAGACAGACAAAAAGGGGGACTTACTAAGGTAAGTTCCTTTCTTCGTATTGAAATGTCTTTCTGGATTTGGCATAATGGATTCATAGAATAATCTCTAATGGGGAGGATAACATGAAGAGACACGTAAGTTTTATTGCAATATTCATGCTGCTGTGCCTGGCATTGACAGGCTGTGGCTCCAAAGCAATCGAAGAGGGTACAACTTACCTGGAGGATGGTAACTATAAAAAAGCTGTCACGAAGTTCAAGGAAGCAGTGGACAAAGGACAGGACACCGGAGAGGCATACCGCGGCATCGGTATGGCGAAATGGGAACTGGGTGAGTATGAAGCAGCACTCAGTGCATTTCAGTCAGCGTTGGATAATGGTGCGGAGAAGACTGCAGCACTGTATAATTTCCTCGGAAGCTGCGAACTGAAGCTGGATAATCCAAAGGAAGCTCTGAATTATTACAATCTGGGGCAGGAATGTGACGATGCTAGCAAGGAACTGATGCAGGAGATGAAGTATAACGAGATCGTAGCATATGAGAAGCTTGGCAAATGGGAGAATGCCAGGACAAAGCTGAAGGAGTATGTGAAGGATTATCCGGACGACGAACGCGGAACGAAAGAAGCAGAATTTCTGGAGACACAATAACAGAATTACAGAAGGAACAGAACATAGATGTATGAGACAGAACAGAAAAAAGAACGGGTAATCCTGGTGGGAATCAGTTTATCCGATGCGGAGGATGTGGATCAATCGTTGGATGAGCTGGAAGAGCTTGCGCGCACTGCCGGAGCGGAGTGTGTGGGCAGAGTGATCCAGAAGAGAGAACTGATCCATCCGGGAACTTATGTGGGAAAGGGCAAGCTTGACGAGATCAGAGATCTCTTGTGGGAGACAGAAGCAGATGGTATTATCTGTGATGACGAGTTGTCGCCGGCACAGATCGGCAATCTGAAGGATGAGCTGCATACGAAGATCATGGACCGAACGCTACTGATCCTGGATATCTTTGCCGCGAGAGCATCTACCAATGAAGGTAAGATCCAGGTGGAGCTTGCCCAGTTAAAGTATCGCCAGTCGAGACTTACCGGATATGGTACATCACTTTCAAGGCTTGGAGGAGGTATCGGTACCAGAGGTCCCGGCGAAAAGAAGCTGGAGATGGACCGGAGACTGATCAAAGGGCGCATTGCCAGACTGAACCGTGAGCTTACAGAAGTGAAGAATCACAGACAGGTGGCAAGAGAACAGCGGAAGAAAGAGATGCTTCCGGTTATTGCTATTGTAGGATATACCAATGCGGGCAAGTCGACGCTTCTGAATTATTTGACGGGAGCGGAAGTGCTGGCAGAGAATAAGCTATTTGCCACACTGGATCCGACGACCAGGGGATATCAGCTTGGCAGCGGACAGAAGGTGTTGTTTACAGATACGGTTGGATTTATCCGGAAGCTGCCACATCATCTGATTGATGCATTTCGCAGTACACTGGAGGAAGCAAAGTATGCAGATCTGATCCTGCATGTGGTGGATGCGTCGAATCCACAGATGGATGAGCAGATGCATATTGTATATGAGACGCTGCGGGGACTGGGCGTACAGGATAAACCGGTGGTCACCGTGTTTAACAAGCAGGATCTGCTGACAGAGCCAGTGATCTTGCGGGATTTTCAGGCGGATGCGACAGTGCCGATCTCAGCGGCGACAGGAGCGGGGATCGATGCACTGGAGAGCAAGCTGGAAGAGGTGCTCCGGGGACAGAAAGCGTTGGTAGAGTATACATTTCCATATAAAGACGCAGCGAAGATCCAGCTGATCCGCAAGTACGGAGAGCTTCTCAGAGAAGAATATCTGGAAGACGGCATTGCTGTAGAAGCCTATGTGCCGGTTCCGATATATGGAAAAATATTTGCAGATTCATAGCCTGGAAGGATTGGCTGACAGATTTCAAGACAGATGCCGGGAGGAGTATATGGCATTACAATTTGTATTTGGGGGTTCCGGTTCCGGAAAGTCCCACTATTTATATCAGAGAATTATACAGGAGGCAGGGGAACACCCTGCCCTTAATTACATGGTCCTGGTGCCGGAGCAGTTTACGATGCAGACGCAGAAGGACCTTGTTTTGATGAACGAGAAAAAGGGCATTATGAATATCGATGTGTTGAGTTTCGGACGACTGGCATATCGGATTTTTGAAGAGACAGGGAAAGGAAATACGCCTGTGCTGGACGATGAGGGCAAGAACCTGATCTTGCGCAAGATTGCCGGAGACATCGAACCGGAGCTGCTTGTGCTGAAAGGCAACATGAAGCGTCTCGGCTATATCAGTGAGGTGAAGTCGGTTCTGTCGGAGTTCGACCAGTATGATATCGGGGAAGAAGAACTGGACTGCGTGATGAAGCGGGTAGGAGAAGAATCTTATCTGTATTATAAGTTAAAGGATATGAGTCTTATATATAAGAAGTTTCGGGAATATCTCCAGGACAGATATATTACCAAAGAGGAAATTCTGGATGTGCTGTGCAGAACAGTGCCAGAATCGGAACTGCTGAAGCGGAGTGTGGTCGTGCTGGATGGATTTACCGGATTTACTCCGGTGCAGAACAGACTGCTTGCGGAGCTTATGAAGCTTGCCAGAAGATCCTTACCGTTATACGGATGCCTGCCAGATGTTTGGGATGAGTAAGCATACGGTGACAACACTGACGAGGATTGCCAGAGCGTGCGGTGTGGAGCAGACAGAACCGGTATGGCTCAAAAAGAGACCGTTTTACCGTTTTCGGAAAAGCGAGGCACTTGCCTTTTTGGAGGAGCATCTTTTCCGTTATTCGGGCAGATATTATATCGGGAAGCCGGACACGATCGCGATTCATGAGACCAGAACACCAAAAGAAGAAGCCTATGCGGCAGCTGCGCAGATCCGCAGGCTTGTGCGGGAAGAGGGCATGCGTTACCGGGAGATTGGTGTAGTGGCAACGGATCTTAATGGCTATGGCGATTATCTGGAAGAAGCATTTGCCAAATACAGGATTCCGGTATTTATGGATTATAAGCGGAGTATTCTGCTGAATTCTTTTGTGGAGTATGTGCGAAGCATTTTGAATATGGCGGAGCAGAGCTTTACTTATGAGAGCGTGTTTCGCTTCTTAAGAGCAGGTTATGGACCGTTTACAGATGACGAGGTGGATGAGCTGGAGAATTACTGTCTGGCACTTGGTATCCGTGGGTATAAAAACTGGCAGCAGCGATGGGTGCGCAAAGGTGCAGATGTGACAGAGGACGAACTGGAGCATCTGAATCACCTTCGGGTGAAACTGGTGGAGCTGGTGGACGGTCTGCTTTTTGTACTGCGGCAGCGGAAGAAAACGGTGCGTGATATTACCGAGGCACTTTATCGTTTTCTGGAAGAGCAGGAACTGCAGCAGGAATTAAAACGGCAGGAGGATGCATTCACGGAAGAGGGAGAACTTGCGCTTGCCAGAGAATATGCACAGGTATATAGTGCTTTGATTGGTCTCTTCGACAAATTTGTAGAGCTTTTGGGAGACGAACCGGTAACATTAAAGGAATACGTGGAGCTTCTGGATGCCGGACTGAATGAGATTAAGATTGGTGTAATTCCGCCGGGATTGGATCAGGTGATCGCCGGGGATGTACAGCGAACCAGATTAAAAGATATCCGTGTACTGCTGATGCTTGGAGTCAATGATTCGCTGCTTCCGGGCAATCTGATGAGGACAGGACTGTTAAGTGAACAGGACAGAGCGCAGTTTGAGCAGGAAAATCTCTCACTCACACCGGGTGGAAGAGAACAGGCATATATTCAGAAATTTTATCTGTATCTGAATCTGACCAAACCGGAAGAGGAACTGCATTTGTTTTACAGCAGATCGGGAGCAGATGGCAAAGCAAAGCGTCCGGCGTATTTGATCGGTGAGATCCGCAGATTATTCCCGGATGCGCCGGTGATCGATGAGGCGTCAAAGCCGTTAACTGAGCAGGAGCTGACGCCGGAGATCGGACTGCAGGCACTGATCCGGGGACTCCGCATGCAGAGTGATGCAGGCGGCAGCAGCTGGATGGAACTTTATAACTGGTATAAGAAGCATTCCGAATGGGCAGAGAAGATCGGAGATCTTCTGGATGCGTCATTTTATTCTTATCATCCGAAACAGATCAGTGAGGAAGCTGCAAAGCTCCTTTACGGTACGCATTTCCAGAACAGTATTTCCCGAATGGAGAAATTCTCTGCCTGTGCATTTGCACATTTTCTGACGTACGGACTGCGTTTGAAGGAACGGAAAGAATATGAGTTCCAGCCGCTGGATCTGGGAAATGTCTTTCACAGTGCGATGGAGCGCTATTCCGAAAAAGCAGAAAAAGAAGGCGGATGGACGAAGATAGAAGAAGAGAAGCGGCAGCAGCTGGTGCGGGAGAGTCTGGATGAATCCATTGCGGACTACGGTAATTCCGTACTGTACAGTTCTGCCAGAAATGAATACATGATCACAAGACTTGACCGTCTGCTGAACCGCACGGTCTGGGCACTTACCGAACAGTTAGCCAGGGGTGATTTTGAGCCGTCGGCATATGAGATGTCCTTTGGCAGCGGCAAGATCGACCGGATTGATGTGTGCGAGACACGGGATGAAGTCTATGTGAAGGTTATCGATTATAAGACCGGACAGAAGGGATTCGATGTGTCAGCACTTTATTATGGATTGCAGTTACAGCTGATGGTATATATGAATGCGGCAACCGACCGTATGAAGAAACGATATCCGGGTAAACAGGTGATCCCGTCGGGCGTATTTTATTACCGGATGAAGGATCCACTGTTGGAGAAAAATGGTAAAGCAGATTTTGAAAAAAGGCTTCTGAAGGAATTGCGCCCGGACGGCGTGGTGAATCTGGAGCAGAACAGTCTGGAACATCTGGAAAGGGATCGTACAGGAGATTCATTGGCTGTGCCGGTGAAGTTTAATAATGACGGAAGTCTTTCTAAAGTATCCAGAGCGGTCAGCCAGGAAGAATTCCACACCATGATGGAGTATGCGGATCAGAAAGCGGCAGAGATCAGACAGCAGATTGTCCGGGGTGAGGTGGCAGTGCAGCCATATCGCCAGGGTCAAAATCATGAGTGCGAGCATTGTATTTATCAGCAGATCTGTGGATTTGATCCGCAGCTTGACGGCTATGAATATCTGGACAGAAAGAAGCTGACGCGCGAGGAAGCGGTTGCAAAGATGCAGAGTGCAGTATCAGGAGAAACAGGAAAGGTACCTGATACTTTTAATAGAAAGGAGGATACGCCATGGGAGTCCAGTGGACCGAAGAACAGCGGCAGGTCATAGAGCTTGGCGGGCGTAATATTCTGGTGTCGGCGGCAGCTGGATCCGGAAAAACAGCGGTGCTGGTGGAACGAATCATTACCATGCTCACCAGAAAAGAGAATCCTGTGGATGTAGACCGGCTGCTGATCGTGACATTTACCGAGGCAGCAGCGGCAGAGATGAAAGAGCGTATCCGACAGGCAATTGAAGATCAGGCAGAGAAGCGGCCGGAGGATGCGAATCTGAACCGGCAGGCGACCTTGATCCACAGTGCGCAGATTACGACCATTCACAGTTTTTGTTTATCCGTAATCCGGGAACATTTTCATACCATTGATCTGGATCCGGCATTTCGGATTGGCGAAGAGGGAGAATTAAAGCTTCTGCGTGGCGATGTGATGCAGGAAATGTTAGAACAGTATTATGAAGAAGCGAATCCGGAGTTCCTGAATCTGGTAGAAAGCTACGGAGGAAGCCGTGATGATAAGAAGATCGAGGAACTGATCGAGCGTCTGTATGAATTTTCGCGCAGTTATCCGGAACCGGACAGATGGCTGGCAGAATGTGTACATGCATATGAAGTAGAGAATATGGAAGAACTGCAGGCGACGGTGTATTATCAGGCAATGCAGAAAAATATGACGGGTTATATGGCAGGAGCA
>OGCM01001279.1_pt1 | contig 31616 bp, 33 predicted proteins | sample 1570151 | NCBI WGS metagenome assembly OGCM01 (sample SAMEA4370582, study PRJEB24528) | human gut metagenome
AGGTCGCGCAGTATTTCTGCGACTTCCCCACCGAGGAGCTGCTGGGCGTCAAGGGTGTATGCTGCACGCCGCATCTGGGCGCAAGCACGCCCGAGAGCGAGACGAACTGCGCCGTGATGGCTGCTGCCGAGTTGAGCGATTACCTCAAGAACGGCAACATTACCCACAGCGTCAACCTGCCGGATGTCAGCCAGCCCCGCGTCAGCGGCCGCCGCATCTGCATGATCCACAAGAACACCCCGGGTGCGATCTCGGCCATCACCGGTGTGCTGACCGAGGCCCATCTGAACATTGAGAACATGGTCAACAAGAGCAAGAAGGATGTTGCCTACACCCTGCTGGATGTGACCGGCAATGTGACGGCGGATCTGGCGGTGCAGCTGCGCGCCATCGGATCTGCGATCCGCGTGCGGGTGCTGTAAGACTGCCGGAAAACGACCGCCAAATGTATAAAACCGTCTGCTGCCCGGCAGGCGGTTTTTGTTGTCTTTGCCCAAAAACCAAACAAATCAACCCAATCGCCCCAATACTGCTTTTTTTGCGCGGGGTTTTATGGTAAAATCTATGAGAAATCAAAAAGGAGGGCGGCATTATGACCAATGCGCCGAAAACCGTATTAGCCATCCATGACCTGCCGGGGTTCGGCCGGGCGGCGCTGTCTGTCATCGTACCGGTGCTTTCGGCGCTGGGGGTGCAGGCGGTCGCGCTGCCCACGGCGGTGCTGTCCACCCACACGGGCGGGCTGGGTGCCCCCGCCAAGCTGGCGGATCCGGCCTACGGCCCTGCGGCGCTGGCCCATTACCATCGGCTCGGGGTCAAGTTCGACTGCATCTACTCAGGTTATCTGGCTGATGCCGCGCAGGCAAAGCTGGTGCAGCAGGCCTTTGCGCTGTGGCCCCGCGCCTTCAAGGTCGTGGACCCCGTGTTGGGGGACGGCGGCCGGCTGTACAGCGGTCTGGGGGCGGATATGGTCCCCGCCATGTACGACCTGTGCAGCCACGCTGATCTGATCGTGCCCAATGTGACCGAGGCTGCACTGCTGCTGGGCGATCCGCTGCCCGGTGTGGGCAGTGCCGAGCAGGCAGCGGCTCAGGCGGCCCGGCTGACCCGCATTGCGCCGCAGGTGGTCGTCACGGGGGTGGCGGGCCTCGGCGGCGGGCGGTACATAGGCTGCGTGGGTGCATCGCGCGGCGGCGAGGGCTATGCGGTCAAGACGCCGCTGCAGCCGCGGATGTTCCACGGCACGGGGGATATTTTTGCCTCGGTGCTGGTGGGGCGCATCCTGCAGGGCAATGTGCCGCAGGCTGCCGTGCAGGCCGCCGCTGCCTTTGTGGCAGAGTGTATCCGGCAGACCCCTGAGGGGGCCGATGAGCGGCTTGGCGTCTGGCTGGAAACCGCGCTGCCGAAATTGAGGCAGGAGTAAAAAATAAACAAACAGGACTGTGAATGTATGCCAACCTTAAACATTGTACTGGTCGAGCCGCAGATCCCGCAGAATTCCGGCAACATTGCGCGGACCTGCGCGGTGACGGGCGCACGGCTGCACATGGTAGGCCCGATGGGCTTTGCCGTGGACGACAAAAAATTGAAGCGCGCCGGGCTTGACTACTGGCACCAGCTTGATATAACATATTATCAGGATCTGGCGGAGTTTTTTGCCAAAAACAAAGGCCCGTTTTTTTATTTTACATCCAAAGGCCCGCGCCGCCATGTGGATGTGAGTTACCCTGACGGCGCCTATCTCGTCTTTGGGCGGGAGGATGCCGGGCTGCCGGAGGAACTGCTGGCCGCCCATGAAGCAGATTGTGTGCGTATGCCCATGCGCCGGGGCGAGCGCTGCCTGAACCTGTCCAACGCGGTGGCGGTGGGGGTGTATGAAGCGCTGCGCCAATGGGATTTTGCCGATTTGGAAACCCACGGGCAGTTGACCCGCTATGAATGGAGTGAGGATGTAAAATGAGCAAGATCGGTTTTTTGACGGATTCCTGTTCCGATATTCCGCAGGAGCTTGCGGACAAGTACGGCATCGAGGTCGTGGGCTTTCCCATCAACCTTGACGGTGTTGAGTACATGGAGCGCAAGGACTTTACGAACGACCAGTTCTACCAGATGATGCGCGATGCGCAGGGCGTGCCGACCACCGCGGCCATCACCCAGCTGCAGTTCTGTGATATTTATGCCCGCTATGTCGATGAGGGCTACACCGATTTGGTTTACCTGAGCATCAACGCCGGCGGCTCCAGCACCTATAACAACGCCGTCAAGGCTATCGAGCTGCTCGAGGAGGAGCGCCCCGGCTTCACAATGAAGATCCAGGTCATCGACAGCCAGAATTATTCGATGCCCTACGGCTGGTATTTTTGCGAGTGCGCCCGCAAGGTGCGCAACGGCGGTGAGCTGGCCGCCTGTGTGGGCGAGCTGAAGCAGAAGCTGGACTGCGTAGAGATCTGCCTTGCTGCTTACAGCCTGAAGCAGATGAAAAAGTCCGGCCGTATCAGCGCCGCCGCCGCAGTGGTGGGTGACCTGCTGGGCATCCGCCCCATCATCAGCCTGAACGCCGGTGTCTCGAAGGTCGAGGCAAAGGTGCGCGGCGATGCCGCCGTGCCTGCTGCCATGCTGAAATGGGTCGAGAGCCGCGTGGATTCGATGAAGGACACCCCTTACATGGTGGCCTACACCTCCAGCACTGCCAAGCGGGATGAGCTGGCTAAGCTTTGCAGAAAGGCGTTCGGTCATCCGCCGCTGATCGTGTTCCAGCTTGGCGGCGTTGTCAGCGCCAACACCGGCCCCGATGCCATTGCCATCGTCTATGAAGGGCACCCCCGCAACCTTGAGGCGTATGCGCCGCAGCTGCCGTGATTTCCGGTTCACGGGCGGCAGCGGCACAGCCGCCCCTCATCCGGCCTTCGGCCACCTTCCCCCAAAGGGGAAGGCAAATAAGAAAAAAGAAATTCCCCGCAGGCCTTGCAACAGCCTGCGGGGTTTGCTATAATACAAATTTGTTGAGCAACTTAGGATTTTAGGCTCCGCCGCCTCCTCTGCGGGAGGCGGCGCAAACCCCGCAAGGCTGGCGGTCTTGCGTGCGGTCAAAATCTATCCGCCGGAGTATTGTATGAATATGAAAAAAATGTCCGTCAACCGTCTGGTGCGCTGCGCTGTCATCGCGGCCGTTTATGTAGTGGTCTGCCTGGCGCTTGCCCCGTTCAGCTATGGGGCGGTGCAGGTGCGCGTGGCTGAGGCACTGTGCCTGCTGCCGGTTTTCGGCGCGGAGTACATTATCGGCGTCACGCTGGGCTGCCTGCTGGCGAACCTGCTGGGCTCCACCGTCATTGATGTGGTGTTCGGCACGCTGGCCACGCTGCTGGCCTGCCTTGTGACCTACAAGCTGCGTGACATCCGCGTCAAGGGTCTTGCCATTCCGGCATCCCTGCCGCCCGTTGTTTTTAATATGCTCATCGTGGGCGCGTTCGAGATCACCTTCTTCTTCTCGGACACGGCCCCGACGCTGGCGCTGGCCTGCTTCAATGCCGTGGCCGTGGCCATCGGCGAGCTGATCAGCTGCACCGTGCTGGGTGTGGCGCTCGTCAAGCTGATCGAGAGCAATGAAAGCCTGAAAAAGATTTTTACAGAAGAATAAAAACGAGGTAACCTCTATGCGCCCGGAACTGATTTTGTGGGATTGGAACGGTACCCTGCTGGATGATGTCGAACTCTGTGTGGACGCGCTCAACCGTCTGCTGGCAGACTTCGGCTACCCGCAGCGGTACGACCGCGATCAGTACCGGGCGATTTTTGGTTTTCCCATCGAGGAATACTATACCCGCGCCGGGTTTGACTTCTCCCGCCACAGCTTTGCCGAGCTGGCAGCGCGGTATATGGAGATCTATGTCCCCGCCAGCGAGGTCTGCCCGCTGATGGACGGTGCGGCCGAGGCGCTGCAGGCATTCCGCAGCGCCGGGTTGCGGCAGGTCATTTTATCAGCCAGCAAGCGGGATACCCTCTGCCAACAGGTCGGGCAGCGCGGCGTGACCCGGTATTTTGACCGGCTGCTGGGCCTGAGCGACATCTACGCCAAGAGCAAGGTGGAGATCGGCCTTGCCTATTTAAAAGAGGAAGGCTTCGACCCTGCCCGGGCGGTGATGATCGGGGATTCGGTCCATGATTTTGAGGTGGCGCAGGCGCTCGGCGTGGGCTGCGTTTTGCAGTCCGGCGGCCACCAGCCGGCGGAAACGCTGCGCAAAACCGGCGCACCGGTTGTGGCCGGTTTGCGGGAGGCCGCAGCGCTGATTTTGGAATGAGCGCTTACGGGAGGCTGTAGGGGCGGATGCTTGCATCCGCCCGCGGGGCGTCGAGGACGCCGCCCCCCTATAAACAACTGCCTGCCGTTATGCTGCGGGTCGATGCGAGCATCGACCCCTACAAGCAGAGGGGTAAAATATAATGTCTGACCGTGTAAAAGGCGCCTGCCTGACGATGGGCGGTGCGACATGCTGGGGTGTTTCGGGCTGCATGGGGCAGTATCTATTCACCCGCGAGGGGATGGATTCCACCTGGCTTGTGCCGATCCGGCTGTTTCTGGCCGGGCTGATCCTGTGCGGGTATTTCTGCATCCGGGACCGTAAAATGCTTTTTGATCCGTGGAATATACGGAAAAATCCGCGCAATGCCATTGACCTGCTGGTTTACGGTTTGGCCGGTGTTAGCTGCTGCCAGTTCACCTACTTTCTGACGATCCAGCTGTCCAGTGCGGGCATGGGGACGATCTTGCAGGACCTCTCCCCTGTCATTATTCTGCTGGTGGTCTGCATCCAGCAAAGGCGCGGGCCGCGGGTGTTTGAGATTTTCTCCATCCTGCTGGCGCTGGTGGGGGTGTTCCTTATCACGACCCACGGCAGCCTGACCGACCTTGCCATCAGCCCGGCGGCGCTGGTCTCCGGTATCGTCAGCGCCTGCTGCGTCGCCATCTATACGATGTGGCCCAAGAAATTGCAGGAGCAGTACCCCACCCCGATGCTGCAGGGCTGGGCGTTCTTGATGGGCGGCATTATGTTTGCGCTCATCTTCCGCCCGTGGCAGATCGACTATGTGCCGACGGCGATGGGCGTGTTCGGTATTTTCACGGTCGTGGTGCTGGGCAATGTGCTGGCGTTCAGCCTGTATATGTCGGGCGTGCCGCTCATTGGCCCGCAGCGGGCAAGCCTTTACAGCTTTGCCGAACCCGTCACGGCGGCCATCATCAGCACGCTGGTGCTGGGCTCCCCCTTTACGCTGTGGGATGCGCTGGGGTTCGGCTGCATCTTTTTGATGCTGGTGCTGCTGAGCCTGCCGGCTAAAACAAAAGCATAATAAGCAAAAGGCTGTCCGCACAGGGCGGCCTTTTTTGCTGCCGTGTAGGGGCCGGACATGTCCGGCCCCTACAACAATATAATAAATAAACCCAATGTAACTATGAATTGACATATCCCCCCGCCCGGGTGTATTATAGTAGCATGTGTAAAACTATATAATCAGCCGCACCTCTACGATATGCGGCGGAAGATACAGGGGAACTGTTATGTCTTTTTTTGAAAAACTGTTCGGCTCCTTCTCGGACAAGGAACTCAAGCGCATCAACCCTATCAAGGATAAGGTCCTTGCCCTTGAGCCGGAGATGGCCAAGCTGACCGATGAGCAGCTGCAGGCCAAGACGGCCGAGTTTAAGGAGCGCCTTGCCAAGGGCGAGACCCTTGATGATATCCTGCCGGAGGCGTTTGCAGTCTGCCGCGAGGCAGACTGGCGTGTGCTGGGCATGAAGCCCTACCCCGTGCAGATCATCGGCGGCATTGTGCTGCACCGCGCCTGCATTGCCGAGATGCAGACCGGTGAAGGTAAGACGCTGGTGGCAACCATGCCCACCTACCTCAACGCCCTGACCGGCGAGGGTGTGCATGTCATCACCGTAAACGACTATCTGGCCCGCCGCGACTCTGAGTGGATGGGCAAGGTCTACCGTTTTCTGGGGCTTACTGTCGGTCTGGTCGTCCATGGCGTGGAATCTGATGACCGCAAAAAGGCCTATGAGGCTGATGTCACCTACGGCACGAACAACGAGTTCGGCTTTGACTACCTGCGCGACAACATGGTCGTCTACAAGGCCAACATGGTGCAGCGCGGCCATGCGTTTGCCATCGTGGACGAGGTGGACTCCATCCTGATCGACGAGGCCCGTACCCCGCTTATCATCAGCGGCAAGGGCGAGGATTCCAGCGTGATGTACAAGCGCGCCGATGACTTTGCCAAGACGCTGAAGAAGAGCGTCATCGTCGAGCTGGACGACAAGGTCGAGGCCGAGGAGCAGGTCGACGGCGACTATGTTGTGGACGAAAAGCGCAAGACTGCCACCCTGACCGAATCCGGCGTCAAGAAGGCCGAGGCATTCTTCCATGTCGATAACCTGGCCGATGCCGACAATATGGCGCTGCGCCACTATGTGGACGGTGCCATCAAGGCGCGCGGCGTCATGCACCGCGACATTGACTATATCGTCAAGGACGGCGAGGTCATCATCGTGGATGAGTTCACCGGCCGCCTGATGTACGGTCGCCGCTTCAATGAGGGCCTGCATCAGGCCATTGAGGCCAAGGAGGGTGTGACCGTTGCCGCCGAGAGCAAGACGCTGGCTACTGTCACCTTCCAGAACTACTTCCGTATGTACAAAAAGCTGGCCGGTATGACCGGTACAGCCTCCACCGAGGCCGATGAGTTCAGCGAAATCTACGGCCTGAACATTGTCAGCATCCCGACCAACAAGCCCCGCGCCCGTCAGGACCTGCCCGACAGCGTTTACAAGACCGTCAACGGCAAGTACAACGCCGTCATTGATCAGGTGGCGGAGTGCCACGCGAAGGGCCAGCCCGTGCTGGTCGGCACGGTCAGCGTTGAAAAGAGCGAGGCGTTGTCCAAGCTGCTGAAAAAGCGCGGCATCGAGCATAATGTCCTGAACGCCAAGCAGCATGAGCGCGAGGCGGAGATCGTTGCGCAGGCCGGCAAGCAGGGCGCTGTGACCATCGCCACCAACATGGCAGGCCGCGGCACCGACATCATGCTGGGCGGCAACGTGACCTACATGGCCAAGGCTGCCCTGAAGAAGGAGCTGTCCAAGGCGCTGACCGCCGATCTGGCCCAGCTGAAGGACGAGTACGAGCATGCCAAGGCGCGCGCTAAGGCCAACGGCACCGAGCTGCCCACCCCGCCGGAGGCCGGCATTGACGCGAAGCTGGAGATGCTGATGACCGAGTGCGACGGCCACGCCGAGACCGAGGACGCCGAAATTCTCCACGCCCGCAAGCGCTTTGAGGAGCTGTGCGAGGAGTTTGCCCCCGAGGTCAAGCGCGAGGCCGAGGTGGTCCGCGAGGCGGGCGGTCTGTTCATCATCGGCACCGAGCGCCATGAGAGCCGCCGTATCGACAACCAGCTGCGCGGCCGTGCCGGCCGTCAGGGTGACCCCGGCGCCTCCCGCTTCTTCCTGAGTCTGGAAGATGACCTGATGCGTATTTTCGGCGGCGAGCGTGTGCAGAACCTGATGGACTCCCTGGGCCTTGACGAAGATGTCCCCATCGAGAACAAGCTCATCACCAACACGATTGAGAGTGCCCAGAAAAAGCTGGAAGCCTCCAACTTTGCAATTCGTAAACAGGTGCTGCAGTATGACGATGTCATGAACCAGCAGCGCGAGATCATCTATAAGCAGCGCCAGATGGTGCTGGACGGCGAGGATATCTCCGGCAAGCTGCATGAGATGATGCGCCAGTCTATTGATGATGCCTGCACGAACTACCTGAACGGCGAAACGGCCGATGATTGGGACTTTGCCGGTCTGCGCCGCCACTTTATGAACTGGCTGTGCCTGCCCACCGACTTCAACTACACCACCGAGCAGCTGGGTGAGCTGACCCGCGAGGGCATTGCCGATGAGCTGTACAAGCGCGGCATGGATATCCTGACCGCGAAGGAAAAGCGCTACGGTGAAAAGACGATGCGCGAGCTGGAGCGCATCTGCCTGCTGCGCAATGTTGACTCCAAGTGGATGGAGCATATCGACAATATGGACCAGCTCAAGCAGGGCATGGGTCTGCGCGGCTACGGCCAGCATGACCCCGTGGTCGAGTACCGCATCGAGGGCTTTGCCATGTTCGATGAGATGATCGCCTCGATCCGCGAGGATGCCGTCCACATGCTGCTGACGATCGAGATCCGCCAGCAGAACGCCGAGCCGAAGCGTGAGCAGGTGGCCAAGCCCACCGGTGAGGGTGCCCCTGCACAGGCCGGTGCCAAGGGTGCCGCCCCTGTCCGCGTGACGAAGATCGGCCGCAACGACCCATGCCCCTGCGGCAGCGGCCTGAAGTGGAAAAAGTGCACCTGCAAGGAGTACCACCCCGACCTGTAAAACCAAGTAAGGCGCTGCCCGGTACATGGCAGCGCCTTTTTTGAATGAGGTAACACCATGAAAGCCCGAATCATCCGTGAACCCCGGTGCGCCCTGCTGTGGCGCATTGATGAAAGCTACCCCAACTACGCCGCCATTGAGCGCGCGGCCAAGCGATATGAGGTGAAGCTGCGCCGTGTGGCAGATGGCGACCTCGGCGGCATTGTGGGTGACCTCTGCGCGGGCAAGCCTGCCCCGGCTGCTGCGCCGCTCATTGCTGTGCCGGACCGCCCGGCCATTATTATCAGCGGTCTGCGCCATGATACCGGTGAGCTGGGCGCGTTCCTTGACCTGGTGCAGGCAGGCGGCGCGTCCATTCCGGTGCGCAGCATGGTCACGCCCACCAGCAAAGGCTGGATGCTGGCGAATCTGCTGCTGGAATTAAACACTGAACACGAAACTGTACAAGGAGAAAAAGCGTGAAGCGCCGCCTTGCTGCGCTGGCGCTGGCCGTGCTGCTTTGCCTGCCGCTGACAGCCTGCCAAAAACAGCAAAAATTGTACAGTGCGACTTGGTTTGACCTGTTTGATACCGTGGCTGTGGTGCAGGGCTATGCCTCCAGTCAACAGGATTGGGACCGGCAGGCAGCGGTGCTGTATGACGATCTGGCGCACTATAATCAGCTGTTTGACATCTACAACCATTACGACGATGTTGTGAACCTGTACGATGTCAACGCGCAGGCTGCCGCCGCACCGGTGCGGGTCGGGGATGAACTATACGCATTTTTGCGCTGGTGCAAGGACACCGCCTACCCTGCGACCAATGGCGCGACAAACATCGCAGCGGGTGCGGTGCTGCGCCTGTGGCACGATGCGCGGGAGAGTGACTCCCCTGCCCCACCCGCTGCGGATGCCATCGCGGAGGCATTGCAGCATATCAACATCGAAAACTTGATTTTGAACGATGCTGCGCAGACTGTCTGCTTTGCCGACCCGGATATGACGCTGGATGTCGGGGCGGTCGGCAAGGGTTACGCTGTGGAGCAGGCCGCCCGGGCCGCGCAGGCGCGCGGCTTTACGAGTGCCCTGCTGAATGTCGGCGGCAATCTGCGGGCCATCGGCACCAAGCCCGGCGGAAAGCCGTGGACGGCGGGTGTTGAGAACCCGTGGGGCGATGATCCTGCGTATATTCAGGCCGTTGAGCTGGCCGATGGGGACAGTCTTGTCATCAGCGGCGATTATCAGCGCTATTTTGAGTATGAGGGCGTGCGCTATGCCCATTTGATCGACTTGACCACGGGCTACCCCGCCCGCTATGTGAGCAGCGTGGCAGTGCTGGCCCACGCCGAAGCCGGCGGCTTGGCCGATGCGCTCTCCACAGGGCTTTTCTGCCTGCAGGAGCAGACCGGCCGCACCCTTGCAGACCGGAACGGCTGGGCCGTCCTGTGGATGCACACCGACAAAAGCACGGCCCAAAGCGCAGACTGGCCGCAATAAAGCAGAAAAAAGAGCCGCCGAACATTCGGCGGCTCTTGCTGTATCAAAGTCGTATGCGCAGGCACACGAAAAAATCCAGAAAGGCGCAGAGAAAATCAAGAGAGCGCATAGGAGCTCGCTCCACTCCGTTCCGCTCGCAATCCGCCTAATCTCCAAGCCAACTCCAAGAACATTCCAAGTCCACACCAAGCAAAATCAACGCATTATCTCATGTTTTCCCGCATGGGACAGAATGAGAGAGGATTGGAAACAAAAAAGAAAGCAGGCCCCGGAGCCGGATGGCGGAGGGGCCTGCGTGTGGATTCTTAACTTGTCTCTTTGTTCTTCGGTGAACGCCCTGTATCATAGTAATATAGAAAAGAATATAAGTCAATATGTGATGATAAACTGTAACTTTTATAAATGCACTTTTAAAAAGTCTTAACAATTCATGTGGGTAAAAACTATGCTTAAAATGCGGGTAAAGACTATAGTATTGAAAGGCAAAGGATAGTGATAATGGTTTTGATTGCTGATATAAGACATGCGATTGAAATTGTAGATAATTAATACGCTTGAAAAGAATAATTTTATGTGGTACTATACATATAATAAATAGTAACGGGATGAAGAGCAGTGAATGAACATTATCCAAATGAATACCCGGACGGCTTTGAAGGAGCATTGATTGCCGCAGGAGCGTGTAAGCAGGAAATGACACCCGTATACAGGGTGCTGTATGATGGTCAATTGAGCGCTTCTAATTTTGAGTCGACATATATAAACTACGGGAAAAGAAAACGCAAAATTTCAGAAATCAAAAAGAAAGATATCGGTACGTATTCAACATCATGCTTTCTGGATATAAGAGATGCCTTACAAGTGATGAAATTTGCAATGAAAAATCCCCCTAATGGGAAAATTTGTAAGGGAACTATAACGAAGACATCGGGCTATAGCCAAAAAACTTCAGAAAGAGAACAAGAGTCAAATACATCTCATGTCGATTGGTGGATTTTTAACGATATCAACATTGAAAATGAAATTCTTTCGAATTTTTCTATTGTGAAAGGAGATGAAGAGGATGCATAGTAAGGAAACTTTGCTTTTTGAAGAGACAAACTTCAAAAAGTATTTCAAACGGGATTTGTTTATCGAAAAAAGCTTACTAGAGTATGATGGAATTCCTTTGCTATGCGTATGTATAGATGACAGCGGACAAAGGTATTTTTGCAATTGCACGGAATTTCGGTCTTATGAGCGATGGATAATATATCCAGTCTCTTTGCCGCAACTTATCGAAATGATAAATAATGATGCCACACCAGATAACGTGCTAAGTAACAGTACCTCAAATGTGTATGTTTACACAATTGATTGGGAAAATGAAAAAGATAAACTTGAAGAAGTTTCGGCATCAGATTTAGCCGAATACGATAAATTGCCTGTTGGAGAATACTTAGGAACACGTCCGAATCAGTTCCTTGAGTATAGTCGGTATTTGAACAGCATTTATGCAAAACCAGAAAAAGTGCAATATAAAAAAGTTGCAGATACCCGTATTATGCATAATATGGAAATGGATTGGAATGCGTTGAGCGAGTTCAATCACCTTTTTGCGAAAGTTAAATCTAAGAGCCAAATAGCGATTACGTTAAAGTTGTTTTTTGACGAGAATCACAAAGATATTGAGAAAACAGACATATATGGAATTGGTATAACACATTTAACAGAATATGTTTATGGTTGCGTTTGAGGGCGCTTTTTTATATGAATTGCAAGGATTTGGTTCTGGAAAAATCACTTATGCCCTGCATTAAATTGGTGGTTTCGGAAGATGCTTCAAATAGTAAGACAAAAGATAAGCTTCGACAGAAGATTTCTATTCAGGGGGACATCGAAGATGAAGATGAACCGTCCACAATAAAAGTGAGAATTGAGATTTCTGCCGATACGGAGTCAAAAAGCATCTCTTTCGAGATGTGCAAAGAGGATATCTATAAAAAGCCTTCTGGAGAAAAATGGAATGACCGCTCAGAGGCATTACAAGATATTAAGACCTTAGCAATTCCGAAATCCTATGAAGAATTTAAGGCATTTGTTGAGGAACTTTCGGGAAAAGCGGGTATTCCTTCTATTCCAATGCCGGATTATGAAGAAATCAAGAAGGATGAAGAGGAGTGAGGCGCTGTTAAACAGAGTTAAAAGGTAATAGCGATTATAAAAAAGGCATCTTTCAACGCTGAAAGATGCCTTTTTCAGTTTGTCAAAGAATGTTCCATCAAGGGATAAAATATAGTGGCCATAATGGAAGGAATGTGATGCTAAATACGTCATTCGATACTGCTTCTGCGAAAACGAAAGTCCAGAAGATAATCCCAAAATAATTTATGCAGTGGCACTGTTTCGCAATTCCCGCTTATACTTGTAATACGTATTCCGTGCAATACCGATGAGCTTGATACAATCGGCATCGCAGAGTGTGCCATCAAAATCCTTGCTGTACTTCTTGATGGCATCCTTGCAGGCGGCAACCTTCTTGACAACCAGCTTGCGACCACGCTCCTGCCCTATCTGCTTGCCGTTTAGTTTGGCGGTCAGCATTCCCTCTCTGGTGCGTTGGTGCAGGTCGTCAACTTCCTTTTGAGCTTGCGCAAAGGCAAGGCGTATCTGCTCTTTGGCGAGGTCAACGGTGTACTGATTCAGTGCAGCAATGACCGAGGATACAAAACTGTCGGTAGCGGCATTGCCGGTTTTCAGCTGGGTGCTGATTTGCCGCTGGATGGTCTGGCGGTAAGTCTCCGTGTTGATGTGTGGCTCTTTGAGAAAGCAAAGCGTTACATTTTGGGCGTACAGGTCTTCGTATAGTTGGCAACCCTCGTCTGCATTACGGCTCATACGAGATACACTGTCAAATACGATAGTGTCTCCTGCTTGCACGGTGTGAAGCAATTTATCCAATATAGTTGCAAGTCCTCTTGATAGCAGACGGGGCAATAGCGCATTACGGAGCAATGATTTCCGTTGGCCTGTGAAATGCCCATACGATGCACAGCTAATGGATTTCCATTGATGGCATAAGCATAGGTAGAACGCTTGCGTTGCGTAGGAAAAAATCGTGCGTAATAAGGATAAAATGTGTGTTGCATTACAATGTCCCTTGCGGACAAGTATCCCTGTGGAAGTTGTGCTAATAATGTGTCTATGTGGCCGCAGAGCAAGAGGCTCGGCGCACTGAAATAATCCCCGTATAGCTGACGCATGGTGTGCTTAGCACAGTAGTTGCCACTGTGAACATGGTAGCGGCAAATGACGCTGTACCATAGTTCATCAGGGTACGGCGAGGGAAAGAAGCTAATCATATTGCTACCTCGCCCTTGATATACTCAGCATAAGCAGATACAGGTGATTCGCCGCACTTTTTCGCTTTTTTGAGCAGCACCCGTATATCATTTCCAACAATCTTGGAGGGGGCTGCGGAACCTACGGATACCTCCGGCGTGGTCTTTGCCTGCCGCTTAACAACGGGCTTGGTGGAAAGCTCGCTTATGTATTCTGACACCATCCCCAGATTTTTTATAAATGCACTTTCAAAAACCTCTAAGTCCAGCTTTTCGCGTCCATCAAGAATAGCTTGCTTTTGGGCATTATACAGCAATTTGGAGAGTATATCCGGGATGCCCTGTGTCTTGCGATACAGCCAGTTTGTAAGCTCTGGAGTCAGGTCGGTGACATATTGCGTGTACTGATAATACCATAGCCCATGCAGGAGCAATGAAAATTCCTTATCGTTGGGCAACCGGTCATAGACAAGCCCAGTGGTACGCCGTGCGGCGCGAAACTCCTGCTGCAATACCTGCAAAACGCGCGGTGTTCCGACCATGCAGACACTTACCCCTGCCCCGTTGATAAGGTGAACGAGAAAATTCAAAAAGCGTATACCGCCATCACTTTTATGATAGGTAATGTTCTGCAACTCGTCTATCACCAGTAACCCTATATGATTGACGCGCACAATTTGGTTAAGCTGGCTGACAAGAACATCAATGCTCAATCTGCGCGATAGGGCATCCTTTTGGTAGCAGGTTCCAATCAGGCTGTCAATCTGTAAATAAATATCCAAAATCAGAGCTTTAATAGACGCATCATGCGGGGTCTGCACAACCAAGTAAGGGATTTGGTGGCAGTAGAACTTTTGCCCATGATACACAGTGTGTTCGATGACCTGCGGATATAACGATAATACACGCTGCAATGCGGTGGACTTGCCAAGTCCTGATACACCGATGACTGAAAAAGAATTGCCGCCGCCGATGGATGCAGCAAGAGCATTGCCGTGCATCATCGAGTAACCATTCTGCATCCAGCATTTTCGCGGCGGCAAGCTGCACTTTGTCATACAGACAGCAGACGGCCTTACATTTGGTGAGCATGATTTTGGTACAGCGCTCTTTTTGGACTTGTTTTCGCATTTCTTTGACGCTCCTTGTTGTAAATTTGGGGCGTCCGTTCACCGAAGAAAAAGGAAAATCACCTGTACCCTTTTGGGGCAAACCTCTGTTCCACATTTTCCAAAAATCGAATTGAAAAGAGCGAAATTTGGAAAAAGTGGAATTTCAGTGTGCCTTTTGGAAAATCTTGAATTTTTGCTTGCCTCATGGATTTATCGCTGTGATGGCATAAAGATGTATTAAGAGGCAAAACAGGATTCCGCATTTTCCGATTTTCTATTGACCGTACTATATGCGCAGGCACACGAAAAAATCCAGAAAGGCGCAGAGAAAATCAAGAGAGCGCATAGGAGCTCGCTCCACTCCGTTCCGCTCGCAATCCGCCTAATCTCCAAGCCAACTCCAAGAACATTCCAAGTCCACACCAAGCAAAATCAACGCATTATCTCATGTTTTCCCGCATGGGACAGAATGAGAGAGGATTGGAAACAAAAAAGAAAGCAGGCCCCGGAGCCGGATGGCGGAGGGGCCTGCGTGTGGATTCTTAACTTGTCTCTTTGTTCTTCGGTGAACGCCCTGTATCAAGTCGTTACTTCAATGCTGCGGGTTGATGATGGTGCGCCAGTCGAGGTCGCCGTGTTCCAGACCGTGGATCAGGACTTCGGCAGTGGCGATGTTGGTGGCAACAGGAATGTTGTGGACATCGCAGATGCGCAGCAGGTTCATCTCATTGGGCTCATTGGGCTTGGCGCTGATGGGGTCGCGGAAGAAGAGCAGCATGTCCACCTCTTCACAGGCGATGCGCGCTACGATCTGCTCGGCACCGCCATGGCCGCCGGGGAGAAATTTTGTGACCTTCAGTCCGGCGTTCTCCTCGACCAGACGGCCGGTGGTGCCGGTCGCCAGCAGACGGTGCTGTTCCAGAATATGGCGGTAAGCCATACAGAACTGCACCATCAATTCCTTTTTGGCGTCATGGGCTATCAATGCGATCGTCATAAAAATGCCACCATCCTTCGCAGCAGAATTGTTCATCAAAAGGTCAGGGGTACGCGCTGCCCGCACAGCCGTTTTGCCATTGCCTGTGCGGCAATGACAGCGGGATCCCCGGCGGGCGGTATCGTGCCGTTGGCACCGGCCAGCTGCAGCGTGCGGCTCTCGGGGATGACTGCCAGCAGCTGGGCACCCACGGTGTCGATACATTCATCCAGATCGGCTACCGAGGCGTTTTTCCCGAAGCTCTCCCGCCGGACACGGTTCATGACCAGCCGCACAGCACTCTGCGGGCGGGTCCCGGCCAGCAGGCGGTCCGCCACGATCTTGCCGTCACGCAGGGCCACGGCATCGGGGGTCAGTACCAGCAGGGCCTTATCCGCCACGGCGGCGGCCGCTGTGAACGGCGCGCCCATGCCGGCGGCGGTGTCCAGAATTACATAATCAAAATAGGGGCGCATGGCAACGAGGAGCCGCCCCAGAGGTGCGGCCTCCACCGCGCCGCCCTCATAGGGGGCGCTGATGACCGACAGCCCCGGGTAGAGCGGGCTGGGCACCACAGCCTTGGCGCCCTCACACCGGCCGCAGAGGACATCCTCGATGTCGTACACCGTGCGGCCGTAGACGCCTGCGATAATGTCCACGCTGCGCAGACCCGAGTCCAGCTCGATCAGCAGGACCTTACGGCCCAGCCGTGCAAGGCAGGCACCCAGCAGCACAGAAACCGTACTTTTGCCGGTACCGCCCTTGCCGGAGCAGACCATGATACACTGTGCGTTCATGTCGGCTCCTCTCCACAGTTGCATTACACTATCCTATCTTATTCTAACACACTTCCGGCCGGACTGCAACTGGCTTTTTCGTAAAATATAACAGGTCTTTTTTGAAGAAAATCACGATGCGGGACACTTTTTGCTGCGGCTACAGCGGCAGGCCGCCCAACCGGGGCGCAGCGGTACCAAAATCGCGGAAACGATTCAGCTGCCGAACACCGCATCCAGCACGGCCCGCAGGATCGGGGCGGCGTTTGCACCGCCGCCCCCGTATTCCAGCACAACGGCCGCCGCAATCTGCGGAGCATCGGCGGGGGCGTAGCCGATCAGCACTGAGTTGACATAGTGCCCGCCGTCGGGGAGCGTGTCTGCCAGCTGGGGACTGCCGGTTTTGGCGGCGCACAGGACAGGAGCCTCCCGCAGGATGCGGGTGGTCTGCGCCATGCGCTTCATGCCATCGCGGATCGGGCCGAACACCGCTTCGCCGCCCGGTATCTCGGTAAAGGAGACCGGATACTGCCAGAGAACCTCGCCGGTGGCGGAATTGACGGCCCGGTCGGCAAAATGCAGTGCAGGGCGCTGCCCGCTGTTGGCCAGTGCCGCCGCATAGGCTGCCAGCTGCAGCGGGGTCACGGCGGTGTTCCCCTGCCCGATGGCGGCCATCAGGGTCAGGCCGGCCTGATAGTTTTCATCGGTCGTCCATGTCAGGCGGCCGTGCGCCTCGGCAATTTCGACGCCGGTGGGGGCGGCCAGCCCCAGCTGCCGGGCCATGGCGGAAAAGGCATCTACACCCAGCCGCCGCCCGACATCGTAAAAAAAGATGTTGCAGCTGTATTCCAGAGCGGTGCGCAGATCGACAGGGCCGCTGTGGCCGTACTGCAGGCAGCCGGGCTGGTAGCCGCTGTAAAAGCCGTAACGGCCGGTGCAGCTGACGGTGGCAGCCGGGTCGATGCCCGCTGTCAGTGCCGCTGCGGCCACCGCCGGCTTGAAGGCGGACCCCGGGGCGTACAGCCCTTGACAGACCCGGTCGAGCAGAGGTGCGGCGCTATCGGCGGAAAGCGCGGCGTAGTCGGCGCGGTAGGCGTTCAGGTCGAACCCCGGCACATTTGCTGCCGCCAAAATGCCGCCGGTGCGTACATCGACTACTACGGCAGCCCCGGCGCGGCATTCCCGTCCGGCTCCGGCGGCCCGGGTCGTGCGCAGGGTGTTGATCTGGCCGAGCAGGGCATTCTGCAGCGTTTTTTGCAGTGCGCTGTCTGCGGTCAGTACCAGCGCGGCCCCGGGGCGTGCCTCCCGCAGCTGGACGGTGCGGCGCACCGTGCCGTCAAAGCCGGTGTTGATCAGCAGCCGCCCGTCCTGCCCGCGCAGCAGTGTGTCGTAGGCGGCCTCCAGTCCGCTCTGGCCGATGACGGCGTCCATGGCAAGGCCGCGCTGTCTGGCGGCGGGCCACTGCTCGGCAGTCAGGGGGCCGGTAAAGCCCAGCGCATGGGGCAGCAGCGCACCGTCCGGCCAGCTGCGCACGCCCCGGGCCGCAGGCCGCACGGCACCGTTCTGGACAAGACCGGCCCGGTACAGCGCAGTCAGCAGGGCGCTGTCCGCATTCCGGGCCACCGCCAGTTCCCCCGCCGAGGCGGCAGAACAAAAGGCAGCAAGCTGTGTTTCCACATCCTTGCTGCCTGTCAGTGCCTCTATGGTTTGTACGGTCTTGCGCAGGTCGGTGCCGGGCGGGGCCGGTATGCGCAGGTAGATGTCGTATACAGTGGCATCGCGGGCCAGCACGGTGCCGCCTGCGTCCAGAATGGGGCCGCGCGCAGCGTGCTGGGTGACGGTATAGCTGGCCGAGCTGGCCTCGGCGGCTTTGTCGGCGTAATGGTCAGCCATGACGAACTGCATCCAGGCCAGCCGTGCAAAAAAAGCGGCAAATACCGCGCTGCACAGTACCATCAGCACCGCAACGCGGGCGCGGCGGTGTGATTTATTGCGGTTGGCCATGGGATCACCTCATGTCGTGGATTTCAAACACACTTATTATAGCGGAATTTCGACAAAATATCAATCGGTGCGCACAAAATATACGGCAGCGTGCAGGTCGGCAGTATCGGTCAGCGGGGCGGAGGCCGTCAGTCCGTCTGCATCGGGGACCGGGGCTGCGGCCAGCATACCCAGCCAGTCCCCGCCCGGGGTGGTCACGATCTCCCCGGCGGTCAGCGTGCAGTCGGCGGGCAGGCCGGTCAGCACCCACATTCCCGGCGTGGCCAGCCCAACGCAGCTGCCGCACAGCCCGGCTGCTGCGGTAAAGGCTGCGGTGCAGCAATCACCGTCCGAGCTGGTCACGGTCCCCGCGTACCGCCCGCCCGCGTCCAACACGGCGGCACCGGGGGCGGCATCCGGGCAGGCCAGCGTAAGCCCGCCCGGCATCCGGGCCAGCACCCGCGCCGGGGTGACGCAGCCGACGGCGCGCCCGCTGCCAAGGAGACTGCGCAGAGCCTCATTCTCGGCAACTGCGTCTGCGCTGGCTGCAAGACGCTGATGCAGCGCAAAATTTTCCTGCTGCAGGGCATCGAGCCGCGCAGTGTACCGCGCCCCGATGACCCGGTCAGCTCGGGCTGCCGCTGCGGGCAGGGCTGCCGCCAGGCGCGGCAGGCAGAGCCAAAGCACGGCCGGAACCAGCGGCAAAAGCCACCAGCGCCGCCGCCTGCGGGAACGCGATAGATCCAGCTGCACAAACATCACCCCAAGGCAGAATATGCCTTGCGGGACAGGGTTAGACTTTGGTATAATAGAATCAATCAAATACTTGCCTCCCTCGCAGATGGGGGTCAGGGAAAATCAGGAAAGGTCAACTTTTATGCAATACAAGCTTCTTTTACTCGATATAGACGGTACGCTGCGCCCCGGCAGCTGTGAGCGCGTGCCGAAGGAAAACGCCGAGGCGGTCTGCGCCGTGCAGAAGGCGGGCGTCAAGGTTGCGATCGCCACCGGCCGCGGGCGCATCGGCGTGGGCAAGGGGCTGCTGCGCAGCATCCGCCCCGATTACTGGGTCTGCGCCGGCGGTGCGCAGCTGGTGGACTACAAGGGCTGCGATCTGGCCCTGCACCGGCTGACAAGCGAGGAAATGTACGCGCTGGTGGATTTTTTTGAGGATCATGAGCTGCCCCTGCGCTTCACCTTCCATGATGCGAACTACGCCTACCTCGGCTATGAGGAGTTCGCCCGCCGGGAGCGGGAGAAGAACCTTGCGCTCAACATCGTGGACGGCGAGGATCAGGACAAGCATCTGGAGGAGATGCCCTTCGGCGCGTTCGGCTTTCTCTCGCAGGAGATGGCCGACAGATTTCAGGAAAAATACGGCTATCTGGGGCTGAATTTCCTGTTCTCCTACCCCGGCAGCGACGGCTGCGATATTTTGCAGCAAGGCATTGACAAGGGCGCAGGTCTGCGGGAACTGGCGAAGCTGGCGGGCATCGACCCGGCGGACTGCGTGGCCGTGGGTGACGGGGACAACGATGTGGCGATGCTGCAGGCGGCGGGGCTGGGCATTGCCATGGGCAACGGCAGCGCCGCCGCAAAGGCCGCCGCAGACCGCATCGGCCCCGATGCCGAGCCGCACGGCATTGCGGAGCTTTGCCGCACCCTCTGGCCGGAGGTGTTTTAAATGGCTGAGTACACCCATGTGGGGCCGGGCCTGCCGCCGCTGCACGGGGCGCAGGCGAGCGCACTGATTTTAGGCAGCTTTCCCAGCCCCAAAAGCCGGGAGCAGGGCTTTTTCTACGGCCACCCGCAGAACCGCTTTTGGCCGATGCTTGCCGCTGTGACCGGCGAGCCGGTGCCCGATTGGGCGGACATTGAGGCGAAAAAACGCATCATCCTGCGCCACGGTCTGGCCGTGTGGGATACCATCGGCGCCTGCGACATACGCGGGGCGTCAGATGCGTCCATCCGCAACCCGGTGCCGAACGATGTGGCGGCGCTGATCCGGCAGCTGGGGGTGCAGGCGGTCTTTTGCAACGGCGCGGCATCCGGCCGTATCTACGCCAAATATGCAGAGCCCCTGACCCACCTGCCCGCTGTGGTGCTGCCCAGCACCAGCCCCGCCAACGCCGCCTGGTCCCCTGCGCGCCTGCAGGCGGCCTGGGGCGCGGCGCTGGCACCGTTTTTGCACGCGGATGGTTGCAAGTGAACGGATTTTGTTCTATAATGAATTTGTGCCAGACTCCCGCAGGGGCGGATTCGTATCCCCCCTACGGAATGAAAATACGGGAGGTGCCTGCATGAGCAAATGGCAGGAAAAAACCAAGCGCCCGGTGTTGCCCATTTATATGGCGGCGCTGGTGTGGCCGGTCGGGGCGCTGCTGCTGCCGCCGTACCGCCTGTCCAACCTGTTGATTCTTGCGGGGCTGAGCCTGATCGCCTACGCTGTGGGTACAAAGCTCTGCCCCACCCGCGTCGTGCGCACGCTGATCCCCTACGCCACCGGCAGTGAGGATGTGGACGCGATGCTCAACGGCATTGCCGCCAATCTGGATGCACTGCACAAGCTGAACGAGGCGATCCCTGACCCGCAGCTTTCCGCTGCGATGGAGCGGATGGAAAAGGCGGGCCGCAGCATTGCCGCCGTGGTTGAAAAGGCACCCGATAAGGCGCGTGCCATCGACCGTTTTGCGCGCTATTACCTGCCGGAGACCGTAAAGCTGATGGCTACCTATGCTGCGCTGGAGCAAAACGGCGTCAAGGGTGAGAATGCCGCCCAGATCGAATCGGAGCTGCGCCGCAATGCCGCGACCACCGCGACCGCCTTTGAAAACCAGCTTGACGCGCTGTACAGCGCGGAGGCAATGGATATTTCTACCGATATTGAGGTGCTGGACAGTATCCTGAAGAGCCAGAACCTTGCGAAATAATGGATACGAGAAAGGATGAAACCCAATGGCTGATCTGAACAATGAACTGAATGTCCCCGCCGCCCCTTCCCTGACCTTTGACGCCGCCCCGGCAGCTCCTACGCTGACGCTGGATCCCGCTGCGGATGAGAAGGTCATCGAGGAGAGCAAAAAAGCGACCCCCATGCAGGTCGAGGATACCCCCCTCTCCCCCGAGGAGCAGAAGATGGTGAATGACTTCGCTGAGAAGATCGACATCACCAACTCCCAGATGGTGCTGCAGTACGGTGCCGCCAGCCAGAAAAAGCTGAGCGATTTTTCCGAGACGGCGCTCTCCCGCGTCAAGACGAAGGACATGGGCGAAACCGGTGAGCTGATCACGAGCCTGATCTCCGAGCTGCAGGGCTTTGATGCCGGTGCCGAGCAGCCCAAGGGCATCTTTGGCTTCTTTAAAAAGACTACCAACAGCATCGAGCAGCTCAAGACCCGCTACGACAGCGCCGACAAGAATGTTGAGCGCATCAAGGCCCAGCTGGAGGATCATCAGGTCACCCTGATGAAGGACATCACGATGCTGGACAAGATGTATGAGTTGAACCTTGTCTACTTCAAGGAGCTGACGATGTACATTCTGGCCGGCAAAAAGAAGCTGGCCGAGGTCCGCGCCAACGACCTGAAGGCTGCGCAGGAGAAGGCCCAGCGCACCCAGCTGCCCGAGGATGCACAGGCAGCCCGCGATCTGGCCGATCTCTGCGACCGGTTTGAGAAAAAGCTGTACGATTTGGAGCTGACCCGCAATGTTTCAATCCAGATGGGCCCCCAGATCCGGCTGATCCAGTCCAATGACACGATGATGGCCGAGAAGATCCAGACCACCATCGTCAACACCATCCCGCTGTGGAAGAACCAGATGGTGCTGGCGCTGGGCATTGCCCACAGCCAGCAGGCCATGGCTGCCGAGCGCGCCGTGACCGATGCCACGAACGAGCTGCTGAAAAAGAACGCCGCCACCCTCAAACAGGGCACCATCGAGATCGCCAAGGAGTCCGAGCGCGGCATCGTGGATATTGAGACCCTGCAGCAGACGAACAAGCAGCTGATCGAAACGCTGGACGAGCTGAACAAGATCCGTGCCGACGGCAAGGCCAAGCGCGCCAACGCCGAGCAGGAGCTGGGCCGCATTGAGGGCGAGCTGCGCCAGAAGATGCTTGAAATCAACAGCTGAAGACTGCCGCAGGGGCGGCATAATTGACGCCCCGCAAATTGACACCGGCTTCCCGGCCGCCCTGCGCATATCCGGTACTATGACATGATGGGGTAAACAAATGCAACTCGAACAACAGGAAACCTTTACCATCCATGGCCCGCAGCTGGAAATCCTCGGCGAGGTCGAGACAAAGCTGCCCGCGCCCGCCAAAAAGCGCGGTGTGGCATCGCTGGTGCTTGTCGCGCTGGCGCTTGTGTCGGTGTTTGGCATCGGTGGCGCAAGGCTGAAAGGGACGCAAACGGCGGCCGTTGCCGCCTATACCGAGATGTGTACAACAAACAGTGGCAGAACCGATACGGGCAGACTGGCGCAGGCCGCCGCACAGGTCGTTGCCGAGGCAGGAACAATCTTGGGTGAGGATAACGCAGCGGTACAGCAGGCGCAGAAGGCGGTAAACGAGTATATCGGAGACATCAGCCGTCAGCAGCCGACTGTACACAGCGAGATGATCAATGCGGTCGAACTGGCCTATAAAACGGCGCATGCCCAAAGGGATAAGCAGGACCGCAGAGAGTTGGACATTGCGCACGATGAGTTCACCTCATACGAAAATATCATCGTGCGGGAGTATCTTACAAAATACAACAAGTATGCCGCTGTTGTAAATTCCACCGCCTTCCCCACAGCGCAGCTTGGCGCCCTGTGGGGGGTTGAGACGATGCCGACATTCACACTGCTTGGATAAGCGTACAATAAAAGGAAACGCTATGAAACTGAAAACATTTGCCGGGCGCGCGGCGGCCGCAGGTGCGGTGCTTGCGGCGCTGGTGCTGGCGGCGCTGCCCGTCTGGGCAGCACCCCGCGTGCAGGTGGATAAGAAAAACGCTGTGGCCGACCACGCGGACATTCTTTCCGCCGAAACGGAAAACTACATCAATGACATTTCAATCAGCTTGTCCGATGCCTGTGGCGCGCAGATCGGCGTTTACACGGTCGATGAGCTGCTGGGCAACACGACAATGGAGGGCTTTGCCTACAATGTCTTTAACGACTGGGAGCTTGGCTCTGCCGACCAGAACAATGGTGTGCTGCTGCTGCTGGCCCCCTATGAGGCCGATGGCGGCGACTACTACATCATGCGCGGCTCCGGGCTGGAAAGCCGCCTGTCCTTCAGCACGCTGGGTTCCCTTTTGGACGAGTACATGGAGCCCTATTGGGCTACCGGTGATTACGATACCGGCACCCAAAAGACCGTGCAGGCGCTGGCCGACCGGCTGTGCAGCATCTACGGTGTGACGCTGGACAGCGGTTACACCGCCAACACGGCCGCACACGGCGGGGTGAATGTGATGGGCATGATCCTTCTGATCATTGCGGTGATCCTTATCATCTGGATCACCACGGTAGTGCTGCGTCCCCGCGGCCCGCGTCCCCCGCGGCGCGGCGGCCGTGGCGGCAGTATCGGCAGCAATATGTTCTGGTACGGCATGGGCCGCGCATCCCGGCGGCCCCGCCGTCCGCCGCCGCCTCCCCCGCCGCCCTACGGCGGCTTCGGCCCCGGCCCGGGCGGCCCGCGTCCCGGCGGGCCAAGACCCTCCGGTGGGCCGCGTCCCTCGGGCGGGTTCCGCGCAGGCGGCGGCTTTACCAGCGGCGGCGGTGCAGGCCGCAGCCGCCCCTCCGGCGGGTTTGGCAGTTCGCGTCCCTCGGGCGGCGGGTTCCGCTCGGGCGGCGGCTCCACACGCGGCGGCGGTGTGGGGCGGCACCATTAAAGGCGAATGCCGCATACCGCACGATTTCCGATAAAAGAAGGGGATACCTATGCCTAAGTTTGCAGTTATCACCGGTGCCAGCTCGGGCATCGGCGCCGAATTTGCGCGGCAGCTGTCTGCCCGCGGGTATAACCTGATGCTGGTGGCCCGCCGCGCTGACCGGCTGGAAGCACTATCTGACCATCTTACGACCGTCTGTGAGATCATGACGGCGGATCTTTCCAAAAAGAGCGAGTGTCTGCGGCTGGCCAAGACGCTGGAGGATCGCCGGGTGGATCTGTTCATCAACAATGCAGGCTTTGGTGACTGCGGGCCGTTTTTGCAGACCGAACTGGACAAGGATCTGGATATGCTGTCCGTCAATATCCGGGCGGTGCATATCCTGACCAAGAAGATCGGCCAGAAGCTGTATAAGCAGGGCTTCGGCGCGCTGCTCAATGTCGGCTCCTGCGCCGGCCTGATGCCCGCCGGCCCCTATATGGCGACCTACTACGCCACCAAGGCCTATGTGGTCAGCCTGACCAGCGCCCTTGCACAGGAGCTGAAGGAGGCCCACAGCCCGGTGTATGCGGGCTGCCTCTGCCCCGGCCCGGTGGACACGGAGTTCAACGCCGTGGCGAATGTTGAGTTCGCCCTGCGCGGCATCACGCCGGAATACTGCGTGCGCTGTGCGCTGGACGGCATTGCCCGCCGCAAGACGGTTATTGTACCCAGTCGGCTTGTGGCGGCCGGTATGACGCTGGGGCGCTTTCTGCCGAGGCCGGTGTATATCAAGATCGCAGCCCACCAGCAGAAGAAAAAATTGTACCAGAAATAAAAAATACCCGCTGCCTGTGCCAGACAGCGGGCATTTTTTGTAGGGTGTGTTTCCTTTAGTTCAGCTTCTTCCCAAAGAACTCCAGCTCCGGCTTGATGGTGGCCATCAGCGTGTCGAACTGGTCGGGGGTCAGGCTCTGGGCACCATCGCTCTTGGCCTTGGCGGGGTCGTTGTGGGTCTCGATCATCAGGCCGTCCGCACCGACTGCCACGGCGGCCTGTGCCAGTGCGGGCACCATAAAGGCGATGCCGGCGGCGTGGCTCGGGTCGATCACGACCGGCAGATGGGTCATCTTTTTCAGCATAGGCACGGCGGAAATATCCAGCGTGTTGCGCATGCTCGTCTCAAAGGTGCGGATGCCGCGCTCACACAGCACGACATTGGGGTTGCCCTCGGCCATGATGTACTCAGCGCTCATGACCAGCTCCTCCAAGGTGGAGGAAAGGCCGCGCTTGAGCAGCACCGGCACATCCAGCTTGCCGACCGCCTTGAGCAGCTCAAAGTTTTGCATGTTGCGCGCGCCGATCTGGATCATATCGACCTTGGCATCCAGAAACAGCGGGATATGCTCGTTGTTCATCAGCTCGGTCACGATGGGCTGGCCGGTGACTGCGCGGGCCTCCTGCAGCAGCTCCAAACCTTCGGCGCGCAGGCCCTGAAAGCTGTAGGGGCTGGTGCGCGGCTTGAACGCGCCGCCGCGCAGGATGCTGGCCCCGGCGGCCTGCACCCGCTGTGCCACAAAGGTGATCTGCTCCTTGCTCTCAACGCTGCAGGGGCCGCTCATGACGGCAAAGTAGCCGCCGCCGATCTTGTGGCCGCCGACATCGACCACGGTGTCATCCGGGTGGAATTTGCGGTTGGCCTTTTTGTACGGCTCGGACACGCGGCGGCAGGTTTCGACGACCGGGTTGGCCAGCACCCAGCTTTCGGCAAGGGCCTTGGTATCGCCGATCAGGCCCAGAATGTGGGTATCGCTGCCGACGGAATCATTGATCTGATACCCCATGCCGTTGAGCTCTTTGCAGAAGGCTTCGACCTTGTCGGCGGGGGCGTGCTGTTTCAGTACGATAATCATGGTGGTATACTCCTGTCTTTTCTGCTTCTATTGTCTTACACGCAGGTGTTTTTGTCAATGCCGTTATTCTAACACTTTAAAGCGCTAAAGTCAAGCCCCCTTGCGAAAATTGTTTAGGGGTTATATAATAGGAACGCAAAGGCTTCCCCCCCTTGGGGGAAGCTGTCCGCGAAGCGGACTGATGAGGGGCGGCCTTGCCATTACAGCCCACTGATGGGATACAACCGCAGACTTGCCCCTCATCCGGCCCTGCGGGGCCACCTTCAGTCTACGCGCTAAGAGCCGCCTACGGCGGTTGCGCTCCGACACGCGCCTGCGGGCGCAGCCCCTCGGGGGAAGGCATAGAGACAGATAAAGAGGTTTTCAGATATGGCAAAAGAAGCAAAAACCAACGCAATGCGGATGCTTGAGCGGGCAAAGGTTGCCTACACTGCGCATGAATACCCCCATGAGGAGGGGCAGGCTGTGGACGGCGCCAATGTGGCGCGCCTGACCGGGCAGGACCCGGCCAAGGTGTTCAAGACCCTCGTCACGCAGGGCGCTGACCGCAATTACTATGTCTTCGTCGTGCCGGTGCTGGCCGAGCTGGACCTGAAAAAAGCCGCCAAGGCCGCCGGTGTCAAGAGCGTGGCGATGATCCATGTAGCCGACATCAACAAGGTCACCGGCTACATCCGCGGCGGGTGCAGCCCTGTGGGCATGAAAAAGCAGTTCGTGACCGTCTTTGACGAGAGCTGCTTGGCGCAGGACACGATGCTCGTCTCCGGCGGGCGCATTGGCACCCAGATTGAGTGCGCCCCCGCCGATCTCGTCAAGGTCACGCGCGGCAAAACGGCGGCCATCACGCAGGAGCATGAAGCATGATGCGGCTGGATAAGTATCTGGCCGAGCGCACCGGTATGACCCGCAGCGAGAGCCGCAAGGCTGTGACGAAGGGCCGCGTCATGGTGGGGGGCATGGTTTGCCGCAAGGCGGACACCCAGCTTGATGAGCATACGGCCGAGGTTGCGCTGGACGGCACGCCGCTGGCGGGCGCATATCAGGCGTTTGTCTATATCATGCTGAACAAGCCTGAGGGTGTCGTGAGCGCAAGCCGGGACAAGCGGGATACCACGGTGGTAGACCTTGTGGCGGCGGACTTTCCCCGGCGGGAACTTTTCCCGGCCGGGCGGCTGGATAAGACCAGCACCGGCTTTGTGCTGCTGACCGATGACGGCGCGCTGGCGCACGACATCCTCTCCCCCGCGCATCATGTTGAAAAGCAATATGTTGTTACGCTCGACACAGCACTGACCGAGGAGATGCGCCGCGGCTTTGCCGCAGGCGTCACGCTTGCGGACGGTGAGACGATGGCCCCGGCAGGGGCAGAGCCGCTGACTGATGACGGCAAGACCGCTCTGGTGACGCTGCGGCAGGGCGTGTACCACCAGATCAAGCGGATGTTCGGCGTCTACGGCGCGGGTGTGAATGCCCTGCACCGCCGGAGCATCGGCGGCGTGGCGCTGGATGCCGCACTGGCCCCCGGACAATGGCGGGAGCTGACGGAGGAAGAAGTGGAGAAATTACGGCAGAAGGTGTGATTTCCACCGCACGGCAGGGCCGGACCTGTCCGGCCCCTACAGTTCTATAAAAATAAAAACGGCCACTCATTTTTGAGTGGCCGTTTTTTTATTCATGCACATACACCGTTTCACTGGGGGTCAGCGTCACGGTAAAATCCATATCGCTGTAGTTGGAGAGCGTGACCTCGGTGTCCTCGGTCAGGGTGATGTGGCGGAGCGTATCGACATAGTCGGGGTCGCCGTAGAGCCATGCGCTGCAGTACATTGTGCGGGTATTCTCCATCGGCAGGACAAAGGAAAAATATCCGGTGCCCGCCGTGCAGGTCACATCGTAGACACCCGGCTCAATATCCTCACCTACCAGAAGATACAAGCTCTCATCACTGTCACCGAGAGTGTACGCCGTATCGCCGACCAGCGGATTGGGTGCGGTCTCGGTGGGCAGCGCATCGACCTGGGCGTTGCTGCTGTGGAAGTACAGCGTGCCATTGCCGCTCAGAAACAGCACGGTGCCTGCCGGCAGAGACACATCGTCCCGCTCACTGTCGATGGCGTCATAGCCGTTAGCGGACAGATCCTCGTAGATTTCAACACCGTACTCATCGCTGACGATGTGCAGGTCAATGGATGTATTGCCCTCGGCACACTGGATGGAGTAGGTGCCCTCGGGCAGATCCTGCCCTACGGTGTACAGGCCCGCCGTCAGGTCGCCGTCCCAGTCCGCACCCGCGGCGGGCACAGTGCCGCGCAGGTCGTCATAGGCGTTGCTGTAGGCCTCTGTCGCTTGTTCCTCGGCAGGTAGGGGCGGCTCGGGGACAGGGGTGACTGTGCTGCGCTGCAGCAAGAGATAGAGGGCGGGCAGCAGCAGGAACAGCGCCGCAGTGATAAGGCTCCATGCGGCAGTGCCGGTACGCTTGGCGGTGCGGATCCCGGCACGGCTGGCGGTGCGCACAACGGCGCGCGGGGCCTCGTGCCGGTCGCTGCCGCTCTCATGTACATGGGCGGTGCGCTCTTCCTCGTCGTAGCCGTCCACCTTGGGGCGGCCGCCGGTGGGCCGCACGCGGTGCAGCACATCCTCGTCATTGACGCGGTGGTAGTGGGCACTTTCGCCCCGCAGGGTGTAGGTATGTTCGGGCGGGATGGGCATGCCGCATTCCTCACATCGGCCATTGATGACCCGCCCGCCGCACAGGCTGCATTTTTGCATGCTATCGCCTCCTCTTTCCACCATTATACAGGATAAAAGCCTCCCTTGTCAAAGGGAGGTGGACGCCGTAGGCGGCCGGAGGGATTCTGACGGGCCGTGCCATAGCTGCTCGTCACACCCGCAGCCGGGCAGGAATCCCTCCGCCTTCGCTAACGCTCGGCACCTCCCTTTGACAAGGGAGGCTTTATTTAGACCTTCCCCGCCCGCCTCGCGGCCGTCTTTTTATGCAGCTGCTCCGACAGGATAAACATCAGTACCAGCATGGCGAGCAGTGCCCACGGGTAGAGCTGCATCGTGATATTCTGCGCTAACACGCCGAAAAACGGAGACAGCAGCGTCACGCCAACGTAGGCGGCGGCCATCTGGATGCCGGTCATCGCCATGCTCAGGTTTTTGCCGAAGTTGGCGGGTGTCTCGTGGATGATGCAGGGGTAGATCGGCGCGCAGCCCAGCCCGATGACCACAAGGCCCACCGGCAGTGCAGCGCTGCCCGGCAGAAGCAGCAGCGCAATACCCACGGCGATGAGTGTCTGCCCCAGACGGATCATCTGCTGGTCGTTGAATTTCATCGTCAGGAAGCCGCTCAAAAACCGGCCGCCCGTGATGCCCAGATAGAACAGGCTTGCCCAGCTGGCGGCGGTCGTAGCATCCAAACCGCGCACCAGTGTGCAGTAGCTGGCCGCCCACATGCCGGCTACGGCCTCCAAACCGTTGTATAGCGCGAAGCAGCCCATGACCTCCGGTACGCCGGGCACTTTCATCAGCTGCGGAAAGGTGCGATGCTCGGGGGTGAAGTCCTCCCCTGCTCCGGCATCGGCGGGGGTCTGCCACAGCGGCAGGCTGAAAAGCAGCACAGCGGTCAAGACGATTTGCAGAATCGAGATGATGCGGTAGCCGCTCTGCCAGGTGCTGCCCGCCAGCGCCCAGCCCATGATGACCGGGCCGCCGGCTGCCCCGATGTCCCACATGCAGTGGAGCTAGCTCATGTGGCGGCTCTCATAGTGCAGGGCCACATAATTGTTCAGCGCGGCGTCCACGCTGCCGGCACCCAGCCCGTAGGGGATGCCCCACAGGCAGAGCTGCCAGAACTGGGTGCAGGTGGAAAAGCCGAGCAGTGCCACAGCGGTGGTGGCCACGCTCAGCGCCGTGACCCGCCCGGTGCCGAGGCGGGTGTTGAGCCGCTCGCTTGCAAGGCTGGACACGATGGTCCCGGCGGAGATGATCATCGATACACCGCCCGCCCACGACACGCCCGCGCCCAGCTGGGGGTACATGCTCGGCCACGCCGCACCAAGCAGGGCATCCGGCAGACCAAGGCTGATGAACGCCAGATAGATGACCGGTAAAAGCAAAGAAACCATACAAATACCTCTTGACAATTTGAAATCAGAACACTATGATTATACCATCAAAAGCGGCGGAATAATGCGAGAGATCCGCCGAGATTCCGGTACAATTCCGTCAAAAGGGAGGTAATAGGGATGGCGCTTAGCCCCTGCTGCACAGAGCTGGACGAAAACGGGCGTGAGCTGAACGCCCACGGCACGGCGGCGTTTCCGGTCGCGTGCTACCATGATCAGCTTGAGATCGACCCGGTGCCATGGCACTGGCATGAGGACCTGGAGGTGCTGGTCGTGACCGAGGGCACGGTGCTGGCCGCCGCAGGCGGCGAAAAATGTGCACTGCCGGTCGGTGACGGTATCTTTATCAATGCGGGGGTGCTGCATGCCGACTGGCAGGCATCGGCCGTCCCCTGCCGGCTGCGCAGCATGGTGTTTCACCCGCGGCTGGTGGGCGGCAGCGCCGACAGTGTATTCTGGCAGAAGTATCTGCAGCCGCTGCTGACCGACCCTACCCGCCCCTGCGCGGTGCTGCACCGGGAGATCCCGTGGCAGCGGCAGGCGCTGGAGGCAATGGAGCAGGCCTACCGCGCCGTGGTCAATGAGGTGCCGGGCTATGAGTTCAAGGCGCGGGCAGCCCTGTCGGAGATGATCTGGCAGCTGGTGACCCATGCGCCGTCCGCCCGGCCTATCCCCAAAAAGGCGCTGCGCAGTGCCGACCGCATCAAGCGGATGCTCCAGTACATTCAGGATCACTACGCCGAGGATGTTTCGGTCGATCAAATCGCGGCCAGTGCCTCCATCAGCGCCAGTGAGTGCCTGCGGTGCTTCCATGATATGATCGGTACAACGCCGAATCAGTATCTGCGGGACCGGCGCGCCCAGCGTGCAGCAGAGCTTTTGTGCGGCACCGGTCTGAGCGTGACCGAGATCGCCGGGCAGTGCGGCTTTCAGGACGGCAGCTATTTTGCGCGGTCGTTCCGGCAGGTCTACGGCTGCGGCCCAACAGAGTATCGCCGAAAGGCAAGAAGAGCGGGAGCGGTGTAGCAGGAAAAGCCCGCGTGTAGGCCTCCTCACGCAGTGGGGAGGCGGCCGAGTAAAACGATGCCGGAGGGGCATTGGCACATTGCCGCCGGTACCAATAAAAAATACCGCTGTCATTTCCTGACAGCGGTATTTTTATAAACCGATATTAGCCGTTATTCACGCGGTTTTTGATTTCATCAACAACCTTGGCGATGAAGGTGTCCAGCTCCATCGTGGTGGTGTCGCCCTTGCGGTCACGCACGCTGATGTTGTTGGCCTCGACCTCCTTCGCGCCCAGAACCAGCATGTAGGGCACACGGTCAACCTGCTGGGCCTGACGGATCTTGTAGCCGATCTTCTCGTTGGATTCATCCAGCACGACGCGGACACCGGCAGCCTGCAGCTTGGCAGTGACATCCTTCGCGTAGTCCAGCGTCTTCTCGCTGACGGGCAGCACCTTGACCTGCGTGGGAGCCAGCCAGGTCGGGAAACGGCCCTTCGTCTCCTCGATCAGATACGCCATGAAGCGGTCGAGAGAGCCGAGGATCGCGCGGTGCAGCACAACGGGGGTCTTTTCGCTGCCGTCCTTGTCCACATAGGTCAGGTGGAACTTGGCGGGCAGGCAGAAGTCCAG
>OGCM01001281.1_pt1 | contig 31565 bp, 26 predicted proteins | sample 1570151 | NCBI WGS metagenome assembly OGCM01 (sample SAMEA4370582, study PRJEB24528) | human gut metagenome
GCAACGGCGGCTACACCCGCATCATCAAGATCGGCGCTCGCCGCGGCGACGCTGCCGAGATGGCAGTTCTGGAGCTCGTCTGATCCTGCTCTGACTGTATAAACGGTTGACAAAAGCCCTTTCCCAGCAATGGGGGAGGGCTTTTTTGCGTCCCCGGAAGAGTGGCTGGCGCAGAGACTTTTTCGCAACAACGCCACTTGGCAGAGTGGGGCTGGCGTGGTATACTGACAATAGCGTATTTTTGGCTGCGGCTGGCGGCTGCATTTTCCACGAAGGGAGGAGATCTGGTTGAAAACATTCCGCCATTTCCGGCATGCACTGGCTCTGTTGTTGGTCAGTGTTCTGCTGGCGGGCTGCAATGCTCTGCCCGGAGAGAACCTGCAGGTGGAAGAGCTGCTGCGTGCCCCGCGTCTGTCCGGTGACTATGGCGCGGTGCAGACGGCCCTGAACGACTGGCTGGGCGAGAGTGCGCAGCTCAAGTACCCCATGCAGGGCGAGCTGCTGTCACCTTTTCTTTTGCAGGACCTGGACGGCGACGGCCAGCAGGATGCAGCCGTGCTGTACACCACGGCCCAGAGCACGAACGTGTGCATTGCCATTCTGCAGCGGGATGACACCGGAGCGTGGCAGGTGCGCCAGAGCGTGGAGGGTCTGGCCGATACGGTGGAGAACGTGCGGCTGGCCCAGCTCCGCGCAGGGGATGACTGCCAGCTGGTGGTGGGTTATGTGGCCGCACAGGGCGACCACTATCTGGCCGTGTATGCCTACAACGACGGGCAGCTCTCCACCATTTTGGAGCAGTCCTACGAGCAATATCTGGTGGAGGACATCACCGGCGGCGGCAGTCAGGATCTGATCCTGATGTCTACCCAGGAGGACGGCGGCGTGCAGATCGAACTGCTTACCGTGGACAAGGAAGGCGGGTTCCGGCAGGCTGCCGTCATGGGCCTTTCGGCCGACCGCTTTTCCGGCTGTGCATCGGTGGCGGCCGGTCTTGGCTCCGACCGGCGCAATTATCTGGTGCTGGACGGCTGGACGGGCATTTCCGGCAACAATCTGGCCAGCGTGCTGCTCCGTTTCGATGAGAGCACCCAGCAGATGGTGCAGGCGTCCCAGATCAGTGCCGATGAGCTGTATGAGGCATCTCTGCGCAATGTGTCCACACTGGTGAGCTGCGATCTGGACGGAGACGGCATCGTGGAGATCCCCACCCAGCCGGACGAGGCGGGCCTGCTGAACCTGAGCCAGAGCCGCCGCATGGACTTTATCGTCTGGATGGACTACACCAGCCGCAGGCCGGAAAAGAGCTTTGGTCTGCTGGATGAGGAAACGAACTGCTACATCGAGCTGCCCACCGAGTGGGAGGGCAACCTCAAACTTACCGACAGCGAACAATACGACGGCGCGGTGGAGCTGCGCACCGTGGACGAGGACCAGCCGGTCATGACGGTACGGCTGGCCCAGACTGCGGCCAGCTCTACCGGGTGGACCAAACTGGGCATTGTGGCGTCGCGCCAGATGCAGGCCCGGCTGGCCCCGGATGTGGAGATCCAGGACGCGGATTACAGCCTGTCAAACGCGTTGTATCTGCTGAATTGAAAACGGAGGAAAGACCATGGTACGAGTGCTTGTGGTGGAAGATGAAGCCAATATCCGTGAGATGATCGCACTGAACCTGCGGCTTACCGGGATGGAAGCCGTGGAGGCCGAGAGCGCCGAGGCCGCCCTGCCGCTGCTGGCCAAGAAGCCCGGCTGCGATGCGGCCATTCTGGATGTGATGCTGCCGGGTATGAACGGTTTTTCGCTCTGCGAAACGATCCGCCGCACCGACCAGAAGATCGGCATCATCATCCTCAGCGCCAAGGGGCAGGAGCAGGACAAGATCCGGGGCCTGTCCATCGGTGCCGACGATTACATGACCAAACCCTTTAGTGTGAGCGAGCTGCTGGCCCGTGTGGAGGCGCTCTGCCGCCGGGTGCACCGGGCCGAGAGTGAGGAAGAGCAGGATCCCGCCAAGGAGCTGGGCACCCTGACCAGCGGGGACTTTGTGCTGGACGAGAACCGCCGTGTGCTGCTGAAGGCCGGTCAGCCCATCGAGTTGACCCAGGTGGAATTCCAGATCATGGAGCTGTTCTTCCGCAACCCGGGCATCGCGCTGGTGCGTGAAAAGATCCTGAAGGGCGTATGGGGCGAGAACTACTTCGGCGATGTGAAGATCGTGGACGTGAACATCCGCCGCCTGCGCATGAAAGTGGAGGACGAGCCCAGCCACCCCACCCACATCATGACGGTCTGGGGCTACGGCTACCGCTGGGAAGAGTGACGGCTTTGGCAAACGCCAATATAAATGGAAAGGAGGAAAAGCAAAATGCGAAGCGGGATCACGCGGCGCTGGCTGCGGGGCAATCTGCTCATTACGGTGCTTCTGGTGCTGCTGGCCGAGGCGATGTTCCTGTACAGCTACACCCGCAGCTACTACAACAGCGTGCAGCAGACCATGTACCGGCGCTTTTCCTCGGTGACCGGTCAGCTGAAGGTCTACACTGCCGACACGGTCTACAGTGCGGCGGCCAACCGCAGCATGGCGCTGCGGCGCATGGTGGAACAGTATTCCGATAAGGACAAGTACGAATTCATGCTGCTGGACAGCTATGGCGGGGTCATTGCATCCTCCAGCGGCACCGATGCCGACGGCATCGTAAATAACCTGGACTTTGTGCAGGCGCAGGACGCCGCCGACGGGCTGGGCATGGCGGTGTACCGCACCGAGTCCGGCGAGGTGGTCATGGCGGCGTGCTATCTGGTGCCCTATGCCGCCGAGGATGTGGCCGCCCTGCGGCTGGTCACCAGCCTGACCCTGATCGAACGGCAGATCCAGAACGCCTTTTTTGCCAGTCTGGTGGTGGTGGCGGCCATTCTGGTGTTCAGCGTGTTGACCGGCCTGTATTTTGTGCGCAGCATCGTGGTGCCGCTGGGGCAGGTGGAGCGCATTGCCGCCGACATCGCCCGCGGCGAGTTCGACGTGCGCCTGCCGGTGAACGGTGACGCCCGGGACGAGGTGGACCGTCTGCGCGGCACTATCAACCGGATGGCGGAAGGGCTGGAAGAGACCGAGAAGATGAAGAACGAGTTCATCAGTTCGGTCTCCCACGAGCTGCGCACGCCGCTTACTTCCATCCGGGGCTGGGTGGAGACCCTGCGCACGCTGGATGACCCCACGGATGAGAACTACCGCAAGGGGCTGGAGATCATCAACAACGAGACGGGCCGTCTGTACAACATGGTGGAGGAGCTGCTGGACTTCAGCCGTTTGCAGAACGGCCGCCTGCGCATGGAGTGCCGCCCGTTGGATCTGGTGGCAGAGCTCACCGACGCGGTGCTGTTCTGCGAGGCACGCATCCAGCGCGAAGGACTGATCCTGAGCTACACCGAGCCGGAAGAGATGATCCCGGTGTATGCCGACCCCGACCGCCTGCGGCAGGTGTTCATCAACATTCTGGACAACGCCATCAAATATTCTGCCCCCGGCGGCCGCATCACGGTCAAGCTGTGGGCAGGGGAATACAAGGCCTTTGTGGAGATCCTGGATCAGGGTCGGGGCATCCCGCCGGAAGATCTGGAAAATGTCAAGACCAAGTTCTACAAGGGCAGCAACGCGGTGCGCGGCAGCGGCATCGGTCTGGCGCTGGTGGATTCCATCATGACCGCGCTGGACGGCACCATGGACATCCAGAGCACATTGGGCCGGGGTACGGTGGTCACCCTGGGCCTGCCGCTTTATCATAAGGCGTAAATGAGATTTTGTCACATTTCGGTGTTACAATAGAGGGAAAGTAAAAACCGTAAGGAGAACCCAATGAATCAACCCAACAAGGAACGTTTCAAGACCAGTGTAGGCGGGCAGGCCCTGATGGAAGGCATCATGATGCGCGGCCCCAAGCTCATCTGCTGCGCCGTGCGCAAGCCGGACGGCACCATCGAGACCAAGACCGAGCCCACGCCTACCCATGGCATCTGGACAAAGATCCCGCTGGTGCGGGGAGCGATTTCCATGATCGAAAGCCTGATCATGGGTTACCGCTATATGATGTACTCGGCCCAGGTCAGCATGGGCGATGACTACGACCCCGAAGAGGAAGAGACCGCTTTTGAAAAGTGGGTAGGGGAGCATCTGGGCAAAAAGGCCGAGGACGCTCTGCTGGCCTGCGCAGCCGTTCTGGGCGGGCTGCTGGCCATTCTGCTGTTCACTGTGCTGCCCACCCTTATCGTGGGCGGCGTGAACCATTTTGTCACGCTGGGCCGCTGGGCCAAGGTGGTGCTGGAAGCGGTGCTCAAGGTGGGCATCTTCCTGACCTATATGGTGGGCATCTCCAAAATGAAGGAGATCCACCGGGTGTTCGAGTACCACGGGGCCGAGCACAAGACCATTGCCTGCTACGAGGCAGGCGACCCCCTCACGGTGGAGAATGTGCGCAAGTATACCCGCTTCCACCCGCGCTGCGGCACCAGCTTCCTGATCCTGGTGGTCATCGTGAGCGTATTCCTGTACAGCGTGCTGCCCTGGGGCAGCATCGGCCTGCGGGTGCTCTTCAAGCTGCTGTTGCTGCCGCTGGTCATGGGCATCAGCTACGAGCTGCTCAAGTGGTGCGGCCGGTCGGATAACCTTGCCACCCGCATCATTCGTCAGCCCGGCATCTGGGTGCAGCACCTCACAGTGTTTGAGCCGGATGACAGCATGATCGAGGTGGCCATTGCGGCCGTGACCCCGGTGCTGCCGGAAAACCCGGAGGAAGGCAAATGGTAACGGCAGGTATGACCCCGCGGGACGCGGTGCGGCAGTTGGAAGCCCGTCTGACGGCGGCCGGATGCCCGGATGCGGATTACGACGCCGCAGAACTTTTCCGGCTGGTGACCGGGCGGGATGTCCGGCTGACGGACGCGCCCCTGACCGAAGCGCAGGCTGCCCGGCTGGAGTCCCTCTGCCTGCGCCGGGAGGCGCGGGAGCCGCTGCAGTACCTGTGCGGTCGCTGGAGCTTTCTGGACTTTGAACTGATCGTGGGGCCGGGGGTGCTCTGCCCCCGTGCGGATACCGAGGTGGTGGCCGAGGCCGCCGCGCAGACCCTTGCGGGCGTAAAAGCGCCCCGTGTGCTGGATCTGTGTGCCGGCACCGGCTGTCTGGGGCTGGGGGTCAAGCGCTTCTGCCCGGACGCGCAGGTCACCTGCGTGGAAAAAAGCCCGGAAGCCTTCCGCTACCTGGAACAGAATGTGCGCACTGCCCTGCCCGGCGCAGCCCCGGCGGTGCAGGCCGTGCAGGGGGACCTGTTCACCTACTGGCAAAGCCTGCCGGAAGGGCAGCTGGACCTGATCGTGTCCAACCCGCCGTACCTGACGGCGGAGGAAATGCAGCATTTGCAGCCGGAGGTGGCGCAGGAACCGGCCATGGCACTGGAAGCAGGGGATGACGGCCTTGTGTTCTACCGGGCCCTTGCGCAGCACTACCGGCAGGCCCTGCGCCCCGGCGGGGCACTGGTGCTGGAGATCGGCTGGCAGCAGCGGCAGACCGTCATGGAGCTGCTGGCCGGGAATGGCTGGGCAGACATCGAATGCCGCAGGGATTACGGCGGCAACGACCGCTGCATCATTGCCCACCGGCCAAAATAATTGAAAAATAGAAACAACTTCTTGTTGTAAATTTTGGAATTTGTGTTATACTAAGAGAGAAAGTACAACACAGCCCGTTTTTGCGGGCAATGAGGATAAAGGAGCAGCACGCTATGGCAAAAAATCAGAACAACAACGTTGCCCCGGCCACCAAAAAAACCGGCGCGGAAGCCAAAAAGGATGCGCTGGCCACGGCCCTGGCCCAGATCGAAAAGCAGTTCGGCAAGGGTGCCGTGATGAAGCTGGGCGACAACACCGCCATGCAGGTGGATGCCATTTCCACCGGCAGCCTGGGCCTGGATATGGCACTGGGTGTGGGCGGTGTGCCCCGCGGCCGCATCATTGAGGTGTATGGCCCGGAATCCAGCGGTAAGACCACGCTGGCTTTGCACATTCTGGCCGAAGCCCAGAAGAAGGGCGGCGACGTGGCGTTCATCGATGTGGAGCACGCGCTGGACCCGGTGTATGCCGAGGCACTGGGCGTGGACATCAACAATCTGCTGGTCAGCCAGCCGGACACCGGTGAGCAGGCCATGGAGATCTGCGAAGCGCTGGTGCGCTCCGGTGCCATCGACGCCATCGTGGTGGACTCGGTGGCAGCCATGGTGCCCCGTGCCGAGATCGAGGGCGAGATGGGCGACAGCCATGTGGGCCTGCAGGCCCGTCTGATGAGCCAGGCCATGCGCAAGCTCACCAGCGTCATCGGCAAGACCAACACCGTGTGCGTGTTCATCAACCAGCTGCGTGAGAAAGTGGGTGTCGTGTACGGCAACCCGGAGGTGACCACCGGCGGCCGTGCCCTGAAGTATTATTCTTCGGTGCGCATCGACATCCGCCGCGTGGAGGGCCTGAAGGATTCTTCCGGCCAGTTCATTGGCAACCACACCCGCGCCAAGATCGTGAAGAACAAGGTGGCCCCGCCGTTCCGTGAGGCAGAGTTTGACATCATGTTCGGCGAGGGCATCTCCAAGGTGGGTGAGCTGCTGGACCTGGGCGTCAAGCTGGGCATTGTGCAGAAGAGCGGTGCATGGTTCAATTACGGCGACATGCGCCTGGGGCAGGGCCGTGACAACTCCAAGCAGTTCCTGAAGGACAACCCGGAGATCGCCAACGACATCGAGGGCCAGATCCGCGCCAATGCGGACAAGCTCTATGCTTCCCGCCGCTCGTCCGGCCGTGCTGCTGCCGCCGACAAGGCCGAGGAAGCTGCCGCACCTGCCGAGGGCACCAAGGAGCCGGTGGTCAAGGCTCCGGCCCGCAGCAGCGAGAGCGAGCTGGACATCATGGTGGAGGACTAAATGTCCTTTTACCGTAAGAGTTACCGCCCGCGCCGGGGCGGGGAGGAACCGGAAAAATGTGCCGACCCGGCCAAGGCCCGCGCCCGTGCGCTGGATGCCCTTTCGGCCCGGGAGATGACCAGCACCCAGCTGTATGAGCGGTTGTGCGCCCGCTTTACTGAGCAGTCGGCGGCCGCCGCCGTGGCCGAGATGGTGGAGCTGGATTACGTCAACGACGACCGCTACGCGGAGACACGCGCCCACGGCCTGCTGATGGCCCGCAAGAGCCGCCGGGCTGCGGCCCAGAACCTGCGCCAGAAGGGCCTGAACAGCCAGCAGATCGAACAGGCACTGGAAACCGTATACGCCCCGGATGAAAACGGCGAGAGCCCGGAGCTGGAAGCTGCCGCCGCGCTGGTGGCCAGCCGCTACCGCAAGAAGCTGGCCGACGGCCGCCGCGACCTTGTGGTGGCAGCATTGCAGCGCCGGGGGTTTGCCTATGCGGTCATCAAGGAGGCCATCCGGCGGACGGAAGAAGAGTTATAGAAAGAGAGTATTATCCCCTATGAAAATTGCATGCATTTCCCTTGGCTGCCCTAAGAACCAGGTCGACCTGGACGTGATGGTGCACATCCTGCTGTCGGCCGGTCATGAGACGGTGGCCGACTTGGCGGAGGCCGATGTCATTCTGGTGAACACCTGCGGCTTCATCGAGAGCGCCAAGACCGAAGCCATCGAGAACATTCTGGAAGCCTGCTCCTACAAGCAGCAGAACCCGGATCTGAAGGTCATCGTGACCGGCTGTCTGGCCGAGCGCTACCGCAGCCAGATCGAGGAAGAGATCCCCGAGGTGGATGCCGTGGTGGGCTGCGCCTCCAACAAGGCCATTGACACCATCGTGGAGCGGCTGTTCCACGGCGAGGACCATCTGGAGAGCTACGGTGCCAAGAAGGACTTCCCGCTGGGCGGCAAGCGCGTCATCGGCACGCCCGCCCACTATGCGTACTTAAAGATCGCCGAGGGCTGCAACAACCGCTGCCACTACTGCGCCATCCCCGGCATCCGCGGCCCGCTGCACAGCCGCGATATGGCCGACTGCGTGGCCGAAGCCCGCTGGCTGGCCGGTGAGGGCGTGAAGGAGCTGATCGTGGTGGCGCAGGACCCCACCGCCTACGGCGAGGACTGGGGCAAGCCCGGCAGCATCTGTGAGCTGCTGGACAAGCTGAACAAGGTGCCGGGGCTGGAATGGATCCGCATCATGTACGCCTACCCGGAGCGCATCACCGACGAGTTCATTGCCGCCATGAAGCGCAACGACAAGGTGGTGCCCTACCTCGATCTGCCCATCCAGCACTGCAACGACACCATCCTCAAGAACATGAACCGCCGTTCCAACCGTGCCGAGCTGCTGGAGGTCATTGGCAAGCTGCGCCGCGAGATCCCCGGCATCACCCTGCGCACCACCCTGATCGCAGGCTTCCCCGGCGAGACCGAGGAGCAGTTCGAGGACCTGTGCAACTTCGTCAAGGAGGTCAAGTTCGACCGGCTGGGCTGCTTTGCCTACTCGGCCGAGGAAAATACCGTGGCAGCACGGATGGACGGACAGATCGAGCAGGAGGTCAAGGACAAGCGCGCCGAGCTGGTGATGCAGATCCAGACCGGCATCATGGCCCAGAAGCAGGCCGAAAAGGTGGGCCAGACCGTGCGCGTGCTCTGCGACGGCATTGACGAAGAGAGCGGCCTGTATCTGTGCCGCACCACCGGCGATGCTCCGGAGGTGGACGGCAACGTGTGCGTGTCCAGCGAAGAGCCGCTGTACCCCGGCCAGTTCTATGATGTGCTGGTGGACGACAGCGATCTTTACGATCTGTATGGTACAGTCGTAAAATAACGTATTGGAGGATAAAACCTATGAATCTGCCCAATAAACTCACTCTGACCCGCATTGTGCTGGTGCCGGTGTTCATGATCTTTGTGTCCCTCACCAGTCTGGACGCGGTGGCCAACGGCACCTTCCAGCCGCTGTATTACCTGCTGGCCGGCATTGTTTTTGCAGCGGCCAGCTTCACCGACTTTCTGGACGGTCATCTGGCCCGCAAGTGGAACATGGTCACCGACTTTGGCAAGTTTGCCGACCCGCTGGCCGACAAGCTGCTGACCACTGTGGCCTTCATCTACATGATGCGGGACGGCGTGTGCAGCCCCGTGGTGCTGTGCATCATCCTGGCCCGTGAGTTCGCGGTTTCCGGCCTGCGCATGGTGGCGGCCGGTGCCAAGGACGGCAAGGTGATCGCTGCCAACATGTGGGGCAAGGTCAAGACCGTGCTGCAGATGCTGAGCATCATCTTCTACTTCTTCGGCACGGCACTGTGCTGGAACGGCACGCTGGAAAGCATCACGGTGGTGGTGCTGGTGTCCATCCTGCTGTGCTGGCTGGTGGCCATCGTCACGGCCGTGTCCGGCATCAAGTACCTGTGGGACAACCGCAGCTTTATCAACACTGCAAAATAAAAATGTGGAAAACCCTCTCCCGCCCCCGGCGAAGGCCGGAAGGGAGAGGGCTTTTTTGTTTACCGAGAGGAAATTTTTATGAAAAAATTCCTGGATACCTGCCGCAGGCTGCTGTCCATCGCCCTGAACCTTTTTGTGCTGTGTGCAGAACCCATTGCCCTGCCCCTGAGCTGGGAGATGGGCCAGGCCCAGATCTTTACCTACTACACCGAGGACTCCAACATCTTTGCGGCGGTGGTGTGCGCCATGGTGGCGGTGTGGCAGCTGCGGTGCATCTTCACCGGCGGAGAGCTGCCCCGCTGGCTCAAGCGGCTCAAGTTCATGGCCACCAGCTGCCTGCTGCTCACCTTCCTGACGGTGGTGTTCGTGCTGGCCCCCATGAACGGCGAGGGCGGGCTGTACATGCTGCTGTGCACCAGCAGCATGCTGTACCACCACCTGCTCAACCCCATGGCGGCGCTCCTCTCCTACCTGCTGCTGGAGCGGGAACCCCACCTGCCGCGCAGCGATGTGCGCTGGGCGCTGCTGCCCACGCTGGCATATGCGGCGGTCATCCTGCCGCTGAACATCCTGCGGGTCATCGTGGGACCGTACCCCTTCTTTGAGGTGTACCACCAGCCGGTGTATGTTTCCGTCCTGTGGGCCATGGGCCTGCTGGGGGTGAACTACCTGTATGCCTGGCTGCTGTGGCATCTGGGCGGCGGCAGGCCCCGCAGCGCACGCTGACCGCAAAAAAAGCAGCTGTACCGCTTGGTACAGCTGCTTTTTTCAGGTACAGGAGTTGCGGGATCAGGCATTGATCTCCGGGAAGCCCTCCAGCTTGGAGGTGCAGTGCGGGCAGCGCACAGCCTTGATGGGGATCTCGGTCTGGCAGTAGGGGCACACCTTGGTGGTGGGCTCTGCCGGTGCGGCGGGAGCTGCCGGCTTCTTGTGCAGGCCGTTGATGAACTTGATCACCACAAACAGCACAAAGGCCACGATGAGGAAGTTGATGACCGAGTTGACGAATTCGCCGATCTTGATGCTGGAACCGCCCAGGCTGATCACGACATCCGAGAAATCTGCCTTGAAGAACAGGCCGATCAGCGGGTTGATGACGTCATCCACCAGAGCCGTGACGATGGCCGTGAACGCACCGCCGACGACCACGCCGACTGCCATATCCAGCACATTGCCGCGCATGGCAAAGGCCTTGAATTCCTCAAAGAATTTCTTGATCCCCTTGATCTCTTTTTCTGGCATAAGAACGATCGCTCCTTTTCAAATTCTCCTTGTGTGCGGGAAATTTTCTTTGCCTTTATCATACTGGATTTGCAGGCATTTTGCAAGGGCTGCGGGGCAGGTTCGGCAGGGTGCAAAAAAGCGGGGCCTGCCAGCGCAGGCCCCGCTTGATGCATGAGGGAAAATCAGAACTTGAACAGGTTCACAATGCGCTGCCACAGGCGGGTGAACACATTGCCTTCCTTCACAGTCTCGGTCTCGGCGGCGGTGGTGTCCGCAGCGGCCACGGTCTCAGCGGTCTTGTACACGAACTTCACGCTGCCGTCGGCACCGTCCGGTGCACCGGCAAAGCTGTTGTAGTCTTCCAGACGGTCGGCCATGGCATCCAGCACGGTCTTGAGGTCGTGCAGCTGGTCAGCGTCCAGAGCGCCGGTCAGCTTGGAGATGCCCTCATCGTTGAACTGGTTCAGGCCGTCGTTCAGCTGCACGGTGCCGTCACTCAGCTGGCCTGCGCCGTTGTTCAGGGTGTTCACGCCGTCGTACAGGGTCTGGGTGCCGGCGGCCAGCTGGGCGCTGCCGTCCTTGGCAGAGTGGGCACCGTCCGCAGCAGACTGCACACCGGCGGTGTACTGGTTCACACTGGAGACGAACACCTGGATCTGGGACAGGCTGGTCTTGAGGGCGGCGACATCGGCCATATCCTGGCTGTTCTTCACCTGATACACCAGTTCTTCGTGGGCGGTGTTCTTGGCGTCCTCGCTGGTCAGCAGCTGGACCAGACCGGTGATCATGGAGGGGTCATAGCTCTGCATCCGTTTCAGAGCAGCTTCCAGGTCGTGGTTGGTCTTGGTGGCAGCCAGGTACAGGGCCAGATCCAGCTCGCTGTCCTTGAAACTGGGCTCCTGCTCCCACACGGTGCGCACGATCTTGCGGCGGCCGGCGGCCAGGGTCTTGTCGTTCATGGTCAGGATGTTGTCGATGACGGAGGCGTAGTCGCTCCAGGTCATGTCGTTGTCGATCAGGCCGCCCTCTTTCAGGGTCTTGTTGGCGGAAGCCAGCACGCCGTCAGCCACCTGCTGTGCAGCGGAATTCAGAGCGGCGTTGTTGGAGGTCAGGGTGTCCAGACCGTCGGTCAGCTGGCCCAGACCATTGTCCAGAGCGGCTGCACCGCTGTTCAGGGTGTTGGCACCGTCCAGCAGGGCCAGCACACCGTCGGCCAGCTGGGCTGTGCCGTCCACCAGCTGGGAAGCGCCGTCCATCAGCTGGCTCATGGCGTCGTTCAGCTGGGTCATACCGTCGGTCAGCTCATTGATGCTGCTCAGGTCGAACACATTGTCGGTGCCCAGAGCCTCGGTGCTGGTGGCGCAGGCCACCATGATCTGCGGGCAGGTCAGCTCGGTCACATCGGCTTCCACGGTCACGGTGTCCTGCAGGTAGTCCTCGATGCTGTTCACTTCATCGGGCAGCAGGCCGGACAGGGAGTCCTTGACGCCGGGCAGGGTGACAAAGGCGGCTACGTTGCTCTTGGCGGCGCTCTCCACCACGCCGTGCTCTGCGGTCACGTTGGAGGCATCGCTGCCCAGGATCACGCCCACGGCGGTGATCAGCGGAGTGACGATGCTGCGGGTCTGGCCGTTCACCTCCACGGTGCCGGTCTCGTTGTTCTTCAGGCTCACGGTCACGGTCAGGTGGCCGCTCTTGCCGATCAGGTCCTCCAGGGCGGCTTCCTGGCCGTCCAGGGCGTAGGTGACCTTCACATCCATGGGCAGAGTCTTGTCGGTGCTGCCCTTGTAGTACACGTCGGTGTCATCGGTGTTCCACACCAGCTCGTCGCCGTTCTGGGTGAACTCGGCGCTGCTCTCGGTGTTCTGGATGTCGGTCAGGGTGGACTTGTCGGTTACGGAGGACAGACCGCCTGCGTTGTACAGGTGCTCGCTGACGGTGGTGCTCTTGAGGGAGCCGTCGCCGTTCATCACAGCGTACACGGTCTCATCTTTGGAAAAGCTGCTGCTGCCGGCGGCAAAAGCAGGCACAGCGCAGCTGGCGGCGAGGGTCAGGGCCAGCGCCGCACTGGCGATACGAAGCGATTTTTTCATGGCAGATTACTCCTTTTCAGATTTCTTGGCGTTGGCGGATTCCGGCACCATCCACTTGAGGGTGGTGTGGCGGATGATCCAGTCGCACAGCATCAGGGCGGCGGGCAGAACGACCAGAATGACCACCATACTGATCAGAGCGCCGCGGGAGATCAGCAGGCAGATGCTCTTCAGCAGCTCCATCTTACTGATAGCGGCCACGCCGACGGTGGCGGCAAAGAAGGTCAGGCCGCTGGTCAGGATGGACTGGCTGCAATGTTCCAGAGACTGCTGGGCGGCTTCCTTCGGGGTGCGGCCAAAGACGCGCTCCTCGTGGTAACGGGTGGTCATCAGGATGGAGTAGTCCACGGTAGCGCCCAGCTGGATGGTGCCGATGACGATGCTGGCAATGAACGGCAGCTCGGTGCCGGTAAAGTACGGGATGCCCATGTTGATGGCAATGGCGGCCTCGATGCTGGCAACCAGCAGCACGGGGATGGAAATGCTCTTGAAGGAGATGGCGATGATGGCCAGAACCGCCAGGATGGACCAGACGTTGACGTTCTTGAAGTCCACATCCGCGACCTCGATCAGGTCCTTGGTCATGGCACCCTCACCGGTGATAACGCCCTCCGGGTCTGCAGCCTTGATGAGGTCGTTCATCTCGGTCAGCTGGTTGTTGATGGCATCGGTGCCGGTTTTGTAGGAACTGTTGGCCAGGATCAGCTTGTAGCCGCCCGACTGCAAGATCTCCATGACGCCGTCCGGGATCAGCGAGGTGTCGAAGCCGGGGCCGGTGATGGAATCCAGGCTCACCACCTGGGTGATGCCGTCCACGTCGTTGATCTCGTCGCACAGGTCGCTGACCTGGGTGGCGGTCAGGTCGTCATGGACCAGGATAAAGTGGCTGGTGGTCATGCCGAAGTCCTCCCCCAGCTTGTTGGTGCCCACGATGCCCACCAGGTCCTGGGGCAGGGAGTCGAACAGGGTGTAGTACACTTCGGTCTTACTCTGGGCCACGATAAAGGGGACCAGGACCAGGATAAAGATTGCTACGATAGGAGCAGCGTGGGACGATACAAAGTAGCTGAGCTTGGTGAGCTTGGGGATGATGGTGCGGTGCTTGTACTTTTCCACCAGCCGGTCAAAGGAAAGGATCAGAGCCGGCAGGACCACCACCGTGCAGATGACGCCCAGCGCCACGCCCTTGGCCATGACGATGCCGATGTCGCGGCCCAGGGTCAGGCGCATGGCGCACAGCGCCAGGAAGCCGGCGATGGTGGTCAGGCTGGAAGCGGAAATGGAGGTCATGGTCTTGCAGATGGCACTGACCATGGCTTCTTCATTATTAGAGCGCAGCTCCTTTTCCTCCTGGTAGCGGTGCAGCAGGAAGATGGAGAAGTCCATCGTAACGCCCAGCTGCAGCACGGTGGCCAGTGCTTCGGTGATGTAGCTGATCTGGCCCAGGAAGATGTTGGTGCCGAAGTTGTACGCGATGGGGAACAGCAGGCCCAGCATGAACAGCAGCGGGGTGATGGTGCTTTCCAGCGAGAGGAACAGCACCAGCAGGCTGGCACCCACGGCGATCAGGATGTAGAGCGGCATTTCCTGGTTGACCAGTGCTTTGGTGTCCTGCAGGATGACGCTCATGCCGCCGAAGAAGCAGTCCTTGCGCAGCAGCGTTTCGATCTGGCTGACGGCGTTCATCGTCTCGTCGCTGGCGCTGGGTGCGTCGAAGCGGACGATGAGCATGGTGGAATCGTTCTTGCCGAACATGAACTGCTGCACGTCGGCGGGCAGCATCTCGGTGGGGATGCTGGGATCGATCACATCGCTGAGCCAGAAGGTCTGCATGACACCGGGCACGGCCTCGATGTCCTTCTTCATGGCAATGAGTTCGTTGGTCGGCAGGCCTTCCACCGTGATCATGCCGGTGGACGCCAGATGGAAGTCATCCTCGAGGGCTACCTCGCCGATCATGGAGTCCAGATCCTGCGGCAGGTAGGTGAGGATGTCATAGTTGATGCGGGTGGCAACTGCGCCGATCGCGGAAGGAATCAACAGCAGGAACGCTACTGTCAGAATCAGCTTCCGGAAGCGCACAATGCCCTGTGCGATCTTTTTCATGAGTACCCTCCAGAGTCAGAAATGGATAAGAATCTTAGTAAAATGACCAGCGGTCATTTCCAAGCAAACACTATTATAACCAGGACAAACCGGGTGTCAAGCACAAAAATGACCAAAAGTCAGTTTTTTTATCACAGGCCGGCGATTGTATAAGAAAACGCTCTTGCACAATTGCGGCAGGACTGCTAAAATGATTGAGACAACCAACAAGGGCAACGTATGAACGTGAGAAAAAGAGAGAAAAGAGGAATCGACCCAGAGCATGAGTACCGTGGAAGGCAAAAAACAGGAAAAGCGCCGGGCCCTGCTGGATGCAGCCTACGAGCTGTTTCTGGAGCGCGGCACCGCCAAGACCAGCGTGGAGGACATCACCTCCCGGGCCAAGGTGGCCAAAGGCACTTTTTACCTGTATTTTCAGGACAAAGGTGCGGTGATGCAGGCCCTGCTGGGGCGGGTGAGCTACCAGCTGCTGAACAATGCGTGCGAGGCTGTGGAGCGGCAGACCGGCCTTGAGACGTTCCCGGACAAGATGGTGGCCGTGATCGACCATATTATCGAAGCGCTGCGGCGGGACACGGTGGTGCTCAAATTCCTGGAGCGCAACTTCGTGTGGCCGGGGCTGGACCAGATCGAGGCCAGCCGCGACGCCGAGCCGCTGATGCGCAAGCTGCTCAACGTGGTGCTGACCAGCCCGGAAATGGCCGGCCGCACCGAGCGGGAGGTCTATCAGCGCATCACGGCGCTGGGCAGCATGTGCATGTCGGTGTGCTACTCCAGCATTCTGGAGGGCAAGCCGGACAACATCGACAGCATGAAACCGGTGCTGTACGACATCATCCGCAAGGCGCTGTAAGAAATTTTCAGAGAAAATTGCAAAAAGCCTTGCAATTCGTGCAAAGCTGTGGTAAACTATCCAAGTCGATATGACGTATGGACGGTTAGCTCAGCTGGTAGAGCATCTGCTTGACGTGCAGGAGGTCACAGGTTCGAGTCCTGTACCGTCCACCATACAGTTCGTACTCGAACCCGATTCTTTACGAAAAAGGGTTCGGGTACGTTTTTTGTTTATCGGAGGTTCTGCGGAAGGACTACTCGGAACAGTAAACGAGCAAAGGCAGGGTATCACCATGACGGTGGTATCCTGCCTTTTGCTTTGCGGAATCAAGTTCGCTTTGTGCGAACTTGGTCGTCATATCAGGGATGTTCTTTCATTGGCGGGTATGGTATACTCGGCTTAATAAACTGGAATGAAGTGGTGCACCACATGAAAGACGTACATTGTATAGAATTCCATACAGGCAGCAGAGAAGAGCGCATCCCGGAGCTTGCAAAGGACTTTCCATATACTGCCTCAAGAGCCACGTTGGATCGCTACATCGGCAGCACTGTGCCATGGCACTGGCATCAGGCGGTAGAGCTTTTCTACATGGAAAGCGGCTGCGTTGAATACACCACACCAGGTGGAAAACTTGTATTCCCGGCGGGAAGCGGTGGTTTTGTCAATTCCAACGTACTTCACACCACAAGGGCGATTTCTCAGACGGAAGAGAACGTGCAGCTTCTTCATATTTTCGATGTTTCTCTGCTGGCAGGGGAACGAGGAAGCCGAATCGAGCAAAAATACATTCTGCCCATTACATCCGACCCACAACTTGAGATCCTTCCTCTTTTACCGGATCATGCGGCAGGGCGAGAAATCCTGAAACGACTCAAAGAATCTTTTTGTTTGTCTTGTGATACATTCGGGTATGAGTTGAAACTGCGAGAGATCCTGACCGAGCTATGGTTAATGCTTGTGGAGCAATCGCATTCTGTAAGCTCTTTCAATCGGAACTCTGCCGGAGGCAACGATAAAATAAAGCTGATGTTGATTTATATCCATGAGCACTACCCGGAAAACCTCTCAGTCAAGGAGTTGGCAGCAGCAGCCTACACAAGTGAACGAGAGTGCTATCGCATTTTTCGTGAACACCTTCATACGACCCCGATTGCTTACCTGACCGCATACCGCATTCAGATCGCCTGCCAGATGTTGGCGGAAAGCAAGGCTTCTATTACAGAGGTCGGGACTGCTTGCGGTATGGGAAATTCAAGCTATTTCGGAAAAGTTTTTCGGGAGGTTGTCGGTTGCACGCCACGTCAGTACCGATACAAACGGCAGAATAACAACACCATCTGACAGTATCAAGATATTATTTTTAGGCTGTAGGCGTTATAATGATAGTAGCAGAAGTGCACGATCCGTGAGTGCATATCATATTTGAAAACCTTTGATCTTCAGATGCGTTTTGCTATGAGAGAAAGGACGGGCCCCTTGGAGCTGAATTGCAGTATAGCAGAAGCCACTCTGGCTTGGGCAGGGCAGCAGAATCCCGGAAATTGGATCGGACATTCCCGTTTTGCAGCCCTTGCCTGTAAAAATATAGCAGCCAAATGCAATGATATGGATGCAGATCAGGCATACTGCTTCGGGCTGCTGCATGATATCGGGCGTTATGCGGGGGTAAGTTCTGAACGTCATTTGATCGACGGATACCGTTTCTGTATGGAACGAGGATGGAAAAAGGCTGGACAGATCTGTATTTCTCATGCTTTTATGATCCAGGACATCCACACTTCTATCGGAACCTTTGATGTTTCAAAAGAAGATTTCCGTTTTATGGAAAAATTCATTCAAACCGCTGTCTATGATGATTACGACCGTTTGGTACAGCTATGCGATGCCTTGGCTCTGCCCACCGGATTTTGCCTTTTGGAAAAACGTTTTGTAGATGTAACGATCCGGTACGGTGTCCATCCGGCAACGATAGACCGATGGAAGAAAACGCTTGAGCTAAAAAATCTGTTTGAAAAACGAATCGGAGGAACGGTTTATACCCTGCTCCCCGGCGTTCTGGAGAATAGTTTTTCGCTGGAGGTAACCGGATGATAAAAATCGCTTTTTTTGATGTAGACGGAACTTTGCTCAGGTTGGGCAGTAAGGTGCCGTCATTCAAAACCGTACAGACCTTACAGCAGTTGCAGGCAAAAGGGATCTTACTGTGCATGGCGACAGGCAGAGGCTACCTCTCCGTCCCACATTTTGAAGGCGTTGATTTTGATCTCTGGCTGACCTTCAACGGCTCTTATGTCCGTAGCAAGGATGCAGTGATCTCGAAGAACCCACTGGACGCTGACGACAAGCGCAGAATTTTGCATAATCTGAAGCAGATGCACCGGGCGGCTGCCATCAGCAACGAACACTTTATCGTGACAAATGGGACAGACCCGGACTTGGAGCAGTATTTTTCCTTCGGCAACGAGAAGCTGGTGATCTCCGAGCATTTCGACAAGCTCTGTGAGGAGGATATCTATCAGATCATGTGTTCCTGCAGCCCTTCTGAATACGAACGCATCCTGTTGGGAACCCACGCCACACAGATAACCGCATGGTGGGACAAGGCAGTGGACATCATTCCGCTGTCCTGCGGAAAGGGAAATGCTGTAAGAGCTGTTTTGGCGCATTACGGCTTTTCAAAAGCAGAAGCGATCGCCTTTGGGGACGGCCGAAACGACATTGAAATGCTGGAAGCAGTCGGCACAGGCGTTGCCATGGGAAACGCCCTCGATGAGGTCAAGGCAAGGGCAACAGATTGCTGCCGTTCTGTGGATTTTTTTGTGGTGGACGGTACAGGACGCCATGGAAGCACACACCAGCTTTCCTGGGCTGTGTTGCCCAAAACCCCGGCGGGCACTGGACATCCTCTGCCGGGTGGTTTATACTGGGAGCAGCAAAAAAACAGAGGAACAGGGGAGTGCGGAATGGTACAGGAAAACGGGATGATGCTGGAGGTTCTGCCGCTGGAAGCAGGCGGTGCGCGGCTGGTGCGGGTGTACGGCCAGGACCCCTGCGTCGTACTGCCGGGCAGCGTTCCAGCCCCGGCGGGAGGCAGCTGGCCCATCACCGAGTTGGGGGACTACTGCTTCTCCGAAAAGCCCCGCAGTCTGCCGGCATCGGATGCCGTCTGCCGCTATCAGGTGGATGATACCGGTGCAGTCCGGCTGACCCGGGCCTTCGGGCAGGCGGTGGGCGGCAGTGCCCGCCGGTACGATTTTGACTTTGACGCCCCGGCGGCGGACCCCGACGACCTGCACCCTGTGTGCGGCAGCTTTGTGGAAGAGGTGACCCTGCCGGACCGCCTGCAGGTCATTGGCAGCTGTGCCTTTTACAACTGCCGGAAGCTGCGCCTGCTTACGGTGGGAGCCGAGGGCCTGACGCTGGGCAGTGATGTGTTCCTGAACTGCTTTGCATTGGAGACCATCCGAGTGCAGGCAGAGGCGGACGCGGCCACCGGCCTGTTTGCGCTGGTCAACAACATCACCGAGGCGGTGCGGGCGGAGTTCCGGCCCGCTGGTGCGGCGGCCCCGTTGGCGGCCCTGTGGTACCCCGCCTACTGGGAGGACATTGAGGAGACCCCGGCCCACATCCTGCTGCACACCTTTTCCGGGCAGGGATATCATTACAGGCAGTGTTTTTTGAACAATAAATTCCTCCCGGCAGAATACGACGCCATTTTCCCGCAGGGGCACGACGCCGATGATGCCAACATCATGGCCATGCTCTGCTTCGACCGTCTGCGCTGGCCATGGCAGCTGAGTGAAACGGCGGCCGGGCATTACCGGGCCTTTCTTTCCGCCAACACCGGTCGGGTGCTCGCCCGTCTTTTAAAGGCGCAGGACACCGACAGCATCCGCGCTCTGCTGGCACTGGACGTGCTGGACAAAGCTGCCTTTGCCGAGGGGGCTGCCCTTGCCGCAAAGGCGGAAAATGCCGCTGCCGCTGCCCTGCTGGCCGACGCGGAGCACAAAAAGTTCGCCGCGGCAAAACCGAAGCGGCGGTATGATTTTGATTTTTAAGGGGGTGAATCCGGTTGCCAAAGGAAAAATTTGTGGACCCGCGCAAGGAATTCCGCTCCCAGCGGCCGGAGACCCATGAGGAGTGGCAGGCCCGCATGGGCGGCGAGGTGCTGGCCGTGGTGCGCAGCGGGCTGTATCTGGACTTCCGCTTTCTGGATATGGCCCTCTCGGCCCTCACGCCTGCCCCGGATGAGCGCTGCCGGGTGCTGGCCACCGACGGTCAGATGCTGTACTACCAGCCCGCCCGGCTGCTGCAGCTTTACCAGCAGAACCCGAAGTATCTCAACCGGTTGTATTTGCATGTGGTATTCCACTGTGTATTCCGCCATCTGTGGCTCAAAGGCCGCAGGGAGCCGCAGCTGTGGAGCCTGGCCTGTGACATCGCGGTGGAAAACGTGATCGACAGTCTGAACCGCGCCAGTGTCAAGCGGCCCCTGACCTATGTGCGGCAGAATGCGTATCAGCAGATCACCGCCGAAGAAAAGGTAGTGGCGGCGGCCCCAGTGTACCGCTGGCTCACCCGCCAGACGCCCGGCGTGCTGCGCCAGCTGGAACGGGAATTCGTGGCCGATGACCACCGCCTGTGGCCCAAGGATGCCCCGGAACAGCCCCAGCAGATGCCCACCCCGCTGCCCCAAAAGACCTGGCAGAAGATCGGGGAACGGATGCAGACCGAGCTGGACCTGCGGGACAAAGAAGCCGGGGAAGGGGCCGACGCCCTGAAACAGCAGGTGAAGGCCGCCAACCGCAGCCGCCGCAGCTACAAGGATTTTCTGCGCCGGTTCTGTGTCATGCGGGAGGAAGTCAAGCTGGACCCGGACGAGTTCGACCTGAACTTCTACACCTACGGCCTGTCGGTGTACGGCAACCTGCCCCTCATCGAGCCGCTGGAAACGCGGGAAAGCAAAAAGATCGAGGAACTGGCCCTGGTCATCGACACCAGCTATTCCACCTCCGGTGCGCTGGTGCGGGCCTTTCTGGCCGAGACCTACACCCTGCTGAAGGGGCAGGAGAACTTTTTCCACCGCATGAACCTGCACCTGATCCAGGCTGACAATGCCATCCGGCAGGACCTGCTCATCCGAAACGAGGACGAGCTGATCCACGCCATGAACCACTTTGAGCTGCGGGGCGGCGGCGGCACCGACTTCCGGCCCGCCTTTGCCTATGTGGACCGGCTCTGCGCCGAGAAAAAGTTCTCGAACCTGCGGGGACTGCTCTACTTTACCGACGGCATGGGCACCTACCCGGCAAAGCGCCCGGCCTACGACACGGCCTTCCTGTTTTTAGGAGAGCGGTTCGACGACGCCAATGTGCCGCCCTGGGCTATGAAAGTGGTACTGGACGAAGAAGAATTTACCGGTGCGGCGGCCCGCCCGGCCAGCGCTCTTGCCGACGCGCTGGCCGAAGAGGACGACCTGTACCGTGACCTGAACAACTCCTGAAACGAGGGGGAAGCTGTTATGAACATCAAACGCGCCAAAGAAGAGATCGAGCATACCGTAAAAGCCTACCTTGCCAAGGATGCGCTGGGGGAATACGCCATTCCGGCCATCCGGCAGCGCCCCATCCTGCTGATGGGGCCTCCGGGCATCGGTAAGACCCAGGTGATGGAGCAGGTGGCCAGAGAGTGCGGGGTGGCACTGGTGGCCTATACCATCACCCACCACACCCGCCAGAGCGCCGTGGGTCTGCCCTTCATCCGGCAGCGCCACTACGGCGACAAGGACGTTTCGGTGACCGAGTACACCATGAGCGAGATCATCGCCAGCATCTACGCCAAAATGGAGGCCACCGGCCTTTCGGAGGGCATCCTGTTCATCGACGAGATCAACTGTGTGTCCGAGACGCTGGCTCCCACCATGCTGCAGTTTTTGCAGTGCAAGACCTTCGGCAACCAGGCGGTGCCGGCGGGCTGGGTCATCGTGGCGGCAGGCAACCCGCCGGAGTACAACAAATCCGTCCGGGACTTTGACATCGTCACCCTCGACCGTGTGCGCCGCATGGACATTGAGCCCGACCTGCCGGTGTGGAAGGACTACGCCCGGGCAGCCCACATCCACAGCGCCATCCTGAGCTATCTGGAATTGCACCCTCAGAACTTCTACCAGATCAACGCCGACGTGGACGGCACCCAGTTCGTCACCGCCCGCGGCTGGGAGGACCTGTCTAATCTGCTGGATACCTACGAGCAGTTGGGCCTGCAGGCCGATGAGGACCTCATCAAGGAATACATCCAGCACCCGAAGATCGCTGAGGACTTCTCGGCCTATCTGGATCTTTACTATAAGTACCGCGATGACTACGGCGTGGAGGAGATCCTGGCCGGGCAGGCAAAGGCCGCCGTGTTCGCCCGGCTGCTGCAGGCCCCGTTTGACGAGCGACTGTCGCTGGTCAGCCTGCTTCTGGCGGGCCTGAACACCCGGTTTGCTGCGTCCCGGCAGGCGGATGCGGTGGCCGATGCCTGCTACGCCTTCCTGCGGGAGACGAAAAAGGCCCTTGCCACCCTGCCGGACGATCTGCCGGACGGCTCTGCAGAGCTGTTCAGCCAGCAGATCGCAGACTACGATGCCGAGACCCAGCATCAGCGGGGCGCGGGCCTGCTGAGCCACGACGCCCTGACCACTCGCCTGCAGGTGCAGGCCGTGCTGCGCCGGTGGGAAGGCGAACTGCGCCGCGCCAACGCCGCCGGGACCCAGGAGGCCTTTGAGCTGCTGCGTGGGCAGTTCCAGACGCTGGCCGATGACCGCGAAAAAGCTCAGCAGACCGCCAGCGCGGCGCTGGAAGCCGCCTTTGACTTTATGGAGCAGGCCTTTGCCGAGAGCCAGGAGATGGTGGTGTTCGTCACCGAGCTCACCGTGAACCCGGTGTCCCATGCTTTCCTCACCGAGAACGGCTGCGAGCGCTATTTCCAGTACAACAAGGATCTGCTGCTGGACCACCGCAAAGCTGCCCTGCAGCAGGAACTGGCCGCTGAGCAGCGCCGCCACGGGGGCATGTGAGCCATGTGGGAAAATGTCCGGTTCAGCATGAACAGCACCATGCCGTTGTTTTTCGTCATGCTGCTGGGCTATGTGCTGTACCAGAAAAAGTTCCTCAGCGATGCATTCGTGGCCGGGGCCAACAAGTTTGTGTTCTATGTGGCGCTGCCGGTGCAGCTGTTCCGGGACCTGGCCGCCACCGATGTGCGCGCGGCCTTTGACGGGGCCTATGTGCTGTTCTGCTTCGTGGTCACACTGGTCAGCATCCTGGGCATCTGGGCGCTGGCGAAGCTGTTTTTGCCGGACAAGCGCCTTGTGGGCGAGTTCGTGCAGGTGTGCTACCGCTCGTCGGCAGCCATTCTGGGAACAGCCTTTCTGCAGAGCATCTACGGCACGGCGGAGATGTCCAGTATGATGATCCTGGGCAGCGTGCCGCTGTACAACGTGATGGCGGTGGTCATCCTGATGCTGGAAGGCCCGGAGGCGGCCCAGGCAGGCAGCATGACAGCAAAGCTGAAAAAGAGCGTGAAAGGCATCCTGACCAATCCCACATTGCTGGGCATTGCCGCCGGGTTTGCCTGGAGCCTGCTGGGCCTGCCCATGCCCACCATGGCCGGCAAGACCCTCTCCAGCATTGCCAGCCTGACAAGCCCGCTGGCGCTGCTGGTCATCGGGGCCGGGTTCAAGGGCCGCAAGGCGCTGGGCTACCTGCGCCCCACGGTCGTGGCAACTGCCGTCAAGTTGATGGCCCTGCCGGCGCTGTTCCTGCCGGCGGCGGTGCATCTGGGCTTTACGGACGAAAAACTGGTGGCCCTGCTGGTGATGCTGGGCAGCATTGCCACGCCAAGCTGCTATGTTATGGCAAAGCAGATGGGCCACGAGGGCGTGCTTACCGGCAGTGTGTGCGTCACCACCACCCTGTTCAGCGCATTCAGCCTGACTTTCTGGCTGTTTTTGCTGCGGAGCATGGGCTGCATCGCCTGAACGAAACCTGAAAAAAGCTGAGCACCTGCCAGACGGCGGATGCTCAGCTTTTTGTTTTTGCGGTATTTTGAGGTCGGCTCAGTCCAGCCACAGCTTCCCTTCGCAGGCCAGCACCTGGTCCAGGATCATGCGAGACACCCGTGCTCCGTACACGATGGCGGGGTGGTCGTTGTACTCAATGATGTCGTGGAAGTCCTTGTTCATCAGCACGATGACATACTCCCCATAGGGCGTGTGCACGATGCCGCCGTCGTTGCGGCAGGCGTTCATGCTGCCGCTTTTGCTGGCCACCCAGAGCAGCTCCGGGGCCCCGGTCTCCTCGCAGTCCAGATAATACTGCGGGAAGTCCTTGGTCAGCATGGTGTTGTAGTGCTGCTGACGCAGGATGGCCAGCATCTCGACGCTGGCGGCTTTGCTCACCAGGGTGCCCCGAGCCATCTGGGCCAGCAGGGAAGCGTAGTCCCGGGGCGTGGTGGTGCCCAGCTGCCGGTACCGGTCAAAGTGCAGGGCGTTGTGCAGTACTGTGTGGGCAAAGCCCAGCTCCCGGATGCAGGCGTTGATGGTGTCCAGCCCCAGGTAGTCGATGAGCATGTTCGTGGCGATGTTGTCTGAGCAGATGATCATCATGGTGGCGGTATCCTTCACCTTGAGGCGGGCCCCCACGCCCAGGGCACGCAGCATGCCGCTGCCGTCCACGAACTGGCTGGCCTCGTATTCGATCTCGGCGGAAAGATCTGCCTTGCCGCGCTCGGCCTGCAGGTAGAGCGCCGCCAGCAGAAAGGCCTTGATGACCGAGGCCGTCTCAAATTCCTCGTCAGCCCCGCGCTCCACGGTGTGGCCCTGCAGGTCGTCCACAAAAACGCTCATCCTGCCCTGATAGGAATACAGTTCGGCGTCGATGCGCTTTTCCAGTGTCATGTTCTTGTCCATTGCGGTACGCTCCCGTCTGTTTTACAGGTTGTGCTCAAAGAAATCCCGGGCATTGCGCCAGAAGATGCACTCCACCTCGTCCTCGGTAAAGCCGGTCCTGCGCAAAGCGTCGGCCAGCAGCGGCATGTCCGCCGCTGTTTCCAGCTGGTGGTGGCCGTCGATGCCGTCAAAGTCGCTGCCCAGGGCCAGCACCCCGATGCCGCCCACCTGCTTGTAGTGGGCCGCGTGCTCTGCGATGCGCTCCACCGTGCTGCGGCAGGCTTCCGGGTGAGCGGGGTCGGTGTCCAGGAAAGCAGCATAGTAGTTCAGCCCCGCGATGCCGCCTTTTTCAGCCAGGGCGCGGATCATCGCATCCGTCAGGTTGCGGGTGTGGGGGCACAGGGCGCGGCAATTGGAGTGGCTGGCCGCAAAGGGGCGGGTGCCGTGTTCCACGATGTCCCAGAAGCCCCGGTCAGAAAGATGGCTCACGTCCACGATCATGTGCAGGCGCTCCATCTCGGCCAGAAAAGCAAAGCCCGTTTCGGTCAGGCCGCGCTGGGTCTGAGCCGCCAGCGGCCCGCCGGGGTTTGCCTGCGGGGCGGCCAGCTCGTTGTCGTGGTTCCAGGTCAGGGTCATCATGCGCACGCCCAGCTCATACATCCGGCGCAGCACGCCCAGGCTGCCCTTGCAGCAGCCGCCCTCCTCCACGGTGAGCAGGCCGCTGATCTTTCCGGCTTCGGCGTTTTTGCGGATGTCGGCCGCCGTGTACACCGGGGCAATGTGGTCCGGGTATTTTGCCATGATCCGCTTGAACACGTCGATCTCTTCCAGCGCCGTCACCAGCGGGTCGGCACCGGGGGTGGGGTCGGCCAGGTTCACAAACGCGGCCAGACATTGCAGCATGTAGTCTCCGGCCTGCAATTTTTCCAGGTCGATGTGCAGATCATTGTGGGCAAAGCTCGCGGGGGTGCCATTCTTTTCGGCACGGCGCAGCTCGCTGAGGGTATCACAGTGCAGATCCCAAACCTTCATAATGCTTTCTCCTTATGCTTCTTCGCCCAGCAGCTGCAGCAGCTCCTCAGGCTTCATGGACAGGATCGCGCCGTCGGCCGAGCCGGTGACGGTGTCCGCCAGCGACTGCTTGGCCTGCTGCAGCTCCACGATCTTTTCTTCAATGGTGTCCTGTGCAATGAGCTTATACACCTGCACAGGGTTCTTCTGACCGATGCGGTAGGCGCGGTCGGTGGCCTGATTCTGGGCCGCCACGTTCCACCACGGGTCGTAGTGGATGACGATGTCGGCCGCGGTCAAGTTCAGGCCGGTGCCGCCGGCCCGCAGCGAGATCAGGAATACGCTGGCTTCCCCGGCATTGAAGCGGCGCACCAGCTCGGCACGCACCGGCTTGGGGGTGGAGCCCTGCAGGGTGAAGTGGCTCACCCCGGCCTCGTCCAGCCGCTGGGCCAGCAGGTCCAGCATGGAGGTGAACTGACTGAACAGCAGGATGCGGTGGCCGCCCTCCACGGCGGCGGTGACCAGCTCCATGCAGGCGTCCAGCTTGGCGCTGCCGCCGGACCAGTTGTCAGCCACAAGGCGGGGGTCGCAGCAGATCTGCCGCAGCCGCATGAGCACCGCGAACACCGCCATTTTGTCCTCGGGCTTGGCGGCGCGCAGCTTCTCGCGGGCGTCCACCACGGCGGCAAGGTACAGCTTGCGCTGTTCGGTGTCCAGCTCGATGCGGTGGACATTTTCGGTCTTGGGCGGCAGCTCCCGCAGCACATCCGCCTTCATGCGGCGCAGGATGAACGGCCCGGTGAGCTGATTCAGCCGCCGCACGGCGTTGGCATCTTCCTCCTGCACGATGGGCTTTTCAAACCGGGCACAGAAGTTCTTGTACGGCGGCAGATAACCCGGCATGAGGAAGGAGAAGATGCTCCACAGCTCGCCCAGCCGGTTCTCCACCGGGGTGCCGGTCAGGGCAAAGCGTACTTGACTGCGGACCTGGCACACGGCCTTGTATTTCTGGGTGGTATGGTTCTTGATGGCCTGCGCTTCGTCCAGGATGCAGGCATAGAAGGGCTGTTCGGCGTAGCGATCCTCATCGCGGCGCAGCAGGTCGTAGCTGGTCACCACAAGATCGGCCTCTGCCCACCGGCGGGCCAGCACAGCACGGTGGGCGGCGTCGCCGTCCATCGCCACACAGGTGAGCTGCGGGGTGAACTTTTTGCATTCTTCCTCCCAGTTCAGCACCAGTGACGCCGGGCACACGATGAGGCTGGGCAGGGGCTGCCCGCCCTCCTTGAGGGCCAGCAGGTAGCTCAGCACCTGCAGGGTCTTACCCAGGCCCATATCGTCGGCCAGGATGCCGCCCATGCCGTAGCCGTCCAGCGTGCGCAGCCAGCGGTAACCGTCCCGCTGATACTTGCGCAGCACGCTGTGCAGGGACTGGGGCGGGGTATACTCGCTGTCCTTCACGGCATGGAAGCTGCGGCTGATGCGGCGGAATGCGTCGTCGCGGCTGAAGCGCAGGCCGTTCTGGCCCGAAAGTGCCCAGTCCAGCGTGGGAGCACGGTAAAGCGGCAGTTCCGCATGTCCATCTTTGAGCTTTGCGCCGGACAGCTCCAGCGTTTCGTTCAGCTCGTCCAGCCCTTCCAGATTGTCGTCCAGCCGCAGCAGGCGGCCGTCGCGCAGGCGGTGGTAGCGTTTTTTCTGGTGCAGGGACTGCAGCAGCTCCCGCAGCTCTGCGGTCGGGAACTCGCCGGTGTCCACCTCCAGGTCCAGTACGCTGCCGTGCACCGACACGCCCACCGAAATTTTGGGCGGGGCGGCCTGCAGATTGCGAAAGGCGTCGCTCAGGTACACTTCACCTTCGTCCATCAGGGCGGGCACGCCCTCTTCCAGCAGGCGGTACAGCGGCTCTTCGTCCGTGACCATGTACTGTCCCGGCTCGGTGGGGTCCGGCTCCAACCAAGTGGCCAGCAGCCGGTCGGCCCGGCGCTCGGCGCGGGTGTCCCGCAGCAGGCCCGCCGGGGCCGGGCCGGAGGGGGTGATCCGGTCCTCTCCGTACAGGAATTCGGCGTGGGCGGTCACGGTCATACCACGGTCGCGGGGCGCATCCAGATAGAACTGCACCACGGGTTCCAATGGGATCTGGTTCAGCAGCAGGCGTTCCGGGTCCACGATGGTCAGCTTGCTGCCCAGCTCCGGCAGCACATAGCTGCAGAATTCGGTGGCGTCGGCACTGGTGAAAAACAGGCTTTTGCCGCACAGCGCCTGCAAAGCCGGAAGGATGCGGGCACTGGAAGCCCGCTGCAGCCGCCACAGGGTGTCGGCGCTGTAAAGATAATCATAGTCCAGCCCGTGCACGGCGTTCAGGGCCGGGAGGGTGTCGATCTGCACACCGCCCCGGCGGCGCTGCACCGTCATGGTGATGACGGGCAGGCCCTCCTGCAGGGCGTAGCCGCCCAGCGTGCCGGTGGGCGCATACAGCTGCACCAGCGCGTCAAAGATCTCACCGGTCAGCGGCAGACCGCCTGCCGGGGCATCCGACGCCGCATAGCTGTAGCTGCGCACCACGTTGGTCTCCATGCTCTGCTTGGCGTTCACCTGCCGACGCAGCAGCTGCAGCAGCTGACGGCTCTCTTCGTCAAAGGCGTCCCAGCGGTGCACAAAGGTCAGAAAGCGACCGTAGCCGGCACTGCGACCGTGCTCCACATCGTCCAGCAGGGCAGGAATGCTCTTGACCACATACTGCCGCCCCCGCTCCCGGTTGGCGATGCGCAGCCGCAGCCACGGCTGCCCGCCGGACAGCATGGTCAGCTCCGGTTCCAGCTCCACAAAGCCGGTGTCCTGAGGGGGATCTCCGGCCTCGCCCAGGTCCTGCAGGGCACTCTGCTGGTAGGTCTCCAGCAGCTTGCGGGCCTCCTGGTCGGTGACGGGGGCGTCGCCCCGCCACTTGCGGCCGAACAGCATTTCCAGCCCGGAAGCATAGCTGTCCTTCCGGGAGGCGGCGGGGTTCAGCCCGTCGGTGCCGCGCACCACGCCCGGGATGGTTTCCGGGGCGGTCGGTGCCTTGGGGGCGGGGTGCTTGGCCGCATCCTCCAGCAGCAGCGCGCCAATGTGCTTGCAGTAGGTGCCGTCGCCGTTCTGGTTGTAGGGACAGTCGCAGGAGGCACTGACAAAGCTGCCGTTCTCCCGCAGCCAGACCTGTGTATAAAAACAGTCGGCTCCATTGCCCTGCACCAGCGCCGAGACATGGCGTACGCCATCCTCGTTGGTGGTGCAGCTGCTCTGCAGGATGCGGCGGCGGTATTTCTGGGCACGCTCAAATACCATTTCGCCCAGCAGTGTGCGGATCTCGTCTGCGTCCATGGTCGTTTTCCCTCCCCGGTCGATTCGTAAAACGGTTCTTATCTTATAAGAATACCGCACCCGCTGCCCGGATGCAAGGGCCAACCCCGTCCCGGTGCACAAAAAATACCGCCCTCTGTACCACAGGTACAGAGGGCGGTATCGTGCGAATTGCTGCTTATTGGGCGCTGCCGGTTTCAGCGTCAGTCTCAAGGGCGCGTTCGCGGATCTTTTCCAGCGTTTGCTCGCTGAGGATGTGCTCTGCCTTGCAGGCATCCTCAGCGGCGGTCTTTTCGTCCACGCCCAGCTGCATGAAGAAGTGGGTGAGCAGACGATGGCGGCTGTAGATGCGTTCTGCGATCTCACGGCCCGGCTCCAACAGGGTCAGGTTGCCTTCGCCGTCCACCGCGATATAGCCGTTTTCCCGCAGCTTTTTCATGGCGATGCTCACGCTCGCCTTGGTAAAGCCCAGCTCATTGACCACGTCAATGGAGCGCACCTTGCCCATGCGCTGGGTCAGCATCAGGATCGTTTCAAGATAATCTTCTGCGGATTGGTGGATCTGCATGGTTTGTTTGCCTCCTGCCTTGCCCCGCCCCACGGCGGGAAGTTCTCTGCCGGGATGCAAAGCACCACGGTTTGTATGTTACAGGATATCACACTTTTGCCGTTGATGCAAGCAATTCGCAGGAAGTTTGTGCAAACAAACCAACTTTCTTCTGCACAAAACAGCGGGTTTGCCAATTCCAGGCCGGTTTTGTTTTGTGCAAAGGGGACAAAACCCCGTTAGTTTTCGCTTTCCAGATACGCCGCCGGGCCGGACTGGTACAGGTCGCCGCCGTGGGCGTCCAGGATCACGGTCAGGGGCATATCCCGCACGGTCAGGCGGCGCACCGCCTCGCAGCCCAGGTCCGGCCAGGCGATGACCTCCAGCGTCTCAACACTTTTTGCCATCAGGGCACCGGCACCGCCGAGAGCCGCCAGATACACGGCCCCGTTGCGCACCACGGCTTCCTTGACGGCGGCGTCCCGCTTGCCTTTGCCGATCATGATCTTGTTGCCCAGATCCAGCAGGCGGGGGCTCATGGCGTCCATGCGGCCGCTGGTGGTGGGCCCGGCCGAGCCGATCACCTCACCCGGACGCTCCGGGGTGGGGCCGACGTAGTAAATGGCGCTGCCGGTCAGATCAAAAGGCAGCGCTTCGCCCTTGTCCAGCGCCTCGATCATCCGCTTGTGGGCCTGATCGCGGGCGGTGTACACCACACCGGACAGCAGCACGGTGTCACCCGCCTTCAGCGGGGCAAGGTCCTGCGCGGTGCAGGGAGTGGTCAGTCTGTATTCCATGCTTCTCCCTCCTTACAGTTCCGCGCTGGCGCGGCGGGTGACGTGGCAGGAAACGTTCACGGCCACCGGCAGGCCCGCCACATGGGTGGGCATCTGCTCAATGGCAAGGCCCAGGCAGGTGGTCCGGCCGCCAAAGCCCTGGGGCCCGATGCCCAAGCCGTTGATGGCGGTGAGCAGTTCCTGTTCCAGCTGTGCGTAGTAGGGGTCGGGGTTGGGTACATCCAGCGGGCGCAGCAGGGCCTTTTTGGCCAGATACGCCACCTTATCAAAGCTGCCGCCCACGCCGATGCCCAGCACGATGGGCGGGCAGGGGTTGGAGCCGGCCAGCTTGACCGTCTCGATGACGAACTTCTTGAAGCCCTCCACGCCGTCGGCGGGCTTGAGCATCTGGATGCGGCTCATGTTCTCGCTGCCGAAGCCCTTGGGGGCGACGGTGATGGTGCAGCCGTCACCGTCCACCAGATGCACCGTGATGGCGGCGGGGGTGTTGTCGCCGGTGTTGCCCCGGCGCAGCGGGTCGGCCACGATGCTCTTGCGCAGATAGCCGTCGGTGTAGCCCCGGCGCACGCCCTCATGGATGGCGGTTTCAAAGCTGCCGTCAATGTGCACATCAGTGCCCAGCTCCACGAACACGCAGGCCATGCCGGTATCCTGACAGATGGGCAGATCCTTCTCTTTGGCGGCGCTCAGGTTCGACCACAGCAGGTCGAGGGTGTTCCTGGCCAGCGGCCAGGGCTCTTCCTGCCGGGCCTTGTCCAGTGCGGCCTGCACATCCTGCGGCAGGCGGGTGTTGGCCTCGATGCACAGCCGTGCAACGGTATCGGTGATCTCCTGTGCAGAAATCGTTCTCATGGGCAGTTCCTCCGGTTACAGGCGGGCCACGCCGGTGTCCCGGGCAGCCTGGGCCACGGCGTCGGCCACAGCCTGGGCCACACGGGGGTCGAAGGCACCGGGGATAATGTTCTCCTCGCTGCGGTCATCGTCGGTGATGAGGTCTGCGATGGCGTAGGCGGCAGCCAGCTTCATCTGGTCGTTGATGTCGCGGGCACGCACGCTCAGGGCACCCTTGAACAGGCCGGGGAAGCACAGCACGTTGTTGACCTGATTCGGGAAGTCGCTGCGGCCGGTGGCCATCACCCGCACGCCGCCAGCCTTGGCCTCGTCCGGCATGATCTCCGGGGTGGGGTTGGCCATGGCAAAGACGATGGCGTCCTTGTTCATGGTCCTGCACA
>OGCM01001294.1_pt1 | contig 31310 bp, 25 predicted proteins | sample 1570151 | NCBI WGS metagenome assembly OGCM01 (sample SAMEA4370582, study PRJEB24528) | human gut metagenome
ATTTGCTATTTTACCTTATTTACGCACATAAAAAACACAAAAATCGCCTATCAATGTATACTGTGAGTTCATGCTTTTTTCACAAAAGTCTGATATAATATTTGGGTATTATGACGAAAGAACACCTAAAGAAGAAAAATATATGTGAAAGAGGAAGTAAAAATGGAAGCAGGTCTGATAATCGGAAACCAAATAATAATAATGTTCATTATCCTTATTATAGGCGCATTTTGCTATTTAAAAGGGATAATCACAAAGGACGGTACAAAACAGTTGTCCTCATTCGCACTGAATATAATCAATCCTGTGCTTATATTCATGTCCTATCAGTCAAAATATGACAAGACCCTTGTTCATGGTCTGCTGTGGTCGTTTCTGCTGTCAGCGATATCCTATGCAGTGACTATCTTGCTCACCTATGTTCTTATAAGAAAAAAGACTCCCGACCTTGCGGTGGAGCGTGTTTCGTCAATATATTCAAACTGTGCATTCATGTGCATACCTCTTATAAACGGCATTTACGGCTCAGAGGGCGTTTTGTATCTTACAGCGTATCTTACGTTCTTCAACGTCCTTATCTGGACTCACGGACTTATGACAATGAAAGGCGAGCGTGACTTTTCTTCTCTTGTGAAAGCCCTTATCTCACCGTCAGTTATAGCCGTTGTGGTCGGTCTTATTTGCTATCTTACAAATATCAGACTGCCGAAAGTTCCTGCAACAGCTTTGCAGTACATAGCAGATATGAACACGCCTATCGCCATGGTGATAGCAGGTGCAACAGCCGCACAGACCAACGTTTTGAAAGCCCTTCAAAACCGCCGTATCTACTACGTTTCACTGTGCAAGCTCATAATACTCCCTGTGGCAGGTTTCTTTGCAATGTGGATACTTGATCCTCCTCCGATAGTTCTTATGACAGTTACCATAGCCGCCGCCTGCCCTGCTGCGACCATGTGTACAATGTTCGCTGTAAACCTTGACAAGGACCCTAAAACAGCCTCAGAGATCTTTACAATCACCACTATCCTCAGTGCTGTAACTCTGCCGCTTATAACTATCTTTGCCGACAGACTTACATATCATATTTAAAGTCAGCCTAAGCAAACATATCCATATAAACAAAAAGACCTGTCAGCATTTCGCTGCACAGGCTGTGAAAAGATAAATAAGCTACGCTCTGCAATGCTTTCCGAAAACCTCGGAGAGCATTTTTTTATCACTCTTTTTGCTGCACCGCAGGTAATTCTATAAAAAGCCTGCCGCACACACTGATCCCCTTCATGACAACACCGTTCAATAGATTTCAAACGTCTTGCCTTTATAATTTTTTATCCACCCATAGTATACACCTTACTTCATCGGTGCCTCGGATAATAAAAGTATAACATATAATCAATTCACTGTCAATATTTCTTTGAACAAATAGCATATAAATTGTATATTTCAATAAAACAACCAGAAAATTTATAGCGTTTTACACAAAATTGTCAGAAAGCATTCTCAAACAAGACACAATTTCTCCGCTATTTTACTTTTTTCTGCAAAATATTATCCTCCGCCCTCATAAAAAATCTGTATACATCTCCAAGAGAAGCAAGGTCACTGCATACTGTGTCCAGCAAGTTCACGTTGAAAAGCAGCTTAGGGTCTTCACTGTCAAAGCTTACACCGATATCCTTTTTATTGAGCCACAAAGCGTCCTCACGGCTGGCATTTGGAAAATGGTCACGCTTATACTCGTCACCGAACAAAACGAACTTGCTGTTCGCTTTCAAAGCTTTGCGAGCCTTTTTATATTCCTGCGCCCCTGCAAGTATCATCGCCCTCATTTCGTCCATGCTTTCTCTGTCGGTTTTGTAATATCCACAACCATAGCCGAAACCATGGGTAGAGATATAGAAATAAAACTCAGGCATAGGGTGATATTCGCTTTTGTCACGCTGGCATTTCAAAGAACACCACACGCTCTCTCTGAATATGGGTCCGCCCTTGTTGTAACGTGCGTCTTTGTAAAGCCTTGATATCTTTTTCGGATTGCATACTATCCTGCTGTCAATATCGTTCATTATAGGCGTGAGCGCAGTGATAAGCTCCGCAAAAGGCTCTTCTATGAGCCTGTGATAATCTGCCTTATGCTCCTTGAACCATTCCTTGCTATCTCTCGTATGATTTTCAAACAAAAAGCCGATAGCCTCTTCACTAAATAGCATTTTTCTCTCTCCTTGATGTTTCTAAACTTATTATAGTATATCACGATTTGCATTTTTAATCAAGAAAAAAGAGCCTGCCAAAGCAAGCTCTCTTCCAAATGGATTTTATGAATGAAGTCCCATTTCGTAAGCGGTTTTCATGTGTGCACTGCTCTGCACTTCGCCCTTGTCCCACACGCCTGTGCCGTAAAGGATACCCTTTTCAACTGCCCCGTCAAGACAGTCAAGAGTAAATCCCCTTATGCTCACAACTGTCTTTTCAAGGTTAGCGGCATTGGTATCAGCCGCAGTGAGTATATAATACACTTCTTTATTTACCATTTCAGTGTATCTCGGCACTGTTCTGTCAATGAGTGTCTTGAGCTGAGCGTCCATGGTGTAGAAATAAACAGGCGTTGCAAAAACGATAACGTCAGAGTTCACCATTTTGTCCATTATCTCCGCCATATCGTCTTTCTGCACGCACTTGTGAGTGCTGTTGCAAACGCCGCAGCCTGTGCAGTAGTTCACCTTAAAGTTTCTGAGAAATATTTTTTCCACCTTGTGTCCTGCCTTCTGTGCGCCCTTTATGAACTCATCGCAAAGCACGTCGGAATTTCCGCCCTTTCTAGGGCTTGCGGATATAACAAGTATATTTTTCATATTGTCACCTCAAATATCAAAGAGTTTTTATAACGTCCTCGGCTATCTGCTCAGGGGTAAGGTGATTTTCTTTCAGCACCTCGGCAGGGTCATAGCGGTCATAGAACTTCTTTTCAAGACCAAAGCAAAGGGTCTTTACATCACTGTCACCATAAAATCTTGCTATCTTCTCGCCAAAGCCGCCCTCAAGAACACCGTCCTCAAGAGTGATAATGGTCTTGTGGTCAGCCTTAAGGCTTTCAAGCATTTCCTTGTCAATGCCTGTTATGTAGTAAGGGTTTATTACAGTAGCCTTGACACCTGTTTTTTTCTCGATAAGCTTTGCGGCCTCAACGCCCAAGCCGTAGAATGAACCAAGTGCGATAACAGCAACCTGACTTCCCTGCTGTGTCATCTCATACTTGTTGAGCTTTGAAAGATCCTTTGTGAAAGGCTTGCCGTCTGAAACAAGGCTTGCAGGAACTCTTATTGCAACAGGGTGTTCTTTCTGTTCAAGGGACCAATCCAGCATTGCAAGATATTCTTCCTTTGTTACAGGTGCAAGATAAACAAGCTCAGGGATATTTGATATCATCGGTATATCGTAAATTCCAAGGTGAGTAACGTCACTCATGCCGTAAACCGAAGCCGCAAAAACAGCTATTGTAACAGGACTTTTATTTATGCAAACGTCCTGAGAAAGCTGGTCGTAGGTACGCTGTAAGAACGAGCTGTAAACACCGTAGAAAGGCTTTCCGCCGTTCTTTGCTATACCTGAGGCAAGTGCCATTGCGTGTTCCTCTGCAATGCCCACGTCCATAAACTGCTTGCCTGCTTTCTTTCTGACATCAGGAGTGAAGCCGAAAACCGTCGGAGTAGCGGAGGTTATAGCACACACGGACTTGTCAGCCTGCATTTTCTCAAGAAGATAATTGCAGGTAACAGTTCCGTAATCCTCGCCCTCAGGATTGTAAAGGGACTTGCCTGTTTCAGGGTCGAACGGCATATGCCAGTGCCATGTTTCCTTATCCTTTTCCGCAGGAGCATAGCCCTTGCCCTTTTGTGTTACAATGTGAACGGCAACAGGCTTTTTGCTGTCCTTTACGCCCTCAAAAGCCTCAATAAGCGAAGGAATATCGTTGCCGTCCTTAACGAAAACATAGTCAAGACCCATTGCCTTGAAAAGGTTACATTCAGCCTTGCCCTCGGTATCACGAAGAAGCTTGAGATTTCTGTACATACCGCCGTGGTTTTCTGCGATAGACATATCGTTATCGTTCACAACGATTATGAAGTTTGTATCCATTTCCCCTGCAAAGTCGATACCCTCCAGAGCTTCACCACCGCTGAGAGAGCCGTCGCCGATAACAGCGATAACATTGCCCTCCTCACCCTTGAGATCTCTGGCCTTTGCAAGACCGCTTGCAAGACTCACAGAAGTGGAAGTATGGCCAACCGTAAACAAGTCATGCTCGCTCTCCTCTGGGTTTGTGTAGCCTGAGATATCATCGAACTTGTCAGCGTCAAGGTAGGACTCCTTTCTGCCTGTGAGAATTTTATGTGGATAGCTTTGATGTGAAACGTCAAAAACTATCTTGTCCTTAGGAGATTCAAAAACATAGTGCATTGCGATAGTGGCTTCCACCATGCCGAAGTTAGGACCAAAATGTCCACCATGCTTGCTGAGCCTAAAAAGCAGAGCCTTTCTCATTTCCTCAGCCAGCGCTGTCATTTCATCAACAGTGAGCTTTTTAACGTCAGCAGGTAAGTTTATTTTTTCAAGATACATTTTCATTTCCTCCTGTTTTACTTATAATTTTTCTTAGCTTTAGCTTACTTATATTGTACCACCTGGAGTTAGCTCTAAGTCAACAGGTTGTAGAGATATTTTACATTTTATTAACAATCGACCTAACAAAAAAGCACGGTCATGTGCCGTGCTTAGTATATTTCTCTTGAAAAAAATTAATGCCGTGCTATAATTATAGTATCACCAATATCACACCGGAAAGGTCTTGAAAGCATGAAATACAAAGTTATAGACATAAGTGAAGAGGATTACGGCTGCGAGGGCATACCGGAGGACAGCGAACTCATGTGCAGTGTTTTGATCGAAAGCTCTGACGGCACACAAAAATGGTTGAAAATAGCTGACCGGTATCTCAGAGAAAACGACATTGATATAGGCAGTGTCATCACTGCAGACTAGCCTGCCTCCCCTGGAATATCACGCATTATCCACGCAAGCTGTTCTTCTGTAGGCTCTTCTATCTCATAGCCGTTGACATTGTCGCCCTTGAAACAGGTTTGATACAGCTCCACCCATGCAAATGTTGACAGTTTGCAATCAGAATAGATTTCTTTTTCACCTTTGTACGGCAGATCTTCAGGATAGCAGGTCTTGATAATAGGATTTCCATAAGGGGTGCAGTCCTCGAACTTATCCAAAGAAGAACCCACACAGCACACTCCGCTCAGTGAATATCTTGCCACAAGATACTTTTCACCCTCCTCATCAGGGTTCTTTTTAAACGCTATCTGCGCCAGCTCGACAATAGCTTCTGCGGCGTATATAGGACAAGGAATTAAATATCCGTTGTGAAGCTCAAAGATCTTGTCATTGTAATGAAAAGTCTTTCGCTTTTCGATAGTGCCATATTCTGCATACTGAAAAATGTTCAGCTCAGGGGCATCGGAGTAATAGTCGGTGACAATTTCCCCTGCCTTACTGCGGAAATAGCGTTGTTTCTGCGCTTCAAGATGGTTCGATTCCACATTTTCATCAGAAAAATAATTGTGTTCAAATTCGTCGATATCCTCAGTAAAAAACGAAGCTGTACCGCTTGTGCATGAGGGAAAGTTGGCGTCAAACAAGGTTATTTTGTATATCATATGGATTTCCTTTCTTAGAAGCAGTGCCAGGCATTCCGGTACTGCTTTTATTATATCCTATTATTTTCCCGTTTGAGGTAAATAAGACTATTTTTCTTTGTCGCAAAGGAGAAAATATTCGCTCATGAGTTTGGCGAGGTGCAACTACACTCATATCTTAAATCAACATCATAATTTTGTAAATAGTTTTATTTATAAATCGCCAATAATTTGTATCTTTATGCAAATTGATACTGCAAAATTTGTAGCAGATAAACAAAAAAAGCCGCAGACAAAACGTCTACGACTTAGAAAACACTCTGTATTGGGACTACAAAATAGATGAATACTCTCTCAGCAAGGGATAAATGAAAAAAACACAACAAAGCCGCAACGGAACAATCCCGTCACGGCGAGTGACTGTGATGTCTGCATAAAATAGATAATAACAGCGACGAGACGTAATCACCTATTTTTTGTTTTTTTCAGAACCACCAAAATAGCTTACAGTATGAAAAACTAACATCTATCCTTTTGTTAATTACATTATTATTTAGAGAAATGAATTTCAAATAATGCATTAGATTATAGGAAGTTGAACTTAATTAATTGTTTTTAAATTATTTTGCTAGAATTAATTAAAACTAATTCTGCAACAGACTTTATTAATGCTATTTCTAAAGTGAGTTCTTTTTTGTTCTCATACGGCCTATATTGATTAGCGGTATTTTCGCTTTTGCTATGAACAAGAGAATTTCTTGTTTCATAAATACGCGTTGCTAAATTGGTGTAAACTCCTTGAGCATTAGACCAAGCAATTTTAGTTTTCTTTGATGTTGTAAATGGAACCAAATTATTTTGATAATAATCTATAGCAGTAGCATCAATGTTATTAATATATTTTTTTAGCTCGTCAATATCTACATACTCAATTAATACATATTTCAAGGATTCAAATTCATTTCCTTTTCCAGAATCATCGTCACTATTCATATGCTTCTTTATATATTTCGCCAACTCATAAAGCTTAGTTTCATCTTTATACGAAAAGTCAGGATGTGTTATCTTGTTTTTTATCTCTTCGGTAAGTTTCTTTCTAAATACTGCATCAAAATAATGCTCGATAATATGGTAGAATGAAATATACACAGTAAATGGGTCTCGAGATTCCATTGCCATTGTGTAATAATCAATTACATCTTTATTGTAGATTCTTTGTGGTGAAGAATCTAATTTCTTTCTTGGAAAACGAAAAACAGAATTACCGATAGAATACATATCTTGTATATCTGTATATTCCGAGATTGCAGTTCCTTGTTTATACATGAAATGAAACTCAAAAGATACCGCGTAATCTCTAAATCTTGACAAAGGAACAGACTGTGTAGAACTTATTTTAAGTGTATTCGCTCTAAGAAAATCTGATAATAATTCCATTGAGTTGCCTATCTCTGAAATTTTTCTATTATGCCTAAAAAACATACGAGTTCTAATTCTTATATCTCCAAGGGTTCTTATCCCATTGGCTTTTACTTGTTCAGCAAGTTCACTTAACAAAAAGACACAATATTCACTTGAAGCAGGTCCTAACGAGTATTCTAACCCATTAATTGAATCACTAATCGTTTCTAAATACATCATTCGTCTCACCATAGACGGTTCCAAAAGCTGAAGTGCTACCTCTCGATAAGTAGATGAATAGATTTCAAGTTTTTCTTTATCAAAAATCTGCATATTATCATAAGCATTCTTCAAATCAGCGTTAGAAAAAACGATATTTCTTTCTTCCGACTGGATGTAAGGATCTGGCATAACTATATCGCAAATTTCATTAATATCAGTGTTTAAATTTAATATGTCTTTCAATACTTCTTTTACTTCTAAATAACTTGCCATTGTTTCTCCTCCATTAGTTATGATTTTCTAATCGACCGCTTATATAACTAGATACCGGATAAAATATATAGAACAAACTTTGCTTGTATATATCAAAATTTGCAAAATTTCTTATTCTCGAAATTCATACTTTACATTAGTAATCTCAACAGTTTTAACACCAATACATTCCACCAAAGATTCATCAAATAACGCTAAATTAATTCCTCCTTCTCTTAATGTGCTTTCATATTCTACACCATCATAACCTTCGCTTTTTACAAACTCCGCAATATATTGAGTGGGAAGATATTCCAATGGGCTATCATTTCTTCGTATTGGCTTCGCAATTTCATATGCCATCTCTTGAAAAACTTTTCTGTTTAGTGCGAAGCGCTCAAATTCATCATTATACAAAAATGGGCTTACTCTGGAAATTTCAGATATATTAGCCACCCTTAATGGCCTTTTATTTTTAAATGTTCCAATTGTAACATAATCGTAAGCCGTAACTCTAGTTTCATTTAATACTGTTTTATCATCTGTAGATAAATACAATACACCTATTCCATCAGGATTTACTCTACCAGCAGTTCTTTTTTCTATCGGTGGTACAGACATATTTTCCGTACCAAAACCTTCTACGTTAGGTGAAATTCTAGCTCTATAAAAGTTAGTATCTTTTTCATAAGTTTTCTGAACCATTGTTAGAAAGGAAGAAAACACATCTGCATTAAAATTACTGCTAAAAAAACGATTAGTATGTTTTATAGATTCTGAAAATTCAGCCCAAGATAATCCTCTTGCAACTCCGTAATCATTAATATAATCAGTATCATGCAATTTCTCAATTGCAACTTTTTTTACAAGTATATCTTTATCAATATCCAACTCTGACTCTAATGGACATAGTGCTGTAAGAAGTGTTTTTATTCCTTCTGCTCCTCCATTAAAAATATCCCAATCATCTCTAAGAACTTCTTTTAAAAACCGTGCGTCAGAACGTTGAGACGGTGAATATATTTGTATTAAACTTATAATTTTATCAGAAATCATGTTAGGAAAATTCGATATATCATAAACATCAACATTTTTTGCAGAACAGAAATCACAATTTCCACTTGTGCCGTATTTATGAATTATCTCACGAATCTCACTATCCTTGAAACAATCAATGCAGCATTTCATTATTTGTATACCTCTGTCGTTAAATATTTATTTACAAGTTCCAAGTGATGCATAATTGATAATTTTTTTATTGTTGGCAAACCAGGATAGTATCCCTTTTGAGCAAAATCAAGAAGTGTAGATAACGCATTTGTATTCTGTTTTTCCTGACCGTTTTTATACCAAAGTGAAAGTTTAGATACTGCCTCGTAGAATTTTCCAGCCACATCCGTTATATCGTAATTTGAGTCAGAAACAAAGTGATGTATTCTCAATCTGTTATCATCTGATACATATACGATGTGAATAGCAACAGCACGTGGGGAGAAACCACCTTCTTCGTAATTATCCCCGACAATAGAATAATCGCCAAACCCCTTATATCCTTCATCTTTAAAATATAAATGATCTTCAGAAAACGGTTCATCTTCGCATTTCAGATAATCAGAATTCTTAGGCTGTTTATTGAATTTATCTTCGAACAACACTTTATTTTCTTTTACCGCACGTCGCATACGTCTTTCGTCCGGCAAAAGAACATATTTGGGGGCATCCTCCATATATATATCCTGGAAATCTTCCACATAATCAGGACTATTCAGGACAGATAGCACTTTATCCTTAGTCAAACCTTTTTTGTGTTCAATATTGTAGAGTGTTTCTTCAGCACGCTCGTTAATAATAACTGCCGGAATAATACTATCATTCATAATTTCCAACAAAGATGAAATATCCGAATCATTAAAATCACCCACAGTTGGATTTAAGATCATTGCAAATTTTAAGCCTGCTTTTTCAAAAGATTGTATTGTGTTTTTTAATGTAGGGCTTATCTTTATCGGTTCAACAACTGGGATTACATATTTGCTAATAAGTCCCTTTTGTGCAAGCTCTTTTAACGCCAATAATTCATATTGTCTGCCTCTGAAATATGGAAAAAACATAAACACTACCTCCTATATGTTGTATTAAGCATAACATTTAAATCAAAACTATTTTTATAAAGTCCTGAAAAATAAATTGCGGCTTTTAATTCGCTTGGTATATTGTCAAAAACTATTTTAGATATTCTGTTCCTTTTTTTCAACTCTTGAAATGCTAGCCTCTGAGCATCTAATATTGGGATCTTTTTAAAAAGTTCCAGGCACGTTCTATAAAAGAAAACTGGTGCAACCTTAGGCAATTCATGATAATAATTTAAAATAATGTTTTCGTATTCTTTTTTTCTTAACAAAGAAAAAATTGTCTTATAATCCAGATTTTCATCGTATTGTTTGGGCTGCCTACCACTAGTTTTACTAAAAATAGTATCATTTTCTGATAGAACATAAATACCAACTGAATCGCCCATATCACCTAGTTTATCCAAAACCTTTTCAACATGTTCTCTTTCATGCTCTGATGCCAAAACTGATACTTTGCTAAATGCTTTAAAATAATCGTATAATTGATCATTTAATCGTTCAAAATTATCCAAATCGGATTTAATCTCATATACCTGTCCCTCACCATTTATCATAACAAAATCAGCTATATGATCTGCTATTCTAATTTGTGAAAGGGCAGTTGTTGTATTTACGCTGTGTATTCCAACCAGAAGCTTATTTAATAAGGTATTCATATAATAATACTCATTCCTATACGAATCACTTAAATGTGAATATATCTCACTAATTATTTCACCGTGATTTTTTCCTTCCGGATCATTTACATAACGTTGAACAACCACATCAAAGACTTCACTATGTCCATTTTTTATCAAGTCGTTCATTACAGTGCGTGTAAACACACGATTAATAACTCTACTATTATCTGGCATAGAAACCTTCGCTCCTTTCATTACAAATAAGCATAGCTTTCTAAAATATATTGTATATCAAAGCAGATATTTTAACAAGCATATTATGATAACATTAATTTAATATTTTGTTAATAGTAAAGGCGCTAAATTATCTTACTAAAACAATTTCCACTTCCCAGATTTACATTCGTTCAATATCTAAGCTATACTCATCTTTAGTATCAATACCTATTTAAGCAATTATTCCATTAAACCTCATCATATTATGACTATTACTTTACCTCACAATCAATATAATCCTTAGCAAACTGCTCCGCCTCTTCAAGACTATTTTTCATCAATTCAAAATCCACCGCAGCCGAAAAAACATCAATCTGAACCCTTTCAGACTCATCAGCAAAAACTTCAATAACAAATCCGTTACATTGAACATCATTCCCGTCCTTATCCTCCCGATGCAAATCTGTATCGGGAGTTATCTTTACATAAAATCCTTTGTATTTCATTCAACCACTCTCCTTAAAATTTCATCTGCATATCATCGTCATAATCGTAATCTTCAATCTCTTCATCACCAAATTCGTCACTTACGGAATTCTCAATATCCAGCGCATTTTCAAGTGCGGTTTGCAAATACTTTTCGTCAAGACCACTCTCCCTGTATCCCTGCAAAATAGTGTTGTAATACTGTCGGCTCGGCGGAGCAAGTTTTCCATAATTCATAAGATAAGCCATGCCTGTACAAGTTTTTCCGCTCAATTCAAAAGACATTTTTTCCTGCCTGTAAAGCCTCGGATAGCCTTCGTAATGGTTCAGAGTCGGTAAATCTCTTTCATCAAGCTCCCAGATCAGAACAGGAACGGTCGAACCCTTGCTTGAAACGATCGTCGCAACGCCTCTGAACTCCAACTCATAATCCTTTATTTCCGATGTTCCCACAATCTTTGAATGCGGACATCGATATTTCATTTGCTCCAGATTAATGTTACTGCCATAAGCAATATATAACTGTTTTTTACTCATGTTTTACCTCCTATCACATTGACATCTCCATGTCCATTTCTTCATCTTCTTCAAAGTCCTCACATTCGCTTTCTGACGGCTCAATGTTTTCATCGGGTATATTTTCGATTTGTGTGCTGTTGTCGCTTACAGGCTCAACACGCCGCTCACGGGCGGTTTGTCGTTCTGCTTCACGTTTCTCTTTAAGTTTTGCTCTTGCGGCAATTCCATCCTCTGGATGTCGCCATGCAATATCGCCATCAAGATGCTTAAGCAAGTGAGTTCTGCAGTTTTTGAACTCATCACCTATAAGCCCCAAACCCAGTAGCCACACTCGAAAACTATACCGCATATTATCACTCTGCGAAACATGAGGAGAGCAATATTTTTTTGTCATTGCAGCATTTGATATTGCCAATGCCAAAACGATTTGACTGCGAACCTCTCCTGCATGAAAAGAACCGTTGTACGCCCTTATCTCGTAATGTCCATGCTGAAAGAATGAGTGTAAATTACAAATAACGTACCGACTTGTCGAGTAGTGCTGAAACTGCTCGCTCATTCTGCCATGATACCAAAGCCTCTTTATGTATTCCATATCTTTAGGCTTTTTTCGGTTAATTTCCTCTATAAATGTCTTGTCCATCTTGTGGCAGTAGGATTCACGGGCAGAAGATACCTGCAAAGCGTCCCATAGAAAATCCTCTTTGCTTGCAAAAATATTCACAAGATTGCGTATCTGTTGCGGTGTATAATCGTCTGCTGAAATATGAATATGGGTGCCTGCACAATATCTTGGACCGGTTACTCCGCCTGCTTTTCTAAGTGATCTTACAACTTCCTGAAGCAGCGGAATATCCTCATATTCCAGAACGGGAGAATTGAGTTCCACGCTGTATGATTTGGAAGCATGGTCGCCGTTTGCGTTATAACATCTTATACTTCCGTCATAAACAACAGACCAATTTCTCTCCTTTGAATCCGTCACAACATATTTGTCATAACTTCCGCCCTCATGGACAACCTCACTGCCTAGAACTCTTGAAATTGCCTTCGCCGCTTGACAACGAGTTAACCCGGTCATTTCTATTTCAATTCCGAATTTTCTTGTTTTTATACCTTCAAAATTGCTCGCCAATGTAGCACCTCCCAACCAAAACAGCTTGCAGATTTTAAATTCTGCAAGCCGTAAATTTTAATCGCTATTCCATTTCTGCTTTGACTTCATATCCACCCTTAAAAATCACCAAAATCTCATTCTTGCTAAGAACCTTTACACACTCGATTAGCTTTCGTATCAGCACATTATCGAAAGTTTCCAACTCGAACTTTTCATGCTCTATCATATCCATTATTTTATTGAGCTTTGCCTGAGTTTCGGCGGAGGTCTTGTTCTGTGATTTCAGAATGGTAAGTCTTTCGCTTAGCTGCTGTTCCTCACCATAAAGCTTTGCGAACTCACTGTCAAGCTTATCTTCATCACAACCGCCTGTTGCTATCAGTCCAACTAATTCGTTTCTTGCTCGGTCGATTTCTTTAAGTCTGTTTTCGGCAGCGATAATTTCTTCCTGCCCCTGACATTCAAGAACCGTTCCAATGTTTGCTTTGAGAATTCTTGCAATATCGTTACGGCATGAGTAGTAATTATTAATCGCTTTTATGATTCCTTGATGCAGATTTTCTTCCTTTATCGTAGGAGAATCTGGGCAATACTTTTTACCGTGTTCCAGACGGCTGATGCACCGCCAGACAATTTGCTTTTTTCCACGAGCCGCCCAAGTAGTTCTGCGATAAGGCGTACCGCAGTGACCGCAGATAAGCAATTCGGTAAGTGCGTATTTGCTTGAATACTTTCCCTGTTCAGTTGTAGTTTTATCTGAAACTTTTCGTTTACTGGAACGCCTTGCAAGCTCCTGCTGAACCCTGTTGTAAGTGTCACGGTCAACTATCGGAACATGATGATCCGTAACCAGATACATCGGACGTTCTCCATGATTTTTCACGACTTTGTGCGTTATGCAATCGCTTGTAAAAGTTTTCTGCAAGAGTGCATCTCCCACGTACTTTTCGTTTTTGAGGATGCTTCTTATTAAAGATTCGTTCCAAACTTTTTTGCCTTGTGCGGTCAAATATCCCTTGTTTTCAAGAATTTTTTTGATTCTGGTCATGCTATATCCGTCAAGGAACAGCGTATATATCAGTCGCACGATCTCCGCTTCTTCGGGAACTATTTCAGGCTTACCGTCCGTCCCCTTTTTGTAGCCCAGAAGATATTTATACTGAAACTGCACCTTTCCCTCACGATAAGCTTTTTCTTTTCCCCATGAAACATTTTTACTTATGGATTCGGATTCCGCCTGAGCAAAGCTGCCGTACAAAGCAATCATAAATTCCGAAGTCATAGTTAAGGTATTTATGTTTTCTTTTGTTAAGGTATTTATGTTTTCTTTTTCAAAAATTACTCCGATTCCCAAGTCTTTCAGCTGTCGAACATATTCAAGACAATCGACTGTATTTCGTGCAAATCGACTTATGGATTTGGTAATTACAAGATCAATTTTTTTGTTTTTGCACATACGAATCATACGGTTAAACTCGGTACGCTTTTTTGTCTGAGTTCCGCTGATACCCTCATCAGCGAAAATTCCTGCCAGCGTCCATTCCTTTTTTCTGTTGATTAAATCGGTGTAGTATGCGATCTGAACTTGATATGAATTCTGCTGTTCCTCCTGTTCGGTGGATACTCGGCAGTATGCGGCTACTCTCAGTTGATGATATTTATCCCTGTTTTCTGCTGTCTGCACTTTCGCAGGAATTATCGTTACATTCGGCGCTGTACTCATTTTCATTCACCCTCTCAGTTATATTTTTAATTCTCACTCAATTGATAAGCTCAACCTCTATGGTACAAAAATGACTTATCCAAATCTTGCTTACGCAGGATTTAAACAAGCCAATATCAAGCGTATTTAGTTGTTCGTGATTTCCAAGCATAGCCTTGAGTTCTTCTGTTTTCTGCGGACTGTCATTGTAAGTACAGCAATCGTATTTCATCTCGGCAAGCTTGAAGATTTCCGCTTTTACCCTGTCAAAATCCACTTGCGAAGAATCAGTCATCTGATTTATCTCATTCTGCTGTCGGACTATATCCGCAGTAGGAGAATATGTGCTTATTTCCCCGCCCGACTCCAACAGACTCGGATTCTCAATAGCCGAGTTCAGAGCGGTCAGCACTGCTCCTATTATCATTTGGTCTGTAAGCCGATATTCAAATTTATAGCAATCGGAATTTCTGCAGTCCCAATGCTCATACTTTGAATTGCCGCCTATCCTTGAAAGTTTGTGACCGCATTCGGTGCAGTATGTACGCTTTCTTATTTCATGTAAATCTTCCGAGATAACGCATAACGTAGTTGCTTTCCTCACACGCTTTTCATTTACTCGTCTGAAAATATCCTCATCAATTATCTGCGGATATTTTTCAGTACCGAGATACTTTTCATTTTCTATTATCCGCTTGACCATGTTTTTGTTCCAATGTTCGGAATTCTCTGTATATCGGATTTTTTTGGATTCCATTCGCTTTGCGATTTGCAGTAAGCTGCAGCCTGAAAGATATTCGTTGACAATTGTTGCAACAGCGCAGACCTCTTTGAGATCAGTCGTTATCTCTCCGTTATTCATGCAGTAGCCGAATGGTATTGTACGATTCTTTGCCATTATTTTCACTCCTTTCAGACTACAAGGATATCACATTTTCTCCTAAAAAGCTATTATCAATAGCAACAATGAAATGCCCTGCAATTTGAACTACAAGGCACTCTTAGCTATATCTTTTCTTTGAACCTCAATCCACCTATCAAATGAAACTCCAGTTCATGCTGATCTATAACCACGATTTTCTCAACTATACTTTCAAATGTTGATTCTTCGAATTCGGTCATAGGAGTTTTTCTCTTTTCAAAGAAGTCAATCAGCATTTCTATCTGGTCAAGAGTTTCGTCCTCGTCATCGAAACATGTTAGCTTTTTCAGTTCGGTTTGCAATTTATTGATTTTCGCAGTAAGCTCGTTAGTCTGCTCAATGTATTTAGACTCGTCAAGAAATCCTTTTGTTTTCAACCTTGCAATAACATGAGTTTGTTCTCGAAACTTGGCAATTTCTTTGTGAATATCCATTACTTGCGTTTGACCGCTGAACTTTTTCAGTTTCAAATCCTGCAATGCTGTTTGGAGTGGCATGAGAATAACTTTGTAATTGTGCCACAGCTTATTGCACAAACGGATAAAAGCCAAATAGATTTTGCTTTCCGGTATACTTCCGTTTTCGCAATCCGATGCATTAACATCATGTGTACGGCATATCCAGTATGCACCGCTTTTTCGATTTCTGTGCTTATATGTCGCACCGCATTTACCGCAGCAAATTTTCCCGGACAATGCATATTCATTGCTTACAAAATCTCTATGTCGAGATAAAAGCAATACTTGCACCTTATGAAAAATATCCTTATCAACAACAGGCGGATTAACATTTTCTGCATAGTATTTCTGTTTCTCTCCGTAATTTCTTTTCTTAACGTGCGGCAGCGTTTCGGTAACGTAACTTTTCTGAAAAAGAGCGTCGCCAATATATCGTTCATTCTTAAGCACGTATTTCACATTATCCGCTTTCCACAAAACCGACTGCTTGCCGCTTTGTATATTCATACTGTTAAGCTTGTCTGCAATTGCCTGCAAACCGTATCCGCTGACATACCATTCAAACATCTGACGAACTATCTGCATTTGATTTTCATCAACTTCCAAATCACCGTTTACCTTTTTAAAGCCGAACGGCGGAGTAGCATTTTTATACGTTCCGTTTTTCATTCTCTTTTGAATACTCCACCGCATATTCTGTGAAATCGAAGTGGACTCCTCTTGAGCCAGACCGCCCATAATGGTTATCATCATTTCATCAGTCAGTTTTGCGGTATCAATGTTTTCTTTCTCAAAGAATACTGTTATTCCAAGGCTTTTAAGCTCCCTTATATTTTTCAGGCAGTCCTTTGTGTTTCTTGCGAAACGGCTGATAGATTTGGTATATATCCTATCTATCTTACCTCTGCGGCAATCCTTTATCATTCGCTGAAACTCGTCGCGCTTGTCCTCTCGGGTTCCGGTGATACCCTCGTCGGCATAGATGTCTACAAGCTGTTCGGTTTCCGAGCCTTCAAAAGCCTTTTCATAGTACCTTGTTTGTGCCATAAAGGAATTGAGCTGATCCTCGGAATCGCTTGATACTCGGCAATAGGCGGCACAACGGATCTTTGTATCTTGTTCTTCTGTTATAGTCGGCTGTATCACCGTTACTGTAGGCATTTTGTTCACCTCCGTTTTACTAACAAGGATACCACAATTCTTTCTGAATTTGAATCACCAAACTCAATGAAATTATCTGTCCGAATCTGTGAAATCCATACATTTGTCGGTTTCTGCGGCTGCTCTGCACAGACACATTGCAAACACTCCAATAATTCCGCCGATAAATATTCCGATAATAAATCCTAACATCTCAATTTCTCCTTAAGCTGCGTCTTTTGAAGACGGATAATTGTATGCGTCCTGAGTGTTTCTCATATTGATAACATCTACCTGATCTTCACTGAACCAAGCACTGTGTTCCTGAATAAATTGTTTCATAAAGTAATCCATTATTTCTGCCTGTCCGAATTTAGTCATTAAAATCCACTCCTATACTTATTTTCATTGCTTTGTTTATCTCGTCCATAATTTCTTTATCAAGCGACCCAACATACTCTCGCAATCTGTATCTGTCTATCGTCCGTATTTGCTCCGCAAGAACAATTGAGTTTCTGGGCAATGCTTTTGAACCTTGGATATAAATATGAGTAGGCAGATAGTGCTTTTTTGCCGTTGAAATCGGCAGAACTACCAGAGTAGGACTATACTTATTTCCCACATTATTCTGCACAATCAGCACAGGGCGGATACCGCCTTGTTCCGAACCGACAACGGGATCAAGGTCTGCATAAAAAATATCTCCTCGTTTAATCAGCATTTTCCTTCACCTTTTTCTTTAGAGTTTCAAAAACTTTCTTATTCCTTATACAGCTACGAAACGGACAGAACAGCACATTTGTATCTCTGACATACCACACGCAGCCGCAGCATGAATGTTTCTTCGATAATCTGATTGTAGGAGCAGGAATATATACTCCAAATTTATTATATTCGTACTGAAAATCTGATTTTTCAGGCTTAACTTTTTCACTCATATATCAGCCTCCTGACTTTTGTTAATTTATATGTAACAGGTGGTCTGCAAAAGTGTGCAAACCGCCTTATATTCGTTTTGCCTTCGTCCGATTCATTTTATTTCGGACGTTTTCCGTGATATTTATTCAACGCTTTGAAAAAGCGTTTTATCCGATCACGGCGGAACATCGGAAACGATGAACAGCTTATTCATCCCATGGACATCTCATCCCTCTGAGGTTCTCTCAGAGCCGCCCCCATTGCTTGAGTCTGTGGCTGGGCGGAAGTATCATTATCCTCCTGCGCTTCATCGCCGTTCCGTAAAGCTGTTCCGGATTTTGAAGCTTCATATTTGTCGCTCGTCCAATTGGAGTCTTGGCGTATGGCTTCTCTGGCTGCCGAGATTTTATACCGGCCGCAAGATTGATGTATTCCCGATGCTGATATTCAATTTTCAAGATGCTTAAGGAGCTTTTATTCTCCTTACACTTGTATAGGGGTAGAAGTCGGATATTTAACAACCGTTTTTTATTGCAATTTTAAAAGTTTGTTAAGTTTGCATAAAATCCTACGTTTCTTTTTGTGTATATTTTGCTGAGTGGTATGCAGCAAGGAAGCGCACTCAGCTTCTGTTTTATTCTCAAAATATATCATAGCAATCAATCTTCGTTCATCATCGGTTAGTTTATCCAGACATTTATACAGCCGACCAAATTCTATATTTTGTATCACACTCTTTTCTACCGCATCATTTTCTGTATGTAATTCATGAAAATTTTCGAGTTCTCCATCAATGTTTCCCTTCAATGCCGAAAACTGTATCTCATGCTTGTAGAACGACTTGTCGTTATCGTCAATATTCCACTGAGTTCTGTTGTAATATGTACGAATATTTTCAGTGACTTCAACCTCGACATATTTCTTGGTTATCGTGTCATAAACACGAACTGTATTTTTACTCATTTTTTATTCCTCCGTTTTGATTTTTTTGTTTGAATCAAAACGAAGGCTATGGGTATTTGGCAATTAAGCATTGCCATGTCTTAAAAATGGACATAAAAATAGACCTTTCTGCTTTTAAAACAAAAAGGTCTGATAAAAAAGGAGTATAACTTTAGGCTTTAAAAGCTTTTGTTATACTCCATATTTTCATATTATTCTGTTAGCACTCATTGTACCGCTTTTTCAGTTTCGGCAGTAGCAGGAAGAGTATCACTATTCCTATTACGTTCTCAATTATAAGACAAATAATCAGAGTAGTATTCAAACTGCTTATCTGCTGTCTTGACTGTTCAACTGCCTCTGTAAGATATGTATTCTCAGCATACTTGTCTAGTCTGGCGTTTTGTTCGGCTACGTTTTCTCTCCACTGAATGAAGCTGATAATGGTTGAGATCAGATTTATCCCGATATTGATAAATGCAAAATTTCTGAACCATTTATCTGAATCCATCGGATAGTCATAACAACCTTTCTTTGAAATAACACCGATATTCCAGTATGTAATAAAACAGATAAACAGCATACTGATTACTGATACGACAACCGCTTCAATAATAAGAAACGGGGTCGAATAAGTTTCCATACTTCTTGACAGAATCGCCAAGATAATGTTCTGCAAAATTCTTACGAAAATTCCAAGCAGAATTATATCTAATATAAATCTCCATAGGAATGATTTTGTGAATTGGGTCATTGTTTTTCCTCCTAGCTAAATACTTCTTCATATTCTGCAATTTCTTCTTTTGAAATTACAGAATAATTATATGATGTCACCACATGACTATTTTGATATACACATATATTTAATTTTATAAAATCTTTATCAGATTTTCGCTTCAAATCATGTATTAAGGTTTGAAAATTTTTAGGCATAACGAGTTCAACATTGTTTCCACTTTTAATATCAGTAAAATCCATATTTACAAAACAAATTGATGTTGAATATCTACAGTTTGAAACATACATATAATATTCTGCCTGTTCAATAGTATCATCAGGATATTCAAAATATTTTTGTATAAATTTTAAATCTGCGCTAAAGCTAAATGAACCTTTAGAATCAGCCGTATTTTCAGCATAGATTTTCTGGTAAGATTGTGAAAAGCATAAAAAGACGATTACGGATAAGATAAAACATATTATTTTAGTTAGCACATTTCGTGGTAATAGAGTTTGTATAAATGATATTACTATTACTGTACAAGAAAAATAAAGTAAAAAACTAAATATTAAATCCATTACTATCAAGTATACCACATACTTTAAACTATCAAATCCTTCAACATTCATTTTAATTAGCATAACAGCGAAAATTATACCGGATATTACACTCAATATAACCGAAACAACAATAACTGTCTTTAGAGCGCCAGTTTTATATTCTTGCTTAGCTAAATTTTGAAGTAGTCTTTCTCCAGCCTTTAACAATATATCACTCCTAAATTATTATTGTCATAAATAGATTTTAAAGTGTTGATGTTGTCCTGTGCAATCTGTTTATCATCATCAAATAAAAAATCTTCATACCAATCAGGTGCAGAATTATATCTAATATAAATCTCCATAGGAATGATTTTGTAAATTGAGACATTGTTTCTCCTCCGTATTTATGGTTGTTTTTTCAACAGTAATTACAAAACCTGATGAACGATAGTATGTAATATGATAAGAAGCATTTTTATCATTTTTCAACAAATCATATTGCGAACTTGTCAAAATAAGTTCCGTATCATCTTGATTATGGTATGAAATAATATAATGGAGTCCATTTGATGATGTATACACATCAGGGCTAATAATATCGTATTCAATAATATTATTAGTTTCGATATCATTATTGATTTCGTGCAAACACAGAACTTGCTGAATTGAATTTTTAGTTCCATATGAGGCAAAACTCTGCATCGACAAAACTATCGTTATGATAATCCATAGTATAGAATATGAAGTCATTCTGATAGATCGTTTTTTCATGGTATTGATTGATGAAATACTAAACGCTTTAAAAAACTGATAATAACTAAACTTGTTTTTAAACCTGTAGTCATCGAAGTCGCTACGTGGTCTATCATATTTATTATACATTTCTATCACAGAAAATAATATCTTAGAAACGTTATAGCTACATATTAAAATACATATAAATCTTATAATAAAAAGTACTTTTAAATCATGGATTGAATATTCCAGAAACTTTCCTGATAAAAAATTGGTTGCGACGCTATAATTAATATACATAAAAATAAGTGAAATAATTATATTGTCTAATGTTATTAACAGAGCATAGTTATCTCTTGCATCTGGGTCATTCCATTTTTTCGACATATGATTCACTCCTCAACACTAATCATATTTCGTAAGTGATTCACTATTATTCTTGAATTAGTAATATCATCACTGTAAAAAATACATTTAATGAAATCTGGTGCTTCATCTCTGAAATCAATATACATTTGCTCAGCATAAAGTCTTGCATAGATCAATCTATAATAGTTAATCGGAGCTTCTACTGCAATAATCTTATAATATTTATCATCATAGGCAATTCCATATAAATCATTTCTAAGCATTTCATTTAAAACACTTGCAATACTTGCAGCTGCATATGTTTTAACGGCATATTTACATTGGCCTGATATGTTTAATACAACATCAGTAAAGGTCAATCCCAAATCTACAAGGTAACCAACTGGTCCATAACTAGCTATAACTGTACGTATTGCTCCCATAGTAATAGTTCCTACATATTTATATGCTAAATCAGATACAGCAACAGCTATGTCACCTGCCCAATCTGATTCCAGCTTTAAGATTAGCTTATCTGCTGCACTTTTTAATGAACTTGATTCTGCATTTTGGGATATCTCATACAGTATATCAATATTATTATTTATAGTTTCTTCGCAAGCATTAAATCTTGTACACATCTCAACATAAGTTAAAGTATCAATAGCAATTTGAGTCCAATTCACTTTATTAACTCCTATTGCTCCAAATTTGTCAAATATATTTTTTTCTGCATTTAAACTGCCATATAATTTTGACTCAGTGTCATAAACTAATGTTGAGTACTTGCTTATTAAATTATCCAATGTTTCAGTCTTTACATATTTATGACTTTTAATCATTCTATATAGTAAAGCTTGATAGTCAAGAATATCTTTATAATAGCTTTGATTTTTGTATAATTTATATGACTTTTTCAATGCTTTGTAACTTTTTAAACCATCTAACATTTCAGTAATTATACGATAATTCATATCGACATCATTTAAAGAAGCAAAATAATCAATTAACACAGATTCATATATTTCATCATAATTAAAAGTACTACCAAAAACAGCATTTCCTATAGCGACTGAACCATATGTTAATACATCATCACTATAGCGTTGTCTATAATATTCAGAGTTATATAATGTAATATCTGTTAATATGTCGATGTTTTCTTTGGGTAATAACCCATCCATCGTAAGAGGATTTGTATATGTTCCCCACAACTCAACATAATCTTCAGTTCCGTAATAATCACTATCTTCTTCCAAAGGATTCGACCTAATCGGCAACACCTTAGTGTTATAAAGCACCCTCTGAGCATCGGCCGTAGGCAAATAATCAGGCGCACTTTCAAAGAATCGATTAAGCCCATCTTCAACATAGAACAAACCGCTGTACTTATCTATACATTCCCCATAGGTAGGCAAAACGACCCTGCCATTCTCGCGTCTGATCAAATCATAGCCGAAATTGATTTCTTCAAAATCATACAAACCATCTTCATCGGTATCGGCATAACCGCTGAATTTACTGCTGTTATGATTTGCCGCAGTTATATTGCGGTATGCATTGATATAATCAATTGTAATCGGCGCATCAAGTTCAACATACTCCAATCCCGTTGACAGAATCATAGGATACTTATTCTCAATTTCAGGAATCTCTTCGCTTTCGCTTAGTTCATAAATATACTTTATAAGTCGCTCGCTCAACAACGTATCGTCTCTAAGATTGAAGCGCTTTCCGCCTGTCTGCTGATACAAATCGTAAGCATAACCACCTATATAGGTTGAGAAATCATAACTGCCGATAAGATTTACAAAAATATTATCGTTATTTTTCATCTCAGACAGATAGTCCCGTCCCGTATTTTCATTATACAAAGCATTTTTATCATTGAAAAAGCTGAAACAAAGAGTAGGTATGTCTGTATCAACTACTTTTTCTGAGTCTATACCATTTAAAACAAAATCAAAAACGTCGGAAACCACAACGTTATTTCTCAGCATATCGAGCTGTCTCTGCGTTTTTCTATAGCTTTCCTTTTCCTCCTCGGTCATTTTTCCATAGTCCGACTGTTCCTTCAAGCTAGCCTCTATTTCTTCTTCGGTCAAATTCACTTCCGATGTTGTTTCATCAAAATTATCCTTGAAAATATACAGATCATGAATTTCATATTTGCTGCCGCCATCTGTAATTTCACTAAATCTATCACTTCCTGCACTGTATGACAAATCAGCAGACGCATTTTCCATTTCCAACAAATACACATTTGCATTTGGTGACTGATTAAAAATGAATTCAGCAGTATCACAGATATTCTCATAGAAATATGCATAGTCCTCATCAGATGTGCAATCTCTGCTATCATACATAAAAACAATGTTAAATTCATCAGTGTATTTAATCGCAGGCTTCACTTTTTTATCCGGCTCAGCCTCTGAAATCTCAGCTGTTTCAGCAGCCGCACTTAAAGTTCTCGCAGCGAAAAGAGAAAATGTCTGCAATGTTGGAAGTTCTTCATTCTCTGTTTTCTCGGAGTTTTCATTCTCAAAATCCTCTGCACCCTGAACAATATCCTGCAAAAAGCACTCCATATCGATAAGACAGTAAGTGCCAAGATCGCTCACCGTCGCCGAAACCGTGTTATTCTCCACGTCAACATCGGTCTTTACAGGCAGCAGAATATTATCCTCTTCAAAGAATCTGAACACATTGTACCTCTTGATACCCGCAAATTCTGGGTTTTCTTCTGCATACTCGCTGTCGGGATTATCGATGTACTCCTCGTCTACTTTAAATTTTAACACAACTTCGTCAACTTTGCAACTGTCATCGTAATTTAATTCGGGACAAGTTCCCAAAATCGACCAGTTGAACATAGAATCCGAATATCCGCTCTCCTGAACTGTTAAACTTGACTGTGCGTTACCCGCCGCTGTGATCTCCAATGAAAGATCATACGGATTGTACTCGGTATTGATGTCCTCAAGTATTTCGTCATCTGCATCTATCGTCTGCACAAATGTGCGTTCCGTATCTGCAATTCCGTCGGTAGTCGGACTTAGAGGATCAGTACCCAATGCTACTTCATCACCATCGCTTATTCCATCATCGTCGGTATCGTATTTCAAAGGATCTGTGCCATAAATATTTACTTCGTCGCCGTCTGTCAGACCATCGTTATCGGTATCGGGATTAAAAGGCTTTGTGCCAAGTTCAAACTCTTTGATGTTAGAAAGTCCGTCATCATCGCTGTCTGCGTCGGCGTCCGAAACTCCCTCTGTTACGGAATCATATACCAATGGGTCTGTGCCGAGAATATAGTATTCCTGGTAATCGGTAAGTCCGTCGCTGTCGGTATCTTCATTATTGATATCCGTTCCAATCTGCTTCTCAACGAAATCAGGCAAACCGTCTTCATCGCTGTCAATGAATTTTGATGAATAACCGTCCTCGGTTTTCTCAACATAGAATACGGGAGATTCGGCAGTTTGACCGTCATCTGTTGTCTGAATAACCTTAAAATACCGCTTGTCGAAATCCATAGTTATAGGATAAGTATATGAATATTCGTTATTTAAAATTACGGTAGTAATGAAATCCTCGTTGTTATAGGATTCCAACAGTTCAAATCTGCCGTCTTCAATATTGGTATACCAGAAAATATTAAGTGCGTTTTCTTCTTCAATGTAATTTGCAAAACCCGAAACCGCAAGAATTATCTCGGGAATATCAATTGTTGTGAAATCCTCGTTCACCGTGATTTCAGACATAACAAAATCAGTCATTTCCGGAGTAACTCCCGACTCTTTTGTGGCTTTAAAGCCGAAGGTCTTGCTTTCACCCACACCGATCGGAGTTGTCGTTATATCGTTTGCAACAGTATAGGAATTTTCAAAAGAAGAAAGTATCTGCGTATTCCAGATATCTTCTATATCAAAATTCGTATTGAAAGAAAGTCGCCATGCCTCAAGCGGATTTTCACTGAGGTTTTCTATTGTAACAGTTCCGATAAATCCAATATCCCAGTCGTCGGTTATATCCATAGTTACACTGTAACCTTCGGAATCACGCTCCGTCCTCTGCGAACAAAGCTCAATCGTTTCGGGAAATTCCATATACTCGCCCGACAGTGTATAACCGAATGTTACCGACTGCTCCGGCTTGATCTCATAGTTATATCCCGCATTTTTTATAATATACTTTGTGGAGTCGGAACTTAAAACAGTTCCGTTCCACAAGCCGTTTATCTCTCCGTGAGCGTCATATTTTAATGACCAATTTAAAAGCGGCTCTGTTCCTGTGTTCTTTACCGTCACTTCAACATTCTGATTGCCGGTCCATTGCGACTTTATGTCATATGTTATCTCATATCCTGTTCCATAATATTTTTTTGCGTTTTCTTCAGCCGCCAATACATTTGCAGGCAGTATAAATACAAATGCTATTACAAAACTAAGCAGAAATGAAATTATTCTTCTTTTCATTTTGAGCCTCCATTGCTGAATGACGGTCTTTGATATGCAGAATAGTGTCCTGTAATGCTTTCTCCGGGCTTAAGTTCAATTTTATCCGATTCTCCCTCCTTTAAAAGCGCAGGCAGGAATCTTTGAATTTTGCTCTTATCAGCCTTTCCGTTCTCCCAAGGTATCGTTTCAACAATACCGTTAGGATATGTAACCGTCATTTCTTTTACAAACATAAATTCTGAATATCCGCTGTAATTTACAGATGGATTATAAATAGTAATATCCGAAACATTTTTCAATTCAAAATCAACATGCCATGTACCAAAAATTTCATCATTATACACTTGCTTTATTGTAAGCTTTAACGCATCGCCACCATAAACCTTAACAGGCTTGTCGGTTTTAAATTTAGTAGTTACAGGTTCGTTAAACGGAGCAAGAATTCCACTGAAATCAGCAAATATATCATATTCTCCTGCCGTATCGCCTCTTACTATCCAGCTTACAGTGCTTGTTTCTCCGCCGTAAATAGTACCCATACTTCTCGAAGAGGAATTATCTGTATTTGTTTTTGCAAGCGACATTCCTTCCGGAAGAGTGATCTTAGCATTGGCATTTCCAATATAGAATTCATGCGAAGCATTGTTTTGTACCGTAAGGCTTACGTTAAAGAATTCCTTAAGCCACGTAAATGTAGTAGATACATCTAAAAGTACGACGGACGGCGGCTCGCCCGGAACAGATGAAGGAATTACTCCCACATACTGAACATGATCTGTATTCATATCAATGATTCCGAATTTAACTCCGTTAAAATCAAAATATGAGTCGGTGTTTACAAGCTCGCCCTCTCCATTTACGGTAATCAAGAATTTCTTTGGATTTTCAGGGTCATCTGTCTTTATATTTACATGATAATTGTAAACATACTGATTTTCCGGGGCAGATGTGTCAATACCGAGATTTTCGATTTCCTGCAAATCAAGTCTTTCCACATCTATCTTACCTGTAACAAGTTCTCCGTTTTCAATATAAACTGTTGTCCATGAGCCACCCTTTTCCACAGTAATATCCGCCGCCACAGGCAAATAACCGTCTTTATAGAAACTCATCTTATATGTTCCGAAAGGTGCGTATATTGTGGCAACTCCGTTTGAGTTTGTGTTTACAAGTATATCTCCGTCCGGAAGCTCCGCATAAACCATAGCGTCAGCAACCGACATATTGCGTGAAGAATCAACAAGCTGAACCTCTGCATATCCGTAAGTATCCTCATCGTGTACTGTTACTGATATCTCACTGCTTGATGTGTTTCCGGCTGAATCCTTTACCGTCAAAGTAACAGTATAGATACCTGAATCAGAGTATGTATGAGTTGCTTTGGCGGAATTTGCGGTATATCCATCGCCGAAATCCCATTTATAGCTTGCGATGTAGTGGTTATCCGTAGATTTTGAGCCGTCGAAACGTATTGACATTCCTGCAAGTCCATATAAGTCAATTCCTGCGTCCGCAACAGGTTCTACGGTATCCTCGTCTGTAGGGACAGCCATTACCTTTTCGCTTGCAACAATATTATTATAGCTGTCGATTGCTTCAACGTAATAGAAATAGGTTTGACCTGCTTTTACATTATTGTCGGTATACTCGTTTAAAATAGTACTACCCACAAGAACAAAACTGCTGTTATCCGATGAACGCTTGTACAAATTGTAACCAAGCAGAGATGAATCCGTAGTCGATGACCAGTTAAGCTTTATCTGCCAGCCTCTTTCAGTAGCAAAAAGCTTAGGAGCGACTATGGAGCAACTCTTGTAATCATAGGCACAGGTATAGTAACTGCTCTTGTTTCCCGATTTATCAGTTGCCTGAACACGAACGTCATACATTCCGTCTGCCATATTATTCATATCAAGATCGAACTTAACTATCTCCGCATTTTGGGAAAGATTCTGAGTATACATAATTTCCCACAGCTCTGTTCCCTGAGGAGCAAATTCCACAAGAATACTACCCAGTCTGAAATTATCCTTGCAGGAAATACTCATGGTTCTTCCGTTACAGATTTTTGTGCCGTTCTTCGGAACTACGCTTAATATCTGCGGTTTGAACGTATCGTCAGAAACTCCGCCGGATACGATCTCGGATTTTTCACTTTCATTGCCTGCATAGTCTACTGCGGTAACATAATAATCGTACATTTCTGCAAGCTCTATATCCGTATCAAAATAGTTAAGAGCCTCAAGTTTGTCTTTCAGCAGAGTAAATGTCTCGTCACCGCTGTACGACTTGTATACTCTGAAATAATTTACGTCCGTATCTGTCGGATCGTCCCACCTTATTTCCAGCTGTCCGTTTACAACTGCTGTCTTAACATTTTTCAGCTTGCTCGGAGCTGTATTGTCCACCGTATATTCTATAACGGGTGACTGCGACGAATCGCTTTCATTGCCTTTAGCGTCCGACGCTTTTGCACGCACGTAAAGAGAACCGTCTGCATATTCGGAAATATCAAGGTCATACTTGACATATGTGTTTGCACTGCCGTTTGCCGAAACGGTATCGACAGTTTCCCAAACCTCTCCGTCCGTGGAAACTTCAATAGCTATACTAGCTACGGAAGCGTTATCCTTTGCATAAATTGTCAGAGGAATTGACTGTGCAAAAGTATTGGCATTAGGATAAATTGCTGTAACTGTCGGAGCTTCGGTATCTTCGCCTGTATAAACGGTTATCGTACTGCTCTTTTCAGAAGCATTATTTGACTTGTCATATGCGATTACATAGTATTCGTAATTTTCATCGTAAGCCAGATTTTTATCTGTATATGTGTTCTTAGTAACCGTAGCTATCTTTTGACCGTTTCTGAATATTTCATATTTTTCAACACCCACATTATCGGTACAGTTCCATGAAAGCACAGCCTGGGTGTTTTTACTGCTCTCGATTTTAAGTACGGGAGTTGTAGGCGGTTCGGTGTCTACCGTCAGCTTTTCACTTGCCTCCGAATAATTATCCGTATCGTCAAACGCCTTTACATAGTATACATAAAGTCCGCTTGAAATCGAGTTATCTGTGAAGCTTGTGCCGTTCACTGTTCCGATAAGAATATCGTTTCTGTAAACATCATATCCTTCAACTTTTGAATTATCTGTGGAAGCCGTCCAGTTAAGAACAACAGAAGATGAAGTCTGTGACTTTACTTTCAGACCCGTTGGCTGAGTAGGTGCATTTTCGTCCGGAAAAGTTTTTACCTCGATGATATTCGACCAATCCGATTCATTATGCATTGCGTCATAAGCAATAACATAATATGTATACGATGTATTGGACTTCAACCTATCGTCAATAAATTTGATTTTGTTTGTACTGCCTACTCTTACACCGTTGCGGTAAACGTCATATCCCGTAACTGCGTTATTATCCGTACTTTCGCTCCATTTCAAACTGATAGATGTTACCGTCTGCAAATCAGATTTAAGATTCTTTGGAGCGGTAGGAGCCTGAGTATCCATAGCCGTTTCCACAAGCTCATTCCATACAGGCGTTCTGTTGAAAACATAGCCTGTATCCATAGGTTTGTTGACCTCAAGAACATTAAACTTTGAATTTGCACTTGAAAAATTTATTTTTTGCTGCTTTGTTCCGCTCAGCACAACTTTGTGATCACCTGTAGCATAGAAGTTATTTTCATTTCCCGAAATCTGAGTAAAATTGCCTTTAACTTCAAGTATTCCGTTTGTCAAGTATCCATTGTGAGAATGGTATGCAGCTGTTACAAAGTTTCTTCCGACTCTTACAAAGTCGTCTTCTTCTGTCATTTTCAGTTTTGCATACGAATAATTTCCATATGCAATAGTTCCGTCATTCTGTAGATAGGGATCCTGTATTCTAAGATCACGACCTACGTAAAGCTGTCCATTATTTACGTTCATTATTGCATAGTAATATCCCAAAGCAAGATCATTTCCCACTTCAAGCTTATGACCGTTAAGATCAAACGTATTGTTTCTGATATACAATGAACCTCTGATCACCCAGTCACTATCAAGCACCTTGTTCTGATTAATATTCAGGTCATAAGACCATGTATTGTCAGCCAGAACTCCCGAACCGCTCAGGTAAATATGCACGCTGCCTGTTACAACCGATTCCGTATCGTAAAGCTTTGTCTGTACCCATACATCTGTTGCAAAGGTTACTCCTTCTTCAGATGTGTTGGTTATCTTAAGTATATTAAATCTCGCACGATTTCCGTCGTCTCTTGACTCAAAAGATACTGTCTGCTTTTTTGTTCCGTTAAGAATGGTTTCGTGTGTTCCGGATGTTTTGAAGTTATACCATGAATTGTCATACTGATACAGATTTCCGCCTACAGTCATTGTTCCGGCTGTAAGCAATTTGCTGTGATCGACATTTGAACGTGTTGCAAACGTTCCGGCCACCGTTACTTTATCTGCTTCGTTGGTCATGTTAAGTCTGCCAGAACTTGCTCCATTTCCTGTGGTCTGTATCTTGTAATCTCCTGTTACCACAAGTTCTCCGCCGTTGACCTTTATCTCTCCGCCTGACTGGGTCAGATCTCCGTTGACAGTCAACTTATGTCCGTTGAGGTCGAGAGTACCGTATACCAATTCAAAGCCGTCTACGGTTTCATCCTTTTCAAGCGTCCAGCCGTTCTTTCTTCCATCTGCAAATTTAAGCTTTTTGTTCTTATCGGTAATATTATTCGCATTGAAGTATGAAGAAACATACACTCCATCCTCAGATGTGTTGGTTATTTCCAAATTTGCAAAGCGAGCATTCGGACTTGCAAGGCTTATCGTCTGCTTTTCCGTTCCGCTTAGTACGACCTTGTGATCACCGGTAGCATAGAAGTTATTTCCGTTACCCGAATACTGATTGAAATTTCCCTTGACCTCGAGTATTCCGTTCGTTAGCAGTCCGTTGTGATCATACCTTGAGTACATTACAAAATTACGGTTTACCTTTACAAAGTCATCTTCCTTGGTCATTTGCAGTCTTGCATATGATTCATTTCCGTAAGCTATCGTTCCGTCGTTGTTCAGCCATGAATCCTGTATTCTCAGATCACGCCCTACATAAAGCTGTCCGTTATTTACGTTCATTATTGCATAGTAATATCCCAAAGCAAGATCATTTCCCACTTCAAGCTTATGACCGTTAAGATCAAACGTATTGTTTCTGATATACAATGAACCTCTGATCACCCAGTCACTATCAAGCACCTTGTTCTGATTAATATTCAGGTCATAAGACCATGTATTGTCAGCCAGAACTCCCGAACCGCTCAGGTAAATATGCACGCTGCCTGTTACGACCGATTCCGTATCGCAAAGCTTTGTCTGTACCCATACATCTGTTGCAAAGGTTACTCCTTCTTCGGATGTGTTGGTTATCTCAAGAATGTTAAATCTTGCACAATCACCATCATATGTTGACTTAAAAGAAACTGTTTGCTTTTTGGTTCCGTTCAGGATCACCCTGTGTGTTCCTGAAGTCTTAAAGTTATACCAAGAATTATCGTACTGGTAAAGATCCCCGCCGATCTCCATTGTTCCTGCTGTAAGCAGATTGCTGTGATCGACAGTGGAACGTGTTGCAAACGTTCCGACCACCGTTACTTTATCGGCTTCGTTGGTCATGTTAAGTTTGCCAGAGCTTGCTCCATTCCCTGTGGTCTGTATCTTGTAATCTCCTGTTACCACAAGTTCTCCGCCGTTGACCT
>OGCM01001298.1_pt1 | contig 31177 bp, 24 predicted proteins | sample 1570151 | NCBI WGS metagenome assembly OGCM01 (sample SAMEA4370582, study PRJEB24528) | human gut metagenome
TTATAGGTGTAGAAGTTCTCGTTGCTGCCCTTCTTTGAGGAGATAAGCTGTAAACCGCGTATATACTTTGTCACCGTTGAGCCGGATACATCAGCTGCAATGTTTGTTCCGTCCCAGATGTGGCTTGTCTTTACTCCGTTTACGGTCTTACTCATTCGCAGTCCGTCACCATTGTAGGTATAGCTTGAGGTTTTGCCGTTCTGCATAGTCCTTGTAAGCTGATTCCAACTGTTGTACTCGCTGTAACTGTTGGTATTATCAGCCCCAACAAGTGCAATGCCTACTCCTGCCGTGCCTGTACCGCCTGTTGATACCGTCATGCTTGAAATCTGATTACCGTTGGGGTCATACCAGAAGTCTGTTATTTCTTTTGCCGTTCCTGCTGTCTTGGTCTGATTGCGCATACGGTTATTCTTATCGTATGTGTAGCTTGTGGTGTATGTTTCATCGCCCGTAACGCTTAACTGGCTTCTGTTTCCGTAGCTGTCATACTGATAGCTGTAGGTCTTGTCCGGAGCTTGCTCGCTGACAAGTCTGTTTAATCCATCATAAGTGTAGTTTGTTGTACCCTTGTTAGTACCTGCAACGCTTTCTGTCTTACTCTTTTGATTTCCATCTACATAGTATGTATAAGTGTATTTGGAAATCTGTGTACTTCCGTTTGCGTTGTTCACTTCTGTAAGCATATTTGCAAGGTTATAAGTATAATCTGTTGTCTGACTGCCATACGAGGACTTTTTCAGTGTTCCGTCAGCGTTGTAGGTGTATTCAGCCTTGACTGTGCCATTCTCGTATACCTTTGTCAGACGGTTCATCTTGTCATAGTCGTATGTCAGTGTATACTGTACTGTACCGCTCTTTGTCAGCTTGAAGCTCTTGCGGTTTCCATTTATATCATAAGTATACTCCTTGACCGTGCCGTCTGTCAATGTTTCTTTTGTAAGTCTGCCCAGACCGTCGTAAACTGAGGTGGTATTAACTCCTCCGCCTGTCATTGAGATACGGTTTCCTTTTTTGTTGTATGCATAGGTGTAGGTGTCGTCGGTTGTTTTGCTTGAGCTCTTTTGTTTAAGCTGACCCAGTCCATCATAAGTATAGCTTAAAGTATTTCCGTTTCTGTCAACAGTTTTTATGAGATTACCGTTAATGTCATAGGTATTGTTTACAGTCTGTCCGAGCGCATCAGTCTGTGATATACACCTGTTCATACTGTCATACGCATATTTTGTAACCGCATAATCATTAGAACCGCTGACTTTATCAAGTCCGCTCACGGTCATCGAGTTGACATTACCCGTGTACATTCTCAGAACATTTCCTACGCTGTCATAGTAATACTGTACGCTGTTTTTAACTGTGCTTCCGTCATAGCCCATTACTTTAGTCGGCTGATTTTGCCAGTTGTATTTATACTCTATGGTAGTGTATGAAGCACTTGAACCTACTGCGTTGTTCGCAGTCTGTGACTTTGTAACATTTCCGTTGCCGTCATAGTAGTATTTGTTCTCGGCATAAACCGTGCTTGTTCCATTCTTTTGGAATGGGATACGCTCTTTAAGCAGTCTGCCAAGGTTATCATAAGTATTCGTTGTGATATTGCCGTTTTTATCCTTTACGGAAATAAGATTGCCAACTCCGTCATAAGTGTTTATTATACTCTTGCCGTTAATATCGGTTTCCTTTGTGACATTGCCGTCTACGTCATAATTATATTGAGCCGAATACTGTGTTGCAGACCAGCCTTCATCTGCCGCTCTCGGCTCTCTGACAGTCTTAACATTGCCAAGGTAGTCGTATGTATATTCCGTTGTCGCGGTTTCCTCTGTTCCGTTATCATTGTATACCGTTTCTTCCTTGACAACATTGCCGTATTGGTCGGTATACTGAATATTCTTGACATTCTCAGAATCGTTATCGCCAATTATAGTAGTGGTTGTTTTAAACTGCTTCTCAGTAGGCAACACCTCATATTCATATGTTTGTTTTGACAGAGTGTTGCCATCATTGTCAATAACCTCACTGGATATTTTTCTGCCAAGAGAATCATATGCTGTTACAGTTTTTGAGGAATTATTTACATCACTATATGTTTGTACAATATCCTGTCCGTCTTTATAAGCATACTCGTATGATAATATTTTTTTACTGTCAGTTACATTATATTCAGATAATAAATGACCGATACTATTATAGTTATACTGAATTACCTTGCCGTTTTCATCAGTTTCGGTGACTTGATTTTTAACTATTTTATTCTTTTTGTCATATTGAATATCATAACAATATGTCTTAAAGCTGTTATCCGGTTTTATTATCTTAGTTAAACGATTATTTTTATCATATTCATACTGATAAACATTTCCATTACAATCCGTCTCTTTTATTACATTTCCCCAACAGTCATAAACAATATTTTGTTTGACATCACTTAATGCAGTACCGTCAACATTTTTCAGATTTGATACTTTTGCAGATGTGACATACGCGTTTGATATAACATTATTACTGTCTGAATATGTGTACTCTATTGTCGCGCATTGGCCCATGTCACCATTTACTCCATATCGGTTTTCCTTTGTGACATTGCCGTATGTGTCATATTCATATGTTGATTTTTTCTTGGTGCTGTTATTTTCTACAACTGTACTTTCCTTGATTGTTTTCTTGTCGGTATTTGGTGTATAATTTTCTACAATAGTAGTACCGGAATCACGTTTGTATTCTTTTTTTGTAGGATAATGATACGTAGAATCATATATATATGTGGTTTTGCGGTTGGTATCTCCATTTAAAGTTTCTGTCAACACCTTGCCCCAGTCGTCATATGTTCGACTAATTTTGTTTGTAACAAAGCTGTTATGTGTTTTATTTTCTGGATCAGAGAATGTTTTTGTTTCCTGAACTATACATAAATTTTTATCATTATATGTGAATGATGATGTTGTTCGCATGAATGCCGGATAAGACGTTATACCGTCAATTACTTGTGTCCCCACACCTTCAATCGTACTATCTGAAAGCAACAATTCATCATTTTGGTATGTATATGAATTGGTTGTTAAATTTTTTTCTCCTTCTTTATTAACATCTACTTTCTCTATACCAACGACATATTTTATATCAGAGGGTATTTCTGATACATTTCTGTAATACGGATAACCTGATGCTGTTGTTAAAGGAATTTCCGGACTTGTTTCCTCTTTTATTGAATTATCATGGACAATAGTTTCCTGACTAACGTTAAATCTGCTCAGCTTATTAGTTTCATCGTTAAAATACTCGTTTCTTAACGTTGCCATATAGTAAGTTTGATATTTCCTAATACCATCTGTACCAAAATTATCTGTTGTGTCTCGTTTTGTAAAAGTATATACAGCACCTGTCGGATAAGATATTGAATTCATATATGAATATGGTATCTCAGTACCATGTGCTTTTAAGTTTTTATCCGTCAGAGAGAGCGAGCTATAGGTATTGCTATAACTATAACTAGTTGATAATCCTTCCGAGTCCGTAACTACAGATAGATTAAACAGTTTTTTATTAGACGAATCATTAAGATTATCAGATATATCTTCACCAAGCTGTTCCTCTCCATCAATATCTATATATGTCAGTCTTATCCCAAATATTTGGTCTTTTGTATATGTTATAGATTTTGTTGTATTTGTTGTGGGTTCTTTTACAGTAACAACTATCGTATATCTGTCTACATCAACAGTAGATTGAGTAAAATTATCAAATTTCTCAACTTTTGTACATGGCTTATAATCAAATGTAATTTCACGACCAACACTATCGATTATTTTATTTAAGACATAATAATCATGAAGATTTTTGCCATAGTAAAAACGAATCTTATTGCCGAACCTATCTTCTATACCTAACAGTTCACCTTGCGTTCCAAAATAACTTTTTTTGCCATCAGCTTCCGTTAATAAATAACTTGTTGAACGTCCGTCAAAAGTTGAATTATAATAAGATAATTGCATATCTTTTAAGTAATATCCTACAAGGTTAGAATATGTTGAGCCTCTATCAAAACACCATGTACCTTTAGTTCCATAATGGAAATATTCATATGGTAGTTCCATTTCTTCTCCGTCAATATATCTTGTTTCGTTTCTTATTTCGATATATGGAAAATCAAATTCCCAACCAAGACCTAAGTCAGAAAAGCTTTTACTTTTATTGATAAACTTTTCCTCTGTCTTATATGGAATGTCAGGAATGTTAACATAACATACCTCTTTTATAATACAATCCATATCATTTACTATTGATATGTTAATTTTTGCAATCCTACCATTTTTAAAAGATATGGTTTTATCATACTTTCCGTCATATGCATCAGTTCTGGCTTGTTCTGCTTCTTGACTATGATCAAACAGGCTTGCAATATTACCTCGTTCCATTTGCTCATCTACATATTTTTGTTTTACTGCGCTATATATATAATACTCTCCATTTTCTTGGGGTGGGACTAATGTAAGCGTATCCGAGTATTTTACGGTTTGGATTGATCCACCATTTGTTGCAGATTCCCTATATGTTATTGTTATTTCTGCAGCCGCATTAACTCTATAATATCCGATTTTTCGATATTGCGAATCATCTGACAGTTTAGCAGCAGCATCAAACATATTAGCTCTCTCTGAGCTATATACTCTATTTAAGTTTAAATCAAGACCATTTATACCTTTTAAACTGAGATCGTTTTCAACAGTCATTAAATTACCGCTGACAGGATTAATATCGACCCCAGATTCCACCGAATAGCCACTCGTTTTTTCACTATCATATTTAAACATAGGATATATTGAACCATTATATAATGATACAATATCATCATCGTTGCTAACAGACATAAGTGATATTTCGTCGGAATTACTCGGCGCATCAGAAAGAAAAATAGTCTTTTGATTCTCCTCATCTAATTGTTCTTCATCACCCTCATCATCTATGTCAGTTGCTTCAACAACACCGTTTTCTATTGCTTCATTTATTTCTGACTCTTGAAATTTATTTTCTTTCAAAATTTCATTAATCCCTAATTGCCTGAAAATAGTCTCAATATCATCCGGTTCTCCGTCATATATGATTTCCGAGTTTTCTTCTACCTCAACATCTTCTGATAAATCCAAACCTTCTTTGACTTCCTGCCATGATTTTTCATTAGTGCCTTTCTCATGTGCTTCATTGTCATCAGACATCAGACTAATCATACTATCGGCCGTTTTCAATCCTTTTTGCTGCAAAATTTCGTATGGTGTTTCATCTGACACGGCAGATAAAGTTATTGCATTTGATATGTCTACCATTGAGTAGCCCATATCATATAATGTCTTTATATCTTTTGATGTCAAATCCATACCTGGGTCATGAAACTGTAATTTTTTATTGTTTGATTCATTATCAGTTTGTACTTCATATGGAATAGCATTTAAAACAGTATTTTTTACTTTATCTACACCATATGTCATAGCCGATGAGATTTTATTTGCTATACCCTCACTTTCTATCAGCTCATCTGCATATGCAATGTTCGATAAAAACATTGATAATACGAGTAAAACTGATGTTAGTTTTATTGTTTTTTTCATAACTAAGAACATTCCTTTCTGTTTACATATTTTAAAATGGTCTATGACGTTCTTCGCCCCCATACCATGGTTTTTATTGTATTTATTATTTACATATATTTAGTAACAGGTGTCAGTTGTGTATTCAGCATCAATCCTCCCGTGACAAATTTCGTGTGAATCATTTTTTTGCTTAATCGTTCAAACATTTAACATTAAAATTTACGATAACTTTTTAAGTTTTTTGGTGCTTCAGGCTGTCCATGAATCCAGCATGCAGTTGCATTAGCACTTATCAACGTCATCGCCATCGCACAAAGCGGCAATATCTTCATAAATATCTTTAAACCTTTTGAAATTATTTTATTTTTTCTTTCCATCTTTATAAATTCTCTCTTTCTCTTATTAGCTGACATCTATTACTTGTGTTTGTAATTATACAAAATTATGAACTTTTTGTGAACATTTTTGGAAAAAGTGGTAGTATTTTTAGGAAAAAGTGGTTAAATATAAATTTTTGCAAACAAAAAGACGTTAAATTCATCTTAATATTGAATATTAACGTCTTGTGCATTTTTTAAGCTAATGGGATCATAATCATTGCCGAAAATATCTTATCCTCGCTTTTATAATCCAATCTCAAATCTCCGCTATAATTTTTTACTGCTTTTGCAACGCTCTTTAACCCCATGCCGTGTTCTCCGTCAGAAATCTTTGTTGTTTTATAGAAACCGTTTTCCTCCTTTGGTGGTTGGTCACAGCTGTTATCTATTTTAATTACCACAAAAGCATTATTCATTTTATAAATATTTACATATATTATTTTCTTTACTGATTTTTCACTGCTCTCTATCGCGTTATTTAACAAATTCGAGAAAATAGATACAATATCTATATCTTTCATAAAATCAAAGCTGACATCAGATGCGTGTATCTTTAAAATAATGCCTTTTTTAGCGCACAGTTTATGTTTTTTAGAAAGTATAATATTCAAAACGGTGTTATTTGCGTAATTGATTATACCGGCTGCATCACTTTTAAGCTCTATCGACTTCAAATATTCTTTCGCTGCGGAATTACCATTGTCAATATAGCTTTCCAATATATTTAAATGCTCCTTAAAGTCATGCCGCATAATTCTTGTTTCTTCAATTTTATCCTCTATCATATTATAGTACATCAATTCCATATCGTTTTTATGTTTCTGCTCTTGAAGCTTTCTTATTTCTTTTTGATATATCAATGTTTTATCATGCATCCAGTATATAATTACATTCGAGATAACGCCAAAAATTGATATAAATGCAAACATTATTCTTTGTTGTTCATTAATATTATCAAATATCAGCATTATTCCACTAATAAATAACATCGTAAATACAGGAAAAGTCAACAAGCTAAAAAAAACGCTATAATTTTCATTTTTTGATTTACCTTTTGATATAAATTTAACGATAACTATTCCTGTAAAATATATCAGCTTAGATACTACGGCATGAATCATTTTCACTCCCAATGATTTTCCTGATAATCCATTGACTTCAGAGCATATATCGGTAAACATAGATATAATGCCTTCTGAAATCATCATAATTGCCACCAAAAGCAATGACTGAATAATTGCATTTTTTATATTTGTTTTAAAACATAGATATATAAGAAAAAAGTTAACAGCAACAGACACCGCAATGTTTATGTATTGTATATTATATAAGGAAACAGCATAAATAAGTATATATCCTAAAATTATGCTTATATTAGACATAATATAGTTTTTTCTTTGCGGCATTGTCGAATTCGTATAAAATATGAATACCAAACATGATAATACAATCGCTATAATCATATCTATTTTGTCTATCATATTTTTTCGCCTCCCACAATAAACATTCGTTCTTTGAAAATAGAATAAAGCCGTCTTGACATATGTACTTTGTATTCGTGCGATTTATACTTCAAATAAACCTCTGTATTAGAATATTTTTCAACATAGTTAAGATTTACATAGTAACTGCCATGACATTCACAAAAATCCTTTGCAGTAAGATGTTCTTTAATTTCCTTAAAAGATTTTGTGGCTATGTATTCCCCTTTAATTGTCACTATTTTGCAATGTTTCCCTTCCGGTGTAATGTATATAATATTACAAAGCGGCAACGCAATATTATCCCTGCCTTCGTATATCTCTACTTTTATTACCTGCATACGGTCAAGAATAACTTGCATACTCTTTTTTAAACGATATTCGTCTATAGGTTTAGACCAGTATCTAAACGCATATTTTTCAATAACGTCATCAATATACTCCTCATGGTTTGTTGTAAATATAATAATACTCTCAGGATTTTTCTGCTTTGTCATTTTGGCTGCCCATACACCATTTTTGTCGTGTTCTTTAAGTTCTATATCCAAAAAGATTACATCATATTGCTTTTTGCACTGCACCAAATCAAGGGCATTAGTAAATTGATCTATATAACACTGTATATTCATTTCATAAAACACATTGTGTACAATATTTATAGTTTGTTGTAATGCGTCTTTCTCATCATCGCAGATAGCAATACGCATATCAAGTTCCCCCTTAAGCATTGATTCTCCTTTCCATTATAAACTATTTTTCATAAAATAAGCATATAATTTTTGTTTTTTTCCTATTTTTCGTCATTATGCCTTATTTGGGAGCAGTATTTTTATAAATATTCCACAGCAATTAGCCTACAATAAAGTCATTAAGTTTATAATTTAATGACTTTTTTCTTGAAGTCCGCTATATAATTCATGTTTTCAATTTTCTGACGGCTTATTTTGACTGCGAAAACAAGCCGCCGATCCGTTCCATTTGATTGTGCTTATGCTCCGGCAGAGAATGCCCGTAAAAATTCAGCGTGGTAGATACTGACGAATGCCCCAGAATTTCGCTGAGCGTCTGAACGTCAACTCCAAGCTCCCGAGCTCGAACGCTAAATGTATGACGCGTGGAATGAAACATCATATATTCAATTCCGGCTTTTTCAAGAAGCTTTTTATATCTCCTGCTATATACGGCGGGTTCAATATACTTTCCGTTCCTGTTGATTACAAAGCCTTCCGATTTCTGTATTTTTGATAATTTTTCAGACAATAACTCAGCTATTGGAATATCCCTCTCCGAATTGACGCTTTTGGGTGAGCTTAATATTATTTTCGTCTTGCATTTTCCATCATTGGACTGTACACTATACATTGTTTTATCTATTGTCATTATTTTTCTGTCGAGATTGATATTTTCCCATTTTAGAGCGCACAGCTCACCGATACGGATTCCGGTGTATAAGCATATTAAAATTCCAATATCGTTTTCTTTGTTTTCAGCTTCAATAACTTGCTCAAGTCGCTTCTGTTCTTGTTTTGTTAATACCTTTACATCTTTAGATACGGTCTTAGGCAGACATATTTTATCAACAACATTACCAATAAGATGCTTTTCATATGCTGCTGTCAAACACAGCTTCAGCATTGAATACACAGCTCGTACTGTTTTTGGTGAAAGCTCGATGCTAAGCTCGTCAATAAACTGCTGAATTAAATCTCTGCTGAGTTTTTTCAGTCTTACCGTCCCCATTTTGGGTTTTAGATGTTTGTTTGCATATGACTGATAGATGCTCTTTGTAGACTGCTTGATATGTGTCTGACTATCATACCATATATCAAACCACTCTGATATTTTCAAGTTTGAGGACACTGTTTTTCCTGCGTTTTTAGGCTCAGCTTTTAATCGTATAAGACGCTCCTTAACATCGGAATATGTTTTTCCGTAAATATATCTGTATTTAGCCTTGCCGTCTAAACCATATTCCTTGATATATCGTCCCTCGTAGCGACCGTCCTGCCGCTTATATATGTTTTCACCTTTTCGTGGCATAATTAAAAACCTCCCTCCCTATATAATCTTAGGTTTTCTTTAATTTACTCTGTTTTTCTTACGATTTTAAAATCTCAAACAGTGGTTTATGGATAAAATCATTGCATCAGATTGTTTTTAGTACGATTTTTAAGAAATCTGGGTATAAAAACCAAAGCGTCGTTGTTTTTTTGAATGGCACTTTGGTATCCCACATTTCTTACAGCGGCAAAACCTCCCACATCTAACAGGGTATTTTCCCTAAATTCCTTCGTTCCGCCTATCCATAAGGTGGTGTCAGTCTTTGCTCCATTACCGAGTCATTGCTCTGATGGTGTGATTCTGTGACCAACTACCTGCTCATTGTTTGTTAATTTTAATCTCGTAAGCTATTACAGGCTCAATTATGAGGACGCTTTTCCTATTAAGCTTGTTTTACTTAATGTTGCTTATGCAGCTAATTCTGGTCTTACAATGTCATACAACAGCTTTTCGCTGTCATATTCCACACCTTTTGTTAGTATGGCATAAAAGACTCGTATTAGCTTACAGCACAAAGCAATTTTTGATTGTTTCCCTTTTAATGGATTATTTGACCTTGTTGTATAGTAATGGTGTAGGTATCTAAATTCTGGCGAATGCATAAGAAGTGATATAACAGCTTGGAACAGTGTATATCTTAGTAATTTTCTGCCACGCTTACTTATCCCTGCTTTTCCTCTGTGCTTGCCAGAATCATCATTGGCAATTGCTAATCCAGCAAGCTTTTGTATTTGTTTTGGTGATTCAAAGCGTCTAATATCACCAACCTCACCGAAAAAGCTCGCAACCGTCAATATACCTATACCTTTAATACTTAACAATTTTTCACTATTCGGAACCTGAATACAAAGAGTTTTAAGTATCTCAATAATCCTTGCTTCCTGTTCCTTTTTAATCAGATAATCCTCTATCAGCATTGACATTTCAAACCTTGCTGCATTTGCTCCGTTTTTAACACCAACACTTGTTTTTGCTGTTTCTATTAAAGCATTCGCTCTTTTAATACCAACAGCACGGATTTTCTTTTCTCTCCATAATTGATTTATGTCTTCTGCTCCCAAACTCATAACATCTGCCGGTAACGGACAATTTCTTAATACCTCAATACTGCTATCGCATTCCCAACTGCCAAACACATGAGTATATTCAGGGAAATATATTGCAAACCATCTCTGTATGCGGTTTTTAATTGCAACTATTTCTCTTGTAATACGCATTCTTCTTTCGTTTGCAACCCGAAGCTCTGCGTAGATATCCTCAGGAATGTACGGTATCAGGTATCGACCCTCGATTACCAGCTTTGCTATGACCTTTGTGTCTTTTCTGTCATTCTTGCTTGGATGATTATCGTCAAGCTCCTTTGTACGCTTTACGTGCATCGGATTAACAAATACAAACTTTATATTGTTTTCTTTTAGATATTCAGCTAAAGTGAACCAATAGTGACCTGTGGGTTCTGCACCCATGATAACTTTTGTTTTGCTGTTGGACTTACAGGTTTCGTCTAACCATTCCATTAACCGCTTAAAACCATAGCTTGTGCTTTCAAACTTAAATGTTTTGGATAATTCAATTCCTCGCCAATCAAAGGCTCTTACATAGTGGTTTTCACTCGAAATATCAATTCCTACCACTAAAGTTTCGTTTGTTACTTGACTAATCTTCTCATTTTGTGTAAAATTCATTTTAGGATACCTCCAGTATTTTTTGTGTTTGTTGTTGTCACCAACTACACTGATTATATTGGAAGGTATTCTTTTTTGTCAAACTTCGTTTTTCTTACTTAACAGGAATTCCTCCTTAAAAATATATCTAATCAGCTATTTGCTGTTATAAAGAAAATAAAAAAAGAACAGACTTATAACCATTAATGGTTTTCTAAATCTGTTCTAAACTATTAATAACAGGAGAACATGGCATAACCATGTCCCATAAACTTCATATTTATTAATTATATTGTATCACACTCGTAAAAAAAGTCAATATAATTTTTTCAATTTTCTATCGGTAACTTTTTTTATCGGAGGTGATAATATAGGATAATGGTCCGAATAATCAATGGAATTGATGACATTGCCTTTTGCTTCTTGATCAACTAAGTTCTTAATATTATAAGCTAATATATGGTCTATTATGTTGCAGCCATCTTTTGTTTTATATGTACCATTATCAATAAAATCTTTCCCATTCTTCAACATATTCTGAAATTCTCCTTGATATTTACTCTCTTTAGAATCTTCAGCATTTAAATCTCCAATTATCATTAATGGTGTTTTATTTTGTCCTGTATACTTATTTTTATAATTTTTTAATATACCCCAAAACTGATCGACACTTTCTACGTTATCTTTCTTTTTTAAAGGAATATGTAATCCCAAAATTTTTAAAGAATAATCTTTATTATATAGTTCTACAAATCTATTATTATAATCGGTCTTATCTGTATTCTCCGCATACTTATACTCAATCTTTTGATTGAGAAAATCATCTTGTTTAATCCAATTTGATTTTTCATTTGCAATTGCTACGGTTACAAAATTTGCAGCGTTTACTTTATAAGAGCATATAAACTTATAGTCTTTAAATTTTTCTATAATTTTCTTATAACAAATAGCATTATCTTTTAATGGAACTTCTTGTAGAATAACTAAATTATCTTCGTCTGCAAGCAAAAAGCCTTTTATGAATGCTTCAATCTTATCCAAATTCTCACGCATATTTATCAACGAATCTTTATTACCTTTAAATCCATTAATGTTGTACGACATAACTCTCATACATTAACACTCCTAAAAATGAAATAAGGCATCTAACTTAATAGATGCCAAAATATAAGTAATTACGAAATGAATTACAAGTGGGTATTTTTATTATATCACATTTTACACTGATTGCAAGTATTTTTTCATATCTGCTATTTGCTTTCCTACTGTGGTTCGGTTAACTCCGGTAATTTTTACAATGTCAGCTCCACTGTATCCTTTACAATACAGTTTTAGAACTATTTTATTTCGTTCTATTTTCAGCTTGTTTATATACGATTCAACAAGTAATTTTAATTCTACTGTATCTTCAAAATGTTTATTATCGCTAAGATAAGACCATTTTTCTTCACCATAACCGTCCATAGTTTTTGTATCATATGAAAGTTGTTTATCCATTGGGATTTTTCTTGCAGATTTTTGTCTGTGTAATTCATTGAATATTTCACATTTAATACAAGAATACGCATATGTTGAAAACTTTGTTTGACCATTATATGTAATAGCAGCTTTACAAAGTCCGATAGCTGCTACGTCATAAAATTCATCAACACTTAAAGAATTTCTATATAAGTAAAAATATATAAGTTTATGATTATCTTCAACTAATTGTTGCTGCTGTTGTGTTAAGATGAGTTGCTTTTTCATAAATTTCACCTCACAGCTACCTTTTTAGTGATTTTAATAATGCGACTGTCTATTAGCCAATTAATCTGTTCCAAGAAAAGTTCTTGTAGTTTTAGATCAGTATCATTATCAATATCTAGCATTTTATAGAAGTCTTTGAATTTGTATGTACATTCGCCACCATATGAACTGCACTCGCTTGTTACCTTTCCGGCTTTTGCTGTCGGAGCGTCTACATCATAAAAGCAAATCCAATATTCACTGGCTATACAATTTTCAGATGCATTTTTGGCAGTTGTTCCGCTCAAACACCAAGCCTTAATCAAGTCATTTCTCCAAAACGGTGTTCTTGTAATTCTATCTCGATCTATCACTTCAGCTCTATTCAGATCTTCCGGTCTTATATTATATTTATTTTCAATTTTTGGTTTTCTCATTTGTTTTTTCTCCTTTGATTGCTGTAATTATTGTGTTCTATTAATATAGTCCTTATTTTAAGCGTTATTTCTACCTTTTCATAAGTAAATGGCGGTAAAATATTAAATTGATCAAAAAAAAAAGAGAACAACATAACAGTTGTTCTCTTGCAAACAAGATTATATATTGGCATTCACAGGTTTATCATAAAGTTTATCCTGTACTTGCCTTAACAGAATTTCTATATCTTCTGTCTTTTCAATTTTCGGAATATCAATCGTAATATTCACATACTGACACCCTACTTCTCCTGTTTCTTCATCAATTACATCTTTGCCTGCAAGGCATAATTGTTCTCCCGGTTTGATTCCTGCCGGTATTTCACAATTCACTGTACCATAAGCTGTCGGCACATTAATCACTGCTCCCAAAACAGCTTGTGGAAATGAGATAGTCATATAGTAAACAACGTCTTGACCGGTCCTCACAAAACCTTTCTTCTGTTTTACTTGAATATTGATAACCAAATCACCATTTTCTCCTCCATTGATTCCGACATTGCCTTTGCCTTTTATTTTTAATACCTGTCCACTGAATATGCCTCTCGGAATACTTATATCATATATGAATTTCTTCAATACCTTACCGGTATTATTACAAATGGTACAATTATCAGTACGATTTTCTTCCTTACTGCAAGGACATATTTCTTCATGCTGAACAGTTATCTCCTTTCGGCAGCCGAGAATTGATTCCTCAAAAGTAATTTCTACTGTAGTATATACGTCAGAACCTCGAATACCTTTCTGCTCAGGCTCAGGCTTTTCTGATTTTGTTGTTTCTTTCTTCTTTTCTGTATTCGTCTTACTTCCGGCATCGCTGAATATAGTACCAAAGTTAAATATAGACTTATGTTTCTTTTCACGATTTTCTAATATAAGTCTATACGCCTCTGATACTTTTGCAAATTTAGCAGTTGCATCTTTGTCATCTCTATGTAAATCAGGATGAAATTGTTTGGATTTCTCTCTATATGCTTTTTTACCTGCTCATCTGTTGCTTTCTTAGTAATTCCCAAGATCTCATAACATTCTTTAATATCCATATCAGAATCCCCCTATCATTTGCATTACATTATTTAAGACTGTATTATCAAGCGGTATATGAACATTAGGAATCATATTGACTGTATAAAGTATGAAATATACGATAATTGCCATTATTAAGCCTTTAACAACACCACTTATAAAACCAATTGACTTATCAAGTTTTTCACCTAAAGGAACTATTTTTACTGCACTTGATATTAAGTGTATTATCAATCCGAATATAAACATAAACAATGAAAATAACAGTATCATTATGAATGAAGATAATAATTTTTCGGCAGATAAATTAACAACATTATTTACTGAATTAATCATTTGGTTTGCAGGATCAGATAAATTAACAAAACCTAAGTTAAAAGCATTTCCGTTTAGAAACACTGAACCATTGATGCTCTGAATAAAACAACTGATTTTATCACTAATACCTGATTCATTACATACATATTGCGTTACCGGAATAGCTAAACAGCGTGAAAGTATAAAAGACAATATCATTGATATTAAGCCTCCTATACTTTTGATACCACCCTTTTTTAGTCCTATAAATCCATACACAATAATAATACTAACAAATAATATACTTATAAGCATTTTTATTCACTCCTTTCTTTTAAACGTAAAAAAGCAGACAAAAATCAATTCAGATTCTTGTCTGCATAAATTTACTTTTTATTTCGTTGTCACTTCATACTTTAATTTTAGTATAACAGATTTTTTATAGAAGTCAAGTAATTTTAATTTGTTAAATCAAGGTACTCTTTATAAGTCATAGAACGTTCGCTATCAATTTGAGAAGCAGGTTCTGAAATTTTTGTATCAATCAAATATTTATAACGTTTTTGTTTGAGTAATCTTGCTAATAGAATATATACGTCTTTACGCTTTAAGCTTGGATTTGTAATTGTAAAATAATTACTGTCTAATGGTGTTATGATACCACTAAAATGTGATTTAATAAATAATGTCATAAATTCTTTGGACCTTTTGGTAAAAATACCGTTATCTGTTTCTACATTAGATAAACATGCTTGCAAAATAGATGCTGCTTCTTGAACCTTAATATTATCTTTCCCATAATAACATCTTGTATCACCTTTAGTCTGTAATAATTTTAAATCTTTAGCAATAAAACATATTGTGTAAAATTTATCTGTTGTTGAATATTGTTTATTAGGCAAATTAAAATCATCTGTTGGTATTGTACCAAAATCAGTATTATTATATCTATCTATAATATATTCATTCATTCCTATTGCATATAATACTGAATCTAAGAATTCTTCTCTTGAAACATATTCATTATCACTATTTAATTTAACTTCTATTATGTTATAATCATTACAAATTTTTTTAGCATTTTTTAAATTTAATAATAAAATTGGATTAAATACTGAAAAAATATTGATTATAACTATTATTAAAATTGCTGTTACAACTATTTTCTTATTTTTCATTTTAATGCCTTATCCTTTTACAAAAACCTTGTTCTGCTCTTAATGAATTTTCTGTAAAATACCATTCTGATGCATTTGCATACGTACCATCTTGTCTAATATGATCAATTCCTATTGTATCTAATTCTTCTTGACGAACTTTATAACCATTATCATAATAAAGATATGATCCTGTTTGATTTCTTTTTCTGTTTCCATTCATAGTTCTAAGTGCATGAACTAATTCGTGTCCTAATGCAATTTGAACTGCTTGCCTTTCATTAATTATTTCACCATTTTCAGCAAGCACAGGTACTACATCCTGTTTTAAATAATCACTTTTAAATGTTACTTCAACATTTGATCCAACACCTGATTTTGATGCAAAATCTATATTTGATGGTGTAGCACCATTTGAATCACCAATTTTGATTGTACATGTATTTACTTTGTCACTAATTAACCTATATATTAATTCAGTTCCCACACTTTTTTCATTTGCATTTAAGTTATATTTACTAATTTGTACATAACCACTTGAATCAATATATATTTCATCTCTTGTTAATAGCTTTAAATACTCTTGAATTTCATTTCGGTTTTCAGGTACATAAATCGCTAATCCACTCGGATCAAACATCATAACTGGATTATTGCCACAGTAAGCATACCAATTCGAGCCGTCCTTAGCCGGATCTTCAGTTATAAAACGTTTAATACTACTATCATAATATCTTGCTCTCAGATATGTCATATCACTTTCATAATCGTAATATTGACCATAGTAGCGTAGTGGATTATTTTCAAAAGAACTTGATTCATTTTTTGTTCGTATTTCTCCCCACGCATCATATGTATAATCAGCGGCTTTATTGCTTGTACTTGTGTAAATAGAAAGTACATCACCATGTGCATCTTTAAACAAATAACCTGTTGTACCATTTTGTCTCCTTGACACATATCCGTTTACTCCCATTACATTTGTTGCATAATTGTTATTATTTAACGTTTCATTAATAACATTATCACCATCATAGTAATACTTAGTTGTATTGTCCCCTATTGTTTTACTTGCTCTTAATCCGTCTGAATAATAAGTATAACTTGCTGTTTCGCCTAATGTATCACTATAATTGGTAAGCTGTCCCCATGCATTATAAGAATATGTCTTTTTATGCCCATCTATATATGTTCCACCAATAGTTTGTTGTTCATGAGATAAAAGATTTCCATTCTTATCATATTTCAATTCCCCTATCCAATCCGCTTGCATAGGTCCATCAGCAGTATCCTTTACACACCATTCATCTTTATAATCAATTAATTGATTATTATCATTATAATAATAGTATTTATCTCCCCAACCAACTGCTGAAATTAAATTATTGTATTCATCATAATGATAGCTATTCCAACTGCCACCTATTGTTTCTTTCAATAACCTATTCAAATTATCATACATATAGGTAGATGTCTTACTTGTTCCTTTGACATTATCTACTTTTTTAGTTATGTTACCGGAATTATCATAGGTATAATTGTGTTGTGAATAATTTGTTGTTGAAGTTAGTTTATTAACAATTACACTTACTCTGTTGCTATAATCATAACTATATCTCGTTTTTGTATTACTACTTAACGGATATGTTATTTGATTCAAACTACCATCTGTATAATACGAATATCGTGTTATTGCAGTTGTTGATACATCAGCATATTTTTCTGATATACTGATTATATTACCTCGTTTATCATAACCGTATTGAGTTGTGTTACCTAAATAATCAGTCATTGATGTTAATGCTTTATTTGCATTATACGAGTTATATGTTATTGACTTACCATCAGGATATGTCTTTTTATACAAAGTGCCGTCATAGTTATATTGATAACTAATTGTACCATTTTTATCTTTTGATGTCAATAAAGCTCCTGTGTTGCTATATGTATAATTTATGTATTCTCCATTTTTTGATGTTCTTAACAATAAGCCTCTGTTGTTATATGTGTTCGCAGTTGTATCACCGTTTTTATCTTTTGCTGTCATAATATTTCCGGCTGTATCATATGTATAATTTTCCGTATATCCCATAGGGTCAGTTTCTTGAATTAATCTCCCGGCTGTATCATATAAATAACTTGTTATGTGTGTTCCCTGAGTTGTTTTTATTAATCGCCCTGCTTTATCATATTGATAGTCAATACTTATTTGTTTTGTATCTTCTTCGTCTATACCTTGTTTCATATTTATTACATTGCCTAAAATATCATAAGTATAATACGTTGGTCGATTTTCACCGTCATATTGTTCAATCACTCTATCCCATTCGTCATATACGTATTTCGCAGTAATAACCAGTTCAGCATTTGATGGCATTTGTGTTATATTATCAAAATCATTTTCATCAAATGAATAATAATTTTTGACCATAGCGGTCTTGACAAGTCTGCCAAATACATCATAATAACTAATACTTATTCTACCGGTTTCATTCATAGTTAAATACACCGAGTATTTTGTATTTCCTTCAAGAAATACTTCATAGTATTTTGCTTTTTGAGTATTAGCAGTTGTAGGAGCTTTAACAGAAGTTTGTCTGCCAAAAGCATCATAGGTTATTTCTGTTTGATTATTCAAAGCATCTTTAACCGTTATTGCATTACCCATTTTGTCGTAAGTAATGTTTCGTAAATCAGATAATGTGTTTGAATTATTTATTTCCGATATATTAGTCAAATTAGCTGATGAATCATAATAATATTTATTTATATAGTTATTTTCATTTCTTACACTTACTGCTCTTTCACCACTGTCATATGATATTTGCTTGTATGTACCATCAGCATGTTTCTCTTTTGTAACACGTCCCAATGCATCATATTCAATTTCTTCTGAAGTCCTTAAATTACTTGTTTTTATTACTTGACCTGTATCTGTATTATATTCATACTTGACTTCTGAAATAACATTATTGGAACTGTCTACGGCATATTCTCGTGTAAGATATGGACCTGTATAATCATATCTTTTACGCTCCAACATTGCTAATGAATATCCGTTATGAATAGTTTCTTGTGTCAAATTATTGTCTGTATAGATATAACTCTTATTTTTCAATATAGCATTATCTTTATCATATGCTTTTTCTACACTGACATCACCTAAGCTGTTTACAGTATACTCAGTTTTAATAAGTGAGCCATCATTTTTTGTAACAGTTGATGTTTCAAGTGATTTATAGCTGTCAGTATAATACGTATTTTTAGTTGTTGATTTTGTAACGCCTTCGACTTTATGTACAGAAGAAGTAATTTTGCCATAGTAATCATATTCATTATTCGTTTCTGTTGTTATTGTATTACCGGCAGAATTGTATACGGTAGTTACAGACGTTTTGGGACGTTCACTATGATGTGAATTAAACGTATTTAAAACTTTGCTTTTTAAAACATCATTTGTACCATTTCGAGTATATACTTCTTGACTGTACTCAATTTCACCCATTTTTGTCTTTGTAACCTTATTATTATCCGTTACTTCTGTGGTAATTAAATCCCTTTCATTTTCGTATTCATATGAATATGATGTCTTTGGTGCAGTTTTATCATCGCCTGTATAATACTTATCTGTTGCTATATGCCATGTTCTCGAAGAAGGTGCATACAAATAAGGATCACTATCTTTATTTGAAACAACTGTATAATCCATTTGGTGAATACCTGAATATTCTGTATTGGCATATGTCATTGGCATATATACAGCTTGATCATCAATTTGTATATCATATCCACCCGGACCAATAATGTATCTTATTTCTTTCGGCTCATACGTAAAATCTGCAATAGGATAGCCATCTGTAACATCTTCAATGCTTGTAACCACTTTACCGTCAAAAGACATATCAAACCCTGTCATTTGTCCTACATGATTTGCTGTTACATATGAGGTATTGATTTTTATCATTGAATTATCAGGCTTTGTTACAAGAATATAATTTTTGTAATATGAAATATTTATACTTCTGTTTTCTCCATCAGTAATTTTTTTCAGTCTTACTGAAGGAATGCAACTGCCATCATCTCCTGTTTCATATGTATAACTTATTCTATTACCGTACTTATCTTCTGTATAAGCTAAATATCCATCACTTGTAAGTCCTTCGACTGTACCGTCTATATAATTAATTTGATTATTTCTTATGCTGAAGTAATTATAATCATAAGAATATGCATTTCTTACTATTCTTCCGTCACGCAACTTATAACTTCCGGAATATACTCTTTTTAATCCTGAAAACTCCCATCCTGCTCCTATATTGCCATCTGATTCATATATTAAATAAGGCTCAGAATAATAATCTTTAGCATCCGTCCTATCTGTTGACGTATATACAAATGAACTCTTAGATTGATTATATTCCAAAGTCAAGTCCATAACTGAACCATTTTTACCCGGTATAGATGCGAGATTATATGTGTAATTAACATCTCCTGATACATTACTGATTGAAACATCACCTGATACTTTAGGATTGTATCTGTTGCTTTCTAATACATCTAACTTATATAGACTCTTTGGATCACTGTATGCATCCACTAATGCAATACCATCATTCATATTTCTCGGCAGTTCATCATATGTTACATATTCATATGGTTTTTCAGAAGATTCAACATCATCTTGTTCAGTCAAAATTTTATCACTTTTATTTTCGACTTCATCTTCATCTTCATTTTCTACTAAAGCAGGATTTTGTGTCTCAATTGGATATTCAACATTTTCAATATCAGCTATTAGTTCTTCATTTACCGGCTCTGGTGTTTGTAACTCTCCACTTGGCACTTCCTGTTCGTTATCTTTATTCTCAAATGATGCGTAAGTTGGCAATGTTGACATTGATAAAGAAAACGTAATCAAAAGTGCAAGTATTTTCTTTAAACTTGTACTTTTCATTTTTTCTTCCTTTCATTTAATCAATTACTTTCCGATCCATTGCTACATCAATTTGTGAATTTAATTTACACCTCCTCTGTAATTCACAAATTCTTTTATTTTATATATAAATTTTCATTTTAACGCTCATTTTGTAATATCTTTCTATATTTTTATATTAACATACAAACATTAAATATACAATTAGGAAATATGTAGAATTATTTTGCTATTTTTTAGTCATATTAACTGTAATTAATAGGCATATAAAAAACAGCTAAGCGAAGAACGCAGATTAACGCAAAGTGAATTTGAAACATTTGTAAAAACAAACCATAAAACATTGTCTATACAAAAAAATCAAGGGGAGAGGAATTAAGTTTCCCCTACCCTATTTTTTTACGATTTTCAAGAATGCAGGGATTGAACCTGTTGTAATTGCCGACCAAATTCTTGATATTTTCTTTAGTTTAAAATAGTAATTTAAGTGATTTGTTTCGCCATTTTAGCTTACCCTAACGAGGGGCTTAGCTTACCCTAAAATTTACCCTAACGCACTACGTTTTAATACGTTTTAATAGGTCTAAATACGTCATTTACCCTAAAATCACGATGTGCTTAATACGCTTAGAAATGGCTTAATACCTTTACTTACGTCTTAATACGTCTCGGATTTAAATAATTTCTTATTAAATTTTTGAATTTTAATGTTTTTTTAAGGTTTCTGTCTTATACTTCAATTATGGAAACGAAATAAAGGAGGAATTCAAAATGTTAAAGAAAAAAATTACAACTCTATTAATCACAGTGGCTTTGCTTACTTCGATAATGCCTGAGGCATTTGCCGATACTACGGAACAGCCACCGCAAATGTCTAACGGCGAACAACCGCAAGGTGATATGAATGTATCAATTCCGTTCACCGATGTTGCAAGTGATGCTTGGTACTATAATGTAGTATCACAAGCATACGGAAAAGGACTTATTTCCGGTATAAGTGATATAGAATTTTCACCTGAAAGCTCCGTTACAGGTGCTCAGCTTATTATGATGCTTTACAGAGCAGACGACAATACAGTCAGTGAACAGACAAGCGGTAATTGGTATGACGAGGCAGTAGATTGGGCTAAAGAAAAATCAATTATCTCCGACAACAACGGTTGGACTTTTGACGCAAATGCCGATTTAACACGTGAACAAATGATGATATTGTTATATAACTATTTGCAATACAAAGGCAATGATTTATCGGCTTTAGATGATTTATCATCATATACTGACAGATCTGAAATTTCAGCATATGCCGAAAATGCAGTAAAAGCACTTGTAGGTAAAGGAATTATCGAGGGCGACGGCGAAACATTAAGACCGCTTTCGTCACTTACCCGTGCGGAAACAGCCGTAATTTTAATTAACGCAGTTGATTCCGTCAATCCGAGTGCTAATCAAGGCGGTATGCAACCACCGAGCGGTAATATGCCGGGCGGATTTGGCGGTTCGGATACAGTAACACAAGGCACCTCTGCTACAACAATCACTGAGGGCGGAACATATTCATCAACATCATATTCTTCAACAGGTGATGACGAAAACGCACTTCGTATTGACGGTGCAACAGTTACACTTGATTCTGTAACAGTCGACAAGTCGGCAGGTTCTTCGTCAAATACAGAGGACGGCGATTTCTACGGTCAAAATGCCGCATTGCTTGCAACAAACGGTGCTAATGTCACAATTAAGAATGCAACAGTAAACTCATCTGCACAAAACGGTAACGGTATCTTCAGTTACGGCACAGGCACAACTGTAAACGTATCCGATTCAACCATTACAACAACTGCCGATAATTCCGGAGGTATTCAGACAACAGGCGGCGGTACAACAAATGCTACAAACCTAACTGTAAACACAAGCGGCAACTCTGCCGCAGCAATTCGTTCGGACAGAGGCGGCGGTACAGTGGTTGTTGACAAGGGTACTTATACTTCAAACGGTTACAACTCCCCTGCCGTATATTCAACAGCCGACGTAACTGTTTCAAATGCCACTCTTACCGCAAACAATTCTGAGTCACTTGTAATTGAGGGTAAAAACTCAATCAAGCTTAATAATTGTGACGTATCGGGCAATATGAGTTCTACGGAAGGCAGCAGTTCTGACGAAAACGTACACAACGTTATGATTTATCAATCAATGTCAGGTGACGCAGAAGTCGGAACATCTGAATTTGATATGACAGGCGGTTCTCTGACAGGTAATAACGGAGATATGTTCTATATTACAAATACTCACTCAATCATCAATTTGTCAAACGTTGATATTACCAACAAAGACGCTGACGCTTATTTAATGCGTGTTACAGGTAACAGCGCTGCAAGAGGTTGGGGCAAAGCAGGCGCAAACGGCGCACAAGTTGAATTTACCGCGTCAAATCAAACGCTTAACGGCGATATTGCAGTAGATACCGTTTCCACTCTTAATATGACTCTTACAGATTCATCTGATTTTACAGGTACAATAAACATCATTGACAACGCACAAAACGGCACTGCTGTTGATAATAATGCAGTTGTTACAATCGACTCCGACAGTACTTGGACTTTGACAGGCGACTGTACTGTAACAAGTCTTGAAAACAACGGTACAATAAACTTCAACGCTCACACAATAACCCTTGCAGACGGTACTGTTTTAAACAAATAAACACATACAAAAAAATGAGCCTTGAAAGTACAGACATAGCCTTGAATTATCAGCATAAAATTGTCCAAGAATATGTTCGCACCCCCCGACTCAAAAATGATGTTTTTGTAGGTTTACAGCCACTTTGGAATGGTGAGCCGGAAGTTAAAATCTATGCTGTTGCATAAATTTTGCATGATAAAACTCCGATGTGAAATACATCGGAGTTTTATCAGTTATTTATATATACTGTTCTTGAGTCGCCGTCCCACTTAACCGATGCACCAAACGCTTCTGACACAGCTCTTACAGGAACCATTGTATATCCGTTGTACAGTACAGTAGGCGGGTTTAGAGTTATCTTTTTAGTATCCGTAGCTTGTCCGTTCTTTAAGGCGATTATGCTCATATATGACGAATCGACCTCAAACACTATGCTTTTAGAATTTAATGTTGCTGTTGCACTTCTGTTACTGTTTCCTTTTTTCGGTGTGTACCAATCAACTTCAGCACCCATTGACTCAAATATCGTTCTCATCGGAACTAATACACCGTCATTTAAAATAATGGGATTTTGTTCAAACGATAATTGTTCGCCATTCAATACAACTTTGACATCTGAATCACTTATATTTGTGTACTTGAAATTATCTTTATAGAACATATACCCTGTTGTACCGCAATCACGACCGTTTTCGTAACCATGCCAATCAAGCCAAATACCTTGATCACCTAAGTCAAGGTTAATTGTTCCCTTTACAATAAAATCGCCGCCGTCCCATACTTCGTAATAGTCTGATTTAACCTTCTTACCGTATATTGACCCATATGTTGTTACGGCAAATTGTCCGTATTGGAAGTGGATTGTCATTGAGCCGTCACCTGCTTTATTTATCTGTAATTCAATCGGTGTTCCGCTATTCTCTTTTATATTCCAAGTGCCCTCATAACAAGGATAATACGGTTGGTCTGCGAATGCAGGTATTGCCATTGCCGCCATAAGCATTACTGTTGTTAATATTATTGATAATAATTTTTTCATTTTCTTTTCTCCTTTGTTATTATTCTTCATTAATTAATTTTGTTCCGCATTCCAAACAAAATTTCTGACCCTCTTCATATGGAGTTTTACAATTTGGACAATTATGTTCAACGTTAACTTCCGTACCGCAATTAGGGCAGAATTTTACGTTGTCCTCGACATCATGTCCGCATTTCGGGCATTCTTTCATAAGTTTATTTCCGCAATTAGAACAGAATTTTTGACCTTTATGATTTGCAGTTTTACAATGCTTACACACAACTTCATCTTGATTTAACATTCTTCCGCCGCTCAATCCGATAGCCGCACTTTGACCGCCGCTCAAAATAAACTTTTCTATGTAGTCAAAAATCTCGCCAGGTAATTTCTTTTGCATAAATGCACCTATTGCCGCAGTTATTGCAAGTGGTGCAAATACAAAATACCCTACTACTCCCGCACCGATTTTGTCTGACCATTTTCCAAAACCTGTAGTAACATTAACCACATCGCCGGCTTTGAACATCTGTACACTTATCGCTTGGTCCGTGCCGGATATTCTTTTCCAACCGTCAGCTTCCTGTTTACCTTGTACAAGATACCCCTCCGTTGTTTGACCTGCCTGAGTCTGCATACCTTTTGAATCTCTCAAAAAGCTTTCAACCGCCTCTCCGAGCATTTCAAGTGTTACTCCATTCATTAATTTGAATACTCTTGATTCTGCCATTTTAAAAACCTCCTTAAATTGAAATTAACAACATTTTATTTTTATCAATAACATATCTTATATACAACATATGTAGATTCAATACAAATCCTATAAAACTGCCTATCAGTAAATTTATAATACATACAACCAATATCGCAACAAGACTTTTTTCCCATTTTGAAACGAACATACTTGCTTTTGATCTTATATTGTAAGAAGCATATATTTCGCATATACTTACCGCTATATTCCATACACCTAATATGTGCCGATACAAAACGTCCCCAAAAGTATTAACATAAAACATTCCATGCACACATCTAATGTCAAACAACTGTAATGTTCCTAAGCATATCCATAAAACACAGTTGACAATAATATGGGTTTTAATTTTCTTTATTGCTTTTTCTCTGCATTCATATAATACAAACGGTGCTGACTCATGATATAACGCTCCGCATTTTGTACATATACCGTTTTTCACCACTGCACCGCACCTACCGCAAAATTTAGCCATTGTTCTTTCCCTTTATAAACAAACAATATGAATTTAATAACCTATTCTATAATTTCTGATGATTTTATTTAAACTTCACAGTCACATAGTAATCAGATACTTCTCTGCAACCACCTTGAAATTGACTTGCACACATAAAAGAACCCCCAATATTCTTTTCATCTCCGGGTTTATGTTTGCTTATTTCTGACTGAATATCTTGTGTACTCAACGAATTGCTACTATATCCGCAATAAGGACAAGTAATCGAATAACTTTTTCCAGATGAGGAAACATCAACGCTTGATGATCCGCCTATAATTTCAAAATCTGTTGCCACATTGCTACTTGATGTAGATTTACTTGTATTTGAAGACTTACTCTTTGATGATTGATTTATTCCTGACTCACTTATTGTATCATCTATCGCCATATCATCTATCGCCATATCTTCTGTTTCTGCCAGCATTGAAATGTCTATCGACATTCCTATCTTATCTACGACATAATTAATCCCGTTTTTATAATAGTTATTCTTATAATTATCTTCACTTAATGCCTCATCAAACATGTCTTTTATTTTATCTTTATCTATTCCGTTATCTATGATAGAAAAAGCATTTATCGCATTATCTAAAAATCCCCTGCCATCGTTGCCGATATCTTTTGTTGCAGCAAAAAATCTTATCTCTTTGATTTTATTGGTTTCACTGTCCTCGGATATATACAAGTTATTATTTTTTAATTCCCACGTATATGAATTTGTTAAACTGAGCTCACTTATATCCGCATCATTTACAGAAATCTTGCTATTTGTTTTTTTATTATATTTTTCAATATATTCTTTAACCGTATATTTAAATTGCAAACCCGTTCCGCATTTTTCTACTGGGCTACTGCTTTGAGTACTGTCCGATGTCGAATCCTTTTGAGCAAGATATGCTGATGTATCTACGTCCTCCATAATCGGATTCAATATAAGACACGCAACAATTGATAACACCAACACAATCACTGCCGTTTTTATATTATTTTTCGGTTTAGGTAAATTCGGATTGATTGTATTATATCTAATTAATTCTTTATTGATTGAATTGTATTTTATAAACGCTATTATACAAACAGGCAAAACTAATACTTTTGTTATTACCGACAATACGGATAATATGTTTAGTATCAATTTCAGCACACCGTCATCAAACCAAAATGCTTTATCATAAAACGGAATTAATATAAGTGTAGTGGCTATAAATGTGATAATTGTATAAATACATGATTTTCGTTTCTTTTCTGCTTTGACGTAATCATCATTATTATTTATATTACATTCAAAAAAGCGTTTCACGGCATTTTGTGTTTTATTAACAGTTTCGTTCTTTACCGCTTTAAATTCATCACTTTTCAAATATTCCTGCGTCTGTTTTGCTTTTTCAACAACACTGTTTTTTACGTTCTGCATCTGTTCGCTCTGCAAAAACTCCTGCGATTTATTTACTACATTCTTTGCAGCTTTTATCGTTTCGTCTTTCAAATTTTGTGTCTGCTCATTCAGTAAATTACTCTGTTGTTGATTTTGTGTCTTCTGAATAATACTATCCTGCGTTTCAATTTTAGTTCCGCAGTTCGTACAGAATTTAATACCATCACTTAATTCTTTTCCGCATTTTATGCAAAATTTGCTCATCGTTATACCCCCTAATTTTAATATTTCTATAAGTATTATATCATATTGTGTCTATTTGTCAAGGTTTACGTCTTGTATATTGTGTCAATGAACAACAAATTATATTAAAATAATATAAAGGAGGCGATTCAGTGAACAATATCAATTACGTCAATCTCGGCGAAAAAATTAAATCTACTCGCAAAGAACGCGGATACACCCAAGAAAAATTGGCAGAAATATGCGACATTTCCACAGGTTTTCTCGGGCATATCGAACGTGGTACAAGAAAGCTTTCTTTAGATACATTATTTTGTATCGCAACGGTTTTAAATGTCAGTATAGATTATCTTTTAATAGACTCGGCAAACAAATCAGACAATTTTCTTGAACAAATGGATTCGGTTGCTCGTTCTTTAAATCCGTCAGCCTACAACTCTTTTCGCAAAACCGTTAAAATTCTTGCGGAACATATTGATGAAATGTAACAAAAAAGACTTTCTATATCTACCGTTTTCATTATATCGGTATTCATATAGAAAGTCTTGTACTTTTTGTCCAATTTTAATTTATTTCCAACATTCCGTTGTAATACACATCAACCGTTGAGGACGCTCCGGTCAAAAACATATAATATTTACCTTTATGATTATAATGCGGCATTCCGTCCGTACTCAACAAATTATCATACTTCGTCTTTGCCATATCGTATGCCCGCTCGCTTGTGAAAGCCTGTATTGACAAGATGTCATTAATCGATTTACACTCTCCGCTTGTATCTGCCTTAACATTCACAGTTCTTTTTGCCTTATCATATTCAACTTCCGCACCAAATTGCTCGGCAAATATTTTCAAAGGAATATATATTGTGTCGTTTATCTCGGCAGGCTGACAAGAAGATATTGTTATTTGCTCATACTCGTACGGATACGATGTTTTTATATTTTCATCATGCGTCACATATAAATTCCAATCCATATCATCAAATGACGAAAAGAATATTATTGTCTTGTCATTCATTATTGTAATTCGCTTTTCGCTGTCACCTGCCCAAGTTCCGCTGTCATAATATGCGTCAAGTTTTATCTCATGCGGGAATGTATCATACGGAACATATATTTCATCGTCAATCATAAGCACAGGATTATTTTCAAGTATCACTCTGTTTCCGTTTACATTCATCTGAATGTCTTTTTCCAAAATCTCATCCGCATTTATCGAACTTGACGATTTCGTGTCGGACGTCGTTTTGACAGTTATTTCATCACCGTTTAATTTTAACGTTCCGTCAGTGTTGTCTGTATGAAAATCAACCATATTATTATTTATCTCAGCCGTAACATTGTTTATACTGTATATACCGCCGTTATTCTGCTGTTGCTTTAAATTAAACGTCATTATGTTATTATCCACACTCAAAACCTCAAGCGAAACATTGCTGTCATTATGCCACGTTCCGATATAATCGTCATATCTGTTTTCGATATGTGTCTTTAAATTCATCACAAACATACAGCACACAACCGCTATGCACAAAATTAAAATGGTTAAACCGATTGTCACACCGTTAATAAATTGCATTAACATAGCTCGTTTAAGCTGTTTGATACTTTGGTATCTTTGCATTGGATCAAGACGTTTGCATTTTTGAGCAATTCCTAAAAGTCTGCCTTTCGCGCCCGAATATTTCATAAGCTGTTCTATTGTTGCACCGAATGCGTATATATCGGTTTTATAATCGGTAGGCATCATACCGAATTGCTCGACAGGTGCATATCCGACCGTTCCCAAAACTGTTGTATCTTTTCTGACTTCGTTGTTTACAATTCTTGCAATGTCATAATCTATCAGCCAAATATGTCCTTCAGAGTTCATAATTATGTTGTCGGGCTTTATATCTCTGTGTATAATACTGCACTTATGCAAAGCCTCCATTGCAGATACAAGCTGTTTGGCTATCGAATTTATTTGACCTTTTGCAAATTCAAAGTGATTTTCCATAAATTCATTTAATGTTATACCTTGAACAAACTCCTCAATCACAACGGTTTTATCCGTCAATTCCACATCATATATCTTCGGAATATGATTGTTATTGATTTTTTGAAGCATTTTATAGATATATCTAATATCATCATTTACAGAACGCTTTATAAATCGTTGATTTGTTTTCGGATTGTAAATCACTTCGATTTTCTGCCTGTCATCATTCTTTAATACTTTTTCTAAAACAAAATCTTCCAAATTCGTCTGCTCCCCTCTTGCAAATAATGTCGATTTATACTATACTGTAAGTATAATACAATGTTAGGAGGATTGTCAATGAAAACCATAACTCAAGAATTACTCGACGGCTTGAAAAATGCCGATGATATAAAGGCTTTTCTTGATTTGCATGAACAAGATTTTTTATCACAATCACTTATTGACTATTTAAATGAATTGATGAACGAAAAAAATATAACCGTTGCACAAGTCGCTAAAAATTCAGGTATCGGTGAATATGTTTATAAAATTTTCAACGGTGAAAGAAATGCAAAACGTGATACACTAGTTGCGATTTCATTCGGTATGCACTTGAATTTTGAAGAAACACAGTTGCTTTTGCGTATTGCAAAATTTGCTATTCTTGATTCACGCGACCGCCGCGACGGAATTATAATTTATGCTTTGATGCACGGTTTAAGTATATTTGAATGTGACGATTTACTTAACAATTATAATCTCATAACCTTGGTATAAAAAATCTCCGATATTTATTCATCGGAAATTTTTACTGTATAAATTTTAATATTATCAAATTGTGCTTTTGAATAAGCTTTTCCGGCTTTTAAGTTCAGTCCTACAGGCGTTATATCTGTTGTGGCGATTGAATATTTTTATAAGGCACAGTCATTTGAATGACGGTATGTTTCCTGTGCCAATGTTGCCATAACCGTGTCATAAAAACGTTTATCCTCAAACAATTTTGAAAACGCCTTCATCTGTTCTATATAACAATCCTGTGCAACCTGCTTAAACACCTCAGGGAATATCGACTTTGTATAAACTTCCTCATCATTTTTCTGTGCCTGACGGTTTAGTTTCTTGTTTTCCTTTGCCCTGTTGTAAAGTGTTTCAACGATAACTCTATCGCCTTCCGAAAAAATACCGTCAAACCGTTCATTTATTTTGCTGATTATTTCTTCAAGCAAAGCATCTTCTTCGGGCATAAATCCTGCCGTTTTTAATGACTTCGGATTTTTGAGCGTTTTTGCTGTTTCCGCCGGTGCTAAACTAATATCTCCGTGAAAATCCTCTTGGTCTTTCACCTCATCTTCCGCAAGTCCTTCAAGCTCGGCATATTCCCGTACAGTATCTTTGATTTTTTCTAAATGTTCTCGGTGGTTTGTTGTATACGCTTTTAAACACTCACGTACGCTGTATTGATAAAGAAAAGCCTGTACATTCCGTAATTTCTTCTATCGGCATATAGTATTTATGAGCATACTGTGTACTTTTGTAAGTCTTAAATCGCCACGTTCCAACGTGTAACAGGTGTTGTCATAAAACAAGTACCTTTTGCCCGATAACTGCAAATATATTTCGTAAGTATCATGATAATGTTGAACAGACATATTGTGCTTGTTTTCACTTTTCAAATATTGAACATATAACTCGTTATGTGAAGAAAATGCTGTTCTTTTCATATCCTTTTACCTCTTTGTGTAATGATACATTAATATTATCACATTTTCTTGTCGTTGGCAATTATGAGTTCACAATCGCCGTTCTGCTATCGGCGTCCCAATCTACGTCATATCCCATATTTTCCGAAA
>OGCM01001300.1_pt1 | contig 31154 bp, 23 predicted proteins | sample 1570151 | NCBI WGS metagenome assembly OGCM01 (sample SAMEA4370582, study PRJEB24528) | human gut metagenome
TGGCCCGGGAGAGCGGCCGCTATGCCCGGGAAGAAAAGCTGCTGGACGAGCTGGCGCAGGTGCTGGGCCTGCCCAAACCGCCTCGCGCCATCGAGAGCTACGATATCTCCAACTGGGGCGACGGCTCCAGCGTCTGCGGCATGGTCACCTTCAAGGACGGCAAGCCCTTCAAGGCCGGCTACCGGAAGTTCAAGATGAAGACCGTGGTGGGCACCGACGACTACGCGTCTCTGGCCGAGACCGTGAGCCGCCGGGCGGCAGAGTACGAAAAATACGCTGCACAGGCGCAAAACGGTCAGCCCGGCGGCAACTGGTTCGGGCAGAAGCCGGATCTTTTGCTGATGGACGGCGGCAGGGGACAGGTGAGCGCCGCAAAGGAGGCGCTTGCCGGTACAGCGCTGGCAGATGTGCCGCTGTACGGCATGGTGAAGGATGACCACCACCGCACCCGGGCCATGGTGGACAGTGAGGGCCGGGAGATCGCCATCAACATGAACCGGGGCACCTTCACCTTCATTACGGCCATCCAGGACGAGACCCACCGGTTCGCCAACGCCTACCGCAAGCAGCAGATGCGGCAGAAGAGCTATTCCTCCACCCTCACCGAGGTGCCGGGCGTAGGCCCAAAAACCGCCAAAGCCCTTCTGACGCAGTTCAAGAGCGTGGGTGCGGTGAAGGAAGCCACCCCCGACCAGCTAGAAAACACCCCCGGCGTGGGTAAGCAGTTGGCCCAGACCATCTACGAGTATTTTCATCAGGAATAAGTAAACGCCCTTCTCCGCTGGCTCAAGGCCGTGGGAGAAGGGCGTTTTGCTGTCAGGCAGGGGAGTGCTGAGGGGTCAGATCAATGAGGCCCGTGGCAGACAGGTCCAGATCCCCCTTGGGACCGGTAGAGGTATAGCGTTTGTCGTATTTTTTGCTGCCGATGCGGACAACATTGTCGGTCCGGGCATCAATGGTGTAGTCGGCAGGGTCTCCGTCCAGACACAGATGGATGGAGCGGTAGGCACTGATATTAGCCTGCTTTGTGCCGGAAAGCTGGCGGATGAGGCATCCGCCGATGGAAATGTCCGCTTCCAGGTCCCGGGTCACGGTCAGGTCGTCGGCATACAGACTGCCGTTATCCAGCTCTACCTTCAGGCTCTGCAGCTGCAGGTCGTCCAGATGGATGTCCCCCACCTCCAGATCTAAGGTCAACCGGGTGAGGGCGTCTGCCGGGAGGGTGACGGTAAGCAGGGCTTCCGGGGCATCGGGGGACACCTGCCAGTTATCTGGCATCTCAAAATCCAGGGTGGTGTGCCCATATTCATCAGAGGTGCGCTGGAGAGGGGTATGGGGGAAGTTGTCGAACTGGAAGGTGGCGTATACGTCCGAGGTAAGGGTCGGGTCGGTGACAAAGACCACGGAGCCGTAGTCTAGCTCCAACTCTAGCTCTGTACGCAGCTTTTCCAGGGGGATCTGCAGGGTGCTGTTGCCCAGGTCATCGGCGGGGATGGGAAGGGGTACGGTATCGGCCGGGACAGCGAGGTGGGTGCCGTTGCTCTCTTCCGGGACAGAGCTGCTGTCTGCTGCCGGAGACGCAGGCTCCACCGGCTGCACTGGGGTGGCTTTGGAGTGCTGGAAGAAAAAGCAAACCAGCACCAGCACTGCCAGCCCACCGCCCAGCACCATGCGCCAGGTGGACCGGGGCTTGTGGGCAGGGGATGCCGGGGCGGCAGAGGGGTCAGCCGGGGCCTGCTCCTCCAGGATCTTGTGGGCTACCTCCTCCGGAGTGCCCAGCTCTGCGATGGCCTGGGCCTCTTTTTCCGGCCCGGCGGCGTCCAGATAATCCTCGTAATAGCTCAAAGCGTCCTTGCGCTCAGCCTCCGGCAAAGGGGCTAAAAGCTGCTCCAGGGCAGCAAGAAATGCAGTACGGGTCATAGATCATTCCACCTCTCTGAAAAATGTGTCAATGGAAGAACGGTAGCGGCTCCACTCCTGGGCATAGGCGGCAAGCTGCTGCCGCCCGGCCGGGGTGATCTGGTAATAGCGGCGGTTGCGGCCGTTGACCGGGGCGTCGTACACCGTCAGCAGCTGGTCCTTCTGGAGCCGCCGCAGCACCGGGTACAGGGTGGATTCGCTGAGCTCCAGGGGATGGGTGACCTGCTGGGTAATGCGGTAGCCATAGGTGCCCTCCGGCTCCTGCGCCACCACAGACAGCACAATGGCATCCAGCAGCGCGGCACTGATGGGAAAACTCATGTGGGGACAACCTCCTTTCGATGTGACCTGTTTCTATAATATTATATAACATATAATATTGCACGAGTCAATAGAGAAGCGCAAAAAAATATGGCAGATAACAAAAAAGCTCCCCCTTTCGGGGGAGCTGGATGGGAACGAAGGGCACAGACGGAGAGGGTCGAGTTTCTTAGTCCTCCGAAGAAATATCCTGCCCAAAGTATTTTTCGCCCAGAGCTTTCAGGGTGCCGTCGGCGCGCAGCTCCTCAATGGCGGTGTTGATGGCTTCCAGCAGGGAAGCGCTGTCGTCGCCCTTGCGCACCGGGATGGCCACATGAGAAGCGTCCTCGGTCTGGGCCACCAGCTTGAAGTCGGCGTCCGGATGCACATTCAGATAGTCGTAGAAGGACACATCGGCGTTCAGGGTGGCGTCGATGCGGCCGGCGGTCAGCAGCTGGATGGTCTCTTCCAGCGTGTCGATGCCCTGCACGGTGGCACCATAGCTCTCGGCCAGCTCCATGTAGGTGGAAGCCAGGCTGTTGGCAGTGGTCTTGCCCTTCAGGTCCTCAAAGCTCTTGATGTCCTCGTTGTCCTTGCGCACGGCCAGTGCGGTATGGATGTAGCCGTAAGGGGTGGTGAAGTCGTAGGTCTTGGAGCGCTCGTCGGTCACCTCGACGCCGTTGCACACGATGTCAAAGCGGCCTGCGTCCAGACCGGCGAACAGGCTGTCCCAGTCGCTTTCCACATACTCCGGCTCCACGCCCAGCTTCTCGGCGATGGCGCGGGAGACTTCCACGTCGTAGCCCACCAAGGTGTCGCTCTCGTCGTGGTAGCTCCAGGGCTGCCAGGCACCTTCCAGTGCCACCACCAGCTTGCCGTTGGTCTGAATGGCGGCCAGCTGGTCGGCAGCGCCGGTGGAAGCAGCCGAAGAAGCCGCACCGGAAGCGGCAGCGCTGCTGCCGGAATTGGAAGAGCAGCCTGCCAGGGTCAGCACACCGGCGGCAGCCATCACACTCATCAGAGAAATAAAGGTTCTGCGTTTCATAGAAATATCCTTTCAGTTAAAATGTTTGTCTAGGCGGCCATCGGGGAGTTTCTCCGAGGACCGTCCGCTGGGGTGGGACCCTGTTGCCCGTAGGGCAATAGGGCGGGCGATGGAATGGCCTGCAACGGCAACGACCGCCGCCAGCGGCGGAAACAGGGAGTTGCTGTTGGGACAGCGGCCAGCAGAATGCAAGGCTCGCTCAAGGGCCGCCGCATGCGCTGGGAGCCGCAACCCGTATTCGTGTCCGAGGAGGAAGCTCCCCGATGACCGTATATCACTCCGTGTGGGCGATCTTTTGCAAAAAGGCCCGGGTGCGCTCCTCCTTCGGGTCGGCAAAGAATTCGCGGGAGGGAGCCTGCTCCACCACCACGCCGTTCTCCATGAACACCGTCTTGGAGGAAACGTTGCGGGCAAAGCCCATCTCGTGGGTCACCACCAGCATGGTCATGCCCTCTTCGGCCAGCTGGCGCATCACGCTCAGCACCTCGCCGGTCAGCTCCGGGTCCAGCGCACTGGTGGGCTCGTCAAAGTAAATGATCTCCGGGTCGGTGGCCAGGGCACGGGCAATGGCTACGCGCTGCTGCTGACCGCCGGAGAGCTGGCGGGGGTAGTAGTCGGCCCGGTCGGCCAGCCCCACCTTTTCCAGCATGCGGCGGCCGATGGCGTCGGCCTGCTCCCGGGGCATCCTGCGGGCCACGATGAGTCCCTCGGTCACGTTCTGCAGGGCGGTCTTGTTCCGGAACAGGTTGTAGTTCTGGAACACAAAGGCCGTCTTTTTGCGCAGCCGGGCGATATCGGCCCGGCCTGCATGGGCCAGGTCAAAGGTCTCGCCGTCCAGCACCAGCTGGCCTGCGTCGGCGGTCTCCAGAAAATTCAGGCAGCGCAGCAGGGTGGTCTTGCCGGAGCCAGAAGGGCCCAGAATGGCCACCACATCGCCTTTTTCCACGGTCAGGTCCACGCCCTGCAGCACCGGCAGCTCGCTGACCACCTTGTGTGCACCGGGGCGCAGACCGGCTTTTGCGTAGGTGCGGAAGGTCTTGTAGACGTTCCGAATCTCCATCATTGCCATGGGTTCCACACTCCTTTCTTACTGGAAGCCCCGGGCGTTGAGCCGGTGCTCCAGCACAGCCTGCAGTTTGGTGATGACCGTGCAGAACAGCAGGTACACCACCGCCACCTCACAGTAGATGGGCAGGAAGATGTAGGTGCGGGCCGCCACGCGCTGACCGGCCATGAACAGCTCGGCCACCGTGATGTTGGACGCCAGCGAGGTGTCCTTGATCATGCCGATGAGGGAGTTGGACAGGGCGGGCACGGCGGTGCGCAAAGCCTGCGGCAGCACGATGCGGCGCATGATCTGCACCCAGCTCATGCCTACGCAGTAACCGGCTTCCAGCTGGCCCTGGGGCACGCTTTCCAGCGCGCCGCGCATGGTCTCGGCGCAGTAGGCCCCCTCATTGAAGGCAAAGGCGATGACGGCGGCGGGAAAGGCGTCCAGCATGATGCCCAGGCTGGGCAGGCCGTAAAAGATGATGAACAGCTGCACCAGCAGCGGTGTGCCGCGGATGACCCAGATGTAGAACCGGGCGATCTGCCGCAGCACCGGCACGTTGGCGTACTGCACCAGTGCCACCACCACCGCGATGATCATGGCAAAAAAGAAGGACACCAGCGTCAGCGGGATGGTCATGGTAAGGCCGGCCGTCAGGATGCGGGGCAGGGCCTCCACCAGCACGCTGACCGTGCGGTTGGATAAAAGTGCTTCAAACATGAACGATCACAGTACCTCAAATACTCTCAGAAAACAACGGTGAATGTATTATACAACTTCGAGTATACTCAAAGTCAAGGGGTTTGTGGAAATTCCTACAAAACCTACCAGAATACTATAACATGAAACGTCCGGCGGTGCAAATGGTTTGCAAAAATCGCGTATTGTGAACAAAAACGTCCCAGCCGCTGCGGGAACTTTGTGCAATGCGGCAAGCCGGTTGACGCGGCAGGCGCTTTCGTGTACAATGGGCATAACAACGTGCACACCGGGTTTGCCGGTGCCGCGCAAATTCACCGGCGGCCCGGCTGCCGGTGCAAACGGAGGACACAAACGTGACGAAACGGAAGATTGGCGTTCTGGGTGCAGGTACCTGGGGCATGGCGCTGGCGCGGATGCTGACCGTCAGCGGCAACGAAGTGCAGGTGTGGTCGGCCATTGAGGCGGAGGTGGACAACCTCTCCACTACACGGGTGCACCCCAACCTGCCGGGCATGAAGATCCCGGCCGAGCTGCAGTTCACCAAGAGCATCGAGGAAGTGTGCACCGGCAAGGATGTGCTGCTGTTTGCAGTGCCGTCGGTGTTCGTGCGGGGCACCACCGCCAAGGCACGGCCCTATATCCCGGACGGTCAGATCCTTGTGGATGTGGCCAAGGGCATGGAGCCGGATACCTTATATACCATGACCGAGGTGATCGCCGACGAGCTGAACAGGGACGGCGGCCCCAAAAACTGCAGGCTGGTGGCCCTGAGCGGCCCCACGCACGCTGAGGAAGTGGCGCTGGACCTGCCCACCACCATTGTGTCGGCCTGCCCGGATGACGAGGCGGCCCGCTTTGTGCAGGATGTGTTCAGCAACACCTGCATGCGCGTGTACACCAACCCCGACATCAAGGGCGTGGAGCTGAGTGGTGCCCTGAAGAACGTGATCGCCCTGGGCGTGGGCATCTCCACCGGCCTTGGCTACGGCGACAACGCCCGCGCGGCCCTGATCACCCGCGGCATTGCCGAGATCGCCCGCCTGGGCGTGGCCATGGGCTGCAACATCCACACCTTTGCGGGCCTGGCCGGCATCGGGGACCTGATCGTGACGGCCACCAGCATGCACAGCCGCAACAACCGCGCCGGCATCCTCATCGGCAAGGGCGAGAGCCCGGAGCAGGCCGTAAAGGAAGTGGGCATGGTGGTGGAGGGCATCAACGCCCTGCCCGCCGCCATGGAGCTTGCCGCCAAGTACAACGTGGAAATGCCCATCGTGCAGACGGTGAACGCCATCGTCAAGGAGGGTATGAGCGCCAGCGACGCGCTGCGCACCCTGATGGACCGCAACCGCAAGAACGAGATGCCCCAGGGCTACGAGAACATATAAGAATTGATACCGGAAAAGCACAGCTGTTCTGAGAACGGCTGTGCTTTTTTGCGCTTTGCGTGCAGAGCCCATATTTTCAGAAACGACCCGGCAGAATACAGTAAGAATCATTCAAAATTTTTACAGAAATCAGACACGAAGGGGTAGAAGGTCGGGAAACTTTCTGCTATACTGAAACTATGAGCGCACTGCGCCCGACAGAAACAGGAGGGGATCTTATGCCGTCAACTTATGCGCACCGCCGCTTCGGCGCGGATGTTCTGCAGCAGCTGCCCGTAGCCCTGCAGGATCAGATCGGGAAAAACCGGGCCCTGTTCGACGTGGGCCTGCACGGGCCGGATCTGCTGTTCTACTATCATGCAGCCAAGTCCAACCCCGTGAGTGCCCTGGGCAACGCCATGCACGAGCAGCCGGGCCGGGTGTTCTTTGAGCGCGCCCGGGGCGTGGTGCGACAGGCAAAGGACCGGGACGCCGCGCTGGCCTATGCGCTGGGGTTCGTGTGTCATTTTGCGCTGGACAGCACCTGTCACCCCTATGTGGAGGCCTACACCCGCCAGAGCGGGGTGAGCCACTGCGAAATCGAGACCGAGTTCGACGACATGCTGCTGCGCCGGGACGGCCATGACCCGAAGAGCTTCTTCACGGCCAGCCATATCCGGACCACGGCGGAAAATGCCCGGGTCATTGCGCCCTTCTACGAGGGCCTGACCGGCCTGCAGGTGCTGGACGCCCTCAAGGGGATGATCGCGATGCACCGGCTGCTGCAGCCCTCCGGCGCGGTCAAGCGCTGGGTGGTGCTCACCGGCATGAAGGCAGTGGGCAAGTACGACGTGCTCCACGGCCTTGTGGCCAACCCGCAGCCCAACCCGCAGTGCACCGAGAGCAATGAGAAACTGGATGCCCTGTACCAGCAGGCCATTCCGCTGGCGGTGCGGCTGATCGAAGCCTATGCGGAAACGCTGGACACGGACACCCCGCTGGACAAGGCCTATGACCACACCTTCGGGGAATTCTGAGGGGCGGCCAGCAGGAGGTCAGAGAAACTCCCTGCCGTTCAGACAACTGGGAAAAGAGAGTGCACCGCACGGCGGTGCGAGAGGAACAAGAATGCAAAAGAAAAAATTTAAGGTCACGCCGCTGGAGCGTGCGTGGATCCTGTACGATGTGGGCAACTCGGCCTTTGTGCTGATGATCGCAACCCTGGTGCCCATCTTCTTCAATGCGCTGGCGGAGGCCGGCGGCGTGAGCAAGGTGAACTATCTGGCCTACTGGGGCTATGCAAGCTCGGTGGTCACGGTGGTCACCGCCGTGCTGGGGCCAATCCTGGGCACCCTGGCCGATACCAAGAATTTCAAAAAGCCCATCTTCATGCTCTGCCTGTTCGTGGGTGTGCTGGGCTGCTGTGCCATGGGCGCGGCCCGCACCTGGCTGCCGTTCCTGGTCATCTTCATCGTGGCCAAGATCGGCTTTTCGGGCAGTCTGGTGTTTTATGACTCCATGCTGGGCGATGTGACCACCCCGGAGCGGATGGACATGGTGTCCTCCCGCGGCTATGCCTGGGGCTACATCGGCAGCTGTGTGCCCTTTGTGGTGTGTCTGGCGCTGGTGCTGGGCAGCGGGGCCATCGGCATGAGCCAGATGACCGCTCTGACCATTGCACTGTTCATCACGGCGGTGTGGTGGCTGGGCACCACCCTGCCGCTGCTCCGGCGCTACCGGCAGGTCAACTATGTGGAGGTGGAGCAGCACGCCATCCGGCAGAGTTTTGTGCGCATCGGCCACACCCTGAAGCACCTCTATGAGGACAAGCAGGTGTTCTGGTTCCTGCTGGCGTTCTTCTGCTACATCGACGGCGTGTACACCATCATTGATATGGCCACGGCCTACGGCACGGCCCTGGGTCTGGACACCACCGGCCTGCTGCTGGCGCTGCTGGTCACCCAGATCGTGGCCTTTCCCTCGGCGCTGATCTTCGGCCGGCTGAGCGCAAAATACCCCTCCAGCCAGTTGATCCCGGTGTGCATCGCGGCCTATACCGGCATTGCGGTGTTTGCTTTCTTCCTCACCCAGCAGTGGCAGTTCTGGGTGCTGGCCGTGCTGGTGGGGATGTTCCAGGGCGGTGTGCAGGCACTGAGCCGCAGCCACTTTGCTAAGATCATCCCGGCGGAAAAATCCGGCGAATACTTCGGCCTGTTCGACATCTGCGGCAAGGGGGCATCCTTCCTGGGCACCATGATCGTCAGTGTGGGCAGCCAGCTCACCGGCAGTGCCAACGTGGGCGTGGGCAGCATCGCGGTGCTGTTCGTCATCGGCTTTGTGCTGTTCCGGGTGTCGTGCCGGACGGAACACGCCAAGCAGGTGTAACACACGTTTTTTCAAAAGGCTCCTCTGTGCATGCACAGGGGAGCCTTTTTGGGTTATTGTTTACAAACCGGCAATTGTGTTTTGGAACGGTGAATGATACAATAGGGCCAGACCAAAAACACAAAGGAGAATAAAGCGATGAAGCAGGTTCCCGGTTATACCCTCGTCCGCACAGAGGACTGCCCCGAGCAGCACGGTACCCTGACCGTGCTCACCCACGACGTGAGCGGGGCCACCATCCTGCTGGTGGAAAATGAGGACAACAACAAGGCCTTTGGCATCGGGTTCGGCACCTTCCCCTCCGATGACACCGGCGTTTTTCATATTCTGGAGCATTCGGTGCTGGCCGGAAGCGAAAAATACCCGGTCACCTCGCCGTTTCTGCAGCTGCTCAAGAGCAGCATGGCATCCTTCCTCAATGCCATGACCTTCCCGGATAAGACCGTGTACCCCTTTGCCACTCCCAACGAGACGGATTTCAGAAACCTGATGGACGTCTACCTGAACGCGGTGTTCTGCCCGCTGGCCATGGTGGACAGGGCTGTGTTCGAGCAGGAGGGCTGGCACCGGGATGCCGACGGCACTGTGAGCGGCGTGGTGTACAACGAGATGCAGGGGGCCCTTGCCACCCCGGACGCTCAGCTGCAGAATGCGCTGGAGCGTGCCATGTTCCCGGACACGGCCTATGGCTTTGTGTCCGGCGGCGACCCGGAGAGCATCCCGGCGCTGACCTATGAGAAATATCAGCGGGTGTACCGCCGCCACTACAGCGCGGACAACTGCTGCATCACCCTGTACGGCAAGATGGACATGGCCGAAAAGCTGGAAATGCTGGACCGCGATTACCTGTCCCGGATGCCCAGGACCACCACCCGCCCCCGCCTGACGGTGCAGGACGAGCAGCCGGGCACCTGTGTGGAGCTGCCCTGTTACACCGAGAACCCGGAGCCGGACGAGGTGCAGTGCGCACTGGCCTGGTACACCGGTGCCTTTGCGGACCGGGAACGGCAGCTGGGTGTGGAGATCCTGCTGGACGTGCTGCTGGGCACCAACAATTCGCCCCTGAAAGCGGCCCTGCTGGCCGAAAAGCTGGGCGCGGACATCGACATGGGCTTTGATGACAGCACCCTGCAGCCCACGCTGGAGCTGGTGCTGCGGGGTGCCACCGAAGAGAGCGCCCGCAAGTTTGCCCCGGCGGTGCGCAAGGCAGTGGATGACGTACTGGCCCGGGGCATCCCGCAGGAGCTGCTGCTGGCCTCGCTGAATTCGGCAGAGTTTGCCTCGCTGGAGCGGCCGGGCAGCCTGCCGGACGGCGTGCTGGACGCCATCAACGCTTCCACGGGCTGGCTGCACACCGGGGACCCCGCCCTGCTGCTGCACACGGATAAGCTGTTTGCCTCCCTGCGCAGCAAGATGGCGGACGGCTGGTTCGACGAGCTGCTGCGCAGCCTGTTTGCCCCGGCTCCGGTGCAGGTGCTGCAGGTGCCCACCCTGCCCAAGAAGCAGGAAGGGACACAGGCCCCGGCCCGCACCGACGCCAAACTGGTGCTGGATCACCCGCTGACCGTGGCCGACCTGGGCGAAGGTGCCCCCAGCGCGGCCGGGCAGACCGAGCAGGTGGCCGGTGCCACGGTGCTGCGCCACCCCTCGGCGGGCAGCCTGTACCTGAATTTCTACTATGACCTGGGCCATGTGGCCCCGGAGGACCTGCCGTATCTGGACCTGCTCACCGATGTGCTGGACGAGCTGGACACGCCGACCCACACGGCCCAGCAGCTGAACACCCTGCGCAGCACCTGGCTGGGCGACAGCCGCGTACTGCTGGACTTCTGGACCGGCCGGCAGGAGGGCGCACCCTGCCATGCCAAACTGACCATGAGCCTGAGCCTGCTGGAACGCAGCCTGCAAAAGGCCGTGGAGCTGGGCGGCGAGTGGCTGTATGACACGCAGCTCACCGGCCCGGCGGCGGAAGCCGCCTTTGCCCGGGTGCTGAGCCAGCAGAAACTGAACATGGAACAGCAGTTCATCCAGCAGGGCAACGCCTATGCGGCGGTCCGTGCCAGTGCCCACTACAATGTGGAGAACGCGGCCAGCGAGCGATGCAGCGGCGTAAGCTATTATCGCTTCCTGTGCAATCTGCTGGAAAAGGCCGACTGGGCAGGCCTTGGCGCAAAGCTGGAAACCCTGCGGGCCCAGGTGCTGCAGCACGCCCAGCTCACCGTGAGCCTGCACGGCTCGGAGCAGGCGCTGGACACCTTGCGCACCCTGCTGCCGGGCAGCCGGTTTGCGGCGCAGGAGCGCGACGCGGCGCAGCCCTATGTGGAGCCGCTGACCCCGCCGGTGAACGAGGCCTTTATTATTGACGGCGGCGTGAACTACGCGGTGCAGGTGTGGCCCATGGAGCGCCGCAGCGACCGCAAGGTGCTGGCCCGCGTGATGAGCTACGAATACCTGTGGCACAACATCCGCGAGGTGGGCGGCGCCTACGGCACCGGCATGCTGTCGTCGGACGGCGTGGAGTATCTGTACACCTACCGGGACCCCCACCTGACCGAGAGCTACGACACCTTTGCCAAGGGCCCGGCGGAGCTGGCCGCCCGCGATTACACCGAAAAGGACCTGAACGACCTGATCGTGGGTGCCGTGGCCAAGCTGGACACGCCCCGCAAGCCCCGCGCCGAGGCACGGGAGCTGGACCGGCAGTATTTCTGCGGCATCACCGAAGCAATGAAGGCTGCCGACCGCAAGGCCCTGTGTGCCGTGGACGCAGCTCTGCTCAAAGAGCAGGCCGCCGGTCTGGCCGATGCCATGGCTGCCGGTGTGAAGGTGACCTTTGGCAGCAGGGACGCGGTGGAGGCCGCAGGCTCCCTGTTTGACCGCGTAGAGACCCTGTAACGAAAACAAACCAATGAAGCCCCGGCACAGTGTGGAATGCAGACTGTGCCGGGGCTTGTTTTGTGCGAAAAATCAGAAGGCACCCTGATAGTATTCCAGCAGGATACAGCCGGTGCGCAGGACATTGCGCACGGCGGCGTCATCCAAATCCAGCTGCAGCAGGGTGCGGATGCGCTGCAGCCGGTACACCAGCGTATTGCGGTGGATGAAAAGCTGCCGGGCCGTGGCATGGAGGTTCTGCTCCTGCAGCAGGTAGACGCACAGGGTGTGCAGCAGGGCGGTGCTGTGGGCCTGGTCGTACTCCTGCAGGCGGCGCAGCATAAGGCCACCGTTTCATGAACGAGGGCACCTGGGTGCAGGGCAAGAGCATGAATGTCATGCACCAGACCGGAAACGTTGCATGGTCCATCTTTGATGCAGACTACGGCAAGTACAACCGCATGTCTCTGGAGAACGGCACCGGCGGCGACATGGAAGTGACCGTGACCATCACCGACGGCAAGATCTCGGACATCGTGGTCAACTCCCATGCCGAGTCCTCTGACATTGGCGCACCGGCTCTGGACAAGCTGATCCAGAACGCCATTGCTGCCAACAGCGCAGAGATCGACGGCGCTTCCGGCGCTACCATGACCTCCGACGGCTTCCGTGAGGCTGTGGCACAGGCTCTGGCAAAGGCACAGTAAGGCTTTATAAAAAAGAACCCCGGGGACGGGCAGCGCAGGACGCTGCCCGTCCCCTTTTTGCGCAAAAAAGCGGCGTCTGCAAAAAGCAGACGCCGCAGGAAAAAACAGGGAATGCCGCGCAGAAGGATCAGTTCTTGCGGGCGATCATTTCGGTGTAGGCCAGCACCAGCGGGCCGACGCCCTTGGCGTCGTTGCACACCACCGGCTCGCTGAAGTAGTAGGCCAGAGAGCCGTCGCGGTGGTCCTTGCCGCCCAGACCGGCCACCAGGCAGATACCGCCCAGCTGCAGGCTGCCGTCCGGATTCTTGGACAGGTACTTGTCGCAGGTGCCGTAAAAGGCTTTCTCGGCCCAGGCAGCCATCCGCTTGGGCAGGTAACCCAGGCGCACGCCCTTGAGCACCGCGTAGGCAAACAGGGCAGTGCCGCTGGTCTCCAGATAGTTGCCCTCCACGCCGGGGTGGTCCATCACCTGCCAGAACATGCCGGTCTCCTCGTCCTGGAACTTGTGGACGTCCTCGATGGTCTGCTTGAACATCGCCATGATGCCGCGGTACTCGTTGTACAGCTGCTCATCCATCCGCTCCAGCACGTCCACCATCGCCACCATGAACCAGCCCATGGCCCGCAGCCAGAAGTTGGGGCTGCAGCCGGTGACGGGGTCGGCCCAGTACATCTGGCGGCTCTCGTCGTAGCCGTGGTAGTACAGGCCGGTGGTTTCGTCCCGCATGTGCTTTTGGATGTTCATGAACTGCTTGTAGCTGTCGATGCAGCCCTGCATCTTGTTGTAGCGGGTCTCATACTCCATGTAGAAGGGCTGGGCCATATAGGTGCCGTCCAGCCACACCTGCCAGGGATAGATGTCCTTGTGCCAGAAGTTGCCCTCCTTGGTGCGGGGCTGGGTGAGCAGCTGGCTGCGGATGGTGTCGATGGCCTTACGGTACTTCTCGTCCCCGAAGATGTCGTACAGGATGAACAGGTTCTTGCCCTGATTCACGTTGTCCAGGTTGTACTCCTTGGGGTCGTAGGTTTTGATGGAGCCGTCCTCCTGCACAAAGTAGTCGATGAAATCTTTGGAAAAGTCCAGATACTTTTTGTCTCCGGTGGTGTGGTACAGGCTCAGGCAGGCGGTGATCATGCAGCCGTCGATGTAGTTCCACTTGTTGGGTTTGCCGCTGCGCACCTTCTCGATGTTCCACATGGGTGCCTCGGCGCTGGAATTGGCGATCAGGTAGTCCACATAATCGCCCAGCATGGACAGGATCTCTTCATGGGTCATGGCATTAGTCCTCCTCAAAATGGCCGACGTTGACAAAGTGCAGGCGCTCGCCCTCGTAGCCCTCGATCTTCACGTTGTGCAGGTCGATCTCCTTGACGTTCTCGGCGTAGATGGCCAGCTTCTTCACCAGCGGGCGGTTGTCGGCCATGGCGGCCTGACCGGCCTCGGCGTTGGGGTCAAAGGTAATGGTCACGTTTTTCATGGAAACGCGCTCAATGGGCTGCTCCGGCAGGCCGTCGAAGTAGCAGCCGGCAAACTGTGCGTCGGTGGCTGCGATGTCCTCCATGGTCAGGCTGCCCAGTTTGGGGGTGTACTCGTCCACCGGCATGGCGTCGCGGCACTGCACATAGGGGCCGTGGCCGTCCGGGTCGCAGAAGTAGAACATGTTGATGACGAAGGGTGCCTTGACCCCGCGCATCTCCACGTTCCGGAACACCAGCCCGTCGATGACGGCGGTGTTGCCGCGGCCGCGGCGGGTCTTGACCCGCAGGCCGCGGTCGGTGTGGTCCATCAGGCACTGGGTGACCACCATGTCCTTCACGCCGCCGCTCATCTCGCTGCCGATGACGATGCCGCCGTGGCCCTTGTCCAGCAGGCAGTTGCGGATGATGGTGTGCTCGCAGCTCTTCTTGAGCTTCATGCCCAGGAACACCTTGCTGGCCTTCATGGCAATGCAGTCGTCACCCACATGGATGTTCACGCCGATGATGCGGGTGTACTCGCAGCTTTCGGGGTCGATGCCGTCGGTGTTGGGAGCGTTGTAGGGGTTGTTGATGTTGAAGTTGAGCAGGTCGAGGTGCTTGACAAAGATGGGGTGGATGGTCCAGGAGTAGCTGTTCTGCACCGTGATGCCGTGCAGGCAGACCTTTTCGCTGTCCACCATGGCCACCGCGCGGGGACGCCAGGCGATGCGCTTGATCTTGGGGTTCACCCACCAGTCGCCGTTCTGGGCGTCACAGTCCAGGGTGCCCTCACCGGTGACCACGACGTCGTGCACCTGGGTGATGTTCAGCAGGCCGGCAAAGCTGTTCAGCGGGTTGCCCTCCCAGCCGGTCAGGTAGTACTCGTCCACCTCGTTCTCGCTGGGCAGTACGCCGGGCAGGATGGGGTAATGGGTGCGGTCGTTGTCGCCCAGCAGCACGGCACCCTTTTCCAGATACAGGGTGGTGTTGCTCTTCAGGAACAGGCTGGCGGTGCGGTAGCGGCCGGCGGGCACATACACGGTGCCGCCCTTGGGGCAGGTGGATAGAGCGGCCTGCAGCTTGCCGGTGTTGTCGGTCTCGCCGTCGGCCACCAGGCCGTAGCGGGATGCATCCACAAAGAAGCTCTCGGCCTCGGTGACAAAGGTCAGGCTCAGGGTCTCGCCCTCGGCCTGCACGCCCACGGTGTACTCGGTACCGGGCAGCAGGGAGAACAGGGAGAACACATTGGTATTGCATGCTTCGTAGACAGTCTTGCCGTTCAGAGTAACGACGAACGGGTGGGCCGGGCGGAAGCACAGGCCGTTTTCCAGCTCGAACACGGCACTGCGGGTCATGGAACGGATAAGGGACAGGTTCATGAGAAAACCTCCTGATAAATGGTTTTGGCTTGCCCGCACCGGGCGGACATGATATGATAAAAAGAAAAGCGGGTGTGCGCGGAGGACGTTAAAGAATGAAGGCAGAACAGGAAAAGATCAGTGCAAAGGTCCGGGCAGTGTCGATGCACCTGAACGGCGGCAAGCTGCAGCTGCCCGCCGAAGAGGAGAGCTGCTACGTTGTGCTGGTGGCAGAAAGCGGCTGTACCCTGCAGTACGCAGAGCAGACCATGCTGCTCAACCCGGGCAGTGCGCTGCTGCTGGGACCCGGCGGCGGCTGCATCCAGCAGACGGGCAGTGCGGCACCGGAGCTGGTGGGCTGCAGTTTCCCGCTCAGTGCCCTGCACGAGCTGCGCACCCAGACCCAGCGGGATTTTTCCCGGCTGTTTGAGCCGGAGCAGTCTGCTGTGCTGTACGGTTCCGTGCAGTGGAACAGCCGCCTGCGCACCCTGCTGGAGCTGATGCGCACCGCCATGGAGGAGCCGGATTACCCGGGCGCGCTGTACCTGCTGCTGGTGCTGCATTACATCGAGCAGGAATGCATCGCGGAGAGCAGCGCGGTGGCCCGACCCCACAATAAGACGGTGGAGCGCATCTGTGCGTATCTGGCCGCCAACTACCGCCAGAAGTTCTCCCTCAGCGAGGTGGCAGCGCGGTTCTACCTGTCGCCCTACTACCTCAGCCGCCTGTTCAAGCGGGTGACGGGGCAGTCCATCGTGGACTACATCAACAACCGCCGCATCGAGGCAGCCCAGAAGCTGCTGGAGACCACGGAACTGAGCATCAGTGCGGTGGCCGAGCAGACCGGTTTTGCCAGCGCGGCCCATTTCCGCCGTGTGTTCCACGAGGTGATGGGCACTGGACCGCTGCAGTACCGCAAGGCACATAAGGAATGATTGGTTTTCCTGCGGAAAACAGGATGCAGCCCAGCGGGCTAGGATGTCTGCCTGCGGCAGAAGAGGTGTGCCTCACGGCACAATGCTGTGCAGCGTGCAGCATGTTCTGGAAGGGTATACATCATTCACAAATAAAACACCCCCTGTGCCCTCTACGGGAACGGCACAGGGGGTGTTGTTTGCGTCAGATGCTCTTTGCGCAGCGGGACAGGGGCTTAGCCCTTGACGGCACCAGCAGAGATACCTTCAACGAACTGGTCCTGTGCACAGAAGAAAACGATCAGCTGCGGCAGGATGGAGATCAGGGACAGCGCCAGGATCTTGTTCCAGGCAAAACCGGTATCACCGTCCATGGACAGCTTCACGAACAGGGACATGGGGTACTTGCCGGGGGTGCTGACGTAAAGCAGCGGGCCCATGAAGTCGTTGCAGCTCCACATGAACTGGAACAGTGCGCAGGACACCAGAGCGGGTCCCAGCATGGGCACGATGACCTTGTACAGGGTCTGGAAGGAGGAGCAGCCGTCGATGGCTGCGGCCTCGTCCAGGTCACGCGGGACATTGCGCATGAACTGGATCAGCTGGTAGACGAAGTAGGTCTCAGTAGCAAAAGCGCAGTGGACCCAGATAGCCAGGTAGAAGGGGCTGTCCAGCCAGCCGAACTTGTTGTACAGCAGGTACTGCGGCACGTTCAGAACGACCTGGGGCAGGAACAGGGTGGCCAGCATGATGTTGAACAGCAGCTTACGGCCGGGGAAGTCGAAACGGCCAAAACCATAAGCGGCAATACAGGCGGACACGACGGTGCAGATCACCTTGGGCAGCACATAGCTGTAGGTGTTGAGCATGGCCTGCAGGATGTTGATGGAGCCGCCGAAGTTGTTCAGCGCGTTCCGATAACCATCCAGCGTGGGGTTCTTGATCCACAGGCTGATGCCTGCAAAGATCTCGCTGTTGTCCTTGAAGGTGGCACTGATCATCCACAGCAGGGGGTAGATCATGATGATGCCGACCAGGATCAGGACGAAATACTTAAAGAAGGTTGCGATTTTGTTCGATGCGTTCATTCCCATACTGGTCACCTTACCTTTCGTCAGAGTAGTAGACCCACTTCTTCTGGCTGGTGAATGCAATGATCGTCAGGACGCAGACGATGATGAACATGATCCATGCCAGAGCGGATGCCATACCCATGTCATACGACTTGAATGCGTAGTTGTAAACCAGCAGAGAGATCAGCGTGGTGGAACCACGGGGGCCGCCGTTGGTGATGATGTACGGGCCATTGAACTCCTGGAAAGCCTGGCAGATCTGAGTGACCAGGTTGTAGAAGATGATGGGGGTGATCATCGGGACGGTGATGGAGAAGAACTGACGCCACTTGCCGGCACCGTCGATGGTGGCAGCCTCGTACAGGTCTGCGGGCACGCCCTTCAGAGCGGCCAGGAACAGCACCATGGCGGAGCCGAACTGCCAGATACGCAGGAAGCAGATGATCCACAGCGCGTAGTGGGGGTCGCTCAGCCACTCCGGGCCCTGCACCAGACCGAAGGTCACGGCACGCAGCACGGTGTTGAGCAGGCCGTCCTTGCTGAACACAGCCTTCCACAGCACGGCGATGGCAACGGAGCCGCCGAGGATGGAGGGAATGTAGTACACGGTACGGAACAGGTTGACGCATGCGATCTTGAAGTTCAGGATGTATGCGATGAACAGTGCGAAGATCAGCTTCAGGGGCACGGTGATGAAGGCGTACTTGAAGGTGATGATCAGTGCCTTGGTGATCTTGGTGGTGGTAAAGGCGGTGATGTAGTTCTGCAGGCCGACGAAGGTGGTGCCGGACTTGAAGAAGTTCATATCGGTGAAGCTGTAGTACAGCGACTGACCGAAGGGGAAAGCCTTAAAGACCACAAAGCCGATGATCCAGGGGATCAGGTACAGGATGCCCTGATACTTGTCCAGCCACTTCTGGAACGGAGTGCGCCCGATAACCGGGGCGTTGCTTTCTTTCATCTGGGAAATCCTCCTTTTTAAGGAATTTCGGAGCAGGTCTGAAAAAGATCTGATACAATTTTGTCAGAAATTTGTAATACATCTCTGATAAAAAAGGGGCATCTGCCGTTTGGGCGACAGGTGCCCCGGGGATCAGATCAAAGCGTTGGGGAGAAATCAGGCGATGGTGTAGCCGACAGACTCCATGCCGTCCAGCAGGCCGTTGACAGCCTCTTCGGGGGTCTCGTCGCCGTAGTCGATGTTATCGAACACTTCCTGATAGATGCCGGTGCCGGAAGCCTTCAGGTCGTTGTTCTCGAACAGGGGATCCAGCTTGTTGGTGGTGAAGGCCATGACCTTGGCGTTTGCATCAGCAACCAGATCCTTGACAGCGCCGGCAGCCTGAGCGTAACCCAGACCAGCCTTGGAAGCGGGGATGCCGCACTCGGAACCCATGATGGAAGCGCCCTTCTCCTCGTTCAGCAGGAACTGGATCAGGGTAGCAGCCTCAGCAACATGCTCGCAGGTCTTGGTGATGGCCAGGCCCATGGAAACCTTGGAGAAGCCGCCGTTGTAATCGCCGAACTTGATCTCCTCGCCGACGGTGAAGCCGTCCTTGTTGTCGTCATCCAGAGCGGAAGAGTACTTGGTAGCAGCGGAATCCCACTCGAAGATGCCTGCGATCTTACCGGTGATCCACTCGTTGGACTGGTGGGTAGCGGTGTCGGAGTTTGCGGAGTAGTAGTCCTTCAGGTTCATCATGACGTGGCCATCGACCAGGCTCTTGATGAAGCTCAGGCCCTCGGCGATCTCGTCCTCGGTGTAGTTCAGGGTAGAGGTGATGGGGTCTGCCCAGTCCTTGCCGTACTTGGACTCGAGGTAGAACACCATCAGGATCATACGGTCGTAAGCGCCCAGGTGCAGGGGATAGTAGTCAGCGCCCAGCTTGTCCTGGAAAGCCTTGCCGGCTGCCATCAGGTCATCCAGAGTCTTGGGGACTTCGGTGATGCCGGCCTTATTAAAGGTGGTCATGTTCCAGAAGAAGATACGGCCGGTCATGGAAACGGGCACGCACTGCTGGGAGTTTGCAACGTAGCAGGCATCCATAGCAGCCTTGTCCCACTGGGTCAGATCCAGGAAGTTGGACACGGTGTTCAGGTCCACGAACTTGCTGCCGTCAGCAGAGTAGTTGTACAGCCAGTTCCAGTTCACCTGGCACACATCCTGTGCGTTGCCGGCGATGAAAGCGGCAGCCATCTTCTCTTCCCAGCCGGACCATGCGGCGAAGGTGGGCTCGATGGTGATGTTGCTGTGCTCAGCCTGGAACTCCTTGATGGCGTTCTGGTAAGCCTCGTGACGGCTGTCGCCGCCCCACCAGCTGATGGTCATGGAAACAGGACCGTCCGACAGGGCCAGGCTCTCGTCTGCGGAAGCAGCGGGAGCGGATGCCACGGAAGAAGAGGCTGCAGTGCTGGAAGAATTGCCGCCGCAGGCAGCCAGCAGACCAGCTGCGCCCACAACGCCAGTGACCTTCATGAAATCACGACGGGAAATTGCCTTGCTCATTTTTGTTCTCCTCCTAAAGATGATCAAAAACATCGTCTTGCACGGGGGTTCTGCACACACCCCGTTGTATACAATTATGATAACAAAAGGCGGACAAAAAAGAAAGACGCAAATTGTGGTTATGCAACTCGAAAACATACAAATATTGCTCTGTTTTCCGCGCTGGATTTGACGCCATTGCTGAAATGAATAAACTTCGGACGAAAAACTGTGCAACATGTATACTTCAACGTTTTGCATAAAAAACTGGGATGCAAGAGAGAAAGAACGTTAAAATTTCTGCGAAAAGCTGGAGCATTTGCCCTGGGACCTGGATTTTTTGTAGCTGCGTCAGCAAAAGGCTCTCTGGCAGAGAACACCCGGAGTCGGGAAAAGCCAGGAAAAGAACTGATATATCAATTGCGCAAAAAAAGTGCGCCGGTGCCCTTGAGTGATATATCAGTCCGCACCGGAGCCGGGCGGCTTTGCGGGAGAAATAAGAGCAGCAAATATATGACGTCGGATGTCTGATAAATCCAACAAAAAACCGCCGCACAGAAGTCTGTGCGGCGGCTGACGGAACAAAGTGTGTTATTTGCGGCCTGCGTAAAAAGCCCGCCGCGCGCGGAAGTAGCACTGCGGGCACATGCTGACGTACTGAACGTCGTTTTCCAGGTCGATGGCCACCTGTTCGCCCTCAAAGACGAACTGGCCGTTCACCTTGCGGCAGTTGCAGATGGCCTTACGGCCGCAGGTGCAGATGGTTTTCATCTCTTCGATGGTATGGGCCAGCTCCAGCAGGCGGGTGGAGCCGGGGAAACCCCGCAGCGAAAAGTCGGCCCGCAGGCCGTAGCAGATCACCGGGATGTTCAGGTCTACGGTGACCATGAACAGCTGCTCGGCCTGCTCTGCGGTAAAGAACTGGCTCTCGTCGCACAGCACGCAGGCCAGCTTGGTGGCCTGGCTGGCTTCGCGCACCACCTCGAACACATCCATGTCCGGGCGGATCAGGCGGTCGGCCTTGCGGTGCACGCCCAGGCGGCTGACCAGTTCGCCGCCGCCTTTGGTGTCCACCTGCGGCTTGAGGATCAGCACCTGCATGCCCTGCTCTTCATAGTTGTGGGCCACCTGCATCAGGGCTGTGCTCTTGCCGCTGTTCATGGCACCATAGCGAAAATACAGTTTTGCCATGGCGTCACTCCTGGTTGCGCAGGCGGTAGCCCAGGCTCATCAGGCTGTCGCCCAGGTGAACGTTCTCCACTACCACATCGGGGTAGGGAACGGAGAGGTCGTAGTGGGAGAAGTTCCAGAAGCCCTCGATGCCCAGGTCCACCAGACGGCCGCTGACCTGCTCGGCACCGTCGCGGGGCACACAGAGCACGGCCACCTTGGGGTGGTGCTCGGCGCAGAAGACCTCCAGCTCGTCCACATGACGGATCTGGATGCCGTTGATCTCCTTGCCCACCTCGTTCTGGGCCACATCAAAGGCGGCGATCAGCTTGTAGCCGTTGGCGTCGGTGGTGATGAAGCGGCTCACGGCCTTGCCCAGACGGCCGCAGCCGATCAGGATGGTGGGCAGGCGGTCGCCGTTGCCGAACAGCAGGCTCTCCAGAATGGAAAGCAGGTTCTCCACCGAGTAACCGATGCCCTGTCGGCCGTTCACGTCGCCGATGCAGTTGAAGTCCTGCCGGACCTGGGAGGCCGTGGTGCCCATCTGGGCGGCCAGCTCCCGGGAGGAGATGCTGGTGATGCCGTCAGCCTGCAGAGAGCGCAGGTAGCGGTAGTATTTCGGGAGGCGCTTGATCACGGGGAGCGAGGCTTTTGCGGGGGTATTCATGAGAAAAATTCTCCTTTCAAGCAAAAAATCGCCGCGTTTGCCCTGCACGAAAAAACGCCGGCGTGTGCAGCGCGGTGGGTACGACACCGCGTATTGTCAATTCCATATCATTATAAAGTATACTGCACGGGAGACGAATGTCAAATACCAGACGAAAAAAAACAAAAAAAAATACAAAAAATTAAGTGGTATGACCCTGCCGCAGAGGGATAACCGCCGGTTGGACGGGGCATGATGATGCAAAACAGAGCAAAAGGAGAACACAGAATGCCGGATACACACACCACCTCTGTGGACCAGCAGCGGCTGGAAAAAGAACGCATCGAGGACGACGGTACGGTCACCCTGACCCGGGGCGGCCATGCCATCCACTGCCTGACCGTCATCGGTCAGGTCGAGGGGCACACGGAAGCGCCGCAGGGGCAAAAGACCACCAAGTATGAGCATGTGATCCCCCAGCTGGCCGCCGTGCAGGAGGACCCCCGGATCGAGGGCCTGCTGGTATTGCTGAACACCGTGGGCGGGGATGTGGAGGCCGGTCTTGCGCTGGCAGAGCTGATCGCCAGCGTGTCCAAACCCAGCGCCACGCTGGTGCTGGGCGGCGGGCACTCCATCGGCATCCCGCTGGCCGTGAGCGCACAGCGCAGCTTCATCGTGCCCACCGCCACCATGACGGTGCACCCGGTGCGGCACTCCGGGGTGATCCTGGGCGTGCCCCAGACCATGCACTGGTTCGACCAGATGCAGCAGCGCATCACCGGCTTTGTGGCGGCCCACAGCGGCATGACGGAGAAGCGCTACACCGAGCTGATGCTCCACACCGGGGAGCTGGTCATGGACATGGGCACCGTGCTGGACGGCCGCCGCGCCGTGAAGGAAAAGCTCATCGACGAGCTGGGCGGCCTTTCGGATGCACTGGACTGGCTGCACCGTGCGATTGAAACCCGAGAATAACACAACAATAGGTTTGCCATTTGCCCCGGTGCGTGGTACAATAATAAAATCAAGAATTGTGTCTATGCGAACTGTGGGGAATGGAGAAGAATGGCAACGAAGAAACGAAAAACAACGACACGGCGCTCAACGTCGCGCAAAAAACGCGCGGAACAGCGCCTGCCGGCAGGGCTTGGGACCCTGTTTGCGGGGCTTTTGTTGGTGGGCCTTGCCTTTGTGGAAGGCGACTCGGTGTGGAAAACGCTGCATCAGGTGCTGTTTGGCCTGTTTGGCTGCGGCAGTTTTGTGCTGGGTGCAGCGGTGTGCTGCCTGGCCGTGCTGTACACGCGGGGCGAGGATCTGCTGCCCCACATCTGCAAGCTGGCGCTGGGGCTCGTGTTTGCAAGCGGTACAGTGATCGTGTTTTCCGACATCCAGCCGCAGGGGCTGTCGGCCTTCCAGATGGTGGCGGCCTGCTACCAGAACGGTTATCAGGCGTGGCTGTCCGGCGGCGCACTGGGTGCGGTGCTGGGCGGCAACCTGCTGCTGCTCTGCGGCCGGCCGGCGGCAAACTTCATCATGCTGGTGCTGGCGCTCTGCGTCAGCCTGTACATTTTTGACCTCACTCCGGCTGAGGTCTGGCAGTGGCTATGCGACGTGTCCGGCGGGGTGCACGCAAAGGGCGTGGCCGTGTACGAGCAGGGCGCAGCCCGCCGTGCCGAGCGCCGCGCCGAGCGGCAGGCCGCGCAGGAAGCCGCAGACGAGTACGACGAGACGGAGGACCTGGAAGAATACGAGGACGAAGCCGAAGCGGAAGAGCCCTTCCGTCTGGGTCTGCCGGACTGGATGTCCGGTGTGCTGCACTGGGGCCATAAGGTGACCCAGGAGCTGGAGCAGGCCCCGGACAGCCCGGCCGGAGCGCCGGACCAGCCTGCGCAGCCCCAGCCGGAACCGCAGGCGGCCCCAGCCGTGACGCCGGTGCGGGTGCGGGCATCCCGCCCGCGCGCTCCCTTTGATGTGGACCTTGGCCCGGACAGCACCGAGGTGAAGGAGGGCGGCAGTGAGCCCATCGAACCCTTCATCCCGGGGCCGGGCGGCACCTTTGGCATGGACCCGCTGCGCGCGGCACCCAAGCCCACCATCCGGCCCATCGTGCCGGATGCCGTGGAAACGGCGGCTGAGGACTTCTTTGCAAAGCCGGAGGAGACCCCGGCGGCAGAGACTACGGAACAGCAGCCCCGGCCGGTGCCCGGCAATCCCTTTGATACGCCCATCGCACGGCCTGCGACTCCGGAGGAATCGGCTGCCGCGGCTGCGCCCATCCAGCCCGTGATGCCCACGCCGCAGCCGGACCAGCCGACCCGTGTGAGTGCCGAACATGCCATGGCCCAGCGCAGCGACCCGGATGCGGACGGCTGGATCAGCATCACCGCCGAACCGGTGGAGGAAAAGGATATCAACTCGCTGGTGGCGGCAGCCATGGAAAAACCGGCGGCCTCCGAGCAGGCAGCCGCTACGGCCCCGGCAGAGGAAGCCGAGCCGGTGGACACCTACCAGTATCAGTACCCGCCCATCGAGCTGTTTGAAAAATCCAAGGAGGAAAGCGACCCCAACGCCGAGGATGAGCTGAAGGCCAACGCCCAGAAGCTGGTGGACACGCTGGAGAGCTTTGGGGTCCGCACCCGTGTGCTGGATATTTCCCGCGGGCCGTCGGTCACCCGGTATGAGGTGCAGCCCATGGCGGGCGTCAAGATCAGCCGCATCACCTCGCTGGCCGATGACATCGCCCTAAACCTGGCCGTGGCGGATGTGCGCATGGAGGCCCCCATCCCCGGCAAGCCCGCCGTGGGCATCGAGGTGCCCAACCACAAGCGCAGTGCCGTGTCCATCCGCAGCGTGTTCGAGAGCCAGAGCTTTCTGCGCATGACCTCGCCTTTGGGCATTGCCCTGGGCAAGGACATTGCGGGTGTGGCCCAGGTGGCAGACCTGTGCAAGATGCCCCATCTGCTCATTGCGGGCAGCACCGGCAGCGGCAAGTCGGTGTGCGTGAACAGCATCATCATGAGCCTGGTGTTCCGCTCCAGCCCGGAAGACGTCAAACTGCTGCTCATCGACCCCAAGGTCGTGGAGCTGGCCGAATACAACGGCATCCCCCACCTGCTCATGCCGGTGGTCACCGAGCCCCGCAAGGCGGCCGGAGCCCTGGGCAGCGCCGTGCAGGAGATGGAGCGCCGCTACCGCATGTTTGCCGAGAACAACGTGCGCGACATCAAGTCCTTCAACAAGCTGGCGGTGGAGCGGCCGGATCTGGAAAAAATGCCCTACATCGCCATCGTCATCGACGAGCTGGCCGACCTGATGATGGTGGTGGGCAAGGATGTGGAAGATTCCATCTGCCGCATCGCTCAGAAAGCCCGCGCCGCCGGCATGCACCTGATCGTGGCCACCCAGCGCCCCAGCGTGGACGTCATCACCGGCCTGATCAAGGCCAACATCCCCAGCCGCATCGCCTTTGCGGTGTCCAGTCAGGTGGACAGCCGCACCATTCTGGATGGTGCCGGTGCCGAAAAACTTCTGGGCCAGGGCGATATGCTGTTCATGCCGGTGGGCGCCCCCAAGCCCACCCGCATCCAGGGCACCTTTGTGCGGGATGAAGAGATCAGCCGCGTGCTGGACTTTATCAAGTCCAGCGCCACCGTCCAGTACGACGAGGCCATGATCGAGGCCATGGAAAAGCACGCCATCCAGGACGGCAAGAAGGGCAGCAGCGGGGCCGATTCCGATGACGAGTCGGACTCCGACCCGATGTTCCAGCAGGCCGTGGATGTGGTCATTGACGCCGGGCAGGCCTCCACCAGCCTGCTGCAGCGCCGCTGCAAGCTGGGCTATGCCCGTGCGGCCCGCATCATGGACGAAATGGAGATGCGGGGCATCATCGGCCCCCACGAGGGTGCCAAGCCCCGGGCCGTGCTCATCAGCCGCCAGCAGTGGCTGGAGATGCAGATGAACCAGCCGGAGGAATGAAACCCTCTCAGGCGCTGACGCGCCAGCTCTCCCAAAGGGAGAGCTTTAGGAACGGGTAAGACACATTCTGCCAGAGAGACTGAACGGAATACAAAAGAAGCTCCCCCCTCGGGGGAGCTGGCAACGCCGTAAGGCGTTGACTGAGAGGGTATTGAATCAACAAAAGGAGCATTATGGACAACTCTTCCCCAAAGATCTACACTGAATTTCTGCCCATCAGCCGGGCAGACATGGAAGCACGCGGCTGGGACCAGCTGGACTTTGTGGTGGTGGGCGGTGACGCCTATGTGGACCACCCCAGCTTTGGCACCGCCATCATCAGCCGCCTGCTGGAAGCCGAGGGCTACAAGGTGGGCGTGCTGGCCCAGCCCCGCTACACCGACTGCGAGGACTTCAAGCGGTTCGGCAAGCCGAAGTACGGCTTCTTCATTGGCGGCGGCAACGTGGACAGCATGGTCAGCCACTATTCCGTGGCCAAGATCCCCCGCGCCGAGGACGAATATTCTCCCGGCGGCAAGGGCGGTGCCCGCCCGGACCGCAGCGCCACCGTGTACACCAAACTGGCCAAGGAAGCTTACCCGGACCTGCCGGTCATCCTGGGCGGTCTGGAAGCCTCCCTGCGGCGCTTTGCCCACTACGATTACTGGATGGACACCGTGCTGCCCAGCATCGCTGAGAGTTCCGGTGCGGACATCATCAGCTTTGGCATGGGCGAACACCAGACCGTGGAGATCGCCCGCCGTCTGGCCGCCGGAGAACCGGTGGAGCAGATCACCGATGTGGACGGCACCTGCTACCTGACCGACTTCGACCACCTGCCGGAGCGGTATGTGGAGTGTGCCGGCTTCAAAAAGGTGGCCAGCGATAAGACCGCCTACGCCAAGGCCTGCCGCATCCAGATGGACAATCAGGACGTGGTCAGCGGCCAGATCATCGTGCAGAAGCAGAGCGAGAAGTATCTGGTGCAGAACATCCCGGCAAAGCCGCTGGTGCGCTGGGAGCTGGACAAGGTCTACGCCCTGCCCTACACCCGCCGGTATCACCCCATCTACGAGGCCATGGGCGGCGTGCCCGCCATCCGGGAGGTACAGTTCTCCATCATCCAGAACCGCGGCTGCTTCGGCGGCTGCAACTTCTGCGCCATCCAGCTGCATCAGGGCCGCCGGGTCACCAGCCGCAGTGCGGACAGCATCGTGGAGGAAGCCGAGCGCATGACCCACGAGCCGGATTTCAAGGGCTACATCCACGATGTCGGCGGCCCCACCGCCAACTTCCGGTTCCCGTCCTGCCGCGAGCAGATGCTGCGGGGCATGTGCAATGGCGGCAAGCACTGCCTGGCCCCCACCACCTGCTCCCACATGATCGTGGACCACAGCGATTATCTCAAGATCCTGCGCCGGGTGCGGGAGCTGCCGGGTGTGAAGAAAGTGTTCATCCGCAGCGGCATCCGTTTTGATTATCTCATGGCCGACCCGGACGACACCTTCTTCAAGGAGCTGGTGGAGTACCACGTCTCCGGCCAGCTGAAGGTGGCTCCGGAGCACTGCGCGCCCAACACCCTGGCCTACATGGGCAAACCGCCCATCGAGACCTTCAACAAGTTCAAGGACAAGTTCTATGAGCTGAGCAAGAAGGCCGGCAAAAAGCAGTATCTGGTGCCCTACCTCATGTCCAGCCACCCGGGCAGCACCCTGAAGGATGCCGTCTATCTGGCCGAGTACCTTTATAAGAACCACATGCGCCCGGAGCAGGTGCAGGATTTCTACCCCACTCCCGGCACCGTGAGCACCTGTATGTTCTACACCGGCCTCGACCCCTACACCCTCAAGCCGGTGTTCGTGGAAAAGACCCCTGAGGGCAAGGCCCTGCAGCGTGCATTGCTGCAATACTATGAGCCCCGCAACGCCGAAAAGGTGGTCAAGGCCCTGAGGATGACCCATCGGGAGGACCTCATCCCTCTGCTGGTGCCCGCCGAGGGCCGCCGCGCGGTGCAGCGCTCGGCCCGCCGCGCCGACAGCCCGGAGGTGACCATCCACAACGACGGCACCTACACCGTGCGCCCCAACCAGAAGGGCAAGGGCAAGCCTGCCTATGGCCCGAACCGCACCGCCGCCCCTGCCGGGCGTCAGCCCAGCCCGGGGGCCCGGTTTGCCCCCCATTCTGCCCCGGGCCATAAGCCTAAGAGTAATCAACAGAAAGAGAACGCAACGTGGAAAACTGGAAAAAAGAAAAAGTGACCCGAAAGCAGGGCCTGCTGCAGCGGCTGCTGTCGCTGGCCGCTGCGGCCGCACTGGCCCTGAGCCTTGTAGGCTGTGGTACCTCGGCTGTGGTGCCGGGCGGCAGTGCCGACGTGGTGCCCAACCCTTCCTCTACGGCAGCCAGCGTGGATGCCCCGTTCGAGATGCACTTCATCGACGTGGGGCAGGCGCTGAGCGTGCTGGTGGAATGTGACGGCCAGTTCATGCTGTACGACGGCGGCAACGTGGACGACGGCAGCCTGGTGGTGTCCTACCTGCAGAAGCAGGGGGTGGAAGAGCTGCAGTATGTATTCTGCTCCCACGCCCATGAGGACCATGTAGGCGGCCTGGCGGCTGCGCTGGCCTACTTCCCGGCCAATCATGTATACAGCCCGGTGACGGAGGCCTCCACCAAGTGCTTCCGGGATTTTGTCAAGTACACCCAGCAGCAGGGCCTGCAGGTGGAAGTGCCCGCCGTGGGCACCACCTGGCCCCTGGGCAGTGCTAGCGTAACCATGCTGGGCCCCGTGGCGCAGTACAGCGACACCAACGATACCTCCATCGTGCTGCGCATCGACTACGGTTCCACCAGCTTTCTGCTCACCGGTGACATGGAAAAGACCGCAGAGAGTGACCTTGTGGCCAGCGGTGCCAATCTGAAAGCCGATGTGCTGCAGGTGGGCCACCACGGTTCCAGCACCTCCACCGGCTACGCCTTCCTGAACGCGGTTCTGCCGGAGATGGGCATCATCTCCTGCGGGGTGAACAACAAATACGGCCACCCGCATGAGGAGACCCTGAGCATCCTGCGGGACGCCGGGGTGGACGTGTACCGCACCGACCTGCTGGGCACCATCACCATTGGCAGCGACGGCCAGAACTACACCATGGGCACCGAGCATTTTGCCGCCGATGCCGAGTTGAACCCCACCGACCCGGCGGCTGCCAGCACGGTACAGCAGGCTTACATCGGCAATGTGAACAGCAAAAAGTTCCACCTGCCCACCTGCCCGAACCTGCCGGCCGAGAAGAACCAGATCCTCTTCTCCAGCTACGACGAGGCCATCGAGGCAGGCTACACACCCTGCTCCACCTGCATCAAATAAGAGTACTCCCTCAGTCAAACCCTTCGGGTTTGCCAGCTCCCTCTGAGATGGAGCCTTCTGACGGAACCGGGATGTTTCCTGTTGAAAGCGGAACGTTTCCGGACCGTCAAGGCCCCCTCCCCGAGGGGGCTGGCACGGCGTGAGCCGTGACGGAGGGATTTTTTGCATTCTCCGGGATTGATAAAATCCCACAGCTGCGGTATACTTAAAACCACTTTATTTCAAAAAAGCAAGGAGGAACCGCAGATGCAGCTGGGGCAGAGCAGGACCCTGCCGGTGGAAAAACCGGAGCAGATCGACCTTGCGCAGGCAGCGCGGTATTTCGGTGCCCGCGGGGAGGCGGACACCGCCACCATGGCCCTGCTGCGGCGCTGCGCCGTACCGTTGCTGGCCGCTGCGACGCCCCGCGCCGTCTGGCTGCGGGCGGAGGTGAAGGCGCTGGCCGAAGCCGGCATCCTGCGGGGCAGCGACGTGATGCGGCATCTGGAGGGCTGCGGGCAGGCCATTCTGCTGGCCGTGACCCTTGGCCCCGGGGTGGACGCCCAGATCCGCCGCGCCGGGGTGGGGGATATTGCTGCCGGGGTGGCCTCCGATGCCTTGGGCAGCGCCCTGGCTGAGCAGACCGCCGACGCGGCGGAAGCCGAGCTGCGCCAGCTGGCCGCAGCCGAGGGGACGTACCTCACCGGGCGGTTCTCGCCGGGCTATGGCGACTGGGACATCGCGGTGCAGCCGCTGGTGGCCGCCGCGCTGGACACGGCGCGCCGGGCCGGGCTGTGCGTCACCGATACCAACCTGATGACCCCCCGCAAAAGCGTGACCGCCATTCTGGGGGTCAGCGACCATCCGGTCAAGGGACATCTGGCCGGGTGCGGGCACTGTGTGCTGCGCACCCGCTGCGAATACAGAAAGAGGGGAAAGACCTGTGCAAGTGAGTGAACTTTTCAAGCAGAGCAATACCATCCTGCTGGACGGCGGCATGGGCACCATGCTGCAGGCGGCAGGCCTGAAGCTGGGCGCCCGGCCGGAGGAACTGAACATCACCGACCCGCAGCTCATCGAGGGCATCCATGCTCAGTATGCCGCAGCGGGCAGCCGTATCATCAACGCCAACACCTTTGGCGCGTCGGCCCACAAGCTGGCGGGCAGCGCCTACAGTCTGGAAGAGATCATTGCGGCGGGCATTGCCAACTGCAAGCGGGCCTGTGCGCCCTATGGTGCGCTTGCCGCGCTGGATGTCGGCCCGCTGGGCGAGCTGCTGGAACCCAACGGCACTCTGGCCTTTGAGGATGCCGTGGAGGAATACGCCCGCATCGTGCGGGCCGGTGCGGCGGCCGGGGCCGACCTGATCTTTTTTGAGACCTTCACCGACCTGTACGAGCTCAAGGCCGCGCTGCTGGCTGCCCGGGAAAACTCCAGCCTGCCCATCCTGGCCAGCATGAGTTTTGAAGCCGGCGGCCGCACCTTTACCGGCTGCACGGTGGAGAGCTTCGGCGTCACCGCCCGGGGTCTGGGGGCCAGCGCCGTGGGCATCAACTGCTCGCTGGGCCCCAAGGAAATCTTCCCCATGGCAAAGCGCCTGACCGAGGCCGTGCCCGGCGACTTCCCGGTGTTCGTCAAGCCCAACGCGGGTCTGCCCCGGGCCGACGGCAGCGGCTACGACATTACCCCGCAGCTGTTTGCGCTGGAAATGAAGCCCTACCGGGAGCTGAATCTGTTTGCCGCCGGCGGCTGCTGCGGCACCACGCCGGAGTTCATCCGGCTGCTGAACGGGGTGTTCAAGGGCTGTGTGCCGGGCCGCCCGGCACACGCCATGCCCTCGGTGCTGTGCACCCCCATGAATTATGTCAACGTGGACGGCATCACCGTGGTGGGCGAGCGCATCAACCCCACCGGCAAAAAGCGCTTCCAGCAGGCACTGCGGGAGAATGATATGAACTACGTTCTGGAACAAGCCGTGAGCCAGGTGGAAGCCGGGGCCCAGGTGCTGGACGTGAACGTGGGTGCCCCCGGCGTGGATGAACCGGCCCTGATGCCGCAGGTGGTCAAGGCCCTGCAGAGCGTGGTCAGCCTGCCGCTGCAGCTGGATTCCTCCAACGTGCAGGCACTGGAAAACGGCCTGCGGGTGTACAACGGCAAGCCCATCGTCAACTCCACCAACGGCGAGCCGGAAAAGCTGCGGGCCATCCTGCCCCTGTGCAAAAAGTACGGCGCGGCCATCGTGGGCCTTGCCATCGACGAGCGTGGCATCCTGCCCGCCGCAGAGGACCGCGTGGCCATTGCCCGCCGCATCACCGAGGCGGCACTGGAAGCCGGAATCTCCCGCGAGGACATCTACATCGACTGCCTGACCCTGACCGCCAGCGCCCAGCAGAAGGATG
>OGCM01001301.1_pt1 | contig 31137 bp, 17 predicted proteins | sample 1570151 | NCBI WGS metagenome assembly OGCM01 (sample SAMEA4370582, study PRJEB24528) | human gut metagenome
AGGTCACGGTCGTGGACGACCAGCTGGGCCGCCTGACCTTCACGCGCGACATGGCGCAGGCCATCTTCCACGTGCTGGGTACGCACGCCCCCTACGGCACCTACGACTGCACCGGCTCCGGCGCCGTGAAGAGCTGGGCGGACATCGCACGCGCCGTCTTCGAGGCCGCCAACGGCAACGGGGAGAAGGTCGTGCCGGTGTCGACAGCCGACTACTACGCCGGCGCCGAGGGGCCCGTCGCCCCGCGCCCGGCCCACTCCGCGCTCGACCTGTCCAAGCTCGAGGCATCTGGCTTCAGAATGCCCGACTGGGCGGAAGAGCTGGGGGAGTACCTCAAGACGCTTGCAGAATGAAACTGTCCCTTGGGGTTAGTTCCCCCCAAGGGTCGGTTATTTGCTTTCAACAATATTTACTCGGAGAGCAGCCACCGCTGCGCCGGGGTGCCGTTGGGCTGGTAGAGCCACACCTGGTTGCCCTCGGTCTTCTTGGCGCTGCGCACGTCGAGCGCCAGCCCGGAGGCGGAGGTCACCGAGTAGCCGTCCCCGCTGGGCGCCACGCGCCACAGCTGGGAGGCGGAGCCGTCCGCGGCGGCCAGCACCGCCCGGTCGCCCGACTCGGTCAGCAGCGCCCCGCCCGAGGAGATCCTGTAGAGGCCGGTGGCGCCGTCGCGCTCGAACGCCAGGGCGCCCGCGCCCGACGACAGGGAGCAGCCCGAGGCCGAGGCCGAGACGGCCATGCCGGGTTCGAGGGCGGTCGCCAGGCGGTAGGCGCCGTCGTCGGCCGAGCGCGGGATCGCCGGCTCGGAGAGCAGCCACCGCTGCGCCGGGGTGCCGTTGGGCTGGTAGAGCCACACCTGGTTGCCCTCGGTCTTCTTGGCGCTGCGCACGTCGAGCGCCAGCCCGGAGGCGGAGGTCACCGAGTAGCCGTCCCCGCTGGGCGCCACGCGCCACAGCTGGGAGGCGGAGCCGTCCGCGGCGGCCAGCACCGCCCGGTCGCCCGACTCGGTCAGCAGCGCCCCGCCCGAGGAGATCCTGTAGAGGCCGGTGGCGCCGTCGCGCTCGAACGCCAGGGCGCCCGCGCCCGACGACAGGGAGCAGCCCGAGGCCGAGGCCGAGACGGCCATGCCGGGTTCGAGGGCGGTCGCCAGGCGGTAGGCGCCGTCGTCTATGACCTTCTCTAATGCTGCTATTTTGTATTTAGCTTTCAGGTCGTACTTAGCGTTCCATTTGTTGTTCGATTCTTTGGTGACGTTTGATGCCGCCGTTAGATCAACCCTGGCGCCTTGGACTTTCCACTCTCTCCGATTCATCGCATAAGCTACAATCCCGTTCTGAATCCCCGAGATGCTCGGCGGGAACGACTGATTATCAGCATCAATGAAAAAGCTCTCTTCCTTGGCATCTAGGTGCTGCTGAATGCGGTCGGCATACTTCTCTGCCCATTCGTCTGCCTTGCCATTTCGCACAAAGTAATTGTTGGAAAGGTCGGTTGAGCGGTAGGCGTAGCCGTCCTTCTGGTAGTTAGCCGCGTGGTCGGAGTGGGCGATTGCCATGAGCTCGTCGGTCAGGCCAAAGTACAGATGGCGCTGGTCTAGGTCTCCGTACCAGCTGTCGCTGGTGTCGTCCCAAGTTAGGTCCATCTGGCACCATTTGCCGTCGATCTTTACGGCGTTCCAGGTGTGGCCGTTGCCCGTGATGCGGCCGTTGACGATGCCCGCGGCGTCAAGGAGCTTGGAGTAGATGCGCTGGTAGCTCTCGCAGGTGCCCTGTTGGCGCGTGAGGCCGCTTTCGGCCGAGCACCAGTTGAGGCTGTGGTCGTACTCCAGCTGGTCGAGCGTCCAGTCGTGGAGCCACAGGGCGCGGGCGTAGTCGGACCCGTCGGTATCGGCGCTGCATTTGTCGACTGCGGACTTCACGATGGCGCTGACCGCCGGATAGGCGTCGTCGTTCGCGCTCGCAAACACGTTTGAGCGCAGATAGTACACGCCGTCCGCCTTATCCATCAGGTAAAAGCGCAGGTAATAGGTGCCGCTAGCGGTCATTTCGAACTGGTAGTCGTGCGATGTGCATTCGCCGGTGTATTGCTGCCACTGGTTACGGCTGGGGTCGGCAACGCTTTCGCTGCTACCGTCGGGATCCATATACGTCGGTGCGTCCATGCGGAATTGGTACGCACCGCTTCCGCCCGTCGCAGTCACATGGAACGTGGTCTCCTGGCCGAGCCTCGGGTCGTTCCATTGGACGGTGAGCGTGATGTCGCCGCTTTGCGCGGTGGTGCTGTGCTGGTAGTTCGCGGCCGCGTTCGCCGGTTTGATTTCAAATGGGATCGCGCAGGTGCCGCTGTAGTTCTGGTCGTCGGCGGTCACAACGGCGGTCGCCTGACCGATGGCTACGTTGTTCTCGTAGGCGACAGTGTACTGGTCGCTCGGCACGGTCGACGACGTGACGGTGGGCATCACGGGATTGCCCGTGTAGCGAATGTCGGTGTCCTCGATACTGAACATGCTGGCGTCGATCGGCTGCGTTGCGTTGGCCGTTACATTGGTGCCGGAGGCGGCGCTGATTTGATCGTTTGCCCGGGCTTGGCCCGACGTGGTTTCGGCTGGGCTCTCGTTAGGTTTGCCGGCGCTTTGCGCGGCGGGTTCTGGCGCACTGGCGATTTCGGCAAGCGCGGGTGACGGGATAAAACCAACCGTCATTACGAGCGAGAGCGCGATGGAAAGGACGCAGGAGGCAGGCTTACGCATGACGGCCCCTTTTCTGTAATCGGAACAGGTACGATTCTGCAAGCGTACCGGCATTTCAACGATTGCAGTATAAACGAAAAACCGCAGGTTGTAGACGAGTTTGGCGTGTTTCAAGGGCGCGGTAAGCATTTGCCGTTCCAAGCGATGTTGCGAACGCAGACTGGTTATTGCTTGCTGGCTTGTGGTGGTGTTTGGGTTGCTAAGCGAGGGCTGCTTGTTGCGTGGGTTGGTTTTATTGGTGTGGGTTTGGACACTGTATGGAGATGACGATGGCTGGAGCGGGGTAGGGAGTTGTGGTGCGGATTGGGGATGCTGGGTGGCTGGCCGATTGCGTGCAACGGCCTAACGCGTTGTTTGCGGTGCACGGCCAATAGATCTCTGTAGGGGGCCTACCCAACGTAAGGCGTCTGAAGGTATTTCCCTGGAAGCTCGGGCTTCCTGGATATCTTGGCGATTAAGATGCGCCCCATGCTCAGCCGGCATATAGAATGGACTGTGGACGTGACGATTGCCTGCTGCTGACATGTTGGTTAATCGACGATGATGGCAGCGACGGAGATTGATTGGGGCAGTCGGCATGTTCGCGAGCGAAAAGGCGGCCCTGCTCGGCGATGTGCCGACTTTTATTGTAGCGAAGGCGTTGGTGACGCCGAAAGGCGGCAAGGCCGACAAAACTATTGCGAAGGCAAGGGATCAACATGGCATTTGAAGCACGTCAGAGTACGGTTGGAAAGCTGCTTAATGACTCAATCTATAGAATCCCTCGCAATCAGCGCGCTTACGTGTGGGATGAGCATAACTGGAAAGATCTATTCGAAGACATCAAGCTTGTGACAGAGGAAGTTGCTACGTCGCATTTCATCGGTTCGATAGTGCTGATGGAGGAAGAAGAAGAAGACAGCCTCGGGGTTTTTACAATAATTGATGGTCAACAAAGAGTTATTACCCTAACGCTCTTGCTGTCTAGCCTCATGTTCGCTTTCAAGAAAAGGAATATGATTAACCACGCTAATGGCACAAAAAAATATCTAGTGGCGATAGATACTAAGGATGTTGAGCACGCGATCGTCGCTCCGGAGAATCATTTATCATTAACGAGGATCGTCGAAGGAGTAATTGCTATCTCTCCTGAAGATGCGGCTGCCATGTCTGCTGTGGCTTTCTCGAAGAGCAAACGCGCGTCCGGATCAAAAGACGAACTGATCGTTAAAGTCTTCCAATATTTCAGTGCAAGTTTCGCCAAGATGAAGGATGAGGAGTTGCTGGCCTTCAGGGATGCGGTCATTTCTGTCGCATATGTAAACATCAAATCATCGTCTGAGGAAGATTCGTACACAATATTCGAAATATTGAATGCGCGAGGTATCGAGCTTGAGGACCATGAGCTTCTGAAGAACTATATTATGCGCTATATCCATCCTATAGAAAAGCGCGATGATGCAAAACAGGTATGGTCGGAAATTGAAGCAACAGTCGGCTCGAACATGAAAGCTTTTTTGCGTCACTACGCAATTCAAAAATATCGCCTAGGTCAAGGCGACAAGGATGGAGCATATAAGAAAATAAGGGATTTTACGGATCCAAAGAAGGCTGCTGATCTTCTCTATGATTTAAGGCTAAAAGCCGGATATTATGCAGAGATTGTCGAGCCAACCAGCGATGACAGAAATGCGGAAATCTTGAGTTTCTTAAGAACACACAATGTCCGCGTCTTCAGGCCGCTTCTTATGAGTTTAATGCACGCTCGCGAAATAGAGCAGCTAACGAGCGAGCAGTATGATGATGCGATTGGATTTATTTACCGGTTCTATATTTGCTATAAGATAATCGGGGGAATGGAGTCGAACCACCTATCGGATTCGATCGTGAAACACTCATACGCAATCGAGTTGAACTGCACCCAGCAAGTGTTAGATGAGTGGAAAAATAGTTTTAACGAAAAACTGCCTTCAGAAGAAACATTTCGAATTAATCTCCTTTCGCTTGGATGGTCTCATTCGTGGCCGTTGTATAGCGAAACAAAGTTGAAGGATCGCTGCAAGTTGGTCCTTGCCTTGCTCGAGGAGCTTAAGTCTGGTGTTAGGGTTTCTGAGGCATTCACAATAGAGCACATTCTTCCGGATTCGCAGGCTCAGGAAAACTCGATTATTGGGAACTTGCTCATGCTAGAAGAGCGACTTAACGCGAAATGTAAAGACAAATCGCTTAAGGAAAAGCTGCCCATATACGCTGAATCGCGTTATGCCACTACAAGAGCTTTTGCTAAACGCTATGCGAATGGTTGTTTTGACGTTAAGAAGCGCGTTGATTTTATCGCGAAAGATTTGTTTGAAATGGTCATCCACTAGCTTGCACCGCGCGGCCGCGGCGCTTGAGCTCGTCAAGAAGTGCATCGACCCGGCGATAAGGCGGCAGGCCGAAGGGTTCGAATGGGATCCGAAAGCGCTGGAGTAGGCTCTCGCGTGGCCATAGGAAAGGTAAGGGTGGAAACCGATGGCGGACAAGGAGCGACCAAGGTGAACGAGGATGACATCATCGGCGTCGTGAGGGAGTACCTCGAGGACAAGGAGAACTCGTACGCCCTCATGCTTACCGGGGAATGGGGATGCGGGAAAACCTACTTTGTCGAGCACGCACTGACCGAGAAGCTGGAGGAGGATGAGAGCCGGCATCCCGTCGTGGTGGCGTCCGCCTACGGCGCCAAGGACTTAGCGGAGCTCTGCGGGGCGATTGAGTCTGGTTTCATCTCGAAATACGCCATAGGGTGCGCGGCCGGCGGGGAGAGGGGCAGGTGGGATTCACTCGTCGGGTTCGCCAAGGACACGGGAATATCGTTCCTCGGGAAAAAGATCAGGGAGCTGGAGAAGAAGGCGGGCGTCGATCTCAAGATGGCGCCGCTGAATGCCGTGAACCTCATCATCGGCCCCGAGACCCTCCTCGTCATAGACGACGTGGAGAGGTGCGACATGGGCATTCGCGAGCTGCTCGGGGCGGTCGACCACCTCGTCGTCGGCTGCAGGAAGAAGGTCCTCCTCGTCTGCAACGAGGATGAGTGGAGGAAAGGGCTAGGACCGAAGGGGGAGAAGGGGACGACCAGGGAGTACGAGAGCCTCATCGAGAAGACCGTCTGGCGGAAGTGCCGGTTCAGGCCCTCGGTCGGCTCGGTTGTGGAACGCGTTCTTGGAGGCGTGCGCTCGAGGACGCCGTTTCGGCGATTGAAGGAAGCGAATCGCCGAACTTGCGATCCCTCAGCAAGATGCGCCCCGTGCTGGTCGGGATGAAGGAATCCGGGTTCTTCGCTGAACCCACCGACCCGGAGTCTGCCAGGGCAGTTTTCAAAGAGGCTTTCGGCTTTGCAGCGGGGGCGGCGAAGGGGATGCGCATCGGGCCTCCGTCAAGCCGGGAGGATTCCATCCTTAGGGGTGGCATTTTCGAGTCGCGCCGGCTCAAATACGCCGCTCTGGACTTCATCCCCCGCTTTTTCGAGAGGTGTGAGGGGGTCGATTCCAAGCATGTTCGTTCCTGCCTGGAAGATTACCTTGCGACCTTTCATCCCGACGGGCCGGCCGCGCGGAAAGCTATTGAATGTATCGACGGCATCAGACACGCCACTTTCCGCGATGCCGATGTCCCTGGCATGGTGGAGACTATAGTCGCCGGGATTGTCCCCGGGGACGGGAGCCGCGGCTTGTCGTTCGACGTCTATCCCGACGTCCTGCGTGCCGTCAAAGGCATTGCGGGGGAATTTGCTGACGCCTTTCCCGAAGGGGTCGCGCCGCTCGTCAAGGCGATGGAATCCTCCATTGGACGGGATCCCGAGTCTGCAGTGAGGTCAATCGGAAAGAATCGAGTCGAATGGCAGGAGATCCCTTTCGACTCGAGCGAAGCGCATGAGATTCCGGCTTTGGAGGAGGTCGACAGGCTGAGGGAGCTCGCCTTGACGACGCTACGCGAACGGGAGTCGGAGTCTCTTGGCAACGTCCTGAAAAACGCCCCCGACCAATTCGCGACGAAGCTCTATCTGGCTTTCTCGAAATCAGATGACTGGTCGGAACCCATCCTGTCGCTCATTTCCCTCGACACTTCCCTCCTCGCGAGGGCGATGGAGAAGATGCCTCCCGAAGATATTCGGCTTGTGCACAGTGTCCTTTTTCCGGGCGACCACATGAGGTCGTGCACGGCCTCGCTCGAGGGCGAGGACAGGAAGGCCCTCGTAGCTTGGGCCAAGAGGCTCGGATCGGAGATCGGCAAGGTCGAGACCATGGAGTATTACCAAAGGATCTATTTCGACGCCATATCCAAGAGTCTCGAATGTCTTGCCGATATCTAGGATCCGCAGCTTTTGCCAAGTTGAAACGTGGCTTAGGATTTGCAGAAGATCTTCTAATGGCAGTCTTACGACAAGGACGAGGATGCCCTAATGCCTTGCCCAGGCTCCATCCAGCTCCGCCGCGCAGCTCTCGAACACGCACCTAACGGCGGCCATTTCCGACGGGGTCACGCGCCCTCCGCTCGCCTTATCCGAGGGCCTATGCGGCGGGGCTTGACTTCGAGGACGTCGTCGACTCGTCCCTCGAGCTTGTAAGGCTTGCTGAGGTAGGCGGACTAGAGTAAGAAAAGAGAAATCAAAAGGCGAATTTATCGCGAGGAGCAAAATGTCCCAAATAAATCAGATCCAAGAAGAGCTAAGGCAGATCGAAGGCGGGCGTTTTCAAACACTAGCAAATCAGTATCTATATAGGAGATATTCGCTTAACAACATCATTGAATTAGGATCCCAATGCGGCACGGATAAAACCACGACCGGAGTGCCAGACATGTACTCCGTAGGAGAGAATGGACACTACCTCTTCGCGGCATACACAACCTCTAATTCCGACATCCGCAATAAGCTGCTAAATGATGCTAAAGACTGCCTCGACAGGAGCAAAACCGGAATCAATCCGCAACTCATAGATCGAATCATCCTGTGCCACACATACTTTCGCCTTTCACCTCTGGTACTCGAGGAGGTCCGTGCCATCGATCCACGGATAGAAATAATCGGGCCAGAGACAATTGCGAGCGACCTTGATGGAAAATACCCTGCGCTAGCGCATACGGTATTGGGCGTTCCACTCGGAAAGGGATCATTCATCGCCCCAGACCGCTTCATCGAGCGAAGCCTGAACGACCGTTTCTCAACCGACCTGTCGAAGCTCCTCATGCACAGGGATTCCGAGTTTTCAGTCATCGTCGAATCGATAGAGCAAAACAAGGCAGTGGTGATTCAGGGGCAGTCTGGATCGGGGAAAACCAAGATCGCCCTCGACGCATGCCTCTCATTCAGCAAACGGCATCACTGGGATCTTCTTATCTTGGACTCTAGGTATTCATCGCATCTCGACGATGATATCGAGCTGATTTTGTCGGAGTCGGAAAACATTATCCTTCTAGTCGATGATGCAAACGGCAACCTGTCACTTGAGCACTTGCTGGGAATCTGTTTGGAAAACAAAAAGCTAAAGATTGTCCTCACCTGCAGGAAGATGCACCGAAGCGAGTTGACCGCAAAATCGGCAGTTATCTAAATTTCAGAGAAATAGAGCTGGAGCCTCTAACCGCGGAAAATATAGAAGCGATACTCGAGACCGAATACAACATAAAAAACATAGCACTGAGGGAGAGAGTATCGGCAATCGCAAACGGAAACCTGCGCTTGGCTATCATGGCAGCAAGCCCCATAGCAGACGGCAATTTCGAAGCCATCCAAGAGCCATACGATCTTCTGAACATCTATATGAATTCCGCCTTAGCTGGGTACTCCAGCAGAGAGCAACGTCTCGCAGAGATCCTTACAATCTACGACTGCTGCGATCTTATTGAAGGAGACCCTTGTTATGAGGATCTCTTGGGCTTGGGGTACGACGACGCCGAGATTCGGGATTTTGCATCCAGATTGAACGACCAGGAAATCGTCACGATCCTTACCTCAGCCGGTGGCGTGCTAGCCATAAGGATGGAAGAGCAGAATCTTCGCGACTTCTTGATATGCCGCCACTTCGCAAAAGAAGGGAACGGCAGTTTTGCAGATTTCATTCTGCATACCGCAGAAATGCCGAACGCGCCGTATCTCAAAGCCGCCAAGTCAATGGCTGAAGTATGCGGAAGTGCGAGCGTGTACGACTATCTTCGAAGGGAATGCGAGAAAGCTTGGGATGAAATAAAGAATCGGGATGAGCGAATTGCCGATCAGTTCATAATCACATTCAATCAACTCCTCCCCGTACAGGCGCTCGCCTTTGCCTCAAACCGCATCGAAAGTGCTGCTTGCGCTGACGTATCGGAAGAAATTCTCGGCATGAATTCGACATCGGACGGATCTATGCCCCTGCATATTTCCGTATCCCTGATGAACTCGAGCGAGTATTCGCAAACAGCCTCCGAGTTGTTCGTGAAGTGTGTAGAAAGAGGCACAGAGCGGGCGGCCGAGAACAACTGGGCATGCGGGCAAGACGGCGCTTTCGCTTACGATTTCGATCGTACGGGATTCGATTTGGAAAACAGCAAACTCGATGCCCTCGCTCAAAAATATCAACAATCGCATTCCCGCAATGTTGCAGCATGTCTGATCGTCTTGACGAGTTCATACCTCTCTTCAAGGGTCCAGCGCGTTCGGCAAAACGGCATAACGTACACATACAACACCCTGATCTTTAATTTCACATCAGAGCTGGCCGAGCTCCACGCCCATTGCTTCCGGGCGCTCTCCGTTCTAGTCGAAACCGAATTCAGCAGGCAAGTTAGATCCACCTTTCGGCAGCACTTCTCGTTCTATGGCAAAGAACCTGAAGCGGAGCATGCAGAAAACATGCATTCGGTGCTCTCGATGATCGAAGATCTATTCCCCAAATATATAAGCGAAGACTCGACAATCGATCTCTCATGCAGCTTAAGCATCAACCAGATTTACGAAACATGCGCGCAGAATCCCCCTCTGAGCCTCGATGGGTTCCGCCAGAGCACATTCGACGCACTTGGCCTGGAGAACTCCGAGTCTCTCGTAGAGAAAGAACCGAGGATATCCGCGGAAGAGTTACCGCTAGAACGACTGACCGAAGCCCTGGGAAAGCTAGCCGAAGATTATGAGATTTCCGATAAAGAGTGGGAGTCGGGCAGGGCTATCGGAAAAGTCCTTCTGGAAATCGCCAAAAGGACCCCAGATACTGCCTCAAGCATAATCGCACGCAATATCGCTTCGTCGCCCTCGACGATCCCCGTCCCGTACGAAGCACTTGACCATCTTGCTGAAACCATCGGCAAGAAGGTCCTTAGAAACGAGCTGGGCGCGGTGATCGACGTGAGTGACCATCCGGCCCTGTTTGACTATCTTGATTTGCTAGCAATAAAGAACGGGCCCGACAAGGAGGAGCTCGACGAGATCCTCGCAAGACTCGATGACGGCAGAACGCATCTCTGCTTGGAAGATTTGGAGATAGTCGAGCCAAAGCATCCTGGCTATATCCTCAAATATGCTTCTAGGTTTTCCGAACGCACTCACAATGATGGGGTTTGGCGGTTTTTCGGCAACTGCGGAGACGAAAAGCGCGTCTCCGCTCTAGATTCGTACTTCGGATCCAATCCCTTACCGGCTATCAACCTGTATTTTCTCGCACTTGAAGGACGCCCTTCTTTCGACTATAACCTCGCTTTCCTACGCTGCCTTTTACGCCTTGACAGTTCAATGATTGACCGTTTTTTGGAATACGCTGCCAGCCTCGACTACCGACAAAGGCACGATCTCCTGCGAAGAATCAGCTCGTTTTGGACCGTCCAGGACAATCGTGCTTGGAATCTGCTGAAAGCATTGATCGATGAAGTGCTGAGCGAACCACTCGGTAGGTTTGAAATAGCCGCTTTGTTTCCCGTTCGTGACGCAAATGCGCTCTCGAGCGATATTTTTTGGGAGCGCCTGGAATATATCATCCGCGAAAGGATCGCCGACGCAAATAGTCTCGATAGAATTAGCTGGGCCTTGTCCGATTGCAATGACGAGGCGAGGGTCAGGGCTATCACCCTCATTCTGTCGCTCGATAAAGACGGGATATCGATCAACGATTTGGATCTCCGTCGATCTTCAATGAGCGGGTCTCCAGAAAAAGGCTTTATTCCAGCAAAGCTCAAGGAGATTGAGGCGATTGAATCGATTGCTGCTCAGCTGCCCGCAGGTGTTGAATATTTAAAACACAGAGAATGGCTGTTAAAAGTGAGGTCTTCAATTGAAAGAGACATCGAAGACGAAAAGTGGAGGCTATTCCACGGCAGGCAGTAATCGACTTTAACACCTAGAATTAGGAAAAGCCTCGGGGGCTCCTGCCTAGCCCTTCGACCTGCACTGCGTGCAGAAGACAGTCGAGGACGAACCGTGGTGCAGCTCCATGAGCTCGAGCTGCATCGCCCTGATCAGGTCGTCGAGCTTGTTCAGCAGCCACTCGTCGATGTTTGTGTCAACGGCCAGCTGAATACTGTTCAGTTTTACGCTACCACTGACAGCGAGGCCGAAGTGGCTCGTTGCCATTTCGAAGCCGCGCGCGCGGCGCGGAAGGGCGGCGTGGACCCCGAGTCCACTGCCTGCAAGCTCGACAAGATGATTTGGTTGCTCTGCACAGGCGACTTCTACCGCGAAGGGGGTCTAAAGCTCTTTTCAACCAATGCACTTGTTGAATCGAACCTGAGCGCCTATTCGGGGGATGGCATTTAAATTGGAGCCACTTTCAGAAAAGCGGCGCTGCAAACGCATGCCAAAACTAGCAAATTATTATGAAAGGTAATCTTATGGTAAACGCAGAGGAATCAACTAAGGCCGGTCTATCGCGCTTGCAAGACGACGCAAGGCCGACTATTTGCAGCGACTCTCTCGAACTTATTTCGAATATCGCAGAGGTTGGCCTGGACGAAATTCTCCAAAACGAGTTCTTGAAGGACATCCCCGTCATCTCAAGCCTAGTGAGCATCTACAAAATCGGAAACAATATCCACAATGCGCATCTGCTGAAGAAGTATGCGTGTTTCCTCGATGAGTTCAACCGCGACTCTTTTGAAAATGGCTCATGGAACAAGTACAAGCAATACTTTGAAGAGTCAAATAGGAAGCGCGATATTGAGTACCTGCTTATCCTGCTCGAAAGATACATTGAGGAGGACAAAGCGCGGCGACTAGCAAAGATTTATGAGGCCTACCTAGATAAAGAAATTAGCTGGGACGATCTTCGTTTGTTTGCAGAGACTTTGGACAGATTTCTACCTGGAGACTACGAAATGCTTCGAGAAAAGGAAACTTTTCAGACGCTCAGAGGCAGAGATGCAGAAGTTCTTCTTCGATTAACCGGGCTGGGATTGCTGATTGAGGATATCCATCGGCAGCAGTGGGACGTAGTAGATACGACGCTCGTCTTCGACGATCCCGACGAAATTGAGAAAGAAGAAAGGGTTTATCGTAGGACCGAATTTGGAAACAGGATGGTATCTATACTTGGCTAGCTACTGCAGACAGCAATCTGAGCGCGCTCTTGTCGTCTTGGTTAAACTGCTCGGATCTACCAGTGATTTTTACTGCATTAGGCATTCGTAAAGGGAATCGGTTCTTCACGATTCGCATCCTTTCTAGTGCTGCCTTTATTTAATGATCGAGATATGCTCGGCGACTGCGGTGTTCTGCCCCTTAGGTTACAGACGGTTGTTTCTATTGAGCTTCCAGAGGAAATACATGGGGTTCTCTTTTGCCTTGGCTTCTCGCAAGAAATCTGCGGATTGAGATGCAACGGCCCCTATGCCGGCAGCCCCGAGGAAGGCCATGGCATCAGAAGGTGATGCGATTCCGTATTGCCCCAATGTAAAGCTCGCAATTCCGATAGCGGCTTCAATGCCTGCGGAGGTGACTAATCGGGATCGCTCGTTTTTCATCACTAAAGATATCTTGTGAAGCTCGGGCTCAATTAGGTCGTTCTTCAGGTCAGCTAATGTCGAGGTGTCGATGGGCCTTTCGCTCAGGCCTTTGGACAAGGTATCCCTAAACACAAGAAACGACTCTTCGTTTCTAATGCGGCAATCAAGGATGCTACGCAACGTTGCATTTTCAGCAATGGGGAGGGGGCAAGATAACCGGCGAATGGGTATGGTCTGATCTTTTCGAGGATAAAGGGTGGAAGTTGCGGACTCGAGGAACTCAATCTGAGCTGGACGAGTGGTTAAATACGAGCTATTCGAAAAATAGGGATTGACGAGGGCTTGAAAGCAATCGTCCAACAATGGCAGTAGGATAGTCAAGATGCCGCCTTTCTCCAGCATGTCTCTATCCAATCGCGTTTCGCCTTGGCTTGCATAGAGCGATTCGTATTCAGACGGGATTACCAGGAAATCGACATCCATCTCATCATGGGACCCATATGCATCCATTCCCTCAATCGCTACATACAGATTCCCATCTGGTGCTTGTTTTAAAGTGCACGAGGTAGAGGAACAGAATTGTCGTACGAGTTCATCCCAATAACTCGATATCAATCCTTTTGCTTTTGATTCTCTTTCGATTTGTCGCGCTAGGCAATCTTTGCAAAGAGGAATGTAATTGCTCGAAAATCCGAGTATTCCAGCTTTGACTATGTCTTCGACTCGCATGGTCAAATAGATCCCGAATGCAAGTTCATCGACTGAGACATAATCATCGTGCCCCATTTCGAATGCCGATTCTATAGGGCAATGAATCAGTGTTTTATCTGCATACAATGCTGAGAACTTTGCCAAATGGTAAATGTTTTGCTCTCGACAGGCATAGTCAGTGCAGGGGAATTTGCCTCCTTCAAGGGTGGAGTCAACAGAAAAATTGAACAGGGATTGATTTTCGATTTTTTCGATTGGGATAAGGGGTGCAAGGCCCCTAATAAAGGCGTCGAACCTCCTTTGCCCCAGTTCTTCTAGGTACGCAATTATTTCGGCAAGAGAGCTGTTCTTGAATGCGGCTAGATAAGAATAAAGGTCATCGTATGCATGAGTCGCCATTTCGCTCACCTACACTTTCGGAAAGAGTTTTGCGTCGTTATTTCCGAGGCGTCGTTGGGCTCGCAATCGACTCTAGTGTGCAGCTGCTTCTCGACGTACTCCCTCATGTTCTGCCTCCACATGTAACTAATTGATTTGCTATGTGCCATTATGAATGGTATATAGCAAATCAATTAGTTACGTTTAATGGAGCATTGCGAGCGTGGCGCGCGCAAAGAAGAGTCGTTGTATGGAGGCTTCCGGCAACGGCCTTTTGTACGTCCGTGACTGTTGGGTGCTATCGCGGATGACGTCATTGTTGCCTGCACTCTCGATCCAAGGATGTAATTACGGAAGTGCGGGGAAAATCGAGAACCTTCGAGCACAACGCGATTTTTAGCACCAAAACCGCAGTTCGCGGAAGCGAAAACTGGGGCCTGGTTAGCATTTCTTCGATTTTCCCCGCACTTCCGAATTTGACCCCTTGCCGCACCTTGATCACGTCTTCAAGTGGCTGGTTCATCGCTAATGGAGTTTTCTGCGGTGCTTGAATTGCGGTGTTGTGATTAGGGCAAAAGGCTCTTGGCTCCGGGGAGGCTCATCGCACGAAAATTCAAGTTGCTGCTGAAGTAGGGCTTGCTTCGGCAGCGCTAACAATAAGGGCGGCTCTGCTAGTCTCGGGAGACCGCGGCATTCGGCGGGCCTGCCGAATGCCGCGATCAGTAGCGGTCAGTAGCGGTCAGTATATTCTTCGGAGCCGTTTCTCTGGGCTTCGGCGGACTTGCCAACTCGCGCTTGGGCACTACTCAGTAGATTACTCAGCAGTGCCCAGTAGATTACTCAGTAGTGCCCAGCAGGGGGAGGGCAGCAAACGCAATGGGCCTGTTTCCCGGCTAGGACCTGCAGCCTCAAACTTCGCTTGGCATCCTGTAGAACTGGTGCGGGTCTTTCGGGCTTTTCCCTACCCATTCCAACAGGCCTCGCCCGGCAAGGTCTTTCAGAGTCTTCGAGGCCGTTTTCCTACCGACATTGGACTCCCGCGCGAGGTCGGAGGTCGTGATTTTCCCCTGAGCGGCGGCAATTGCCATCGCTGCTCGTTCGCGCTCGCTGAGGAGCGGTCGGTTGTCGGCCGCGGTTCTCCTGAAGGCCGCTTTCTGTAACCCAGGACGCTCGAAGACGACGACGGTGCTGTTGACGGTCTGCTCGAAGCGGAACCTCACGCCGGCTGCCTCGCAGGCCTCCTTGATGCGCGGTATGCCCGTGCCGTACTGCTCGATGACGCCGGCGCGGAACAGGGTGCGCGCGATCGCGGGGTTTCGGAGGCCGAACTCGCTCGCGGTACCGTCTAGGTGCTCTTGCGGCGAGTCGCCCTCGGGGAACAGGCCCGGGCTCACGATCTGGACGGTGTCCATGAACACGTTGACCTCGACGGCGGTGCCGGTGGTGTAGTCGCGGTGGCACAGCGCGTTGGCAACCGCCTCGCGGATGGCCTCGGCCGGGATCTCGGGGATCTCCTTGCGGTACATGCCCGTCTCGCCGATGACGAACTCGCGCCTGATGTTCGACGTCACGAAGTACTCGGCGAAGTCGAGCAGCTTGAGCATGGTGCCGCACTCGCGGCGCAGGTCGAGGATCTTGGCCTTGGTGTTGCCGCCCAGAAGCCCCAGCTTCATCCTGGGGTAGGTGTCGGATCCCTCGCAGAACAGCTCCACCGCGGCGTTTCTTAGGCTGCCGTCGGGCGCGACGAGGTCGAGCCTTGCCAAGGTGTCCTCCACGCCGGCGAACCCGCCGCCCACGCGTCCGGCCCTGCCGCCGCGCGCGACGAAGTCACGCACCGCCTGCTCGTCGGCGTCGGAGACGGGCCTGCCGGACGGCAGCGAGTCCCACGGGCTACGGGCGCGCTCACGCTTGACGACCATGGCGCTCAGCTCCGAGGCCGACAGCGCTTTGTTCGAAGTCCCCACGCGGGTGAAGTAGCGTCCGTCGGCGGAGTAGGGGGCGTCGGCACCTGAGAAGGCAATTTTGATGTATCGCAGCCCATCATCGGCGTCGAGGCACTCGACCGTCGGGAACACCGCGGGCTCGATCTTGTCGGACACCCACGACGTCACCTGGCGCAGCGTTGCGTCGCTGACATCCTGGCCGATGACATCGCCGTTGTCCTTCACGCCGAAGTAGAGCTCGCCGCGGCCGTGCTTGTTCAGCATGGCGCTGATGGCTTGCAGTGCTTCTTTATGCTCGCCAGTGGACTTCTTGAACTCGACGGTCTCGCTCTCGCTGCCCAGGTTCATCCGCGCTGCCTTTCCCGTTCGTTGCTTGTCTCGTTGGATTATACCGTGGTCACCATGGGCGAAAACGTGGAAGCGCGCTTGCTTGCCTCTACCATGTTCTCATGCGCCTTAATGCCCTTTGTGAAGAATCATCCCATTGGGAAACGGGTCCCTATGGAACGATTTTGGTATCAGGCATAGGGGGGCGCTATCGTGGATGTCGTCACCATTGCCTGCGCCCTCGATCCAGAGATGTAATTACAGAAGTGCGGGGAAAAATCGAAAACCTTCGAGCACAACGCGGTTTTTTTGTATCAAAACCGCAGGTCGCGGAAGCCTAAAACGGGGGTCTGGTCAGCATTCCTTTGGTTTTCCCCGCACTTCCGAATTTGGCCTCTCGCCACATCCCGATTACGTCTTAAAGTGGCGCAAAAAGCCGTGTGCTCTGCTTGATTTTGCTCAGGAATTATGCCTGAGGGGTAGTGGATTCGCCTTTCTCCGCCGTGCAGCGGCACGTGTAGGGCTCTCTGGCTCAGGCGCGAGTCGCTTCCCGTCTGAAAAAGTTCTTAAAACAGCTTTAAAGTTGCCTTTGGCCTACATTGACAGCGTACAATACGCATGTTTACCATGGCAAAAGCTAAATTTGGGGAGGGGGAGCGCACGGTGGAAGTGCTGGTTGTTGGCAATACCGCGTATGTCGATGACGACTTTTGTGCCAAGGCGTTTCCCGGTGACCATGTTCAGGTCGTGGCGGCCAACGAGGCGCGCCGCGACGGGTCGTCGCTCCATGCGTCTTGGAAAGAGCTGCTGCAGCACCTGGACCAGGCTTACGAATTCGACCGTGTGGTCTACCTCTCTACCTATCTCACGCCGCATACCGAGGCCGTTGGCGACATCGAGCTGCTGCGCTCCGTCTTTCGAGCTTGCATGGGTCGCCAGATTCAGCTGCTGTTTGTGACTGGTCCCATGGGAGCGGACGGTGCGGTGGACGTTGCGGGGCAAAACGGCAAGGGCATCATTGCCCGTGCGGCCAACGACCTGTGCCGCTACTATGCGGTCCGCGACGGCATTCAGGCCAAGATCTTGCGCGTGCCGTATCTGTACACCGCCTCGCCCACGCTGGAAGACCCGATTTTGACCCCGCTGTTCGAGGCGTGCTCGCAAGGCTCTGCTGTCATGAGGGCTGGGGCGGACTCACCGCTCGGTGCCCTCTGCGCCGAGGAGCTGGCCGTTCTGGTGCGTCGCATCTTCGACAGCTGGGATGCCACATTCGAGGAACTCGAGGTTCCGGATAGCTTTGCCCACACCGTGGGAGACCTGGGCGAGGCGCTCAAGGGCTTGTTCCCGGGGCTCGACATTACCTACGACGGGGACGCCGTCGTCTCCATTGCTCCGAGCGATACCGTCCGCACGCGCTACGGGTGGTTCCAGCGCTATGACGTGCTGCGCGATCTTTCGACCATACACGCCCGCTGGGAGCAGACCCTCGCGGGCAAGCGCCATCCGCTGCGTGCCGCCATCGACCGCATGCGCGGGCGGACACTGCCCATCAAATGCCTGGAGACCGCGCTGGCCTGGGTGCTCTTTGAGGGCCTGGAGCTGGTGTTTTCGCAGTCTGCTCAGCTTAACGTGCTCGACTACCGCCTGCTGTACGTGGTACTGATCGGCACGCTGTATGGGCTCGATTTTGGCCTGGTTGCGGCGCTGCTGGCGTCGGTGGGTTTGGCCGCGAGCTACTTTACTCAGTACGGCTATACCTTCCAGGGCCTGTTCTACGAGCCGTCCAACTGGCTGCCGTTTATTGCGTACTTTGTGGTGGGTGCCGTGTGCGGCTATGTGCAGCTGCGCAACAGCGAAGCCATTAGGGCGGAGCGCGATCAAAACGAGCTCGTGCGCAACCGCAATACGTTCCTTACGCAGCTCTACCACGACGCGATCGAGGACAAGCGCGCGTACAGGCGCCAGATCGTGGGTCGCCACGACAGCTTTGGCAAGATCTTTGCCGTGACGCAGGAGCTCGACGTACTCAACCCGCGCGACATCTATCGCAAGTGCTGCGAGCTTCTGGGCGAGATCCTCGAGAACGATTCGGTGGCGATCTACCATGTTTCGGGTGGGGCATTTGCACGCCTGGTGGCAGCAAGTCCCGCGATTGCCGAAGATGCCGCACGTTCGCTCACGCTTGAGCAGCTTGCCCCTCTTTTGGGCGACGGGGGTCGTTCGAACCTGTGGGTGAACCGCGAGCTGACGCCGGGGCTTCCCATGTTTGGATACACGATCGAGCGCGACGGGGCACCCGCCGTGTTGATCTTTGTGCGTAGTGCGGCCGAAAACCAAATGACCCTCTATTATCAAAACCTGTTCCGCATCTTGTGCGGGTTGGTCGAAAGCGCGCTGGGCCGTGCTTTTGACTATGAGGCGGTGGCGCAGGATAAACGCTGCGTTGACGGCACTTGCGTGCTCAAGCAGGCTGCCTTTGGCCAAGAGCTCGCGGCGGAGCAGGCGCTGGCAGATAGCAAGATGGGGAGTTTTTTGCTCCTGCGCGTGGTACCGGACGTGGAGCCTGTCGGCGAGCTGGTAGGCGCAATTGGGTCGGCAATCCGCGAGAGCGACGCGGCGGGCTTGGTCGACGGCGACGTGCTCTATCTGCTTATGCGCCAGGCAAAGGCGTGCGATCTGCCCATTATCCGCGAGCGCCTGAGCGCAAAGCGGATTGCGGTGGAGCCCATCGACGGCGAGGACATCGTGGAGCTGCTGCAGCACATCTCTTACACCGGTGACGGTGAGGGGGGTGCCGTTTGATCTCGCTTGTCGTTGCTGCCGTCTTGCTGCTGATTCATGCGCTGGTTTGCCTGATGCTGTGGACGCTTATGAAGTTGGGCCTGCTGCCGGTGCGCGGGCACATGCTGGCTGTGATAGTGCTGGTGCCGCTGTGGGGCCCGTTGCTGGTGGTTTTGCTATCGGTCCGCAGCGCGGTGTTTTGCGAGGGGCTGAAAGAGTCTGCGCTGGAGTCGCTGCGCTTTAACGACGACCTGCATCGCAGCATCCTGGTGCACGACCGTGACGCCGATGCGGGCGTGGTCCCGCTCGAGGAGGCGCTCATCGTCAACGACCCGGCATACCGGCGCCGTCTAATGCTTTCCATGCTCACCGAGGAGCCCGACGCGTACCTGGCGCAGCTACAGGCGGCTAAGCTTAACGACGACGTTGAGGTGGCGCACTATGCCGCGACGGCGGTGGCGCAGATCTCCAAGGAGTCCGACCTTAAACTGCAGCAGCTGGAGCGTGCCTTTAAGACGGACCCGAGTGCGCAAAACCTCAACGAATACTGTGATTTTCTTGGTGAATACTTAGGCTCGGGCTTGGCCGAGGGGCGCGTGGCTCTGATTCAGCGCCAACAGTACGCGCGCCTGCTTGCGCGTCGCTGCGAGCGCGAGGACACCTTTGAGCTGCGCATTCGATATGCGACGGCGCTGGCCGATGTCGGACAGATCGACGAGGCGCAGGCCGTGATCGACCAGCTAGTGCTCGACGTGCCCGAGGAGCAGGAGGTTTGGATGCTCTGCCTGCGCCTGGCCGTGATGCGCCGCGACGGTGACGAGGTTCACCGTGTGATCGATGCGATTGACAAGCAACATGTATATTTGAGCGCCGACAACCGCGAAAAGTTGGCGTTTTGGCGCGACGGGGAGGAGGCCAGATGAGCGTGGCGCAACATATCCGCGACCGTGCAGGCCGCTTTCGTTGGATGGGACTCCTCGTGGTGTGGGCGGTCTTTATTGCCATGGCCGCCGTGCTGCTGGTGGAGCGTGCCGGCGTGCAGTACAGTGCGGGCCAGCATAAGCTGGGGATGCTTGCCGCCAACGATGCGGTGCCTGCCTCCTCGGCAATCTTTGGCCAAAAGCCCACGTGCCTGGTCATTACCGATTCCGATCAAGCTGGCGTCGAGGACGTAAAGGAACAGTTCGACCAGATCCTGCTCGACATGAAGATCGCCCATCGCGATGTTGATATTGCCACCGACGGTGCGGACGCGATCCCATCGCTCACGTCGTTTGATCGCGTGATTGTGCTTATGCCCTCGCTTGACGGGCTGGGTACGCATCTGACCGATCTGATGAGTTGGGTGAGTGCGGGCGGCTCACTCATGCTGGGCATGACGCCAGATAACTCGAACTACCTGCAGGCTGTTGCTTCCAAGCTTGGGATCGAATCGGCCGGATATGACTATGCGACAGCCGAAAGTATTGTTCCGAGCGATGACTTTATGTTGGGCGGAGGAGAGCGCTACGAGTTCTCGGATCCCTTCGATTCTTCGCTCTCGGTTTCATTGCGCGAGACGGCGCACGTGTGGGTTAAGACCGGCGATGCGGGCACGCCGCTCATTTGGTCTAACGATTGCGGCAGTGGTCACACCGTGGTGTGCAACATTGGCATCTACGACAAGGTCATGCGCGGTTTTTACGCCGCGGCGATCAGCCTGCTGGGTGATGCCACGGCCTATCCGGTCATCAACAGCGCCGTGTTCTATTTGGACGACTTTCCTAGCCCCGTGCCCTCGGGCGACGGTACTTATATCAAGCGTGACTACGGCCTTTCCATTGCCGATTTTTACACCAAGGTCTGGTGGCCCGATCTGCAAAAGCTCGCGCAAAAATATGGCATTCGCTATACCGGCGTGATGATCGAAAACTACGAGGACGCGGTCAACCAGACCGAGCCCGCGCGCCAACCCGATACTACGCAGTTCCGCTATTTTGGCGGCATGCTGCTGCAGATGGGCGGCGAGCTGGGCTTTCACGGCTACAACCATCAGCCGCTCGCGCTCTGGGACACCGACTACGGCACGTTGTACGACTACAAGACGTGGAAGAACAAGGAAACGCTTGTCGCATCGCTCGACGAGCTTATCGCTTTCCAGGACGAGGTGCTGCCCAACGCGCACGGATCGGTCTACGTGCCGCCGTCGAATATCCTTTCGGCCCGTGCGCGCAAGCTTATCGGCACCGACGTTCCGCGCATTAAGACCATCGCCAGTACGTATTTTGAGGATGGCACCGACCTGCCGTACGTGCAGGAGTTTGGCGTGGCGAGCGATGGCATTGTGGAGCAGCCGCGCATTGTCTCGGGCGGTATGGTCGGCGATTCCTATATGCGCCTGGCTGCCGTGTCCGAGCTCAACATGCACTACGTGAGCACGCACTTTATGCACCCAGACGACCTGCTCGATCCCGATCGCGGCGCTACGGAGGGCTGGGAAGTCTATAAGGGCGGCCTGGTCAACTATCTGGACTGGCTTGCTGCGTCCGCTCCTGATCTGCGCCATCAGACGGGTTCGGAGTGCTCGGGTGCCATCCAGCGTTTTTCGTCCGTGACGGTGAGCGTGGATACGAGCGATGATGCCTGGACGCTCAACCTGGGCAATTTCCGCGACGAGGCGTGGCTTATGTTCCGCGCCAACAACGGCGAGCCGGGTACGGTGTCTGGTGGCGAGCTGACGCACCTGACGGGCAATCTGTACCTGCTTAAGGCAAATGATAAGACCGTGACGATCGAGCGCAAGGAGGGTGGCGACCGATGAGAATCTGCTTAGTGCTCGAGGGTTGCTACCCCTATGTGCACGGCGGCGTGTCTACCTGGATGCACGGCTACATTACGGCTATGCCCGAGCACGAGTTTGTGCTGTGGGTGATCGGCGCGCATGCTGCCGACCGTGGCAAGTTTGTCTACGAGCTGCCCGGCAACGTGGTCGAGGTGCACGAGGTGTTCCTGGACGATGCCCTGCGGCTTTCGGGCGAGCAGCACGAAGCCAGTTTTAACGACCGCGAGCGCGAGGCGCTACGCCGTCTGGTGTCGCTCTCCAATCCGGACTGGGACGTGCTGTTCGATATCTTTCAGCGCCGTCGCGTGCATCCGCTCTCGTTTTTGCAGAGCCGAACGTTTATGGACATCTTCCGCGACGTGTGCCTGGCCGAGTACCCCTACACGCCCTTTGCCGACGCATTCCACACCATGCGCTCTATGCTGTTGCCGGTGCTCTACCTGCTGGGCAGCGAGGTGCCGGTTGCCGATGTGTACCACGCTATCTCGACCGGCTACGGCGGCCTGCTCGCCTGTCTGGGCTCAAGCGTTCACCATGCGCCGGTGCTGCTCACCGAGCACGGCATCTATACCCGCGAGCGCGAGGAAGAGATCATTCGCGCCGATTGGGTGGTGCCGTCATTTAAGGACCGCTGGATTCGCTTTTTCTACCTGCTTTCGGAGGAGATCTACCGCCGCGCCTTCCGCGTGACGAGTTTGTTCCATAACGCCCACAAGACGCAGATTGATATGGGCTGTGATGCGGACAAATGCCTGGTTATCCCCAACGGCATCCAGTTCGACCGCTTTAAGGATATTCCCTTAAAGCCCGATGATGGCTGGGTGGATATTGGCGCAGTGGTGCGCTTGGCGCCCATCAAGGACGTCAAGACCATGATCTATGCCTTCTTTGAGCTGCACGAGCGCCTGCCTAAGGTGCGCCTGCACATCATGGGCGGCGTGGACGACGAAGAGTACGGAGCCGAGTGCCACGCGCTGGTCGATACCCTGGGCGTGCGCGACCTGATCTTTACCGGTCGCGTCAACGTGGTCGAGTACATGGAAAAGCTCGACTTTACCATTTTGACGAGCATCTCCGAGGGCCAGCCGCTCAGCGTGCTGGAGTCGCTTGCAGCGCGCCGTCCCTGCGTGACGACCGAGGTGGGCTGCTGCCGCGAGCTACTCGAAGGCGCCCCGGGCGACGACTTTGGCGTGGCGGGTTTTGTGACGCCGCCTATGTATCGCAAGGGCTTGGCCGATGCCATGGAACGCATGTGCACAAGCCGCGCCCGCCGTATCGAGATGGGGGAGCGCGGCCAGCGCCGCGTTGCCACGTACTTTTTGCACGAGCAGATGCTCACCAACTATCGCGCACTGTACGACGAGACGGCGTGTGCGTTTAACCTGCCCAGAGAGGGGGAGTAGCCGGTGGCCGGAATTGGTTTTGAGCTCAAGCGCCTGTTTAGGCGCAAGGGCCTGTTTGCCACGATGCGCGCTTACGGCTACGCCGGCATTGTGTGCACGGGCCCGATGCTGCTGGGCGTGCTGCTCCAGGTGGGTATCTTGGTGCTGTGCGGTCTGTGGGGTGTGGGCCGTGCCAACCAGGATCTGCTGGTGTGCATGGTGGCCTACACACTGCTGGTCTCGCTTACGCTCACGAGCTTTTTCTCCATGCCGGTCACGCGCTTTTTGGCTGCGGGCACGGTGCTCTACGGCGTCTTTTTGCTGTTCTCGGGCGCTACGCTGCTGCAGGGGCTGCTGTGCCTGTGGCTGTTCAACATTATGATCGTCAACTGGAACGGCATGAGTTACCTCACGGCCATCAAGGATTACCGCGGCATCCTGTGCAGCTTTGCGGCCGCCATTGGCGTGACGTGCCTGTGCGCCCTGGCCGCGCTGGCGCTGGGACTGCCGCCGGTCGAGGGGCTGTTGGCGTCAATTGCCCTGGGCTACGGCGTCATGCTCGTCTGGGACGTGGTACTGCTGTACCGGTATTTTCCGCAGAGCGACCGCAGCCCCTGGCTCTTTTTGCAGTGGCTCGACCAATTTATGCCGCTGGCGCTCACGGGCCTGTTTACCAACCTGGGCCTCTTTGCGCACTTGGTGATAATATGGGCCGGTCCCATTGGTGTGCAGGTCAAGGGCTTGTTTTATGGTGCGCCCTACCACGATGTGCCGGCGCTCATCGCGTTTTTGACGATCCTGGTCACGTCCGTCAACTTTGTGGTCTCGGTCGAGGTCAACTTTTATCCGCGCTACCGCGACTACTACAGCCTGTTCAACGACGGTGGCGTGGTGGGCGACATTGTGGTGGCCGAGGAGGAAATGCTTGCCACGCTCAACCGAGAACTGCGTTTTTGTGCGCTCAAGCAACTGTTTGTGACGGCGGCGGTCATCTCGCTCGAGACCACGGTGCTGTCGGCCCTACCGTTGGGCTTTAACAACCTGATGCACGGGTATTTTCGCACGCTGTGCGTGGGCTACGGCCTGTATGCCGTGGGCAATACGGTGTTGCTCATCTTGCTGTACTTTACCGACTACAAGGGGGCCGTGCTGGCTTCGGGACTGTTTGCCGGTGTGGCCGGGCTGGCGACTGCCGTTTCTCCGCTCTTGCCGCAGCAGTTTTACGGCTTTGGCTTTTTGTTGGGTGCAGCGGTGTTTTTTATCGTGGCGCTGCTGCGGCTCGATACCTATACCGCCAACTTGCCGTATCGTATCCTGAGCCAGCAGCCCATTGTGGCTACTGACAAAACGGGCTGGTTTACCGAACTTGGTCGGGTGCTCGACCGTGTTGAGCAACGCTACGAGGACAAGCGCGTGGGCGGTGAGCCGCGCAGTGCGTTTGAACGTATGGTGGTTCGCCTGTACCAAAAACATTGGGGAGGTTCCGATGATCGATAAGTTGATGTCTCGCCGCTGCCTGATCGAGGCGGCTGCCGGCGCGCTGTTGCTTTCGGGCTGCTCGTCTCAGGACGAATCCTCGACCAAAAAGGTTAAAAAGCAGGACAAGATTAAAAAGGCCGATGCGTCTAGCGAGACCAAGCATCTTCGCGACAAGGATGAGCTGTACGAGGTCTACGACGACTCGGGCATTGTGACCATGTATCTGACGGTCTCTCGCGGTAACAGCTCCGAGAACACGGACCATAGCTGGGCCGAGATCAATACGTACTCGGTGTATGACTATGCCGACATGGGCGTGACACGCTATCAGGTTATGGGCCTGCTGCAGCCAGGCGATGATAAGGGCCCCGTTGCTGGCGAGGTGGGCTATGGCGAGGAGGCACCCAACGCCACGGTGCAGGTGCGCGGTCAGACGTCGAGTACCTATACGCAAAAGAACTACAAGGTGGAGCTCAAAAAGGGCAAGGGCACGTGGCGCCAGCAGCGTGCGATTGCGCTTAACAAGCACATGGGCGAGGGCATGCGCTTTCGTAACAAGATGGCCTACGATCTGATTCGTGGCATTCCCCAGATGATGGGCCTGCGCACGCAGTTTGTGCATCTGTGGGTGTGCGACCAGACCGAAAAGTCCAACGATACCTTTGAGGACTACGGCCTGTTTACGCAGGTGGAGCAGCTCAACAAGACGGCGCTTAAGGCACATGGCCTGGATAAGAGCGGGCACCTGTATAAGGTGAACAGCTTTGATTTCCATCGCTGCGAGGACACCATTAAACTTGCCGATGATCCCGACTACAACCAGGCAAGCTTTGAAGGCATGCTCGAGATTAAGGGCGATTCGGACCATACCAAGTTGATCGAGATGCTCGATGCGCTCAACGACGATACGCAAAAGATCGACGACGTGCTCGACACCTACTTCGATACCGAGAACCTGGTCTATTGGATGGCGTTTCAGATCTTGACGGGTAATTGCGATACGCAGAATCGTAACTGCTATCTGTACAGCCCGCTTAACTCCAAGGTTTGGTACATCCTGGATTGGGACAACGACGGCATGCTGCGCAAGCTTGAGCTGAGCCTGACCGGATTCTCGGATTATGCGAGCTGGGAGCGCGGCGTGAGCAACTACTGGGGCAACGTGCTGTTTAACCGCGCGTTGCGCAGCAAGTCGTTCCGCAGCGAGCTCGATAGCGCCGTGAAGGACCTGCGCTCGTATTTGACCGAAGAGCGTCTGAGCAAGATGGTCGAGCATTATCGCGAGGTCACGGAGCCGCTCGTCTTTGCTGCGCCCGACCTGGATAACCTGCCCGTGACCAAGGACGAATACGAGCAGATCGCCGCGGCCATCCCCTCCGAGATTGAGGGGAACTACAAGAGCTATCGCGAGAGCTATAAAAAGCCCATGCCGTTCTACATTGGCGTGCCGCAGACCGATAACGGTAAGCTGCGCATCAACTGGGATGCGTCCTACGACTTTAAGGCGCGCGACATTCGCTATACCGTGGAGCTTGCGCACGATTACGCCATTACTGACGTGATCTTTAAGGCCGAGGACGTGCTGCTCCCCGAGGTGACCTGCGATGCGCCCGATGCCGGGCAATATTTTGTGCGTGTGCGCGCCACCAACTCCGACGGCTATACGCAAGATGCGTTTGACTATTACGTGACCGACGACGGCAAGCAGTACGGCATGAAGTGCTTCTACGTGCAAGATGGCGGCAAGGTCGTGGAGGACACGTATGAGGAGGGCTAGCGCGCTGCTTGAGCGTCTGGCGGCTCCGCCCGCGCGAACCACGCAGGAGCGTTACCGCCACGAGCTCAAGTACCTCATTAACGAGGGCGAGCACGCCGCGCTGGCCTGTCGCATGGCGCCTGTCTTTAAGCTGGACAAGCATGCGCGGGCGGGCGGTTACACCATTCGCAGCCTGTACTTTGACGACTACTGCAACTCGGTCTACGAGGAAAAAGACGCCGGTATTCTCATGCGCAAAAAGTATCGCGTGCGCATCTATAACGGCGGCGACAAGGTGATTAAGCTCGAGCGCAAAAAGAAGTACGGCAGCTGGATCTACAAGGAGGACGCGCCGCTCACGCGCGACGAGTTTGAGCAGATCCTGGCCGGCGACTACGACTTTTTGCTCAGGAGCCCCCACCAACTCTGCCGTGAGTTCTACATCGAGTGCATCTGCAATATGATGCGCCCGCGGACCATTGTGGATTACGAACGCGAGCCGTGGGTGATGGACGAGGGCACGGTGCGTATAACGTTTGACATGAACGTGCGTGCCGCGGTGGGTAGCTTTGACATCTTTGACTCGACCTTGCCCGCACTGCCTGTGCTGGAGCCCGGCAAGCTGGTGATGGAGGTTAAGTTTACGGAGTTTTGCCCGCAGCTGGTGCGCGATATGGTGCCGCCGGGCGCGGCCGAGCTCACGGCGGTCTCCAAGTACTGCCTGTGTTACGAAAAGACCGCTTACCTGCGCGGATTTAATTATTGGGAATCGGATTTTGAGAACCGAGGGGATATTTAGACCATGAGCACCAGGGACTTTTTTAAGAACTCCGTCTTGGAGGCGTTTGGTCAGGTCGACCCTGCCAAGATCGGCCTGTCGCTGCTCGTGGCGCTTGTCATGGGCATCCTGATCTATTACGTGTACAAGCGCTTTTTTACCGGCGTGGTGTATTCGCGTAGCTTTGCCGTGACGCTCGTGGGCATGTGCGTGCTCACCTGCATGGTCACGCTCGCGATCTCGACCAACGTGGTCATCTCGCTCGGTATGGTCGGTGCTCTGTCCATCGTCCGCTACCGTACGGCGGTCAAGGACCCGCTCGACCTGCTGTATCTGTTTTGGGCCATTACCACGGGCATTACGGCAGGCGCCGGCATGTATGCGCTCGTGGGGCTTACGGCAGTGGTGATCGTGGTGATGATCGCCGGCTTTGCGAGCCACCAGGACAAGGCGCGCGTGTACATGATGGTCATCCACTACACGGGCCAGACCACCGGCGACGATATCGTGCGCGCGTTTGGGCGCACCAAGTTCACCGTCAAGTCTAAGACGATGCGCGGCGACAAAGTCGAGATGGCCGTCCAGCTCTTCTCGGACGGCGTTGACATGCCCTATGCGGACGCCATCCGTGCGCTCGACGGCGTGGAGGACCTGACGTTGATCCAATACAACGGCGAGTACCACGGGTAGGACCCTAACGAGCAGATTGTACAAAGAGGGGCGCTCCTGGTCGAGCATACGTCAGCGAGCGGGTAGCTGCCGTGGCGAGGTGCCACGAAAGAGGAGCGACGCGTACTTCATGTACGCGAGCGACGGTTTGAGCGGCAGATCGCCCGGCAGATGCCCGCACAGCGTCGAGCAGTCCGGCGTTCGTTAGAACGCCGGAACGAACAGGTATCATTGTGTAAGCGATTTCAATGACAGGGGTGCTCGTGGTAAAGATGAAAGATGTGGCCGAGCTGGCGGGCGTTTCGAGCGCCGCCGTCTCGCGCTACCTCAACGGTGGATATATCTCGGCGGACAAGGCCGAGCGCATTAAGCAGGCGATTGAGCTGACCGGATACGTGCGGTCCAGCCAGGCTCGCGCGCTGCGCACCGGCTCTACCAAGCTCATCGGCGTCATCGTGCCCAAGATCAACTCGGAATCCGTGAGCCGCATTACCGCCGGCATCGGCCAGGTGCTCGGTCGTCGTGGCTACCAGATGTTGCTTGCCAATACCGACAATGCCCCCGATCGCGAGCTCGAATACCTCGATTTATTCCAAAACCACCCGGTCGATGGCATTGTGCTGGTAGCAACCATGATTACCGACGAGCACCGTCGGGCGATTGAATCGTGCCGCGTGCCCATCGTGCTGATCGGTCAGAATGTTGAGGGCGCGGCTTGCGTCTACCATGACGATTACGAGGCTGCCTTTGAGCTGGGCCAGGCGCTCGCGGGTCGGGTAGATGGCAAGATCGCCTACATTGGAGTTACTGAAGAAGACCGCGCGGCTGGTTATGACCGCCGTCGCGGTTTTGAGGCCGGATTGCGCGCCGCGGGCAACCCGCTCGATGCCGCCTTAATTCGCCTGGGCTCGTTTACGCTCGACTCGGGCTATGGTGCGGCGCGTGAACTGCTTTCCGTCGACCCCGATGTTTCGTTTATCGCGTGCGCGACCGACACCATGGCGGCGGGCGCGCTGCGTGCCATCGATGAGGTTCGCGGCATGGGCGAGGGTATACACCGCGTGAGCGGTTTTGGCGACAACGCGTTTTTGCGCGCGCTGACGGGCGGCATTCCCACCGTGCATTATGGCTACCTGACCAGTGGCGTCGAGGCGACCAATATGTTGCTCAACACGCTCGATGGCGTGGAGGGGGAGAGCGGTCTCAAGACGCTCAAACTCGGCCATCAACTTATGAATGTCTAGGCTTTGGGCATGTCTGCCTGCCTTTGAGGCCCCTGTTTTTGCGGTAAAACTACCATTCGCCGGCTTTTTCCTACCGTTCACCCTACTATGAAAACGATTACAGACATATGAAACTGAAAACGATTACAGTGTAAGTGTCAAAGGTAGTCGGGTGCGCATGCACCCGTTGGAGGAAAGGGAAGTCATGGACTACCGCAAATCAGCCCAAGAGGTGCTCGACAACATCGGTGGCGCCGGCAACGTTGTTTCGGCCGCACACTGCGCCACGCGTCTGCGCCTGGTGGTTGCCGATAACGCGAAGGTTGACAAGGAGGCCCTCGAGAATATCGACGGCGCTAAGGGCGTCTTTGAAGCCCAGGGCCAGCTCCAGATTATTTTTGGCACTGGCACCGTCAATAAGGTCTACGAGGAGTTCATCGCGCTCAGTGGCGTCGAGGCTGCCACCAAGGCCGAGGTCAAGGAGGCCGCGGCGCAGCAGCAGAACATCTTTATGCGCGCCATTAAGGTGCTCGGCGACGTCTTTGTCCCCATCATCCCTGCCATCGTGGCCTCGGGTCTGCTGCTGGGCATTATGAGCGCCCTCAACTTTATGGCCTCCAACGGCTTTATCGCGCTCGACACCAATAACTTTATCTACAAGATTGCCGACCTGGTCTCGGGCACGTCCTTTGGCATTCTGCAGATCCTGATCGGTTACTCCGCCGCTAAGGCCTTTGGCGCCAACCCGTATCTGGGCGCCGTTGTCGGTGGTGCGTTCATCAACTCCTCGCTACAGAGCGCCTACACGGTTGCCTCCGAGGGCGTGCAGACCATGGTCAACGTCATCCCCGGTGTGTACAGCTTTGAGTGGGTCGGTTATCAAGGCCACGTTATCCCCATCGTCATCGCCTGCGCTATTCTGGCCTTCCTCGAGAAGCGCCTGCACAAGATCGTTCCCGAGATGTTCGACCTCTTTGTGACCCCGCTCGTCTCGGTGTTCGTGACCGTGCTCGTGACCCTCGTTGCCGTCGGCCCCATCTTCGTGTGGGCCGAGAACGCCATTCTCGGTCTGATTCAGGCCCTGCTCACCCTGCCCTTTGGCATCGGTTCCTTTATCGTCGGCCTGTTCTATGCCCCCACGGTCGTTACCGGTATCCACCAGATGTACACCGCCATCGATCTGGGCCAGCTCGCTCAGTACGGTGTGACCTATTGGCTGCCCATCGCCAGCGCTGCCAACATCGCCCAGGGTGGTGCCGCGCTCGCCGTTGCCTTTAAGACCCGCGATGCCAAGATCAAGGGTCTGGCGCTTCCTTCGGCCCTGTCCGCCTTCATGGGCATTACCGAGCCTGCCATCTTTGGTGTGAACCTGCGCTTCTTTAAGCCCTTCATCGCCGGCTGCATCGGCGGCGGTTGCGGTGCCCTGGTCTGCGCGCTCACTTCGCTGGCTGCCTCCGGCACGGGTGTTACGGGTATCTTCGGTATCCTGCTGTGCCTGGCCCAGCCCGTGCAGTACGCGATCATGTTTGCGGTTGCCGCGGTCGTGTCCTTTGCCATCTCGTTTGTCCTGTACAAGGACGAGCCCAAGGCTTCCGAGCAGGCCTAAGAGCTTTTGATTGAGGAACGCCAGCGGGCTGTATGCTCGCGGGTGTTCCCCGCATCTGGCGCCGATCTTTGGCACCTTGTAACTTTCGATCCGTTAGGACTTTGATATGTCTAATGCACTCGGTCGCGACCTTGCAAAGCTGGTCGCCGCTGTTGACGCCGCCGCCTTTGAGTGCGGTCATGGCGCGTATGGCCAGCGCTTTCATATTATGCCGCCCACGGGCTGGCTCAACGACCCCAACGGTCTTTGCCAGGCGGGCGGCGTGTTCCACGCTTATTTTCAATATGCTCCGTTTGATGTTGAGGGCGGCGTTAAGGCCTGGGGTCATGCCACGAGCCGCGACCTTATGAACTGGGAGTATGTTGGCGCGCCGCTGCTGCCCGATGAGCCGTTCGACTGCCATGGCGTGTATTCGGGCTCCGCGCTTGCCGAGGACGGTCGCATTCGCGTGCTCTATACCGGCAACGTTAAGCTCCCCGATGCGGACGGCGTCTTTGACTATGTCAACTCCGGCCGTCGCGCCGATACCGTGTATGTCGAGAGCGCCGATGGACAGACGTTTAGCCAAAAGCGCGTGGTGCTGGCGTCCGAGGATTATCCCGAGGATTTGACC